>Ga0134126_10000424_pt1 | contig 54541 bp, 49 predicted proteins | sample KB31752_FD_96881 | JGI IMG/M metagenome (GOLD analysis project Ga0134126, IMG submission 96881) | Terrestrial soil microbial communities with excess Nitrogen fertilizer from Kellogg Biological Station, Michigan, USA - KB3-175-2 | ecosystem: Environmental > Terrestrial > Soil > Unclassified ...
CGGCGCGCACTGTGGTAAGTGCGCTGAGTTCGACACCAGTGCTGCCCACCTTGCTCCCCGAGCCGACTGAACAGCCTTGATGTCGCAGGTCAGTGCAGGTCAGTGCAGGTCAGTGCAGGTCAGTGCAGGTCAGCGCAGGTCAGCGCAGGTCTTCGGAGTCGATGATCTGGTACGCGTAGCCCTGTTCGGCCAGGAAGCGCTGGCGGTGGGCTGCATAGTCGGTATCGAGGGTGTCCCGCGAGACCACCGAGTAGAAATGCGCCTGGCGCCCGTTGCCCTTCGGTCGCAGCAACCGGCCCAGGCGCTGGGCCTCCTCCTGCCGGGAACCGAACGTGCCCGAGACCTGCACGGCCAGTGAGGCCTCCGGCAGGTCGATCGAGAAATTGGCCACTTTGGACACCACCAGCCGGCGCACCTCGCCGCGGCGGAAGGCGTCGTAGAGCTGCTCCCGCTGCTTGTTGCTCGTCGTGCCCTGCACCACCGGCGCGTCCAGGGCGTCGCCGAGCTCCTCCAGCTGGTCCAGGTACGCGCCGATCACCAGGGTCGGCTCGTCGGGGTGCCGATCCAGGATGGCGGCCACGACAGACAGCTTGCTGCGCGCGGTGGAACACACCCGGTAGCGCTCGTCAGCCTCCGCGGTGGCGTAGCGCAGCCGCTCGGACTCGGTGAGGGTGACGCGGACCTCGACGCAGTCCGCGGGCGCAATCCAGCCCTGCGCCTGGATGTCGCGCCACGGTGCGTCGTAACGCTTGGGCCCGATCAGGGAGAACACGTCGCTTTCCCGGCCATCCTCACGCACCAGCGTCGCGGTCAGCCCCAGCCGGCGGCGGGACTGCAGATCCGCGGTCATCCGGAACACCGGCGCGGGCAGCAGGTGCACCTCGTCGTAAATGATCAATCCCCAGTCCCGGGTATCGAACAGATCCAGGTGCCGGTATTCGCCTTTCGATTTGCGGGTCATGACCTGGTAGGTCGCGATCGTCACCGGGCGGATCTCCTTGCGCTCCCCGGAGTACTCGCCGACCTCATCGTCGGACAGCGACGTGCGCGCGGTCAGCTCCCGTTTCCACTGCCGGCCGGCGACGGTGTTGGTGACCAGGATCAGGGTAGTGGCCTGGGCGTGGGCCATGGCGGCGATCCCGACCAGGGTCTTGCCCGCCCCGCAGGGCAGCACCACGACCCCGGACCCGCCGGCCCAGAAGCCGGTGACGGCGTCGCGCTGGTAGTCGCGCAGCGACCAGCCGTCCTCGACCAGCTCGATGGGGTGTGCCTCACCGTCGACGTAACCCGCCAGGTCCTCAGCCGGCCAGCCGACCTTCAGCAGGGCCTGCTTGAGCCTGCCGCGTTCCGAGGGGTGCACCAGCACGGTGTCGGAGTCCACCCGCGCGCCGAGCATCGGGGCGATCTTGCGATTGCGGAGTACTTCTTCCAGCACGGCACGATCCAGCGACACCAGTGCCAGCCCGTGCGTGGGGTGGTGGACCAGCTGCAGGCGGCCGTAGCGGCTCATGGTGTCCACCACGTCGACCAGTAGCGGCTGTGGCACCGCGTACCGGGAGAAGCGCACCAGCGCGTCGACGACCTGCTCGGCGTCGTGCCCTGCGGCCCGCGCGTTCCACAGCGCCAGCGGCGTGACCCGGTAGGTGTGTACGTGTTCGGGTGCGCGCTCCAGCTCGGCGAAGGGGGCGATGGCGGCGCGGGCTGCGCCGGCCGACGGATGGTCGATCTCCAGTAGCAGCGTCTTGTCGGACTGGACGATGAGCGGTCCGGCCTCAGGCGTCGAGCTCAACAGTCGTTCCTCCGCACTCAGCGAGCACTGGGTCGGTCAATCGGGCGGTGAATGGGCCCGGTGCAAGCTCCAGTGTTCCAGGTGGTGCCGCGCTGGCTTACGGGTGCGCCCCACTCGGTACGGCGCAGGGGCCGAACCAGTCCACCATCACGCTGACGGGAAGGCATCAATTTTTCGGGGCACTGCATGCCCTACTTTCGGGTGGAAATGAATTACTTCATGTAGTGCTTCGACCTCCATGAGGGTAATGCGGCCTGCGCCGGGCGGGTGCTGTCGCGTCTGGACACTGGCGCCGACGGCGGCGAGATAGCACGGTAACGAGACCCGCGGGACGGCCCGGTCCAGCCCGTCGTATCGTCCGTGCCCTACATCGGGCGCATCCGGCCCGGCGCCAGAGGTCTTCGTCCGTGCGGTGCGGATCGCCCACGACCGCGGTGACTTGTGGTGAGTCGGATGTCCGACCATCGTCGACCACTGGGGAGGGACCCCAACGTGCCAGCGCGTAGTTCGCGACTCCCGGCCGCTGGGCTGGTCATGACCACGGTGGCCATGACTTCCATGGCCTCGAGCGCTACGGAGACAGCGCGGTGACCGCCGTATTGAGTCCTTCCCATCAGGGCCCACCGGGTGAGGTCGGCACTGCCAGCGTCGCGATGGATATCCGGTCGCGGTGGGACTGGCGCAACTGGCCAGTGGTGATCAAGTTGGCTGCGGTCCTGCTCGTCCCGACCATCGTGGCGCTGGTGGCCGGCATCTTGCGGATCGTCGACCAAGCCGGTGCGGCGCCCGGGTACGCGCGCATCTCTCAGATCGTGCATTTGCAGCAGCAGCTGTCCGACGTGATCGGTTCCCTGGCGCGGGAACGCGACCTGGCCACGGCATTCGTGGCCATCGGCCGGGTAGGTGATCACCGGAATCTGGACGCCCAGTTCCGCACCGTCGACAGCGGTCTGCGCGTGATCGAGAACACCGCAGGCCAGGTGGAAGGGCTGGACTTCGCCCGCTCACCGCTTTCCGGGCTCGGCGCGTTGGCACCGCTGCGGGCGAGCGTCACCACCGGTTTCGGCCCGGTCGAGGTCGTGGTCACCGAGTACAGCGATGCGATCGATCCGCTGATCGAGCTGGACGCCGCGTTGACCCGCCAGCTCGACGACGTCGCGGTCACCAACGACGCCGCTGCTGTGCACGATCTGCTGTCCGGACGCGAGCAGGTGGCCCGCCAGCACGCGATCGTCTCGGCGGCGCTGTACACCCACCGGCTCGGTCCCGGTCAGATCGAAGACCTGCGGACCGCGGCGGTCCGGTTCACCACCGACCAGGACGCGGTCCGGGCGACCTTGGGGCCTGCGGAGCGCGCCAACGCCGTCGCGGGAATCGGCCCGGATGCCGAACTGTCCCGGCAGCGACTGTTGCAGCTGGTGATCAACCGTGGTGTTGCCGGCCAGCCGCTGGACGCCCCACCGGAGGAATGGGATCGGCGCAGCGCAGTGGTGGTGGACAACATCGCGGCCGTCGAGAAGGGACTGCGGCAGCGGATCGACCAGACCGCCCAGCGCCTGCTCGACCGGGTGCGCAGCGCGGCCGGTCTGAACTCGGTGATCCTGTTCTTCGCCTTGGGGTTGGGTGTGCTCGTCGGCATCTTGGTGACCCGGGCCTTGCTGCGGCCGCTGAGTGTGCTCAAGCGCACCGCCTTGGACGTCGCCGATCGCCGGCTGCCCGAGGCCATGGCCCGGATCCGCGACGGTGAGGCGTCGGAGGCGGTGATCGAGCCGGTGCCGGTGGGCACCCACGAGGAGATCGGTCAGGTCGCCAGGGCGTTCGACGAGGTGCACAGCCAGGCAGTCCGGCTGGCCAGCGAGCAGGCCGAGCTGCGGGCCAACGTCAACGACATCTTCGTCAACCTCTCGCGCCGTACCCAGGGCCTGGTCGAACGCCAGCTCAAGCTCATCGACCGGCTGGAAAGCAGTGAGCAGGATCCCCAACAGCTGAACAACCTGTTCCAGCTTGATCACCTTGCCACCCGAATGCGGCGCAACAGTGAGAACCTGCTCGTCCTCGCGGGCAACGACCCCACCAACCGGTCCGGCCGCCCGGTCCGGCTGATCGACGTGCTGCGTGCCGCGGTGTCCGAGGTGGAGCAGTACCAGCGGCTCGTGCTGCAGCAGCCGCCCGCGGTCCTGGTGCTCGGTCGTGCTGCCAACGACCTGGTCCACCTGCTGGCCGAGTTGCTGGACAACGCGACCCAGTTCTCGCCCCCGGAAAGTCACGTGATGGTCTCCAGCGACGTCACCGCCGACGGTGCGGTGACGATCGAGGTCGCCGATCGCGGTGTCGGGATGACCGACGAAGAGCTCAGCGAGGCCAACCAGCGACTGGCCAGCCACGTGGTGGTGGACGCCTCGGTGTCGCGCCGGATGGGTCTGTTCGTCGTCGGCAGGCTGGCCGGTCGCCATGGCATCGAGGTGGAGCTGCGCCGCGGCGACGCCGGTGTGGGTATCTGGGCGATCGTGGTGATGCCCGTCCGGCTGGTTCGGATGGCCGTGGCACCGGTCGAATCCCCGGCGGCGGTGGGTCCGGAGATGGCCGCGATCAATGGGTCTGCCCAGGAGGCTGCGCAAAGCGCTGCTGCCGCGGCGCTGGAGGGCGGTCCGCACGGCGTGCCGGCTCCCCGGCCGCACGCCGATCCGGACACCGACGCTGCCGATGGTCAGGAATCCGACGACGAGGCTGACGCCAATGGTCAGCAGGCCGGCAGTGACCAAGCTGCGGTTGAGCAGGCCGAAGGCGACCGGGCCGGCGGCGACCAGGTGGTCGTCGAGCAGGCCACCGTTGAGAAGGAAACCGGCGAGCAGGGCACTGACGAGCAGGGCACTGACGAGCAAACCGACGACGACGAGCGCCCGGCAGGCCAGCCGACCGCGACCGACCAATCGGGGCTACCGCAGCGCGGCGGTAACCGGGCGACTCCGATGGCGCCGCCACCTGCTCCGCCCGGACCGCCCGCCAATCCCCCGGTAAACGGCTCGACGCAGATCCCCGGCGGCGGAGGATCGGGCGCTGATCTGTTCCGCCCGACCCGGGTCGGCGCAGCGGGACCGGCGGGGCCAGGGCCTCGAGTGACCCTGCAGCACTCAACGCCGATCTTCGACGACGTGGCCACTGCATGGTTCAAGGAGCACGAGGCCGTCCCGGTGCGGTGGACCGCACCGTCGCCGGACGCGCCACTGCCTGATGCCCCACTCGCGGACGTCGCCCCGGCGGATACCGTGCCGGCGCCGGTGGACACCGCGCCGGTGCCGGTGGACACCGCGCCGGCGCCGGTGGCGGCGCGGGCCCCGGCCGCATCGCCACCGTTGGTGCGTCGGCAGCCGGGCAAGACGCTGGCCGCAACCGAGTCCGGCAGTGCCGGCAAGCCCGGACCTTCCGGGCAGCCGGTGGCGGAGTCGGCGCCTGCACGTCCAGCCGGCGTGCCGGCGTCCGCCTCCGGCTGGGGCGCTGGGGATGACGGCTGGCGCGCTGCGCAGGCACTGGCGACACCGGTGACTGCGGAGATGACCGCTATGGGCCTGCCTCGCCGGCAGCCTCGGGCCCTGCTGGTGCCCGGCGCTGCGGGCGCTGGCCAGTCCGCGGCCGTGCCGGCCCGCAGCGCGGAGTCGATTCGCGGTCGGCTCGCCAGCTATCAGCAGGGCATCCGCCAGGGCCGCCAGGCTCGCGCGGGCGGTGACCAGGCGGCCGGCGACTCGTCGCAGGAGCCGCAGGATGAGGAGAACACCACGTGATCACCGAGCAGGCGCAACCGGGACGGTTCGGATGGCTGGTCGACGACTTCGTCAACCGGGTCGCCGGGGTCGCGCACGCGTTGGTCGTCTCGGCAGAGGGCATGCCACTGACCGCGTCGGCCCACCTGCCCAGGGACCGGGCCGATCAGCTGGCCGCGGTGGCGTCCGGACTGGTGAGTCTGGCCCAGGGAGCGGCTCGCTGTTTCGACGCCGGCCAGGTCGTGCAGACAGTGGTGGAGCTGGAACGCGGGATCATGCTGTTGATGTCGATCAGCGATGGTGCCAGCCTTGCTGTGCTGGCGGCGCCGACCTGTGACATCGGGCTGGTGGGGTATGAGATGACGTTGCTGGTCGATCGGGTGGGCCAGCAACTGACCCCGCAAACGCGTGCCGGGTTGTTCGGCGCGCTGGGTCGTTGAGGTCGCGGTGAACGGCTCCAGCGGCTCCAGCCGTTATGACGGCGGCGAACAGTCGTTTGCTGAGGTGGTCAACAACCTCAGCGGCGGCCCCCGGCGCGCACGCCGCCACCGGCGGCAAGCGCCGCCACCGGCGGCTGCCGGGCCTGCACCCGCAACGCCTGCCGGGGCGCCCGAGCGGGCGTCCCGAGAACGTGACGAGTGGAGTGAGCCGGCGTCTGGCGCGTCGGTAGCGCGGCCTTACGCCTGGACGCGGGGTCGTACCTCACCGGTGTTCGATCTCGGGGTGGAGACGCTGGTATCCACCGCCGAGCACGGCTACGACATGGCCGTGCTCGCCTGTCCCGAACACTGGGCGGTGGCCGAGCTGTGCGGTGACCCCCGATCGGTGGCGGAAGTGGCCGCTCTACTATCCCTGCCGCTAGGAGTGGCCCGAGTTCTGCTGGCGGACATGGCGGGCATCGGCTTGGTTGTGGTGCATCGCAACCCGCCAGGCGAGGAAGGCAGCTACGCCGGCAGGCCGGACATGGTTTTGATGGAAAGGGTGTTGAGTGGACTTCGTCGACTCTGACCGGGCACGATCCCGCGGGGGGACATCGGCGGCAGCGGTGCGGCCAGATCCCGTTCGGTCCGGGCCGCCAGCGCGAGCCGGCGGCCCGCCCAGCGCGATATCCGCGAAGATCGTGGTCGGTGGTGGTTTCGGAGCCGGCAAGACGACTTTCGTCGGCTCGGTGTCCGAGATCGCACCGCTGACTACGGAGGCCGTTCTCACCGACGCGAGTACCTCGGTCGACGACCTTGCGGCCACTCCGGACAAGTCGACCACCACGGTGGCGATGGACTTCGGCCGGCTCTCGCTGGATGCGGAGTTGATTCTCTACCTGTTCGGGACCCCGGGGCAGCACCGCTTCTGGTTCATGTGGGACGACCTCGTGCGCGGCGCGATCGGCGCGGTGGTGCTGGTCGATACCCGCCGGCTGGCCGACTGCTTTGCCGCGGTGGATTTCTTCGAGGACCGCGGCCTGCCCTACGTCGTCGGGGTGAACTGCTTCGACGGCGTGCTCAGCCACAGTGTGGATGATGTACGGGAAGCGCTGGCCATCAATCCGGCGGTACCCGTCATGCCTTGTGATGCGCGAGACCGGGAATCGACCAAGAGAACTCTCATCACGTTGGTCGAGCACGCCATGCGGAGGTCGGCGGCGGATCGCGGGTGACTGGAGTCAAGTCAATCTGAATCAGATCAATCTGGGAATTGGGGAAGGTGCGCAACGTGGCGGGGCCCAAGGTGAGGGCGCGACCGCTCTCCGGGAGTCCAGGCGACTCCCGCCGGGAGACGTTGCGGGCCGGCCTGACCGCGCTGCGCAGCGGCACCATGCCGGCTGCCATGTTCGGGTCGGCTGCCGGCGCCTTGCCGCGCCGCGGCGGCCGGTGGCGGCTGCGGGATTGGCGGCTGCGTACCAAACTCACCGCGGTGCTGTTGGTTCCCCTGCTGCTGGCCGGCGTGCTCGGTGCGCTTCGAGTCACCGATCTGCTGCGCAAGGCCGACGAATCCGCGGCACTGGCCCGCCAGGTGGGGTTCGCCCAGCAACTGGGCATCGTGGTGCATGGTCTACAAGGGGAGCGGTACCGGGTGGCCGCGATGCAAGCCAGCGGCCGGCTGGCAGACCGCGCCGAGCTGCAGACGCAGCTTCAGCGGGTCGACTCCGCCGTCACCGCGCTGCGGATGGCTGACGTGCATGCCGAGACGGTGCCGGCCGCCACGGGGGTGCGGTGGGCGCCGGTCCATCGGGCCGCGATGAGCAGGCTGTCCGGACTTGCTGCCTTGCGCCGTGCCGTCCTGCCGCCCGATGCCGTTCCAGGGGCGGCCAGCGCGCGCACCGCTATCAGCGCGTACTCCAGTCTGATCGGGATGCTGCTCGACCTGCAACGCCAAGCGGTGGGCGGCGCACCCGATGAGTTGGCCCACCGCGCCGACGCCGTCAAGGCGCTGGCGGTCGCCGAGGAACAGGCTTCCCGCGAGCAGGCGGTCTTACAGACGGGGATTTTCACCAACGACCTGGCACCGGACCAGCAGGCGATCCTGCGCGCCGCAGAGGCCCGGCTCGATGCTGCCGCCGATGACTTCGGTCAGGTGACCTCCCCGGCGCAACGGCAGCTCTACTTCGGTGCCAGGGCGGTGCTCGACCGCAAGCGGCTACTGGACGCCGCGCTGGATCGGGCGGTGCGGGCAGCGCCGCTGGAGACGGTGCCCGGTGACTGGAACTCCGCGGCCGCGGGCACGGTGGAGACGATCTGGCAGGGGCAGACCGCGCTACTGGGCGAGCTGCGCACCGGCACTGGCGAGCGCGGCGACCGCGCCTTGCGCGAGGCGTACTGGTGCACGGCCGTGGTGGTGGTGCTGCTGCTGCTCGCTGTCGGGCTGCTCATCGTCGTGGTTCGGTCGCTGCTGCAACCGCTACGCGCCCTCCGGACCGCCGCCTTCGAGGTCGCTGACCGGCGGTTGCCCGAGGCCATCGAGCAGTTGCGGACTGCTGACGGTCCGCCCGGCCAGACGACCGTCGACCCGGTGCCGGTGCACTCCAGGGAAGAGGTCGGCCAGGTCGCCCGGGCGTTCGACACCGTGCACGTCCAGGCGGTGCGGCTGGCGGCCGAGCAGGCCCAGCTGCGCAGCAGCCTCAACGACGTCTTCGTCAGCCTGTCCCGTCGCCATCAGGACCTGCTGGCACGTCAGCGGCAGCTGATCGATGAGGCGTGTCGGCTTCCCGCAGACGCTGAGCTGGTCAGCCGCTTGCGCCAGCTTGATCGGCTGACCACGCGGATGCGCCGGCACAGCGATAACCTGCTGGCGGTCGCCGGTGCAGGCGAAACGCAACGCCGCGGTATTGACGGGCAGCGGGCCCCGGCGATGGTGCTCGACGTGTTCAGTGCCGCGGTCGCCGAAATCGAGGACGAGGACCGGGTGACCGTGGGCCCGCCGCCGGCGGCCACGATCGTCGGCTCAGTGGGGTCCGACCTGGTGCACCTGATCGCGGAACTGCTGGACAACGCTGTTAACGCGACCCCGCGCGATGCGAGCGTGACCCTGGGTGGCGCTGTCACCGAGGACAAGGGCCTGCTGCTGGAGATCACTGACTCCGGTCCCGGGCTGTCCCGTGATCTATTGCAGACCATCAACGCCCGGCTGGCGTCGGCACCGGCGGTCGATCCGCTGGTCGCCGGCCAGACGGGCCTGTTCGTTGTCCGCGAGCTGGCGGCGCAGCACGGCATCACGGTGCGGCTGCGCCAGCGTCTGGGGAGCAGTGGGATCACCGCGACCGTGCTGTTGCCCCCCTCGCTGGTGATGGTTGACCTTCGGGTCTCCGCGCCTCCTGCGCAGTGCGGGTCCGTTGACGGCGCAGCACAGGCTCCGGTCACCGCCGAGGGTGACGGCCCGCAAAAGTATCCGCCGCTGCAGGTGTCGGTGCTCGATGAGACGACCCCGGAAGACCTGTTCAGCCCGGCATCGATCAGTCCCGCCGCACGGGCCGCCGTGACGTCGCCGAGCCGTCCCCGTACGGCCCAAGAGGAGTGGTTCGAGCTCTTCGGCTCGCCCGACTCGCCACCTGGACCGCTCTCTGATTCAGCGGCCCCAGCAGCACTCGACGCGATCCCGACCGCCGCAGCGGCCCCAGAGGTGCGCGAAGAGATCTTCGAGATGGTCTCGGCCTGGTTCCGCGAGCGACAGGTGACGGGTGCAGACAGCGTGCCCACCATGGCGCCCGACTGGCAGTCCCCGTTCGACGAGGGTTGGCAGGCCGCGCAAGCTCTGCGCAGCCCGGCCGATCACGAGTTGACCGTAGCCGGACTACCCAGGCGCCAACCCCGCGCCCATCTGGTGTCCGGCGCGGACGACCAGCTCGCGCCGCCACCTCAATTCGCTGCGCCGGTGCGCACCCCGGAAGATGTGCGCGGCCGGCTGAGCAGGTATCAACGCGGACTGCGCGTTGGGCGCCACGCTCGCAATGATCCCACCGAACTGCTCTCCGGCACCGACACCCTGCCGCGGCCGCTCGCTTTCGAGTACGGAATCTTCGAGGAGTAACAGCAGTGACAACAGCAGCACGCCAGCACCCGGCTCAGCCCAGCCAGTTCGGCTGGCTGGTGGACAGTTTCGTACAGCAGGTGCCCGGAGTGGCGCATGCTGTGGTGGTCTCCGCCGACGGGTTGCTGCTGGTCGCATCGTCCGGACTGCCCCGGGACCGGGCTGATCAACTTGCCGCGGTCACCTCGGGACTGGTGAGCCTGACCCAGGGCGCCGCCCGGTGCTTCGAGGCGGGCGGGGTGGTGCAGACCGTCGTGGAGATGGAACGCGGCATCGTGCTGACCATGGCGATCAGTGACGGATCCAGCCTCGCCGTGCTGGCCTCGCCGAGCTGCGACATCGGCTTGATCGGCTATGAGATGACGTTGCTCGTCGACCGTGCCGGCAAGTTGCTGACCCCCGAGCTGCGCGCCCAACTCCAGAGCGCGTCTCGCTGGTAGGTCCTCCCGAACAGTCGAAAACCCCGATATGTCTCCATGTCGGAGTTGGTTGGCCGGTCAGTCGGCGATGAGCTCCGCGCTGGTGATCCGGTGCAGCGGGAAACGGCGTAGCTCATCGGCGCACCGGTCGATGCCTTCCAGCATGCCGCCGCCGACGTTCACCGGGCGCACGATCCGCCGGTTGGCCACCCCGTGCGAGTCCACGTAACCGATCCGGACGCTGCTACCGGCGTGCGCGGCACCCTGTAGCAGCTGCAGCGTGGCAGCGGTGGACACCGCGCCGGTGCGTGTCCCCGGTCCGGGTGCGGGGATGGCAGCGGCATCACCGGCTCGTACCGTCGCCACCAATGCCGCGAGCTGCTCCGGTGACGGCGTGGGTGGCGCGGTGGCACGGCGAGTCGGCTGGACCCGGATCTTGGCCCGGCGGGCGCCGGCTCGCAGGTCGACCACCTCGCCGTCGGCTCCCTCGGCGACCGGCAGGAACCCGGCACCGCGAACCTCGTCGAGGAGCCCCACCAGCGACAACGGGCTGACCAGAACAGTCGGCGCGAGACGCCGCAAGGCGCAGCGGGCCGCGACCGGATGCGCCAGCAGCTCGGTGAGCAGCGCCGGGTCGTCGCACCGCAGGAACGCGGCGGCGGTACCAACGCGCAACCGCCCGTGCCGCCGCGCCACATCGTCGATCAGGTAGCTCAGCGATTGCGGAACCGGGGTCACCGACCGGGTCCGGAACAGCTCGTGCAGGTCGGCGGCACTGCGGCCGGCGTCCAGCGCCCGGCGCACAGTGTGCTCGTTGACCCGGTAGACGGTCGCGGCACCGGCTGACTCCACATCGGCCACCAGCCCGATCTCCCGGGCCAGCTCGGGTTCCAGCGGTCCCGGTGCCACGACCGTGCGGTCCGCCTGCACCACCACCTGGCTCACCGGCTCGGGCAGCGCGGTGACGAGCATGGTGGCCGCGGCGATCACCCCGCCGCTCAGTAGTACCCGGCCGGCCGACGACAGCGCTCCCAACGCGAGCACGCCCAGCGTGGTGGCCTCCTGGATCGTCCAGCTGATCATCTCGTCCCGCCGCCGGCCGTCTTGGCGCGGAGCGCGCCAGGCGAGCACCGCGACGAGGTCCTCGGGTCGCTGGACAGCGCGGCCGGCGGGCAGCTCGGCGATCAACTGGAGGATCCGGCGCCGTCCCGCAGCCGCCCGCGGCTGGCGCAGGTCGTCGGACAACGCCGCCAGTGGCCGGTCCTTGTCATCGCGGGCCGCGGCCAGGCCGGGTAGCCGGGGCAGCTCGAGCCACGCCTGAGCCAACATGGCCCACCGACGCTGCGGTGGCGCCGCGAGCCACGAATCGGCGGCGACGGTGGGCAACCACAGCGGTGCGCCCGGATTCTCGTCGGTAGAGACGACCAACCCGGCGGCGACGGCGACCTCAGCGAGCAGGGTGACGGCGGCCTCGTCGATGCCCAGCGCGCGCGCCGTACGCCGCGCGTCCCGGATGCCCAGGCCACCGGACCGCAGCACCGGGGGAGGGTCGGTCGACCATTCGGCGAGCAGTTTCTCGGTGTGGCGCAGCAGGTCGAGCACCGCGCCCGCAGCCGTGGAGTCCACCACCGACGGATCGCACTGCACCGTGCGCAGTGCTGGTTCGTCGAGCTCGATCGACTCGAGTGGTTGGTCTTTGCGCAGTGCCAAACCCACTTGCGCGGGCAACTCGACGGTGCCGGCGTCGATCCGTCGCAGCAGCCGGCGGGCCAGCAATCGTTGTACCGGCGTCCGGGCCCGGGCCAGCGGTACCGCCTCGGCGGCGTCGCGGCTGGTACCCACCGGCGGCCCGGCGGCCAGCGCCTGCAACACCCGCAGCTCATCGGCCGCCAACTCGGCGAGAACGGCATCCAGGTCGACGCCGACCAGATCGTCGGCCGGGCGGCCCAACCCCCCCGGGTAGGGGCCGATGACCTGGCGCGTCGACGGTGCCACCGCGAGCGCCTCATCATCACCCCACACCAGTGCGCGGGCACGCAAGGTGTCCAAGGCCCGTTGGAGTCGCCGGGCCCCCACGTCGCGACCGAGCAGCTGCGTCACCTCGCCGCGGCTTACTGCCGCGACGTCCGCACCGGCTATCACCAGCGCGGACAGCACCGCCAAGGTGAATTTGTCGAGATCGTCACAGGCCCGGGCGACCGACGCCGCGATCACGGCTCGAGTGGCCAGCACCGTCGAATCGGCCGGAACGGGTACGGCGAGATCCGGCCGGGCACGCAGTAACGCGATCAGCGTGTCGTCGTCCTGGGAAATCAGCCAGTCAGCAAGTGTGGTGCTGGGCATCTGCTCCAGGGTAGCGACCGCCGTGCGGCCCTCGCGCGACACACCGGAGACAGCACTGTCACGTTGTGATGAGTCACACCCCCGAGTCGTCCCGCCGCATCCGGCACAATAGGCGGTGTTCATGACCGTTCACCGAGCGAGGAGCAGCTGTGGCTAGGCGCACCGACCGCATCGACCCCACTTGGCCGAGCTGGTCGGAGGAGGATCACCCGGTCAGCGAGCTGGCCTCGCCGCTGCAGGGTGCGTTGTCCCCCTTCGGTGAGCTGGCGCTGCCGCTGCCGGCCGACGAGCTTCCCTACGAACACCCGCATACTGAGATCAACCGCGGCGACACCTAACCGCGGGGTCGGCGCGAGCCGGCGTTTGGGGTCCGTTAGGGTGCCGTCACCGCGCGGGCCCCAGCGAACGTGACAGGGTCGTTGGGCCGAGCGGGATCGCCCTATCGGGGAGGGCGAGCCAACTAATTCTGCTCGTCCGACACCACAAGAGGCCATGGCTCAACGTCCTCCTGGATCGTTCCGCCTGCGCGATCGTCCTTACCTGATCGCATGCGCCATCGGCGGCGTCCTTCTGGTAGTGCTGGCAATCGTCGTCGCGTCTTTCGTTGGTTTTTCCCCCACCACCGAAACTCGCAAGGCCGCGCCGGTGGCGGTGCGCCCCGCCGTCCCGGTCCCGAAGATCCCGCCGGCGGTGCTCCCGGCGAATCCAGCAGCGTTGCCGCAGAGCACCACCTACACCGTGGTCGACGGTGCACCCCTGGACCTCGGTCCGCTGGAGGCCACCGACGGCACCGTGGTACACCCGCAGCGCGAGATCGTGGTCTACGAATCCCCCGGCGGCGCCGCGATCGCCAGGTTGGGCCCCCAGCAGATCGGTGAGACCTGGCTGCCGGTCATCGCGTCGCAGCCCGGCTGGATCGAGGTGCTGCTACCCTCCCGGCCCAACAGTTCGGCAGGCTGGATCACCGATATTGCACTCGATCGGGCGGTTACCCCGTATCTCATCCGGGTCCACCTTCGTTCCCTCAACATGGAGCTGTTCAAGGGGGGCCAGCGCCTAGGTGGCTGGACGGTGGGCATCGGGAAGCAGTCTGCGCCCACCCCGGCGGGACGCACGTTCCTGCTCGGTTCGTTCAGCGACACCGCGCAGCGATACTCGCCGGTGATCTTGCCTTTGGGCACCCACAGTCCCACGCTCGACAGCTTCGGTGGCGGCCCGGGAACCGTCGCAATTCACACCTGGCCGACCGCCAACGTTTTCGGTACTCGCTCCAGCGATGGCTGCATCCGGGTGCCGAGTGACGCGCTCCACCAGTTGACGCAAGTTCCCCTGGGGACGCTCGTGCTCATCGACGAGAACTGAACACAATGAAAGGACAGCATGTGAACAGTAGGAAGCTCGCCGGCGCCAGTGCTGCCAGCGTCGGTGCGGCCACCGCCGTCGCGGCCCTGCTGCTGGGGACCCTGTCCGGCTCCGCTGGCGAAGAGCCCACCGCCTCGGCATTCGGGATCGCGGCGGACGGATTACTGCCGATCGCGCCGACTCCGAAGGTGGAGGCCCCACCCGACGAGCGCAAGGCGCTCCTGGAAGTACCAGGACCGGATTCACGCGGCATCTACGTGGCATTGCTCAAGGTGGAAGCGGAGAAGTTCCATTCCAGGGCGACCGCCGTCAAGGTGGACATCCTCGGGATCAAGCTCAAGGTCCTCGAGGCGACCTGCGAGAACGGCCACGGTGACTCCTCGATCATCAAGACCGATGACGGTGGCAAGTCGTCGTCGCCCATCGGGCAGGAGCTCAACCTTTCGCCGATCCTGAAGATTGAGTTCAACCGGCAGCACCGCGACCACGATGAGCTCACTGTCGATGCTGCGGTGATCTCCCTGCTGCCCTCCGACAAGCGTAATGCGGTCCTGTCGGCCAAGGACCTCAACCTGTTCCAGACCGTCGCGGGCAACAAGTACAAGGTTCCCACCATGGCTCAGGTTCAGGACGCGCACACCAAGTCCGGTGCGCCTGCAGGATCTGCTGCGACCATCACCGACCTGGTGAGTTCGCTCAAGATCCTCAACCCGAGCCTGGTGACCCCCACGGGCGGTCATGGCGCACTGGAAGAGATCGTGATCTCGTCGGCGAGTTGCCGCGAGCAGCACGAGAACCGGCCACCGAAGGAAGAAGCGCCACCGCCGAAGCCGGTCGAGGCGCACCTGCCGGTCACGCACTGATCTGACTGGCACATTCCGAGGGGCTGGCACGCATCCCGTGCCAGCCCCTCCGGCCGTTGGTCGCCTTCAAGTACCGCCAACCCACCTCTGAGCGGCTGTCAACAGCTGCCAACCTGTTGATCTGTCCGGCGTGGCACAAGCACCGTCAGCGGCGGCCGTTGCGCCGTAGGATCAGGCTGATGAGCACCGAGACACGACTGACCCACGTGGACGAACACGGCGCGGCGCGAATGGTCGACGTCTCCGACAAGCAGATCTCCGCACGGGAAGCGGTGGCCTCGGGCGTCTTCCGCACGACCGAAGAGGTCGTCCGGTTGCTGCGCGCCGAGCAGCTACCTAAAGGCGATGCGCTGGCCACCGCCCGCATCGCCGGTGTCATGGCGGCCAAACGAACACCCGACCTGATTCCGCTGTGCCATCCCCTCTCGTTGACCGGGGTCAAGGTGGATCTGCACACCACGGGCTGCGAGGTTCACATCACCGCCACCGTCCGGACCACTGACCGCACCGGAGTGGAGATGGAAGCCCTCACAGCGGTCGCGGTCGCTGGCCTGACCCTGCACGACATGGTCAAGGCGGTCGATCCAGCCGCGGTACTCGACGCGGTGCAGGTGGAACGCAAAACGGGCGGGAAGACCGGAACCTGGAGCCGCCCGCCCGCCGATCCCGCCCCCTGAGCGTGCCCGACGACTGCCGGCCGGCCCGTCCGTCGGGAACTCGCCACAACAATAGGGCTGGGCACAAAATTCAACAGATCAGGACCGGCTCTAGTCCAGGAGGACCGATGACAACATCGACCCGTCGTGCCGTGGTCGTGGTGGCGTCCAACCGGGCGGCGGCCGGCGTCTACGCAGACCGCACCGGACCAGTGATCGTCAACTGGTTGTGCGAACGTGGCTATCAGACCCCCGACCCCGTCGTGGTACCCGACGGCTCGCCAGTGCGCGACGCGGTAGCGGAAGCGGTCGCCGACGCCGTCGACGTCGTACTGACCACTGGCGGGACCGGGATCAGCCCCACCGACCGCACCCCGGAGGCGACCGAGCCGCTGCTCGACCGGCGGCTGCCCGGACTGGCGAACGCGATCCGCTCGGCCGGACTGCCGAAGGTACCCACCGCGGTTCTGTCCCGCGGGCTGGCCGGGGTGGCCGGCCACACGCTGGTGGTCAACTTGCCGGGCTCCACTGGCGGAGTCCGGGACGGCCTGGCGGTTCTCGACCAGGTACTCGACCATGCCGTCGAGCAGTTGCACGGCGCAGACCACGCCGGCAGCGGCACCGGCCAGCCGGCTGTAGCCGACCGCCCGCACACCCACAAGCACACTCATACGCGCGCCCCCGCACCCTCGCCAACCCCCGACCCCGCAGACGTGATACTTCGCGCGGTCGTCACCGAGGATCCGCTCGACGTCGAGGAGCACTCCCGCCTGGTGACTCGATCGTCCGCTGGTGCGGTCGTGAGTTTCTCGGGAGTCGTCCGCGACCATGACGGCGGTCGCGGGGTGCAGGCATTGGAGTACTCCAGCCATCCCAGCGCCGGGAACGTGATCACTCGAGTCGCGCAGCAGATCGCCACCGGGCACCCGGACGTGCTGGCGCTGGCTGTCAGCCACCGGATCGGATCGTTGATGATCGGAGACTCCGCGCTGGCTTGCGCGGTGGCCGCAGCCCATCGGGCAGCGGCCTTCGCAGCGTGCGCGGCGCTCGTCGATGAGGTGAAACTCCAGCTACCGATCTGGAAGCGCCAAGAGTTCACCGACGGCACCGAGCAATGGGTCAACTCGCCTTGAGCAGGTGGCGGCGCGAGTGCATCGCGGCGGCTCGAGATGCCTGCGTCACGCCTTGAGTACGCGTTCAGCCGCCCGCGAACGGCGGCAGTACATCCAGTTCCGCGGCGGGCGGTAACGGCGTAGCGCGGTCGCGCACCGCGACGGAATCGAGCAGGAAGCTACAGCCGGCGAGTACCTTGCCCAAACCTTCGCCGTGCCGGGCAGCGAGCGCATCCAGCGCATCGCCGACCGTCGCACCATCGGCGATGTCGACGATTTCGCTGGGCAGACCTGCAGCAGCGCGTGCTGCTGCGAAGTACCGCACGGTCACCACGGTAAGGCCTCCGATCGCACTCCTCGGGCAGGGTCAGCTAGACGAAGTCTGGATCATCGCTCCCGACCCCCTCGCGTTGGGTCGGCGGTTGCGGAACCATCCGCGCAACCACCTACTGCCACATGTCAACGCATTCATCGCAACCATTGATTCCACTACTACGATCGCGCGCCAGCATTAGTGGCAGTAAATCCGGTCGTAGGCGTTTTCGCCGGTCAGTGCCCGCAGATTCGGCATAACTGGGGCCATAAGCTCCGCATACGCCGCCGTGGCGGTGATTCTGATAACGCCCTACTCCGGTTGGCGGCTGTTTGAGACGGCGCAACCGGGGGTTGGCCGGTCTTGAAGAGCCACCAACGGGGTTGTCTTGCTCAGATGCGGAGGTATTGTTAGCGACGTGCCGCACTATCGGATGTCTGAGGTTGCTGAGCTGTTCGGCGTAAGCGATGACACCGTTCGGCGCTGGGCGGATTCCGGGCAGTTGACGGCGATCCGCGACGCCGGTGGTCGTAAGGCTGTGGACGGGGTGGAGCTGGCGGCATTCGCCAAGTCGCAGGCGCACGCCGCTCCCGACCCGTCCCTGGTGGACCGCTCCGCCCGCAACCGCTTCGTCGGGCTGGTCACCGAGGTGATCACCGATCAGGTGATGGCACAGGTGGAGATCCAATGCGGACCACACCGGGTGGTCTCGCTGATGAGCAGCGAAGCGGTAAGGGAACTGGGGCTCGTGCCGGGGGTACTTGCGGTGGCTGTCGTGAAGTCGACCCAGGTCATGGTCGAGACCCCAGGAGGACGTGCATGAAGCGAGTCATGACGGTTGTGCTGGTCGCCGGGCTGGCGCTCGTAGGCTGCGGTGGTGGCCAGCAGACCGGCCAGCAGCGGGTCCCGGTCACGGTGCTCGCGGCGGCCTCTCTCACCGAGGTGTTCACCAAGTTGAAACCGCAGTTCGAGGCCGCCCATCCTGATGCGAACCTGCGGTTCAACTTCGGCGGCTCATCAGATCTCGCCCAGCAGATCGTCAACGGCGCGCCCGCGGACGTGTTCGCCTCGGCCAATGAGGCGCAGATGAAGGTCGTCGAGGAGAAGGGGAAAGTCGCCGGCACGCCGAAGCCGTTCGTGACCAACGTGCTCACCATCGTGGTGCCGCCGGGCAATCCGAAGAACATCCACTCCTTCGCTGATCTGGCCAAGCCGGGTGTCACCGAGGTGGTGTGCGCCCCGCAGGTGCCCTGTGGGGCGGCCACCGTAAAGATCGAGAAAGCCACCAACGTCAAACTCAGCCCGGCCAGCGAGGAACAGGACGTGCTGTCGGTGCTGTCCAAGGTCGAGGCCAAAGTGGCCGACGCCGGGCTGGTCTATGTCACCGACGCCCGCACCGCCGGCGGGAAGGTGCAGGAGATCAACTTCCCGGAGGCGAGCAAGGCCGTCAACACCTACCCGATCGCCGCGATCAACAATGCCCCGCACCCGCAGCTCGCGCAGGCGTTCGTGACCTTCATCCATAGCCCCGCGGCGCAGCAGCAATTCGCCACCGCCGGCTTCGGCGCTGCTTGACCTGCGCCAGCCCGCCCGCGACTCGGCGTGACTCAGACCAGGGATCCGCACACCGTGCACACCGGATTGCCCGGTGTGCTGTGGCTACCCGCAGCGGCGGCTCTCGCACTGATCGTGCTGCCGGTGATCGGACTGGTCGTGCGGGCGCCGTGGACCCGGTTCGGCGCGCTGATCACCAGCCAATCCGCGCTCGCCGCGCTGGAGCTCTCGCTGCGTACCGCGGCGGTGTCCACCCTGCTGTGCATCGTGCTCGGCGGCCCACTGGCCGTGGTGCTGGCGCGGGGAACGGTCCCGGGACTACGACTGCTGCGCTCGGTGGTGCTGCTTCCCCTCGTGCTGCCCCCGGTGGTCGGTGGCCTGGCGTTGCTGTACCTGCTGGGTGTCAGCGGATTCGCCGGCTACGCGCTGGACGTGGCGTTCGGGGTGCGTGTCCCCTTCACCACCACAGCGGTGGTCCTGGCGCAGACCTTTGTCGCGATGCCGTTTCTTGTGGTGAGTCTGGAAGGCGCGCTGCGCACCGGGGGAGACCGCTACGAGTCGATCGCGGCAACCCTCGGCGCGCCACCCTGGACGGTGTTCCGGCGGATCACCGTCCCGCTGGTGCTACCCGGACTCGGGTCCGGCACCGTGCTCAGCTTCGCTCGTTGCCTGGGAGAGTTCGGGGCCACCATCGCGTTTGCCGGCAGCTTGCAAGGTGTCACCAGGACACTGCCGCTGGAGGTCTACCTGCAGCGCGAAGTGGACGCCGATGGGGCGATCGCGCTGTCGCTGCTGCTCGTTGTGGTGGCCGTCGTGGTGATCGTGGTGGGGCGGCCGCGCTCGGTGGAAGGGTTGCGGTGAGCTGCCGTGCTGCACGCCGAGGTGGTAGTTCGACGTGGCGAGTTCACCCTGGACGTGGCGGTGCACGTGGCACCCGGCGAGGTGGTCGCGGTGCTCGGACGCAACGGGTCGGGCAAATCCACCCTGCTGTCCGCCGTCGCCGGGCTGCTGCGTCCGGACCGCGGATGCGTCGTGCTCGGTGATCGGGTCCTCACCGACACCGCAGCCGGGGTGGTACTGCCGCCGCATCAGCGGCGTATCGGGCTGCTGGCGCAGCAGCCGCTGCTGTTCCCCCATCTGTCGGTGCTGGACAACGTCGCATTCGGCCCGCTGGCTACCGGGGCCGCCCGGCGCGACGCCCGGCAGGCGGCACTGCGGCACCTCACCGAGGTCGACGCGGCCCAGTTCGCCGACCGGCGCCCCGGGCGGCTGTCGGGCGGGCAGGCCCAGCGCGTCGCATTGGCCCGCGCCCTGGCCTCGCAACCTGAGCTGCTGCTGCTGGATGAACCACTGTCCGCGGTGGACGTGGAATTCGCTCCCGCGCTGCGATCGCTGCTGCAAACAGTGCTGGCCGACCGGGTGGCCCTCATCGTGACCCATCAGGTGATCGACGCGTTGATGCTGGCTGACCGGGTGGTGGTGCTCGACGGTGGCCGCGTGGTGGAGCAGGGCCCGACCCGGGAAGTGCTCACCCGGCCGCGCAGCGGCTTCGCTGCGCGGCTGGCCGGGCTGAACCTGGTCACCGGTACCGCCACCGCGTCCGGGTTGCTGGCCGACGACGGTACCGAGCTATCCGGCCTGAACGAGTTTCCCGTCGTCGGTACCCCGGCCGTTGCGGTGTTCACGCCCGGCGCGGTGGCGATCTACGTCGATCCGCCGAAAGGCAGCCCCCGCAACGTGATCCACGACCGAGTCGAAGTCGTCGAGCCCAACGGCACCCTGGTGCGGGTTCGCGGCAATGGCGGCCTAGCAGCGGACATCACCCCCGCCGCGGCCGTCGAGCTTGGGCTGCGGACCGGCGCCGGAGTCTGGTTCGTCGTCAAAGCCGCCGAGATCGCCATCTACCCGCGACACGCCTGACTCCCTTTCCACGCGCTTTCGCTTCCTCGCGCGGGTACGTGCCAGCAACCACGCCTTTGACGCATGAACTGCACGGCGGGTGGCATGGCGCGCCGTTACAGGGGGGATCCGACCGGGAGCGGCTCAGCCTGCACAGTCCGCGCCGCACTCCAGGGCCGCCCTGCCGCATGATGAGCAGGGCCGCGTGACGCGGTAGGAAGGTGCTTAAAGCATCCATGAGACCGTGCACAGGCGGGCAGAAAGGTGCACAAGCATCCATGAGACCGCGGGCGTCGTATGTGTCGGGAGTGTCGAGCGTCGGGTTGCTTGGCGACACGATCGGGGACAACTTCGATCGTGCAGCCACGCGCTGGCCCAATCGGGATGCGCTGATCGACTGCGCGAGCCAGCGCCGATGGACATATGCGCAGCTGCAAGCGGAAATCGACGCGCTGGCGCACGGGCTGCTGGGCGCCGGGATCGGCAAGGGAGACCGGGTCGGTATCTGGGCGCCGAACTGCGCGGAGTGGCTGTTCACCCAGTACGCCACCGCGAAGATCGGCGTGATCCTGGTCACCATCAACCCGGCCTACCGCACCAGTGAACTGGAGTACGTGCTCAACCGGGCCGGGATCCGGCTGTTGATCGCGGCGACGTCGTTCAAGACCGCCGACTACGCTGCGATGATCGAGCAGGTGCGGCCCGGCTGCCCCGCGCTGCAACGGGTGGTGCTGATCGGTTCCCCCGAGTGGGATGCCCTCCCGGTGCACGGCGCTGACCCTGCAGCACTGAGGGCAGCGTTAGCAGTGCTATCTCCGGACGACCCGATCAACATCCAGTACACCTCGGGCACTACCGGGTTTCCCAAGGGCGCCACGCTGTCGCACCACAACATCCTCAACAACGGCTACTTCGTCGGTGAACTGTGCGGCTACACCGAGGCGGACCGGATCTGCGTGCCGGTGCCGCTGTACCACTGCTTCGGCATGGTGATGGGCAACCTGGCCGCCACCTCACACGGCGCGGCGCTGGTGTATCCGGCCCCGTCGTTCGAGCCGGCGGCGACCCTGTCCGCCGTCGCTCAGCAGCGGTGCACCTCGCTGTACGGGGTGCCCACCATGTTCATTGCCATGCTCGCCGCCGCCGACTTCGAGTCCTACGACCTGTCGTCGCTGCGGACCGGGATCATGGCGGGCTCGCCCTGCCCGGTGGAAGTGATGAAGCAGGTCGTCGACCGGATGGGCATGACGGAGGTGACTATCTGCTACGGCATGACCGAAACCTCGCCGGTATCCACCCAGACCCGGGCCGACGACACGCTGGAGCGGCGGGTGTCCACGGTCGGCCGGGTGCACCCGCACCTCGAAGTGAAGATCATCGATCCGGACACCGGGCTGACGGTGCCGCGCGGCGCTCCTGGCGAGCTGTGCACTCGCGGGTACTCGGTCATGCTCGGCTACTGGGAACAGCCGGAGCAGACCGCCGAGGTGATCGACCAGGCCCGCTGGATGCACACCGGCGACATCGCGGTGATGGACGCCGAGGGCTACCTCAACATCACCGGGCGGATCAAGGACCTGGTCATCCGCGGCGGTGAGAACATCTACCCGCGGGAGATCGAGGAATTTCTCTACACCCACCCGGATATCCTGGATGCGCAGGTGATCGGGGTGCCCGACGCGCGCTACGGCGAGGAGCTCTGCGCCTGGGTGCGGCTGCGGCCGGGCTCGCCCGAACTCACCGCCGAGGCACTGCGCGACTACGCCGCGGGCAGGCTCGCGCACTACAAGATCCCCCGGTACGTGCACCTGGTGGAGGAGTTCCCGATGACCGTCACCGGCAAGGTTCGGAAGGTGGAGATGCGGGAACGCTCCGTGCAGCTACTCGGGCTGGCCCACCTCGCCGCTCGTAAGTACGCCTAAGGCGGATCTATGTGGCCGGGACAGCCCCAAAAGCGGTGGGAAGTCGTAAGCTGGGAGCCACGCGTCCCGGGTGCGTTCGGGGCGCGTTCGTCTTGCTGGTCGTACACCTCCGGCAGGCGGTACTCCACGAGGGAACGGTGAGGTCAGTGCCGACCGGCAAGGTCAAGTGGTACGACGCGGGCAAGGGCTTCGGATTCGTCACCCAGGATGGAGGTGCCGACGTCTACGTGCGGTCCACCGCGCTTCCGTCCGGAGTGACTGATCTGAAGTCCGGTCAGCGGGTCGAGTTCGGTGTGGCCGACGGGCGGCGCGGCCCGCAGGCGTTGTCGGTGCGGTTGCTGGAGTCGCCGCCGTCGGTGGCCGAAGCGCGGCGCCGGCCTGCCGAGGAGCTGCACGGCATGATCGACGACATGATCAGGTTGCTGGAGTCGCGGGTCCAACCCGATCTGCGCCGTGGCCGCTATCCCGACCGCCGCACCACCAAACGCATCGGTGAAGTCGTCCGGGCGGTAGCTCACGAGCTCGATCCCTGACGGGCATGTTGGTAGCTCTTCAAGTACCGCCAACCCCGGCCCGAAGGGTCTCAAACGACGGCCAACTCCGCTAGCGCCGAGGCCTCATGTCAACTGGCGGACTACGTGGCCGGGCTCATCAAGCCAGATCCACTGGCGCCCGTGGTGGCTGGACAAGCCGAACCGATCGAGTCCTGGCTCACCCTGTTCGTACCACCAGTCGTAGGCGGTCTCGGCCTCATCCCAGAGTTTGCGGGACCCGAGTTGCCGCACGGTGAACGAGGTTGGGTCGTTCAGGTTGGCGTCCAGCTGCGCCCATGATCGGGTTGTTCCGTCGTCCAAGTCCAGCGTGTGGTGCCGCTCGCCGCGGGAGTTCCACTGCACTATCAGGCAGCACGACGCCAGCCGCGCGCCGATGCCGAAGAGGCCCTTGTTCGGGTTGAGCATCCGATCCAGATCACTACCGCGGCAGTCCGTGGTGGTGATCCGGGCCTGCGCGATGTCGCTGGGCGTGGGCGACCAGCCATAGAGTGAGCGGCGCTGGCTGCGAATCCGCATGAAAGCCAGGTCGCCGGAGAACCTGCCGCGGGCGATGCCGTCGTAACCCAGGTCGAGGCTGAGCATGACCCCGTTGGACCAGTCCGTTCCCCACGGGGTCACCACGCGGCCGCCCGGCCGGAGCTGGTCGAGCCAGGCGGGGGACACGACCTCGCGCACCGCCGCGGTGGAGATCACCCGGTCATAGGGTGCGCCCGGCGGGTACCCGTCCAGGCCATCTCCGGTGATCACGAGCGGGTGGAATCCGGCAGTGGTGAGCGCCAGCCGGGCGGCCCGCGCCAGGTCCGGGTCCACCTCGATCGTGACCACCCGGCCGTGCTCGCCGACCAGGCGCGACAGCAGTGCGGCGTTCCAGCCGGTGCCGGTGCCGATCTCCAGCACGGATTGCTGCTGGTGCACGTCGAGGGTGGCCAGCATGTCGGCGACGATGCTGGGCTGGCTGCCCGAGCTGGAGGGCACGCTGCCGATCCCGCCGCAGCGCTGCTCACCGAAGTCGACCTGGGTGATGACGGGTGCGTCCGCAGCCACCGCGGCGTGCCACGCGTCCGGGTCGGTGTGCTTGGACAACGCCACGAGAGCGTTACCGGAATCGTCGTCCACCCAGATGATGTCCGGAATGAACGCTGTACGCGGTATCTCGCCGAATAGGACGCCCCAAAAAGACGATGAGTCAACGTCTATCACTTGCCGCCCTTGTCCTCCTCGTCGTGCCTACCGCCACCGGATTCGCTCACATCTTTGGTAGTCGAGTGGTCGTAGTCATCCTTGTGCCCGTCACGGTCGATCTTGTTATCGTGCTGACTATCAGTCATAACAGGTCCTCGCTACTGTCCCGTGGCGTCGTAGGCCGCTGCGACCACACCGGTCCAGATCACGGAATTCGCTGGTGACCGGCTGGCCGCCGGGAGCCGGGCATCGGGCCCTGCCGCTCCACCGGCGGCCAGCCGGTGTCTTCGGTGGGACACACGGACCTTTGGGCGACAGTCATGGCCGGCGTTTCCCACGTCAATACCTCGTTGAGCACGTCGAGAACACTGCCCTCGATCTGCCGTTGCACCAGGGCGTTTCGCGACACGATCAGCGGAGATACCCGCTTGCGCCAGGCGAAGCAGTCACGGCTGAAGCCCTCGATATGGATCAAGTCGACGCAGTCGTCACTGACTCGGTATCCCACCAGAGGACCATCCTCGCCAAACGCCGCGCGCTGGAACGTGAAGCCGCCCTGCTTGGCGTAATCAAGGAGCCGCTTCGCGATCGCCAGATCCGCACCATCGGTTTCCTGCACCGGCCGTCACCTCACCCCGGCTCGGTGACGGATCGCGCAACCCATGCAGGTACACCCAGATTCCTGTTGGTGCGAGTACCGGACGCTGATACCGGCACGATTGCCCCTCTCGTCGTCGCAGTGACTGGCACGAGACTCGTTCGCCTAAGCCCCTCGTGACAGCCCGGCCTACTATGCAACGGATCACATAATATTACAAGGCCCATTGACTAGCGGGTCGTTGCCGGGGACACTTCACCCGAGCGTCCACCAATGGAGAGGGGAACCCATGGCACTCACGGTCACGACCCTGTGGAGAGCGGAGTGCGGAGACGACGAGGCATGCGCCGGTGAGTACCAGATCAAGGAACGACCTGGCATCCGGTACCTGGTCGCCACGCGCACCACCGACCCGGACGTCCTGGCGGTGATCCCCAATGTGGGGCCGGGAGAGCTCGTCGTCGAAGTTCCGGAGGTGTGATCCCGATGCTGGGCGTCGCGGAGCTGCGGCCCTACCTGGAAACCCACTTCACGAAGACACTGTTCCGGCTGGAGACACTGGCCGCCTACGACGTCGCCTCGGAGAGTTCGGACCTGGCCCGCTACCTCGCTGGGGAACCAGACCCGACCCCGGAACGACGGCAGCCCTGGCTGGACCGGCTCAGTGCCGAGGTATCCCGGGGACAGCAGCGGCGCCGGGTCCACACCGTGACCCTGCCGCTGTCGGACTACCTGCGGTTCGAGTGCGAGTGGGCCTATGCGCTCAACCCGTACGAGGACATCCGTATCCTGGAACTCACCGAGCAGCGAACCGATCTGCAAGCCTTGGTCGACGCCGCGGGCGGGGACTTCTATCTCGCTGACGAGGAGCACGTGATCCGCTTGCATTACACCGCCGAGAACCAGCCGCTAGGCATCGTGGCGGACAGCTCGCCCCCCGTCGTCGCGGAATACCGGCATATCGCGGAGACACTGTGGTCCGAGGCTGAGCCGTTCAAGTCGTGGTGGGCAGCGCATCCGCAATTCCACCGGGACCGCTGAGGGGCCCTGGCGGTGAGCACGGCTCCCGGTAGAGGCGGTCGAGACGAACTGTCCCGGTCGCTCAGAGAATTACGGGAGGCCGCCGGCCTGACGCAGGTGCCCGCCGCAGCCGCCGCGGGCATCAGCCAAGCAGGGCTGTCCCGGATAGAACGCGGCGGGTTGCTGCCCGCACCGGAGACCGTGGAAGCACTCGCGCGGGTCTACGGCGCCGACCCGGACACCACCACCCGGCTGGTGGAGCTGGCCACCGCGATCCGCCCCGAGTACCTGGACTCCCGGATCATCATGCAGCGCGGCATCAACCACTTCCAGCAACGCCTAGGGAAGGTCGAGCAATCATCGGCCCTCGTCCGCGCCTACCAGCCGAACATCATCCTCGGGATGCTGCAGACCGCCGCGTACGCAGAGGTCGTCTTCACCTCCCGGGGCCGTACCGCGCCCCAGACGGCGGACGGCGTGGCCAGCCGGCTCGCCAGGCAAGCAGCCCTGACGGAACCCGGCCGGGACTGGGTGCTGATCCAGACCGAGGGCGCGCTGGACTGGTGCGTCCGCGATGCCACGCTGATGGCCGAGCAGATTGACCACATCATCGAGGTAACCCGGCTACCGAACGTCCGGTTCGGGCTGATCATCCGCCGCACCCCGACGACAATCCTGGCGCCGCACGGCTTCCACATCTTCGATGCCCGCGCGGTGCAGGTCGGCATCAAGACCGCGGTCGCGCTGATCGACAACGCCGAGGACATCGCCACCTACGAAACACTATTCAGTGAGCTTGAACGGATGGCGGTGTTTGGGGACGATGCCCGCGCCGAGCTGAGTCGTATAGCCGATGAGTACCGGCGCGCACCCGATTTCCCAGTAAATGAGGAAATCAGGCCTCAGCGAAGGTTCGAGCCCGTCCAGGGCCATCACAATCCCAGAACGTGAGGATGAGTACCGCAGAGCGCCATCTCACATGCTGTACCTCTGAGCGATCGTTCTAGCGTGCCCGGATTACAGCGGCGTCGGCCACCGGTAGTGGGAGCCCGGGTGGGCGAACCACACATGAGAGCGTGGACCGTTCCGGTCGCCGACAGGCCGACGGCGTCTACCGCCCTGGTTGAGGGATGGCGAAGCCGGGAATCAGGGAGGAGCCGCGGCGGGTCAGGAAGCCTTGTGCCAGCCCCAGCGCGAGCAGCACGGAGACCGATGCGAAGCCGATCCAGTAGGTCGGCGGCAACAGCACGCCCAGCGCGCCGCCCAGCACCCAGGCTGTCTGCAGCACGGTCTCGGACCGGCCGAACGCCGAGGCCCGCGACTCCTCCGGGACGGCGCGCTGGATCACCGCGTCCAGGCAGACCTTGGCCACCGCGCTGCCCGTCGCCGCGACCAGCGCGGTGACCGCAGCGACCGCGATGCCGCCCACCAGCGCGGCGAGTACCGCCATGGTCAAACCGGCGGCCACGCATCCGAGGATGGCCTGATCGGGCCTTCCGAAATGGATGCGCGCACCGACCGCATTGCCCAGGAAGCTGCCGGCGCCGGCCGCCGCGCCGACGATGCCGAGCAGCACCACCTGCCGCCCTGGCGATCCTTCGGTCTGGGCTTTCACCACGAACGCCACGAACAGGGTGAGAAACCCGGTCAGGACCCGGGCGGTCCCGTTGCCCCACAGCGCGACCACCACCTGGCGACCCATCGGCTGGCGCCGCCGCGCCGCGCCGCGGGTGTCGATGGTCTCGGTCCGCAGCGAGGCCGGCACCTCACCCTCGGTGACCTCCACCCACGACGGAATCCGCAAGCACAGTGCCACCCCCGCCAGGCAGATCGCCGCGGTGAACAGCAATGCACCGGGCGATCCGGTCAGCGCGGCGACCCCGGCCGCCACCGCACCCGACACTGCCCCGGCGCCCAGCCCGAACGCGGTGAGCCGCGAGTTGGTCTTGACCAGCGTGATCTCCGCAGGGAGCACCCGTGGGATCACCGCCGCCTGCAGCACGCCGTAGGACTTGGCCAGCACCATGAAACCCAGTGCCGCCGGATACAGCAGCCAGTCGTGCACGTGCGCTGCCATCACGATCAGCAGGAACGCGCGCCCGGCGAACGACAGCGCCATCGCTATTCGCCGACCGTGCTGCAGCCGGTCCAGCAGCGGGCCGATCACCGGAGCGACCACCGCGAACGGGGCCACCGTGATGAGCAGGTACAGCGCCACATTGGCCCGGCTCTGCGCGGTGGCCGCGGCGAAGAACAGCGTGTTGGCCAAGGCGACGGCGATGGCGGCATTGGCCGCGTAGTCCATCATCGCCGCGTAGGTCAACGAGGACAGCCCGGAGCGTCCCGCGCCATCGGCCGTGGCGGCTTGCCGAAACCGCCGTACACCGCCACCGACCAGCTGCCTGCTCCGCCAGGCCGCCACCCGCGTGACGGTGATCTTGCGGGGGGGTGGTGGACCGCCCGATGAGGGCGGCGGGCTGCCGGGCACCGTCGGGGGATCATCCCTGGGTGGCGGATCGGACCGGTAATCGTTGGGTTCCTGGCTGCCCCACGGATGGCCGCTGTTGGGCTCATGACGAGGAGGCGGCGGCGGATCGGTGTGCGGCCAGTTGGTGCGGCCGTCCTCCGGTACCCAACGCCGGCGGCGGCCCGCGCGCCGGCGCGCCCCGGAGCCGGGGTGCTCAGCGCCGAAGGGGGACGCGGGCCGCTTCACGCCGTCCATCCTCCCACCGCCAGTCGTCTCCCGGGGCCGCATCCAAGCTACTGGCGCGAAATGACGAAATGCACCCGGAACAGTGACGGCCAGTGCTTACCGGTGATCAGGAACTGGTCGGTGCCCGGGATCGCGGCGATGCCGTTGAGCACGTCCCCCTGGTCTTGCGGGCTGAACAGGCCCGACGCGTCGACCACTCCCGTCACCGTGCCGGTACTGGGATTGATGCGCATGATGCGGTCGGTCTGGTAGACGTTGGCCCAGATGACGCCACCGGTGCACTCCAGTTCGTTGAGCGACCGCACCGGCTCGCCGTCCAGGCGGACCTGCACCTGGCCCAATGCCGCGAACGTCACTGGATCCCGGAAGGTCAGCCGGTCCGAGCCATCGCTCATCACCAGCCGGTGCTCGTCGTAGCACAAGCCCCATCCCTGACCCCGGTAGGTCACCACCCGGCGCTGCGCCAATGTGGCCGGGTCGCGCTCGATGGCCACGCCGTTGGTCCAGGTCAGCTGCCATAACCCAGCGCCGGTGACGGCAAGGCCCTCGCCGAACAGCGGGGCGGGCAGGGTGGCTTCCCGCAGCAGCTTGGTGCTGGACAGCGCGCTGGCCCGGACCCGGGATTGCCCGACCAGCCCGCTGCCCTCATACAGCACGCCGTCGTGAATCTCCAGCCCCTCGGTGTACATCGTCGGGTCGTGCCGCAGCGTGTCCAGGACCTGCACCCGCAGCTGCTGTGCAGTGGACTGCCGGGTGGCGCAGCCGGCCACCAGGGCAGCCGCGATGATCAGCACAGCGACCAGCACCGGCCGGATTGTCGAGCGAGAACGGTCGTGCGGCACAATAGGAGTCGTGATTGCCGACCCTACCGCGCCACCCGCCGACCTCGCTGAGGCCGTCGAGCTGGCCCGGGAGGCGGCGCAGGCCGAGGCCGGTGACAGTCCAGTAGGCGAGCACGTGGGTGCGCAGGCCGAAGACGGCGCGGTCACCCACATGTTCGAGGCGGGACTGCCCGGCTACCGCGGGTGGCGCTGGGCGGTCACGGTGGCCTCTGCGGGTCCGGGAACCCCGGTCACGGTCAGCGAGGTGGTGCTGTTGCCCGGGCCGGACGCGCTGGTCGCCCCGCCCTGGCTGCCGTGGACTGAGCGGCTACGCGCGGGTGACTTGGGCGTCGGGGACCTGCTCCCGGCTGACCCGGACGATCCGCGCCTGGTGCCCGGTTACCTCAGCGACGATGACCCGGCGCTGGCGGCGCTCAGCCCGGAGGTCGGGTTGGGCAGGCCGCGGGTGCTCAGCCGGGAGGCCCGGCTGGCGCTGCTACAACGCTGGCGCGACGGTGACCACGGGCCCGACTCGGAGATGGCCCGCAGCGCTCCTGACCAGTGTGTGCACTGCGGTTTTTATCTGCCGCTCGGTGGCCTGCTGGCCGCAGGACTGGGGGTCTGCGGTAACGACCTGGCTCCCGCTGACGGGCATGTGGTGCACGCCGAGTTCGGCTGCGGCGCGCATTCCGAGGTCCGGGTTGACACCAGCCCCAACGTGCCGGTGGCCGAGCTGGTCTACGACGACGCCGAGCTGGAGCTGCTGCCCTGGCCACCGGGGGACTAGCGGGTCCCTTCGGCGCCGATCCGTTCGACACCGGGATGTTGCGCGAGGGGGTCCTGGCCGCCTGGCGCGGTTCCCCGACGCGGTTCCGGGAGGACGCCAACGCCGAGGCCGAGCTGGCCCTGCTCGGTTACGCCGACCGGTTGCTCGTCGAGCTGGCGCAGAACGCCGCGGATGCCGCCCAGCGCGCGGGCGTGCCGGGCTACCTGCGGGTCAGCGTCAAGGACGGCGAACTGCGGGCCGCGAACACCGGCGCGCCGCTGGATGCCGCCGGGGTCGCCGCGCTGGCCGCGTTACGCGCCTCGGCCAAGCGGTCCGGGGACAGCGTCGGCCGGTTCGGGGTCGGCTTCGCGGCGGTACTCGCCGTCACCGACGCGCCGCGGGTGATCTCGCGCTCCGGTGGGGTGCAGTTCTGCGCCGAACACACCGCCGCGGTGGTCGCGGGCGACCCGGCGCTGGGCGCCGAGCTGGCCCGCCGCGGCGGGCGGCCCCCGGTGCTGCGGCTGGTCTGGCCGGCCGGCGGCGAGCCGCCGGCCGGGTTCGACACCGAGGTCCAGTTACCGCTACGGGCCGGCATCGACCCCGAGGCGTTGCTGGCTACCTGGGCCGGCGAGGCGACCGACCTGCTGCTGGCGTTGCCGTGGCTGCACCGGATCGACATCGGTGATCGGCTGCTGCGGCGCGAAGGCCGCGACGACGATGACCTGGTGCACGTTTACGACGGCTCGCAGCTGCACCGCTGGCGGGTGGTGCGCCGGTCCGGGGCGCTGCCGGCCGAAGCGCTGGCCGGGCTCGGGCCCGAGGCGCGGACGCAGTGGAGCCTGTGCTGGGCGCTGCCCGTCGACGCCGGCGGCGCGCCGCTGCCGCTGACCGGGGAAGTGCTGCACGCCCCCACCCCCACCGCGGAGCGGCTCACCCTGCCGGCGAGGCTGATCGGCACGGTGCCCGTCGACTCGTCCCGGCGCCACATCCATCCCGGACCGGCCGCCGACCTGCTGCTGGATACCGCCGCGCGGGCCTACCCGCAGCTCGCCGCCGCGCTGGCACCGGATCGGCGCACCGCGCTAGTGCCCGCGCCCGGGTTCCCGGCCAGCGAGGTCGACGCGGCCCTGCGCGACGGGATCATCGGGGCGCTGCGCCACGCCCGGTGGCTGCCCCTCGCCGGCGGCGGCGAGGTCGCGCCGGCCGACGCCGTGGTGCTCGACGTGCCGCTACCAGATCTGGCTGACCTGCTCGCTGAGGTCACCGCCGGCCTGCTCGTCGCCGAGTTGGCCGCACCCGCACATGCCACCGCGCTGACCGCGCTCGGGGTCAGCCGGCTGCGCCCGGCAGCCATCGCCGAGCTGCTGGCTGGGCTGGACCGGCCACCATCGTGGTGGCGGCGCTGTTATGCGGCGCTGACCCCGCTGCTCGAGGCCGACCCGGCGGCCCGCGAGGAACTCGGCGCGCTGCCGGTCCCGCTGGCCGACGGGCGCACCGTCACCGGCCCGCGCGGTGTGTTGCTGGGCGACGCGGAGGGTGTCGCCGCCGGCGACCTCAGGGGGGAGCTGCGGTTGGCGCACCCCGACGCCGTGCACCCGCTGCTGGAGCGGCTGGGGGCCCGCCGGGTGGGCCCCGCAGAGCTGCTCGATGCGCTGCGCCCCGCCATCGAGCGCAGCGTCGATGACGCCGAGGACGGCCTGGACGTCACCGGCCTCACGCAGGCCGTGCTGTCGCTGGCAGGCCGGGTGACTGCGCCGGAAGCAAACCCGACCGCCGCCCGGCCCTGGCTGGGCGCGCTGGCGCTGCCGGCCGACGACGGGACGCCGCGGCGCGCCGACGAGCTGGTCCTGCCCGGCGGCGCGCTGCGGGCGCTGCTCGCTGCCGGCGGGCCGCTGGGCGTGCTGGATGGCGCCGTCGCTGCTGAACACGACACCTCGGCGCTGCGGGCGGTGGGTGTGCTGGACTCGTTCGCGGTTCTCGACGATCCGGACCCGGCCGGCCCGGATCACGAGCTGGATGCCGAGGAGCAGTGGTGGGACTGGGTGCTCGACACCAAAGGTGACCCGCCGGCGCGGCTGCTCGCGGTGCGAGACCTGGACCTGGTGGACGAGGCGCGATGGCCGGCGGCGCTGCGGCGGATCGCCGCCGACTACGCCGGCCTGGCCGCGCTGCGGATGCCGGGCGGCTACACCGGCTGGTGGCTGGCCCGGTACGCCCGGTTCGGCGGCCACCCACCAGCGCACTGGCGGCTGCCCGAGGCTGCCGAGCTGGAGGGTCTCTACGACGTGGTTCCGGTGACCGACACCGACCACGCGTTGCTGGCCGCCGCCGGGGTGCGTACCGGATTGCGTGTTGCCGGCCCCGACGACGCAGCCGACCTGCTGGTCCGGCTGGCTGACCCGACCCGGGCGGTGGTCCCCGGGGTGGTGCACGCCGCGCACGCCGCGCTGGCCGGCGCCGACATCGATCCGGCTGATGTGGAGCCACCGGCTCGGGTGCGGGTGGTGACCGGCGAGGTGGTCGACGCCGACCGCGCGGTGGTGCTCGATGCGCCGTGGCTGGCCGCAGTACTACCGGCCGGTCGACTGGTGTCCGGCGGCGACCCGGCCACGCTGGCCGAGCTGCTGGACCTGCCGCTGGCCTCCGAGCAAGTGGCACCCGAGCTGCTCGACACCGGCGCCGGGCGCACCATGCGATGGGTCGAGCTGGTGGAGGTGGTCGCGGTATGCGCCGCCGCCGGGCTCGCCGTCCCGGAAGGCACGCTGCAGCTGCACGAACAGCTGCGGGTCCGGCACAACGGTGCTGACTACCCGGTGCCGTTCTGGGTCACCCCGGACGGCACCGTGCACGCCGCCGATGCAGTCCGCGCTGCGCTGCAGGCCAGGTCGGCCGGCTCAGCCTGATCGAGCTCGGTCACAGTAGATCTCGCGCCGCGCCGCGGGCACCCCGTTGGGCTGCGCGGCGCTGCCAGTGGATCATCCCGAAACCGATGAAACCGAGTAATCCACCGGTTAGGCACGCCCAGATCCATGCTGCCGACCCACCGGTAACGAGCAATACCAGGGCGGCGGTGAACCAGGCGATGGTGCCGACACCTACCGCCGGCCGCGGATCGGCGAGGCCACGGGGGAGCACCCAGGCACGTTACCGCGTGCGCATGCCGTCGCGCCCGCCGTCGTAACACTGCGTGCCACTCACGAGCCGTATCGCGAGCTAGGCTCACGGTATGGAAGCGCTGGCCAGCCGGTTGCGGCTCGCCGTGGTTCGGCTCAACCGGCGGCTACGGGCTCAACGCGACGTCGAGGCGGTGGTCACCCTCACCCAGCTGTCCGCGATGGCTTCGCTGCATCGGCACGGTCCGCTGACCCCGGGCGAACTGGCTGCCTGCGAGCGCGTGCAACCGCCGTCGATGACCAGGGTCATCGCCGCCCTGGCAGAGCACGGCTTCGTCGATCGCAGCCCGCATCCCACCGATGGGCGGCAAACCGTGGTGGCGCTGACCGACGCCGGCCGCGACTACGTGGATGCCGAAGTCAGCGCGAGGGAGCGCTGGCTCGACGCCCAGCTGGCCCAACTCACCCCCGACGAGCGCGCCCTGCTGCACCGCGCGGTCGACATCATCGACCGCATAGCGGGGCATTGAGCCCGCTGAATGCGGTCAGCGGTGCGGGAACTAGGTCAGCTTGACGTATAATTGAGGGTAGGCTAACTTAAGTGAGCCGGCTTCGTGGTGGGAGTCCTGGCACAGATGGAACGCAGATGGAACGCGTCGGGCTCGACTCCGGGCTCTCGGTCGGGCCCGACGCCGCCCCTTTAGTCCGGCCCCTTCACAGCGTGGGCCAGGCATGCACCGGCAGGTTGGAGTGCATGTGCTCGACGTAATCACGCAGCATGCCGGCCAATGCGGCGGGCCGGTCTGCACCTCGGTCGGCCAGCGCCTGCACGGTGGCGCGCTGCCAGCTCGCCCCGGTACGCCGTGCCATGCAGCGCTGCTCGATCACCGCCAGGTAGCGTTCCCGCGCAGCGTCGGACATCCCGCAACTGCGCAGCCCGTCGTGGGCCAGCGGCAGCAGCTTGCGCAACACCAGTTCATCAGGCCGGACCCACCCGAGGCCAGGCCAGTAAAGCTGCGCGTCCATACCCAGCCGCGCCCCCGCGTACAGGTTGTCCTGGGCAGCCTGGAAGGACATCTCGCCCCACACCGGTGGCTGCGCCTCGACCAGTCCCCGCATGGCACCGAAGAAGAACGCCGCGTTGGCCAAGACGTCGATGACGGTCGGACCCGCGGGTAGTACCCGATTCTCGATGCGCAGGTGCGGCACCCCGTTCGCCACGTCATAGACCGGCCGATTCCAGCGCCAGACCGTGCTGTTGTGCAGCCGTAGTTCCGCCAGCGACGGAGCGGCGCCCGCCGCGAGCACCGCCAGCGGGTCCTCATCCTGGATCTCCGGGAGTAGCGGCGCGAAATAGCGCACGTTCTCCTCGTACAGGTCGAGTATCGAGGTGATCCACCGCTCACCGAACCACACTCTCGGGCGCACTCCCTGGTTGCGCAGCTCGGGCGAGCGGGTGTCGGTGGCTTGCTCGAACAACGGGATGCGGGTCTCGTGCCACAGGGCGTGACCGAGCAGGAATGGTGAATTGGCAGCCACCGCCACCTGCACCCCGGCCAGCGCTTGCGCGGCGTTCCAATGCGCGGCGAACTGGTCCGCACCGACCTGCAGATGCAGCTGCGCCGAGGTGCACCCGGATTCCGGCAGGATCGACTCGACGGCGCACAGCAAGCGTTCCGGCTTGCCTCCGGCCAGTGGCACGCCCTCCATGTCGAGCTCCAGGTCCTCCGACCGGGTGGCCAGGATCTGCCGGTTGAGGATTGCGTACCGGGACTTGGGGGACATCCACCGCTGATCGAAGTGGTCCGGCCGCAACGTCGGCAGGATGCCGATCATCACCAAGCCCACCCCGGCGGCGCGGGCCGCGTCGTTGGCGGTGTTCAGGCCGGCCCGCAACTCGCGCTCGAGCCCCAGCGCCTCGTCGTCGGCCAACGGCCGGGGCGCGACGTTGATCTCGATGTTGTGCTGGCCGAGCTCGGTCTGGAAAGCCGGATCGTCGATGTGTTCGAGTACCCTCTCGTTGGCCATCGCCGGGTCGACGTTGTCGTCGACGAGATTGAGCTCGAGCTCCAGGCCCATGCACGGGGGACCAGCTGCGAAGCTGTCCCCGGCGAGCATTCGCGCCAGCGCGTCCAGGCAACGCTGGGTCTTGTCCCGGTAGCGCTTCAGGTCCCGCCTGGTGTAGAGCGGATCGATCGCGTCGGCCGCGTCCTTGCCCATCCGACCTCCGCTTCCCCCGGCGCGCGCTCACCGTGACACAGCGCCGCAGGCTGTGACCAGCCGCCGAACTGGTGGGCCTGCCTGGCGCGTTTGCCTACTTTGCAAAACTGACAGTGTGGGCGAGATCGTCGAAGTGCGCGACGTGGACGACCCCCGGCTGGCCGATTTCCGTGATCTCACGCTCGCCGACCGCCGCCCGGATCGTCCCGGCGGGCGGGGCCTGGTGATCGCCGAAGGCGTCACGGTGGTGCGCCGGCTGCTGGCATCGCCGTACCCGCCACGGGCCGTGTTCGGCGTGCCGGCGAAGATGTCCCAACTCGCCGGTGACATCGCCGCGGTCGCCGCGCCCTGCTACGCCGGGTCGGCCGAACTGATGGCGCAGGTCGTCGGCTTCCATCTCAACCGGGGCGTGCTTGCGACCGCGGACCGCGCGCCGGTGCCGTCGGCGCCGCAGCTGATCGCCCGGTCACAACATCTCGCGGTGCTCGAGGGCATCAACGACCACGAGAACCTGGGCGCGCTGTTCCGCAACGCGGCCGCCCTCGCGGTGGACGCGGTACTGCTCGGCCCGGGCTGCGCCGACCCGCTGTACCGGCGCAGCGTGCGGGTGTCCATGGGCCACGTGCTTCGGGTGCCGTTCGCTGCGTTGCGCCGCTGGCCCGAGGACCTCCAGGTACTGCGGGCGGCCGGATTCCGGATCGTGGCGCTGACTCCCGCGGTGGGTGCAGTGCCGCTGGACCAGGCGGGCGTGGCCACCGGCCGGGTGGCTTGGCTGCTGGGTGCTGAGGGCCCGGGACTGTCCGACGCCGCGTTGGGTGCGGCGGACCTGGTCGTGCGTATCCCGATGGCACCCGGAGTAGATTCGTTCAATGTCGCCACCGCCGCTGCGATCGCCTTCGCCGGCGCGGGCCGCGTCCAGCATTGCCCCTGAGGTCCCCGGTGAGCCGACGCCGTGGTCCACCGGCCTGACCGTCAGTGGCGCGGTAGCGGTGATTGTGGGGCTCGCGCTGCTGCGCTTGTCCCAGGGCCTGGCGCCCAACGGCCGAGGAGTCGTCGCCCTGGCGAACCTCGTGGTGGCCGCTGGCCTTACCCCCTCGATCTGGCTAACCCGCGCCACCCCCGTATGGCGCTGGATCGCCTACGGCGCCGCCGTCGGCATCGTGCTCACCTGGTTCGCTCTCCTCCTGTCCCTCCTCGCCCGCTAACCAATCCGCAGTCTGGATGCAGACTGCTGTTTTCAGGGCTCCAAAACAGCAGTCTGCATCCAGACTGCGGGCCGGGTCGGGGGCTGTGGATAAGTTGTGGATGGGGGATTTGGCAGATTTGGGCTAACCGGGCAGTCTCGGCGGGCGTGGGGAGACATCTTCGTCTGACCGATCTGGGCGGGCCGTTTCTGGGATCGGAGGCAGTGGGAGTCGGTGTGCTGACGGCAGCGCAGCTGCGTGGGCCAGGGGTCCGGCGCCTGCTCCAGGACATCTACGTGCCGGCCGGAATTCCGGACACCCACGAGCTGCGCTGCGAGGCGGCCGCGCTGGCGGTACACCCCAAGGCGGTGATCACTGGCCGATCCGCTGCGACCCTGCGTGGGGTCCGTCTCGCGCGCGCCAAGGACCCCGTCGAGTTGGTGGTTCCCGAGGCTGTCCGCGTGTTCCGGCGAGCCGGGCTCGACATCCGCCGCACCGAACTGCGCGCCGACGAGTCGCAGCCGTGGGGCCGGATCGGGCTTGCGACACCGTTGCGGATGGGCCTGGATCTGCTGCTGGATCGAACCCTTCCCGACGCCGTGGGAGATCTCGACGCGGTGTTGCGCGCCGGTCTGGTGGACCGGGCACAGTTGCGGCAGATGCTGGCGGCGCGCCACGGGCGGGGCATCGTCGGGGCCCGTCGAGCCGAGGAGCTCGCCGACCCGCGAGCCGAGTCGCCGCCGGAGTCCCGGATGCGGGTGTGGCTGGTGCTCGACGGCCTGCACCCGGTACCGCAGTACTGGATCGAGGACTCCCGCGGCCGGTTGGCGCGCGCTGATCTCGCGTTCCCCGAGCAGCAGGTGGCCGTGGAGTACGACGGATCGTGGCGTGAGGGCGAGCTGTGGGCGCTCAACCGGGATCGTGACCGGCTCAACCGCGTTCAAGCCGCCGGCTGGGAGGTCGTCTTCGTGACGGCCCCTGTCCTAGCCGACCCCCCACGCATGGTCGCACTCGTCCGCGCCGCCCTAGCCCGTCACTGACCCTGCCCCGTCACCCGCAGTCTGGATGCAGACTGCTGTTTTCAGGACCTCCAAACAGCAGTCTGCATCCAGACTGCGGAAATGGCCGGTTTTGATTACGGTGCCGTTGGCGAGGATCAGGACGCGGTCGGCGATCAGGACGGTGGACAGCCGGTGCGCGATGATCAGTGCGGTGCGGCCGGCCAGCACGGTGGCCAGCGCGGCCTGTACGGCCTGCTCGGCCGGGATGTCCAGCGATGAGGTGGCCTCGTCCAGAATGAGTACCGCGGGGTCGGCGAGCAGCGCTCGGGCGAACGACACCAGTTGCCGCTGCCCCGCGGACAGCCGGGCACCGCGCTTGCGCACATCGGTGTCGTAGCCATCGGGCAGTGCGGTGATGAACTCGTCGGCCCCCACCGCCCGGGCGGCCGCGATGACGTCGGACCGGGACGCCGTAGCTGACCCCAGCGCGATGTTGTCGGCCACGGAGCCGGAGAACAGGAACGACTCCTGGGTCACCATCACCACGGACCGGCGCAGGTCGGCGTCGGCCACCGAGCGCAAATCCACGCCATCGAGCCGGACCGCGCCTGCTACCGGGTCGTAGAACCGGGCCAGCAGCTTGGCCACCGTCGACTTACCCGCCCCGGTCGCGCCGACGAGAGCGACGGTCTGACCGGCGGGGATCACCAGATCCAGCGGCGGAAGCACCTCGCGGCCGTCGCCGTAGGAGAAGCGCACCTGATCGAAGACCACTTCGCCGGGTACCGGAACCGGCAGAGGTACCGGCACAGCGGGATCGCTGACGGCGGGGCGTTCGTCGAGCAGCCCGGAGATCTTCTCCAGTGCCGCGGCCGCTGAGGCGTAGGAGTTGGCGAACATGGCCAGCTCGTCGAGCGGGTCGTAGAACCGGCGCAAGTAGAGCACGAACGCCGTGAGCACACCCAGGGTGAGGGTGCCTTCAAGTACCCGCAACCCGCCGAGCAGCAACGTCACCGCGATCGACACCGAAGCAACCATTCGCACGCTTGAGGTGAACCGGGCGATGAGCCAGTTGGCTTCAGTCTCCGCGTCGGCGAAGGAACCATTGAGCCGCGCCATGATCGAGACGTTGCGCGGCTCCCGGCGAAAGGCCTGCACAGCGCGGATCCCGTTCATGGTCTCGACGAACTGCACGATGACCTGGGCGATCCAGCGGCGGGTGCGGCGGTAGGTGTGCTGTGAACGCCGCCGGTACCAGCAAGTCAGCGCCCCGAGCGGGATGAAGGCGGCCAGCGCCACCAGTCCCAGCGGGATGTCCAGCACCAGGAGCATCGCCCCGATGCCGGCGATCGACAGCACCGAGAACAACCCGTCCAGGCCCTCGTCGAGCAGTTCCTGCAGCGAGTCCAGGTCGCTGGTCAGCCGGGAGATCACCCGGCCCGATGTATAACGCTCGTGGAATGCCAAGGGCAGCCGTTGGATATGCGCGAACACCCGCTCGCGAAGATCGATGATCACGTCGGCCCCCATGCGGCCGGACAACCGCAGGAAGGTGTGGACGATCAGGGCATCGGCCGCGCCGGCGACCGCATAGCCGGCGATGCACCAGGCCAACGTGCCGGGCCCACCGGCCAGCGCGCCAGGAATGCCGCGGTCGATCGCGACCGCGATCAGCAGCGGGCCGGCCAGCACGGCGAGCTGGTCGGCGATGAGCAGCACCATGGCAACGCACACGCCGGGCAGCTGTGGGCGCAGCAGCGAACCGAGTAACCGGCGCGACCGCGCGGCCAGCCGCAGCCCGGTGGCGGTGTCGATCGTGTCGAGATCCTCGGTGGCTACGCCCCGCCAATCCTCGGTCATCGAGTCACCGCCACATCATCTGCAGCGGACAGCAGCCGCCGGTACTCAGGCACCTCGGCGAGCAGCTCGGAATGCGTGCCGACTGCCGCGATCCGGCCGCCGGACAGCAACGCGACCCGGTCGGCGAGCTGCACAGTGGACGGCCGGTGTGCCACCACCAGAGCGGTCACGCCACGCAGCACCGTGCGCAACGCCGCCTCGACCTCGGCCTCGGTGTGCACGTCCAGCGCCGACAGCGGATCGTCGAGCACCAGCACCGCGGGATTTCCGATCACCGCGCGGGCTAGTGCCAGGCGCTGCCGTTGCCCCCCGGACAGCGTCAGGCCCTGCTCGCCGATCCGGGTGTCCAGACCCCACGGCAGGGCGTCGACGAACTGGGTGGCGTGCGCCACCGCAAGCGCGCGGCGCACCTGCTCGTCGGACGCGTCCGGGGTGGCCAGCGCCACGTTTTCCCGCACCGATGCCGAGAACAGCACCGGGTCTTCGAACGCGGTCGCCACGGTCGTGCGCAGGTCGGCCAACGCCAGGTTCCGCACGTCGACCCCGTCGAGCAGGATCCGGCCGCCGGTGACGTCGGCCAACCGCGGGATCAAGGCGGTCAAGGTGGTCTTGCCGCAGCCGGTGGCGCCCACCAGCGCCACCGTCTCGCCCGGCTGGACTTCGAGATCGACCCCACGCAGTACCTCGGTGGCCGCACCCGGGTAGCGGAAGTGCACTGACTCCAGTCGCAGCGCGCCGAGTACCGGCTGCGCCAGGGCCCGCGGCTGCGGCGGGTCGACGACGGCGGGGACGGTGTCGAGCACCTCGCAGTACCGGTTGGTCGCCGCAGTTGCCTTGCCCGTCTCGGCCAGCAGCCACCCCAGCGAGTCCAGTGGCCAGCGCAGGTAGGTCAGGATCGTGATCGCCCCGACGACGGTGCCCAGCGACATCGATCCGGCTACCACCGCATACCCGCCGACGGCGAGGATTGCGGCCAGTGTGAGCTCCGGCAACGCGATGACCACTGCCCACAGGATGGCCACCACCCGCAGCTTGATCAGCTCGGTACCGCGCAGCTCGCGTGCCTGCGCCACGAAGATCCGGGTGGCGCAGGGGCCGTGACCGAACGACTTGAGCACCCGGATTCCCAGCGTGGCTTCCTCCACGCGGGTGGCCAGATCGCCCACCTGGTCCTGGGCGCGGCGCGCAGCTGACTCATACCGTCGCTGATATCGCCGGCACAGCATCACCAGCGGCGCCGCCATGATCGCGGCGATGATCCCGAGCGCCGGCGCGATGACCACCAGCACGACCAACCCGATCAGTACGGTCAGCAGGTTGACGACCAGGAAGATGCCGGAGAAGGCCACGAACCGCCGGATCGTGGTCAGGTCGCTGACCGCGCGGGACAGCAACTGCCCTGACGGCCAGCGATCATGGAAGGCGACCGGCAGTCGTTGCAGGTGGCCAAAGAGGTCCGCCCGCATCCGTTTCTCGACCTCGGTGCTCGGGCGGGCCACCAGCGCGCGGCGTAGGTAGATCAGCCCAGCCTCGAGCACCCCGAACGCGAGCACCGCGAGCGACAGCAGCACCAGCCCCCGATGATCTTTGTGCGCGACCGGGCCGTCGACGATGCGCTGGATGAGCACCGGGATGCCCAGTCCGGCCAGCATTGCGGCCAGCGCGGCAACGCCCGAGCTCAGCAGCCGACCACGTACCGGCCGCACATAGGGCCACAATCGGCACAGCACAGCCAGGGAGGGTTTGGGGTGGGGAGTCATCGCGCCCCAGACGCTAGCTTCACCTCCCGCCCGAAAGCACTCGCTTTTCGGCCGTCAGACTGCGGAACGGCGGTGCATCATCCGCGGGGTGAGCGCACCCCGAGCAGCACGTCTTCCCACGACGGGACGATCGCGCGGTCCTTGCGACCTCGCTTGGCGGGCGGTTGCCCAGGCTGCTCGGATGCGCAGTAGGCCGGCCCGTCGTCGGGCACCGCCGGCTCCTCAGTCGCCGGCCGCACGGTGCGCAACGATCTGATCGCCGGCTCAGCAGACGATGGCACGGCGGGTTGCGGATCGATCAAAGCGGTGGCGTGGTCGTCGAGCGCGGTGACGGTGCCGCCGTGGGCACCGGGGTGCAACGTCCAGTGCGCCCGGTTCTCCGACCGCCCCGCCCGCCAGCGCAGCTGCACCACCCACTTGGCATCGTCTCCGCGCCAGGCGTCCCAGCTCACGGTGCCGAGGTCGTGGCCACGGCAGCGGAAGGTCTCGGTGACGACGGCCTCGAGCGTGCGCAGATCCGGCCCGTCCGTGCGCACCGGATGGGCGTGTTGCGCCAGCTGTGCTATTCGAGAACGCTCCAGCAGTACCGGGTAGGCGAACCGTTCGATCCGCTCGCAGGGCACTCCGGCGGCGGTGGCCACTTGCTCGACGGACGCTCCGGCCCTGATCCGGGCCTGGATCTCGCGGGGCCGCATCGGGCTGTCCGGCTCGATCTCGCTCTGGTCGACGTGGGGGAGATCACCTCGCACCGCTGCATGCAGGTTGTCGTCGAGCGGAAGAGCGAACTGCTCCCGGCGCGCCCCGGACTGCTGCGCCACGATTTCCACGATGATCGTGCGGTCGTCGGCGCCCAAGCCGACCACCCGCAACGCGCGCATCCGAGAACCTCCACATCTGGTGCCTGCCACCGTAGGCCGGTGAGCGGCCCGGCCGGGGGAGGCGCGCCGCCTTACGCCAGCCGCTCAACCACCCAATCGATGCACCTGGTGAGCGCTGATACGTCGTCGGGCTCGACGGCCGGGAACATCCCGACTCGCAGTTGGTTGCGGCCGAGCTTGCGATAGGGCTCGGTGTCCACGATGCCGTTTGCCCTGAGCACGGCCGCGACGGCGCCGGCATCCACGCCGGTGTCGAAATCCACGGTCCCCACCACGAGGGATCGCTTGGCGGGATCGGCGACGAACGGCGTTGCGTACGGCGAGGACTCCGCCCACGAGTACAGCCGCGACGACGAGTCGATGGTGCGCTTGACACACCAGCCCAGCCCGCCGTGAGCCAGCATCCACTCGATCTGATCGACGAACAGCAGCAGCGTCGCGACCGCCGGGGTGTTGTAGGTCTGGTCTTTGCGGCTGTTGTCCAGCGCGGTGGTCAGCGACAGGAACTCCGGTATCCATCGCGGCGACGAGCCGACCTCCGCGACCCGCTCCAGCGCGGCCGGGCTGACCAGCGCGATCCACAGCCCCCCGTCGGACGCGAACGACTTCTGCGGTGCGAAGTAATAGACATCCGCGGCGGCGATATCGACGGGTAGACCACCCGCGCCACTGGTCGCGTCGATCGCCACCAGCGCGTCCTGCGAATGTGCCGGCCTGCACACCGGGACCATCACCCCGGTCGAGGTCTCGTTGTGCGCCCAGCTGATCAGGTCACAGGACGGATCGCTCACCGGCTGCGGGGCATCCCCAGCCGGGGCGCTGACCACCACGGGATCGGCCAGGAACGGCGCGCGCGTGGTGACCGCGGCGAACTTCGCGGAGAACTCGCCATAGCTGAGGTGCAGCGAGCGTTGCCGGACCAGGCCCAGCGCAGCGGCATCCCAGAATGCGGTGGTGCCACCGTTGCCGAGCACCACCTCGTACCCCGGCGGCAACGAGAACAGCTCGCGCAACCCGGCGCGGATCCGGCCGACCAGCGACTTGACTGGCGCCTGCCGGTGTGAGGTGCCCATCAGCGAGGCACCCGTGTCGGCCAGCGCGGCCAGCTGCTCGGGACGGACCTTCGACGGCCCGCACCCGAACCGGCCGTCGGCGGGTTTCAGGTCGGCGGGGATGGTCAGCTGTTGCACGGTCTGCGTCATACCCCGACCCTACGACGACCAACCGGCGCCGGTGATGCGCTCGTAGGCCTCGACGTACCGGCGCCGGGTTTCCGCCACGATCGCGGGCGGGATGACCGGGCCGGGTGGCTCGCGATCCCATCCCGTGCTGACCGCCCAGTCCCGCACGAACTGCTTGTCCAAGGAATATTGCCGCTGGCCGGGACGCCATTTCTCGGCGAGCCAGAAACGCGATGAGTCCGACGTGATCACCTCGTCCCCGAGCGTCAATTGCCCGGCCGGGTCCCAGCCGAACTCGAATTTCGTATCCGCCACGATGACACCGTTGTCGAGGGCATGCCGCGCCGCCGTCGCATAAAGTTCCAGGGTCGCCTCGCGCAGCCGCTCTGCGGTGCCCGCACCGATTTCCCGGGCCACATCGTCGAAGGTGATGAACTCGTCATGGCCGGTGTCGGAGAACTTCGTGGTCGGTGTGAAGATCGGCTCGGGTAACCGGCTGCCGGCGACCAACCCCGCCGGTAGCGCCACGCCCGAGACGGTGCCGCTACGCTCGTACTCACGCAGCCCCAGGCCGGCGAGGTAGCCGCGCGCAATACACTCGACGGCAATCATCCGCAGCCGGGTGCAGCGAATCGCACTGCCTCCGAATTCCGGCGGTACGTCGGTCGCGGAGATCAGATGGTTGGGTATCACATCGCGCAGTTTGCGAAACCACCACACCGACAGTCGAGTGAGTAACGCACCCTTGTCCGGAATGGGCGTGGGAAGCACCACGTCGTATACCGATACCCGGTCCGACGCGACGAGCAACACGTCACCGTCAATTGAATAAAGATCCCGCACCTTACCGGTTGATACCCGCTCCACGTTCCCACCCTACCCACGTCAGCTGCCCACTCGATCCCACGCAACCCTCAGGTCGGCGACAACCCGCAGGTGCCGGAGCTGGCGGCCGGCAGGCACGGCACCCGCGCCGGTAGGTTGATCGCTGTGGACGTCAGCAGCACCTTCGGGACGCTTGTCGGGCAGCTCGAGTACTCGATGTTCATCGTCACCGTGCGGGCCGGCGACGAGCTGGCTGGTTGCCTGGTCGGGTTCGGCTGCCAGACCAGCATCGACCCCCCGCGCTTTTTGATCTGCCTGTCCCGGGAGAACCACACCTACCGGGTCGCGACGGGCGCGCCGGAGTTGGTCGTGCACTTCGTGCCGCGGCAGGCCGACGCGCTGGCCCGGCTGTTCGGCGGCAGCACCGGTGACGCCGCAGACAAGTTCGCCCGCTGCGCCTGGGAGTCCGGTCCGGGCGGGTTGCCGATCCTGCGGGAGTGCCCGGACTGGTTCGTCGGGCGGGTGATCGATCGGCTCGACCTCGGTGACCACGTCGGTTTCCTACTCGAGCCGATCGCGGCGCACCGAGCAGGAGGCGCCCCGTACTACACGTTCGAGCAAGCCAAGCGCCTTGAACCGGGACATCCGGCATGACCGCGGTCACCCTGCGCCGGCTGCTGCCCGAGCCGGGAACGGTCACCGCCGAGCAAGCCCTGGACGGTCTCGCGCTGGCCGAGCTGGCCCCCGATCACCGCCCGTACGTGGTGCTGAACATGGTGGCCACTGCGGATGGCGCGGCCGCGGTGGCCCACCACACCGCCCCGATCAGCAACGCCGCCGACCGGCAGCTGTTCCACGAGCTGCGGGCGCACGTCGATGCGGTGCTGGTCGGCGCTGGAACGGTGCGCACCGAGCGGTACGGGCGCCTGGTCCGCGATCCGGCGCGCCGGGCGCGCCGCGTTGCCAGGGGATTGGCACCCGATCCACTGGCCATCGTCGTGAGCCACCGGCTCAGCCTTACCCCGGACCTGCCACTGCTGGCTGACGAGCACTCCCGGGTGGTGGTGCTCACCGCCAGCGACGCCGAGCTGACGGGGTGCGCCGCGCAGATCACCTACCTGCGTACGGAGCGGGGCGGGGAGGTGAACCTGGCGGTGATGCTCGCCCGGTTGCGCGCCGAGTACGGGGTGCGCTCGGTGCTGTGTGAGGGCGGCACGAACCTCAACGCCTCGTTGCTGCCGGCCGGCCTGATCGATGAGCTGTTCCTATCCATCGCCCCGGTACTCGCCGGCACCACCGGCTCGCTATCCATCATCAACCGCGCCCCCCTACCCCACCCCGTCGATCTGGAGCTCCGCTGGCTCCTCGAATCCAACGCCCACTTGTTCGCCCGCTACCGCCTCCTCCCGCATTCAGCAGGCTCAGCCGGGTAAACGACCACCGAATTACCCCGCTGAGCCCGCTCAATGCGGAACGGCGATGTCGCTCCAGCCGGGGACGTCTTGGGGGTGGCGCGGTGGCGGGCCGATGTATTGGGCGGTGGGGCGGACCAGGCGGCCGGTGCGCTTTTGTTCCATGATGTGGGCGCACCACCCAGCGGTGCGGGCGCAGGTGAACATCGCCGCCATCATGTGCGGCGGCACCTGTGCGAAGTCGAGGATCACGGCGGCCCAGAACTCGACGTTGGTCTCGATCGCACGGTCCGGTCGCCGGTCGGCCAGCGCGGTCAGCGCGGCCTGCTCCAGCGCCATCGCCACCTCGTAGCGCGGCGCACCGAGCTCACGGCAGAACCGCCGCAACACGCGGGCGCGCGGGTCCTTGGCCCGGTACACCCGATGACCGAAGCCCATCAGCCGCTCACCACGATCCAGCACGCTGCGCACCACCGCGGCCGGATCGCCGGTGCGCTCCACCTGTTCGATCATCGGCAGCACTCGCGCCGGCGCGCCACCGTGCAGCGGGCCGGACATCGCGCCGATCGCCCCCGACAGGCAGGCAGCGACATCGGCGCCGGTCGAGGCGATCACCCGGGCGGTCAGGGTCGAGGCGTTGAGCCCGTGCTCGGCGGCCGACACCCAGTAGGCGTCCACCGCCTTGACGTGCGCCGGATCCGGGTCGCCGCGCCAGCGGGTCATGAACCGCTCGGTGATCGTGGAGCACTGGTCGATCCGGTCCTGCGGGACGGCCGGTTGGTGAATCCCGCGAGCGGACTGCGCCACATAGGACAGTGCCATCACCGAAGCCCGGGCGAGATCGGCGCGAGCCTGCGCGCCGGTGCTGTCCAGCAGCGGTCGGTAGCCCCAGATCGGCGCCAGCATGGCCAGCGCGGCTTGCACGTCGACCCGGACGTCGCCGGTGTGTACCGGCAGGGGGAACGGTTCGGCGGGCGGCAGGCCGTGTCCGAAGCGTCCATCGGTCAGCAACGCCCACACGTCACCGAAGGTGACGTAACCAGCGAGATCCTCGATGTCCACGCCCCGGTAGCGCAACGCCCCGCCGTCGCGATCGGGCTCGGCGATCTCAGTCTGGAACGCGACCACGCCTTCCAGCCCAGGGTGGAAGCTGCCGTCGACTTGACCGTTCAACCCGTTCAGCCCGTTCAACACAGTCACGCCGTCCTCCTCGCGCGATAGGCGCCTTGACGAGGGCTACGCGCGGGTCGCTCACCGGCCAGCGGGCATGGGCGCGGTCGGGGATGGGCGCACGCCACAGCGCGGCGCCGCGCGGATGGGCTAACAGTGCACCCGATGACCGCCCGGGGGCAATGCAGATCTCGGTTTCCTGCACGATGGGGGCTGTCCCGGCAGGATGACGCCGGTACCCGATCACATCCGGGAGCGTGCGCCGGTGGCGGATGAGCCGCAGAGCGACCAGCCCATCGACCTGGCGCGGATGCGGGTCGTCTACACCGGCCGTGAGCTGGACGAAACCGACCTCGCCGGCAGCTGGTACGAGCAGCTTGCGAGTTGGCTCGACGACGCTCTGGGGGCAGGGGTGCCCGAGCCCAACGCGATGGTGCTGGCCACCGCTGATGCCCATGGGTTGCCCAGCTCCCGCACCGTGCTGGCCAAAGGCCTCGATGCGCGGGGTGTGGTGTTCTACACCAACCTGACGTCGGCCAAGATGCGCGATCTGGACGCCACCGGGTTCGCCGCGGTGACCTTCCCCTGGATCGCCGTGCACCGACAGGTGCACCTGCGCGGGCCGATCGAGAGGCTCACCCGCGAGGAGACCACCTCCTACTGGCAGACCCGCCCGCATGGTGCACAGCTGGGTGCGTGGGCTTCTGCGCAATCCACCGTGGTGCCCGATCGGCAGGCTCTGGACACCGCGCTGGCGCAGGCCGAGGCTCGCTTCACCGGCGCCGAGCACATACCGTTGCCGCCGCACTGGGGCGGAGTGCGGATCCGGCCGGTGAGCGCGGAGTTCTGGCAAGGCCGGCCGGACCGCATGCACGACCGCCTTCGCTACCGGCGCACCGACGACGGTCAGTGGCTTGTGGAGCGCCTTGCCCCGTGACCGCCACTCCGCGAGCTACCGTGGACAGGTGTCCAGCGAACAAGCCGTGACCTTGGACTATCCGGGCGGCGAGCACCAGATGCCGATCGTCGAGCCCACCTTGGGTGGGCCGGCGATCAACTTGAGCACCTTGCGGGCGAAGACCGGAATGGTCAGCCTCGACCCGGGGTTGGTGAACACCGCCCTGTGCACGTCGGAGATCACCTACATCGACGGTGACGCGGGCGTGTTGCGTTACCGCGGCTACCCGATCGACGTGCTGGCGGAACGCTCGTCGTTCCTGGAAACCAGCTATTTACTGATCTACGGTGACCTGCCGACCAGCGGGCAGCTGGAGCGCTTCACCGACTCCATCCGCATCCACACCCTGCTGCACGAGGACCTCAAGCGCTTCTTCGACGGCTTCCCGCCGGACGCCCATCCGATGCCCGTGCTGTCCAGCGCGGTGTCTGCGCTGTCCACCTTCTACCAGGACAGCCTCGACCCGTTCGATCACGATCAGGTGGAGATCTCCACCGTGCGGCTGCTGGCCAAGCTGCCCACCATCGCCGCCTACGCGTACAAGAAGTCGATCGGCCAGCCGTTCCTCTACCCGGATAACTCGCTGGGGCTGGTGCACAACTTCCTGCGGATGACCTTCGGCCTACCGGTGCAGCCCTACGAGGTCGACCCGGTGGTGGCCGCCGCCTTGGATCTGCTGTTCCTGCTGCACGCCGACCATGAACAGAACTGCTCGACGTCCACCGTGCGGCTGGTCGGCTCGACGCATGCCAACCTGTTCGCCTCGATCTCCGCGGGTATCAACGCGCTGTTCGGTCCGCTGCATGGTGGCGCGAACCAACTCGTGCTGGAGATGCTCGAACGCATCCACCTCGACGGTGATGACGTCGAAACCTTCGTCAAGAAGGTGAAAAGCCACGTTGACGGTGCGCGGTTGATGGGCTTCGGGCATCGGGTCTACAAGAACTACGACCCGCGCGCGAAGATCGTGAAGAAGACGGCGGACGAGGTCCTGCACAAGCTGGGCGTCAACGACCCGCTGCTGGACATCGCACTGCGGCTGGAGGCCAAGGCCCTAGCCGACGACTATTTCGTCGAGCGCAAGCTCTACCCCAACGTCGACTTCTACACCGGCCTGATCTACCGCGCGCTGGGATTCCCGACCAAGATGTTCACGGCACTGTTCGCGCTGGGCCGGCTACCCGGCTGGATCGCGCACTGGCGAGAGATGAACAGCGATCCGGAAACCAAGATCGGCAGACCGCGTCAGGTCTACACGGGCTACTCCGAACGGGAGTACACGCCTATCACACAGCGTTGAGCAGGCCGCGGCGCGGCGTCATCCGTTGAGCGGTGCGCGAGGTGGCTCCCGGCGCGTAGGTTGCGCGGAGGCCTGAGTGGGGAAGCACCAGAGTAAGAACCTGATTAAGCAAAGGTATCTATGCGGACCATCGAATGGGTCGACGGACACGTCGATGTGATTGACCAGACTGCGTTGCCGCACCAGCGGCGAGTGGTCCTGCACGCCGCCGAGGACGTGGTGGACGCGATCCGCCGGTTGGTGGTGCGCGGCGCACCGGCGTTGGGTGCGATGGGAGCGTTGGGCGTGGCGCTGGCCGCCGCCCGGTCGGCGGAGCTGGGCTATGACCCCGACGCGGTACGCACCGACGCCCGCCGGATCGCCGAAGCCCGGCCCACCGCAGCGCATCTGCGCTGGGCGGTGCAGCAGGTGCTGCCCGCGGTGTCGCGGGGACCCGCCGCGGTGCTGGCCGCCGCGCAAGCGTTGGTGGACACCGATGTGCGGGCGTGCGCGACGCTGTCCCGCCTGGGTGCCGCCCTGCTGCGCAGCTACGTCGGCGACCGGCCGATGGTGCTGCACACCCACTGCAACGCGGGCGCGATGGCCTGCGTGGAATGGGGCACCGCGCTCGGTGTGGTGCGGGCCCTGCATGCCGACGCGCTGATCAAAAGGATCCTGGTCGGGGAGACCCGGCCGCTGCTGCAGGGATCACGGATCACCGCGTTCGAACTCGCCGAGCTGGGCGTGCCCCACCAGGTGGTCGTGGACAGCGCGGGTCCGTCACTGATCGCCAGCGGTGAGGTGGATGCGGTGATCGTCGGAGCGGACCGGATCGCCGCCAACTACGACGTGGTGAACAAGGTGGGCACCTACCCACTGGCCCTGGCTGCAGCCAGAGCCGGCATCCCGTTCGTAGTGGCTGCCCCGACCGCCACGATCGACGTCGACACCCCCACCGGCGCGGCGGTGACCATCGAGTATCGGGACCCAGACGAGATATTGCTGGTAGGCGGCTGGCGGATGGCGCCGGACGAGTCCGGCGCGCTCAATCCCGCCTTCGACGTGACACCGGCCGATCTGGTCACCGCCATCGTGACCGAAGCTCGGGTGATCGAGCCGGCCCGCTCAACCGAGCCGATCGGCGTCGCGCACGCGCTGACGGTACCTGCTATGCGGATGGTCGGCGCTTCCTGACGGAAGTGCGATCTCGACCGGCCGGCTGGAGCCAGTCCGCTCAGTCTGGGCACGCCTAATCCGGGGGCCGCCAGTCGTGGAGGTGTTCAGCCTCCGCGCCGATGCGGGTGGACTCGCCGTGGCCGGTGCGGACGGTGGTCTCCGCGGGCAGGGTCAGCAGCTTGTCCCGGATCGACCCGACGATGGTGCCGAAGTCGGAGAAGGAGCGGCCGGTCGCGCCGGGCCCGCCGTTGAACAGGGTGTCCCCGCTGAACACGGTCTTCAGCTCCGGGGCGTACAGGCAGCATGAGCCGGGGGAGTGCCCCGGGGTGTGCAGTACCCACAGCACGGTACCCGCGACCAGCAGCTGCTGACCGTCGGTGAGTTCGCCGTCGGGTGGCGGTGTGTCGGCGTGCGCCAAGCGCCATAGCACGTGCTCTGCGGGGTGCAGCAATACCGGTGCGGACAGCTTGCGGGACAGCTCCGGGGCGGCGTTGACGTGATCATCATGAGCGTGCGTGCACACGATCGCGCGCACCCGCCGATCACCCACCGCAGTGGCGATCGCCTCGGCGTCATGCGCGGCGTCGACAACAACGACTTCGCGCTCATCGCCGATCAGCCAGACATTGTTGTCTACCGCCCACGTCCCGCCATCCAGGCTGAACGTCCCGGACGTTTCCACACATGTGATCATGCTCGTGACTGTGGCAGCAGTACCACGCTGCGCAGCACCTCGCCGCCCTCGATTTTCTCGAAGGCGCGCTCCACGTCGTCCAAGCTGATCGTCTCGGACACGAACTTGTCCAGCGGTAGCCGTCCCTGCAGGTGCAGCTCGACCAGCATGGGGAAATCCCGCTCCGGCAGGCAGTCGCCGTACCACGACGACTTCAGCGCGCCGCCCCGGCCGAATATCTCCAGCAGCGGGATGTCGGGCACCATCATGTCCGGGGACGGCACTCCGACCAGGACGACGGTGCCCGCTAGATCGCGGGCGAAGAAGGCCTGTTGCCAGGTCTCCGGGCGGCCCACCGCATCGATCACCACGTCGGCTCCGAAACCCCCGGTGGCCGCCCGCACCGCCTCGACGACGTCGGACTCGCGGGCGTTGACGGTATGCGTCGCGCCGAGATCGGTGGCCCACCGTAGCTTGCCCGGGTCGATGTCGATGCCGATGATCGTGGTTGCCCCGGCCAGCCGGGCTCCGGCGATGGCGGCATCGCCTACCCCTCCGCACCCGATCACCGCCACCGAGTCGCCGCGGGTGACGCCGCCGGTGTTCATCGCGGCGCCGAGCCCGGCCATCACGCCGCAGCCGAGCAGCCCGGCGACCTCCGGCGGCACCGCAGGGTTGACCTTGGTGCACTGGCCGCTGTGAACCAAGGTCTTCTCGACGAACGCGCCGATGCCCAGGGCCGGTGACAGCGCCGTTCCGTCGGGCAGTGTCATGGACTGCGCGGCGTTGTGGGTGTCGAAGCAGTACCAGGGTTTGCCCCGGCGGCAGGCGCGGCAGCGCCCACACACCGCACGCCAGTTGAGGATGACGAAGTCACCCGGCGCCACGGTGTCGACGCCGTCGCCCACCGCCTCCACCACGCCGGCGGCCTCGTGTCCGAGCAGGAAGGGGAACTCGTCATTGATCCTGCCCTGGCGGTAGTGCAGGTCGGTGTAGCACACCCCGCATGCCTGCACCGCGACCAGCGCCTCACCCGGGCCGGGATCCGGCACGTGCACGGTCTCGACGGTGACCGCCGCACCCTTGCCGTGCGCGACTACCCCACGGACCTCGTGGCCCACCGTGACCTCCCGCGTTGCTCCATAACGTCGACTCCGAGTCGAGTGAGGTCAGCCTGCCACGACGTCCGTCAGCCGGCACGCCGGACGTTGCGTCGGTTGGATCATGCGTCGAGCAGTCAGCTCTTACGACGCCTGCGCCGGCGCTTGCCGCGAGGTGCGGAGATCGCCAGCAGCATCCCGCCTAGCTGCCCGCAGTTGGCCAGGAAACTCGCCTGGCGGGCCTTGCGAGCGTCGGGCGAACCAGCAGCGCCAAACGGCTGATCAGCCACGGCAGCCGGAATCAACTCCGCGGTGAGGACCATCGCCGCAATTCGGGGCGCCCAACCCAGGCCCATCAGCAGCCCGGCGGCGATCTTCACAGCAGCTCCCGCTTGAACGACCAACGCGGGATTGACGGGGGCCTTTGCCAGCAACGGCGCGGTCGAATCGATCTTCGGTTTGGGGTTGAGCAGGGTATCTACGCCGTTAGCGACGGATACGGCGGCAAGCAGTGGACGGGCAACGCGGCTGAGCAACACGGCGGCTCCTCTCTGAGCTGTTCGCTTTTGCACCGTAGCCTTCCTGCGGCGTGCCGAGGGGGAAGCCACCCATCCGGGGCATATGTGGGTTCGACGACCACTGACTCGGGGCAAATGGACCCGCGCTCTCGGCGTGTCGCTCGCCCCAACCCTCGCGTGTCGCTGTCTCCCGCGCGCCGTGTCGCGATCATGCGCTCGGTATGCCGTCACACCGTGCTCGCCTTCGAGCGGCATCCTGCCAAGGATCGAAGGCGCGGTCAGCTCCCAGACATCCTGGCCGCCGCGATGAGCAGCGCAGCGCGATCGACGATCTTGATGCGGGTACGTCCCACCGCCACTCCTAGCGCCCGCTCGGCGGCATCGATCGCTTCCCAGCCGGCCCACGTCACCACCCCCACGCCCCGCTGCGCGAGTTTGTCGATGATCGCGTCGGGGTCGCGATGTGGGGCACGCGGCAGGGCATCGAGATCGGCGAGCAGCTGCTCGACGGTCTCCTTGGCATCACCCTTGTTGGTGCCGATCACGCCGGTGGGGCCGCGTTTGATCCAGCCGACCACGTATTCCCCGGCTGCGGTGCTGCCGTCACGCTGCACCCGGCCGACCACATGCGGGATCACGCCTGATCGCTCGTCGAAGGGCACCCCCGGCAGCGGCAGCCCGCGGTAGCCCACCGAGCGCAGTAACAGCTGGGCTTCCAGGGTCACCGTCTCTCCGGTGCCGGTCACACCGCCGGATCCATCCAGCGCGTTGCGCTCACACTGCACCGCTTGGACCTGGCCGGTGCCGAGCGCTGCCACCGGGGAGAGCAGGAACCGCAGGTGGATCCGCCGGGCTCGACCGCCTTGGGGTCGGGCGGACCACTCCTGCAGAGTGTCCAGATTGCGCCGTACGGTCTTGTTCGTCTCCGCCAGCTCCTTGCTGGCCTGATCGAGCACCAGCTCAGCGGGGTCGACCACGACATCAGCGCTGGCCAGTTCGCCCAGCTCGCGCAACTCCTTGGTGGTGAACTTGGCTTGCGCCGGCCCGCGCCTGCCCACGATATAGATGTCGCTGATGGCGCTGGAATCGAGCACATCGAGCACGTGCTCAGGCATGTCGGTGACGTGGAGATCCTGCGCCGTCTTGGCGAGGATTCGCGCGACGTCCACCGCGACGTTGCCCACCCCGACCACCACCGCGCTGCGCGCATCCAAGGTGAAGGCGTCCACCTCGGCATCGGGGTGGCCGCAGTACCAGGCGACGAATTCAGTGGCCGAGAAGCTGCCCGGCAGGTCCTCGCCAGGGATGGACAGCCGGCGATCCACCGATGAGCCGGTGGCGTACACCACGGCGTCGTAGCATTCCCGCAGGTCGTCCACGGTGATACCAGTGCTGGCAGAGCCGAGCTCAACCCCGCCGAGAAAGCGCACGCCCGGCCGCTCCAGGATCTTGCGCAGCGTGATCTCCAGCGACTTCATCTTGAGGTGGTCCGGCGCGACGCCATAACGCAACAGTCCGTACGGGCAGGGCAGGCGGTCCAGGACATCTACCGATACCGCGTCGTGCTTGCTCAGCTCATCGGCCGTGTACAGCCCGGAAGGACCGGAGCCGATGACCGCCACCCGAACCGACCCGGACACGGTTGATCCACCTCCTGCACATTGTCGACGCCCGTGCGCGACGTTACGCCACGACCAGACGACGCAACGCCGCCACAGTGAGTCCGTCCCTAAGCTCGGGATCGCCGCGAAGCACGGATACCCCGCCAGGGCGCGCCATATCGTCGAGCACCGCTATCGCGCCGGACAGATCCTGGTCACGGGTGTAACTGTTGACCACCGCCACGCACCGCAGCCCGGCGGCCTGCGCGGCTTGTACCCCGTTGGCCGAATCCTCGATGGCGACCGCCTCGTCGGCACGCAAGCCCAGGCGAGCCAGCGTCTCGTGGTAGACGGCCGGATCGGGCTTGAGGTCAGTAACGTCTGATCCGGTGACGACGACATCGAATGCATCGAGTCCGAAAAGAATGTCGAGCAACGGCAGCACCCAATCGCCGGTCCCCGTGGTC
>Ga0134126_10000425_pt1 | contig 54527 bp, 42 predicted proteins | sample KB31752_FD_96881 | JGI IMG/M metagenome (GOLD analysis project Ga0134126, IMG submission 96881) | Terrestrial soil microbial communities with excess Nitrogen fertilizer from Kellogg Biological Station, Michigan, USA - KB3-175-2 | ecosystem: Environmental > Terrestrial > Soil > Unclassified ...
CACCGTCCACGCGCAAGTTGGCCGACCGAGCATCGGCGACGAAGGCCAGCGGGCCGCGGAAAGGCAGCACGGTATTGCCGCGCACCCGCACATCTTCGTAGACCGGCGGGAAGTTGGACGTGAAGCCGAATAGCGTGCTACGCTGTCCGGGTTGGAAGCCTGCCAAGCCGGGGCGAAGCGGGTCATCGGTCCAGTACGCCACCACTGCCGGCGCGCGTCGCAAGGTATCGGCCACATTGGTTCCCTCCGCCGGAGGGATCAACGGACTGAACGGGTTGGAATAGGGATTGGCGAGATTGGAAGCCGGCAACGGAACCGAGAGCGGTCCCGGCGCCTGCACGCGGTCTTTCACGAGCCAGTTCGGCGCCCCCTCGAAGTTCGCCATCGATTGCAGCATCACACGTTCCGGTTCGCGGCCCGTGTCCTCGCCGTCAACCGAGAGCGGCACAGGTTTATTGCGCAGCAGAATATTCGAGAGACTATAAGGCCGCGGAGCATTGAAGTACGGAGCTGGATCGCGATACAAGGCGTCCGCTATGCCGGGATGTTCGGTGGACACCGGCAGAACCATGCTCTTGAGATTAGGTTTTTTCGGATCGGGATCGTCGAACTCCATCGCGAAGCCCGCGCCTCGGGCCGGCGCGACGCCCCCCTTCTCCGCGAAGTGTCCCCACGAGGTAATGAGATGCGGCGGGATCAGCAGGCGGATGGCCACGCTTTTGACCTGGGCGTCACGGTAGCTGTCATTGATGACTTGATAGACATACAGGTAGCGCGCCGTCGTATCGAGCTTATCGATGGCGCGGCCGCGCGAGGCCTGTCCCGGCACGAAGGAGGTTTCCAGGTTCTTGAAGCCGGTGCCCCAGGGATCGGTCGATTCGTCGCCGCCGAGTTCAAAGACCTTGAAATAGACCGTGGCGCCGATGGTGCCCTCGTCAACCAAGCGAACCGCGCCCGGAAGAGGACCGGCGGGACCGGTGGGATTGCCGGGCCGCGTGTAGCCGGTGAACTTCGTCAGTTCTTCCGCCCACACGGCGGACGGCAAAAACGCGAGGCCCAGACCGAGCGCCAGCGCCCAACGGACTCTCGATCGTCCTGGTTTCGTGGTTTTCATGGCTGCGGTTCTCTCTTCCAAGTTGTACCGGGGAGATTGTCTAAGACCGTGTCTCCCCATAAACAATTCCTGTCCCGCCTGAATCACCAGGAGGCTCTCTTCGCCAAACCGTTGAAACCTCCGTGGACGACTGCTTTGGACGATTCTTCGGCAGTCGGGATTATCAAGACCTTCTTGATAGCATTTTCCATTCCTTAACCATCATCAAACACTACTCCGCACAAACTTCATCCGGTTTTATTGGATTCTCTTATCTTTCGCTGGCCAATCTCCCTGGTCACGATTCGACAGTCTCATCGATCCTGTAAACATTCGCTTACAGGGTTGATGAATCGCGCTAGGAACGGTTAACATTTTGATGAGACAATAATTCCATCTATACCTTGCTAGCAGCGATTTATCTCGCCTCGCGTGTTCGCGCCATAGAGGAATTAGTTTGAAAATTTTCTTACGTTTTGATTTGACTTGGAACCGTCACGCGGATAGCTTCCGAAGAACGTCGCCCCAAGCGCGGCCATCGCCCGTCCTTCGAGCTTCTTCGCCAGGGTGGTTCCTTTCAGGTCGCTGCTTGGATTCTTGCGTAAAAAGTGCGAGGCATACACCCGATTGATGGCCGGACGAGCCGAACGTGTGCCCGCGCCGCCAAAGGTTCGCTATCGCCGGCCGACGGTGAAACTGGAATTGGAGGCACTGACGGATCGAATCTTGCTGTCCGTTTCGGGCTTGGTTTCGCCGTTGGTTGTGGCGACCACGCCGCTGCATGGCTCCGGCAACGGCGACGGCACGATGACGACGGCTCAGGAAGTGCCTCACGCTTCGCATTCGTTGCACCATCGCCAAGACCATATCTCCACCGTCTCCAATCAATCGTCCACCCTCGTGGCGCAACCGGCCGATATGGGTAGCGGTTCGGGCAGTGGCAGCAGTTCGGGCAGCGTCAGCGGTGAGGTGTGGCTGGACAACAACGGCGGCGGCATCCTCAATGGGATGGATTTCAGCTTGTCAGGGTTCCCCGTTAACCTCGATAGTCCGACGGGTCAGACGTTGATGTCCACGACGACGGACGCCAACGGCAACTACCACTTTAATGTCGATCTCTCTCTGGGCTACCAGTTTGAAATCCAGGTGCCCATTCCCAACGGTTACACGCCGACGCTGAACCAGGGCGTTCTGATCCAAAAAAATAAAGCCGCATCCGGCGGGGGACTCTATCTCGTTATGAACTCGACGACCGCCCTGAATACCGTCACCATTCAGGGGAATCAGCTTGTCGGGGTTGGCGGCGCGGGCGTGGGTATCTTTAAGAGCAATCCGATCACCTACAAACCGACCAACGTCACGAACCCCGATGGTACGAACTGAGTTATCGCAGGGGCGTGAGCGAGGAAAAATCCATCGCTCACGCCCCTCGCATGATCCCTATTTTTCACCCTATCTAAAATCGTCTCTGTTGTCATTGCATGGTGCCACACGCTTGCCATGCAACCATTTGGAGAGATTGAAAATGACACAGTGGCTAACTCCAGGATCTTCTGGCACGTTCCTTTTGGGACTTTTCTCGTATATGGCTCTCACCCTCTGCCCGCCAGCGTCTCGCGTCGCGGCCGGAGCGCCGCCGGATCGAGAAATTCGGCAGTTGATTACCAACTTGGGGAGTGACCGTTTCGCCGACCGTGAAGCAGCGATGCGAAAGCTGGTAGAAATGGACGAGGCAGAATCCGCTCTGCACGCGGCACGGGCCGCGGTTGACCTTGAGGTACGACGCCGTGTAGCTGAGATTTTGAGGGTGCGACAATCCCAGCGAGCGCTACGCGGCCTCGTCAAGGCTAAAGCTCTGGGTAAGCCGGACGCGCGATTGAGCCGCTGTGCGAGGAGGGCTTGCGCCAGTTAGAGCAACGCGGCTATCCGGTGTGGCGCGTGCGCGGCTATGCCGCCATCGATCTGGCACGCAATCAAATGGCCAGCGATGCACTCGCCAAGGGATTCGACGAACTCATGTGGATCGACGCCGACATCGGCTTCCGCGCCGACGATGTCGAACGCCTACGCCGTCATCCTCATCCCTGTGTGGCCGGCCTGTATCCTATGAAGGGCGTGCGCAGACTCGCCGCCTCTCTGCTGCCGGGAACGCGGCAGATTCATTTCGGCAAACAGGGCGGACTCCTCGAAGTCCGTTATGTCGGCTTCGGCTTCGTCCTGACTCGGCGAACCGCCTTTGAACGCATTCGCCAGGAGTTGCATTTGCCCACTTGCAATGAACGATTCGGCAAGGCGCTGATTCCGTGGTTCGCGCCGATGGTACATGACGATGGTTCGGGCAACTGGTATCTCAGCGAGGATTACGCTTTCTGCGAACGCGCCCGGCAAGTCGGCATCTCGATCATGATCGACTCCTCGTTGCGGTTGTGGCACGTCGGCTCGCACGCTTTCAGCTGGGAAGATGCCGGCAACGACATCCAACGCTTCGGCGATTACACCTACCACTTCAACGATGCCGCGCCGCCGCCCGCCCAACCAACAGCGCCGGCGACCGCTTCGACCGCAACGCCCCCGACCGCGCCCGCGAGCGCGCGGCCGCCGCGCAACGCCTTGCACGATGCCGTTGGATCGTTGCCCGCTTCGTTTCCGCGTTTCCGCGCTTACTGCGTGTCCTATCCGGCGAATCAGCCGAGTTTGCACGAGACGCTGAACGATTTTCGCCGGAGCGATTGGGGCGAGGAGCCAATCGTCTTCATGCAGCCGGACGATTGGCCGACCGGCAAACCGTCGGCGTCGCGCAACTATCGCCGTGCCCTGGAACACGCCTATGAGGATGGCTGCGATTTCGCCCTGATTCTCGAAGATGATGTTCGCGTCAATCGCTGGCTGCGACACAATTTGACGACGAACCCGCTCCTTCGCCGCGATCAGTGCGATTATCTCAGTCTGTTCATGCCGGATTTGATTGTCTCGCCGTGGGAGCGACACGAGCGGCATCTCGGTTATCGCTTGGCCAAGCCGCTCTATTCAGGCCCCAATCAAATGTGGGAGCGCTACCGCTTGAGTTGTCCCGTCGCTGGCGCTCCGGGCTAGTAGGTGATTCCCGTCGCTGGCGCTCCGGGCTAGTAGGTCATTCTGTTCGTGTCTTTTATTTCTCAGCCGGAAGCACGCCGCAATGAACTAGCGTGGGGATGATGGGATGCGCCTTCAGACCGGCAGCGCTCAGCCAACTCTGATACTCGGCGGCACTGTAGGCACGGCCCTCGGTCATGCAAAACAGGGCGGCGGAATACAGCGCCACCGGCAGCGGACCATCGAGCGCGTCGTTGAGAAACACATCATGCAGCAGCAGCCGCCCGCCTGCGGGTAAGGCGCCAGCACAACGGCCAATCAGTTCCTGACACTGCGGCATGTCCCAGTCGTGCAGCACATTGGACAGCAGTACGACATCGGCGGCCGGCACCGGATCGGTGAACATGTCGCCGGGGCGACACTCCAGCCGATCGCTCACGCCGTGCGTCGCCGCCATCTCGGCGGCAACCTTGAGAACCTCCGGCCGATCCCAAACGATGGCTCGCAGTTCCGGGTTTTTGCGCAAGCAGCCGATACTGAAAAGCCCTGTGCCGCCACCCACATCGAGCAGCACGCGCGCCTCCGTCAACGGCAGGCGTTCGGCCAACACCGGCGCGACATTGCGCGCACGCCCCGCCAGCGCCAGGGTCAGACGCCGAGCCTCCGCTTCCTTCTCCATCGCCGAGGCGACGCCCTCGCGGTAAATGAACGCGGTGCCGGCCTCCTCCGGCTTCATACCCGCCGGCCGATTGGTTCGCAGACGCTCGACCATGCCGAGTACGCCCGGGCTGTCCGCATTCAGGCCGATGTAGCCGCTGATGTCGAACGGCGGGCCGACGAGAAATTCTCGGCTCAACGCCGTCAGTTCCAGCCGAGCCGAGGCGTCCAGCGCCAGCAGTCCCATTGCTCGCAGGGCGGTCAACAGCACGATGGCGGGGCGCTCGGCCAAGCCGAGGTCACCGCGCAGGGCGTCGAACGACCGCGATCCTTTCGCCAGATGCTCGAAGACGCGAAAATGAGCGACGGCCGCAGTTAGCAGTTCGGAGCCGTAATGACCGCGGAAGTGTTCAAAGATCGGCGTCGGGTCCACAGGAGGGACGCTCAGTGGAGGCAAAGTCACGACGGCACACTCTCAACAAAAACACAAAAAAACCGACGGTCCCCATGACTGCGGTTGAGAATAGCCTATGAGTACCTTTGGGAGTTGTCGAGGTTAACACCGTAAACCGTACACGTAAACCGCGTAAATATCCGATAACATCCGTTTACTCTTTTCGCGCGTTTGAAATTATGCTGTCGCCTGAATTGGTTTCGCTCGCATATCATCGCTATTATTCCTCGACTACGAGAAAGCATCACCACACTTCTTCAGCACGCCAAATAATAGGTTGAAATCAGGCCATCACACGATTTGATGTTCTTTCCTCTTTCTGATGATAACGGCTCAGCCTGCCTCGGAATTGAGGGTCCATCGTATTCTCATGCGACAATAAATTTGCCTCCGCCCGCGTGGCATGCTACTTGCTTTATTGCCCATTGGTTCGCCTCTCCCCAACTCAGGCGACCACACTCCCCTTAGCAAAAGGATGAAAGATTAATGGGTTAAGGATGAAGAAGAACTTTTAACTCATCCTTTTTCCCCAAGAGGGAGTTGCCTCTAAACCATGACCAGGATGATCCCGAACCCGTCGAGCGCCGCATGGGATGAGGGCCGCCCGCGATTAGCCGCGTTGCTGGTCCTCGCGCTGGCGGTGCTGGCATGGGCCTACTGGCCGGCGCTGACCGGCCTGGTCCAGCGCTGGACGCACGATCGCCACTACTCGCATGGCTTCATCGTGCCGGGGCTGGCGCTGGTCGTGTGGTGGGTGCGCCGTCGAGCCTATCCCGTGGCAGAAGCGCGGCCGAGTTGGTGGGGATTGCCGGTGCTTCTGGCCGGCGCGGGGCTGCGACTGATCGGCGGCTACTACTATCTCGACTGGTTCGACGGCCTATCTCTGCTGCCGGTGCTGCTCGGATTGGTTCTCCTCGTCGGCGGTTGGCCGCTGGCTCGGCAGATGGGACCGGCCATCGGCGTGCTGTTCTTCATGCTGCCTCTGCCGTTCCAGTTTGAAGGCGCCCTCTCTGCGCCCTTGCAGCGACTAGGCACGGTGGTCAGTACGTTCGCTCTGCAAACACTCGGCGTGCCCGCCGTCTCGGAAGGCAACATCATCCTCATCGACGACATGAACATTGGTGTATTGGAAGCGTGCAATGGCTTGGGCATGTTGTCCGCCTTCTTCGCCATCTCAACGACGGTCGCCCTGGTCATCAAGCGCTCGCTGTCGGATCGCCTTATCATTTTCCTGAGCGCCATTCCCATCGGCGTGCTGATGAATCTGCTCCGTCTGACGGCGACCGGGTTGGTGTATGCCGTAATCGGCGCTCCGGCGGCCCAGATGTTCTTTCACGATCTGGCGGGTTGGCTCATGATGCCGCTCGCCCTCGCCACCTTGGGACTCGAACTGTACTTGCTCAGCCGGCTGTTTATGGAGAACGGAGTCGCGTCAGCGCTCCGAGACTCCGTGGTCTCGGAGCGCTGATGCGGCTCCGTTCGCCGGGGAACCGCATGTGGTTTTCGGAAGGAAAGGGAAATCATCATGGCATCGTCGCTCAAGACTCCTTCGCTGGACACGCCATCCGAGATGGGCGTTGTTGAAGCGATGGCCCCGCCGGGCCTATCCGCGCCGCCCAGTCTCGAATCGCTGTGGCACGCCCTGCGCCGGCGTTGGGTGTTGGCTGTCAGTCTCGGCGTGCTGGCCGGTCTGCTCGGCGGAGGCATTGCCTGGTTCGTGATGCCCGCTCAGTACACGGTGCAGACCCTTCTGCAACTGTCGCCGCATGCCATGCACAACGGCGGAGAAGGCGAGGACAACCTGCTCGCCTATCAGCGCACGCAGACGGCTCTGCTCAAGAGTTACGTCGTCATTCAAGGCACGCTCGAACGGCCCAAGGTCGGCGACCTCGCCGAGGTCCGCGATCAGTCCGACTCGACCCAGTGGCTGAGCAAGGCCATCATCACCGATACGCTGCTCGGCCCGGAAATCATCCGCGTCTCCCTCAGCGGCGATCGCGCGGAAGATGTGGCCATCATTCTCAACGAATTGGTACGTGTTTATTTGAAAGAATGCGCCAGCAAAGAAGAGGATAAAATTCACTCGCGCATCAAGCAATTGCAAGACAATTACCACCAGTGCGCCGACAAGCTCCGCGAGCGCCGGCAGACGCTGTTGAAGCGCGAAGAAGAGCTTGGTTTGGACGATCCGGATACGCTGCGTATGCGGCAGACGACGAGTTTGCAGCAGTTGGCCGCCGTGCAGAGCCAGCGTGTGCAGCTGCAACTAAGACGCAAGGAGACCGAGGTCGAGTTAGCCGGTCTACGCGATCGGGTGAACAACCCCGACACCATCGCCATCTCCGACTTCGCCATTCTTGAAGATCTGAAACTGGACGTGGTGATGAAACAGCACTTCGATCGGCTGACCGTGATCGAGAACCGCCTCCAGAGCATCCGCCGCCTCGCTCCCTCCGGTTCCAGCACGGATGTGAAGAACTACGAGAAGGAGCGGGCCGACTTACAGAAGGTGATGGCCGAGTATCAGAAATCAGTGCAGGCAGCGGTCGTGGCCAAGCTGCGCTCCAAGCAAATTGTCGAGGCCAGGGAAATCATCGTCAAACTGGAGCGGACCTTGCAGTTCGTCAAGGAATCGGAGCGTTCGCTGGACGGCGAAATCAAGCGTCTGGAGGCGCTGGTTTCCTCGCTGCGCGGCGCGGGGAGGCCGCTGGATAAAAGCACCTCCGGCGTCGAGGCGCTGCGCGATGAGGTTGCTCAAACGGAGGCGGTGGTCAAGAAAGTTGGCGAAGAGATGGGCAACTTGCAGGCCAGCTTGCCGGCGACGGCCCGCGTGACGCAGTTGGAGTCGGCCAAGCCGCCCCTCGCTCGCAAGCGCGATCGCCAATTCAAGGCCGCCGGCGCCGCCGGTCTGGGACTGTTTGGCCTGGCGTTCCTTGGCGTCGGCCTCTTGGAGTTCCGCCATCGCCGGGTCTACACCTCGGACGATGTGGCGCGCGGGCTGGGCCTGAACCTGTTGGGCACGCTGCCGGCTTCGCCGGAACCTACGCGCAACACGACGGTCGTGCCACACGAACAAAGCGCTCTGACAGAGGCGGTGGACAGTGTTCGCACCCAGCTGCTGCATGCGGCTCGCCATGAAGCGCGAAGGGTGGTGATGGTGACCAGCGCCATCGCCGGCGAAGGCAAGACCTCGCTGGCCAGCCAACTCGCCGCCAGCCTGGCGCGCAGTTCGCACAAAACGCTGCTCATCGACGGCGACCTGCGCAATCCGTCCGCTCATGGACGTTTCGGTCTGTCCGTGCAGCCGGGCCTCGCGGAAGCGCTGCGCGGCGAGACGCCGGCCGAACAGTTGGTGCGGGCCACCTCGGTCGAAGGGTTATCGATCCTCACGGCGGGCCGATGCGATCGCCAGGCCATTGAGGCGCTGGCGCGAGATGGAATGAAGATGGTCCTCGAACGTCTCAAGACCGATTACGAGTTCATCATTCTCGATGTGTGTCCGGTGCTGCCGGTGCCCGACGCGCTGCTGATTGGTCAGCACGCCGACGCGGTGCTGCTGACCGTGTTGCGCAACTTTAGTCGGCTGCCGGCGGTCTACGAGGCGCAGCGCCGTTTGGCGTCGTTGGGCATCCCCATGCTGGGCGCCGTCGTCCTCGGCGAGTCCACCCATAGCTACGGCGTCGAGCGTTATCTGACGGAAATGAAGCAATAACCATTCTTGCCAGCCCGCAGCGCCAGCAAGGGATTCCCTTGCTGGCGCTGCGGGCTGGCGAGAAGGCGGAGGCCGCCGAATGATACGCAGCATCCCGCTTTTGGCTGGCCTGATTGTTGTGATCGGCGTCGCTGTCGTGCAGGGCGTGTGGACGCAGCGTTGGCAGACATCCGCCGACCTGGAGACGGCCGTCGAGCGTTTGGCCCACGCACCGGGCAACCTGGGCAGCTGGAAAGCGGAAGCGGTCGAATTTGATGCCGAGGCGCTCACCGAGGCTGGCGCGCAGGGTTCCTGGGTGCGGCGCTACACCGATGCGCGTACCGGTGCTTCCGTGCTGGTCATTCTGCTATGCGGTCGCTCCGGCAAGATGAGCGTGCATCAGCCGGAACACTGCTATCGCGGGGCCGGCTACGAGATGATGGCCGCCCCGGTTCGCCATAAGGTGCCTGGCGATCATCCCACCGATTGCTGGACGACCAAGTTTCGCAAGGAGGAAACCACCGGCGATGTGCAGCTGCGCATCTTCTGGACGTGGTTTGGGGATGGCGCTTGGCAGGCGCCGGATAGTCCGCGTGTCACCTTCGCCCACTTGCCGGCCCTCTACAAGCTGTATGCGATCCATGAGTTGCCGTCGCGCCAGGGACGACTCGAACAAGATCCCTCTCTCGATTTGTTGCAGCAGCTGCTGCCCGCGCTCGCCGATGTGTTGGTTCGTCCTTGACCGAACCACAACCGTTAGGGAGCGGTTTCTTGACCGAACCGAGCCGCGACCGTTAGGGAGCGGTTTCGCTTCCGCTCCCTAACGGTCGCGGCTCCGATCCGGTCGCGGCGCGAAGAGCGATCGTGGGCTATGTTTTCTCCGATGGACCTTGGGCGATTTGATCCTTGAACCGCGTCGTGAGAATTGATGTCTTCCCTTGCCACATCGAATCGCCGGTTTACCTCACCCCCTCAGGGGGCTTACGCCCCCCGCTCAGGGCTGCCCGCGCCCTACGGACTGGGCTTCGCCCTGTTCCTCGTACTCAACTCCGTGCTGTTCGTGCGCCCCGCGGAAATCGTTCCCGCTTTGCTTGGCCTGGAAATTTATCTCGTTTGCATCCTCGCTTGCATGCTGTTTTCCTTCCCGGCCATCCTCGAACAACTCCTGCCGCGTTCGTTGGAAACTCGGCCGATCACGGTCTTTGTCCTCGGCCTGCTGCTGGCCGTGGTGCTGTCGCACCTGTCGCACTTCCGGTTCGCGGAGGCGATTCGAGACGGTTGGGACTTCTTCAAGATGATCCTGTATTTCCTGCTGCTCGTCGGCCTGGTTAGCACGCCCGGACGATTGCGGGCATTCCTACTCTGTTTCGTGTTGTTCGCCGCCGTGGTCGCTGGCCTGGCGGTCTTGCAGTATCACGAGATCATCAAGCTGCCCAATTTGAACCCTACCAAAGACAACATGGCCAACGCGGCCACCGGGCAGGAGACGGTTATCTATCGTCTGAAAGGCACCGGCCCCTTCCAGGATCCCAACGATCTAAGCATTCTGATGGTGATCTGCATTTTGCAGACGTTGTACTGGCTGACGGATCGCCGTTCCGGCCTCCTGCGCTTGGTCATGCTGGGACCGCTCCTGCTGTTCGCCTACGCCCTGGCGCGCACGCAGTCGCGCGGCGGCATGCTGGCGCTTCTGGCTGGTCTGGGCGTATTCATGCGGATGCGCTTCGGTTGGGTGCAATCGCTGCTGATCGGCGCGGTCCTTATGCCGGGACTGTTGTTGGTATTCGCCGGACGGCAGACCAATCTCTCGACCGCGTCGGGCACCGGCCAGGAACGCATCCAAATATGGAGCGATGGATTGGTTCTCTTCCGTGAGGCGCCCTTGTTCGGCGTGGGCCGCGATGAGATCGGCAAGTCGATTGGCCACGTCGCCCACAACTCGTACCTTCAGGCCTTCGTCGAACTCGGTTTGCTGGGCGGTTTCTTCTACGTCAGCGCATTCGCCCTGGCCCTGGAGTCGTTTTACCGCCTCAGCGCCGGTGGCCGGTGCATCCTCGATCCCGAGCTGCGCCGCCTGTATCCCTACTTGTTCGGCATGATCACCGCTTATGCGGTCGGCATGATGTCGCTCACGTTGAACTTCATCATCGCCACCTATGTGATGCTTGGTCTGGCGATCGTTTACCGTCGCATGACGATTACATCTCCCCCTGCGCCGGCGCTACGCTGCGATGCCGCCCTGATCGTGCGCCTGGGCGGGCTGAGCATCGCCGTGCTGATTGGATTTAGTCTGTTCGTCCGCATTTTCCTGGTGCGTTAGAGGCACGAACAGGCTCCCTTGCTAGCCCGCAGCGCCAGCAAGGGTATCCCTTGCTGGCGCTGCGGGCTGGCCAAAAAGTTAGTGCGTTAGTGACTCGCAACGCTGTTTTTTTCGGATACGGTGGTTATGAGTACCCAAATCGAATGCCCCGATCGTATCGCCCCGCTCCCTCATTTATCTTCGGCCAGCGAAGGCGCGAGCGCGCCGCCGCCGGTCACATTCATTCGGCCGGCGCGGGCCTGGCAGTTGATTAACCTCCGCGAGTTGTGGCACTATCGCGAGTTGATTTTGATCCTGGCGTGGCGCGATGTGAAGGTGCGCTACAAGCAAACGCTGCTGGGTGCGGCCTGGGCGGTACTGCAACCGGCACTAATGATGGTGGTCTTCACCATCTTCTTCGGCCGACTGGCGCACGTCGCCTCGGGCGGCGTGGATTATTCGGTGTTCGTCTATGCCGGCCTGCTGCCGTGGACCTTCTTCGCCACGGCCATCACCAACGCCGGTAACAGCGTGGTTGGCTCGGAACGGCTCATCACCAAGGTTTATTTCCCACGTTTGGCCGTGCCGCTCGCTTCGGTGGGCGCCGCCCTGGTTGACAGTCTCATCGCCTGCGGTTTGCTGCTTGTCCTGATGCTCTACAACGGTATCACGCCAAGCATTAGCCTCTTGCTCGCTCCGCTGTTCATGGCCGCGATTTTGTTGGCTGCCGTCGGCGTCGGCACGCTCATGGCCGCCCTGAACGTCGCCTATCGCGATTTTCGCTACGTCATCCCGTTCTTGACGCAATTCTGGATGTTCGCCACGCCAACGGTCTACATGCAGCCGGATAAGAACGCTTCGGGGACGCTGCAATTTTTCCTGGCGCTCAACCCCATGACGAGTTTGGTCGCTGCCTTTCGTGGTGCCGTGCTGGGCGAAGCCGTCGAGCCGATTGTCTGGGGTCAAGTCGCGCTGGCTGTCGTGCTGAGTGTGGCGTTGTTCCTGGCGGGTTGTCTGTATTTCCGCCGGGTCGAAGATTCGTTCGCGGATGTGATTTAATCGGCGAGCGGGGTTGCGTAAGCACCCCGAGATCGTGCCGCACTCGGGGCGCTTACGCAACCCCGCTCGCCAGAGACAAAGAGATTTACCGATGCCTCCCGTCATTCGTGTCGAGCAAATCGGAAAATGTTATCGCCTGAATCATGCCCGACCGCGCGGCGACTACAGCTACGGTAGTCTGCGCGAGGACTTGATGAAGGTGCTGCGCTCGCCTTTACGGCGTTTCACCGGCGGCGGTCCCGCGCAAGGCGGCGAGGAATTCTGGGCCTTGAAGGATGTCGGCTTCGAGTTGCAGGCGGGCGAAACGCTGGGCATCGTCGGACGCAACGGCGCAGGCAAATCGACGCTACTGAAAATCCTGTCGCGCATCACCAAACCGACCATCGGCGAGATCGAGCTGCGTGGCCGGGTCGGTAGTTTGCTCGAAGTCGGCACCGGCTTTCATCCCGAATTGACCGGCCGCGAGAACATCTATCTCAATGGCGCGATCCTCGGCATGAAGCGCGCGGAAATCACCCGCAAGTTCGATGAAATCGTCGCCTTTGCCGAGGTCGAGAAGTTTCTTGACACGCCGGTGAAGCATTATTCCAGCGGCATGTACGTGCGTCTGGCGTTCGCCGTGGCCGCTCATCTGGAGCCGGAAATTCTGATCGTCGATGAAGTGCTGGCCGTCGGCGATGTGGAGTTTCAGCGCAAGTGCATGAACAAGATGGGCGACGTGGCCGGGCAAGGACGCACGGTGCTGTTCGTCAGCCACAACATGGGCGCGGTGCAAACGCTGTGCAAGCGCGCCGTGCTGCTGGAAAGCGGGCAAGTGAAGCAGATCGGCACGAGTCGGGATGTGATAACGGAGTATCTCAAGGCGGGCGATGCGGCCCTCCATACGCCGTTGACCGAGCGCCACGACCGCCGAGGCAAGGGGCGTTTCCGTTTCGCGGATCTGACGTTGCTCGATAGCGAAGGCCAGCCGTGCGCCTACGCCGTCACCGGCGAGGACTGCTATCTCCGATTGAGCTTGTCCGTCTCGGACCCCGACGCCGCGATGATGTCGCCGCTCGATGTGGCCGTCATCATCCGCGATGGTCAGGGACAGAAACTCACGGAAGTCAGCACCTGGTTCACCGGCTCCAGTCCGCGCACTGTCGCTGCCGCGCGCGAACTGTATTGCCAGGTGCCCCACCTGCCGCTGTTGGCCGGACAGTATCGCATTGACCTGTGGTGCGGTTCCGCCGGTCAGAAGGAGGATGTGATTACCGACGCCGCAGTGCTGCGCGTCGAGCCGGGGAATTACTTCCGCAACTACGAGGATGCTCGCACGCCCCGCGCCGAGAAGCATGGTTGCATTATGATCCCGCAGCGGTGGCACACGCTGCCGCCCCTCTCCACTCCCTCGTGAGGAGGTTGTCCATGAACGAGAAACCGCTCGTATCCATCGTTATTCCCTGCTATAAGCAGGCCGAGTATCTGCCCGCTGCCATCGATAGCGCGCTGGCCCAAACCTATGCGCCCGTCGAGATCATCGTGGTCAACGATGGTTCCCCCGATGACACCGAGCAAGTCGCCCTCGGCTACGGCGATCGTATTGTCTATATTCATCGTCCCAACGGCGGTTTGCCGGCGGCGCGCAACACCGGCATTGCCGGGGCGCACGGCCGCTACCTGAAATTCCTCGACTCCGACGACCATCTGCATCCCGATCAAATTGCCTGGCAGATGGAGGCGCTGGCCGGGCGCGAGGATTGCGTGGCGCTCGGGGCCACACGTCTCTATCGCGACGGCCGGCCGGAGGAATATCTCGATCACGTTCCTCAGGGCAGAGCCTTCTTGCCCGACCTTTTCCGCGATTACGACTGGGGCGGGCTGATGGCCTGGATGTTCCCGACCGCGCTGGTGCGCGCCGCGGGCGGTTTCGATGAGTCGTTGCGCTTTTCCGAAGACTGGGATTTCCTCACGCGCGTTGGTCTGCTGGCTCCGCCCCTGTTCGTCGATCCGCGCATCGGCTGTTATTACCGCCAGCGCGCCGGCTCGATGAGCGCCAACCGCGTCGGCATGGCTGCCGCCCGCGCCCGCATTCTGGCCACTCTGCACGATAAACTGCGCGAGCGCGGTCGAGCCGATTGGTTCGGCCTCGACTTGCTCAGGTCCGAACAGGGCACCTATCAGTCACTGGTGATGGCGCGGGTGAAAGAACGGGACATACTCGATCCGCTGTTGACGCGCATCCGCGAATTGCAGAAGCGCGTCGGTTTCGGCCAGTTTGGCTGGCGTTTCCGCCTGATGGCCCGCTGTCTGGGCTACGCGCGGGCGGAGCAAGTGCGCTCGTTCGTGGTTCGTGCGCTCAAGATTCGGGCGCCGGAGACGCTCGACATCCAGGAGTGGAGATATGCGACATGAGTGAGCCATCGGTCAGCGTCATCATCCCCGCTTACCGGGCGGCCGCGACCATTGGCCGAGCGATCGATAGCTTGCTGGCGCAAACGCGGACACCGAACGAAATCATCGTCATCGACGATGGCAGTCCCGACGATATGACCGCCGCCCTCGCCCCCTATGGCGAACGGGTGCGGCGGATCCGTCAGGCCAACAGCGGCGCGGCCAGCGCTCGCAATCGTGGCATCGATTTGGCCCAGGGTGAGCTAATTGCCTTCCTTGATGCCGACGATTACTGGGAGCCGAACAAACTCCAGCATCAGCTGGCGATTTTGGAGCGCCATCCCGAGGTCGGTTTGATCGCCGCACATTCTTATGTGCAATCGCCGGGACAACCGCGCACGCCGATCAATCTGCCGTCACCGCACTTGTTCGATCGAGTGCTGAAGGCCGATGGGCCGGAAACGATGATGGTTGCCAAGCGCGTTTGGACCTCGACTGTACTGGTGCGCCGGGCGGTGCTGGGCGAGCAGCGCTTCGACACGACCTTGGTGACGGCCGAGGATGTGGATTTGTGGATTCGTCTGGTCCTGAGTACGCCGGTGTATTTGATCTCGGAACCGCTGGCTACGGGCGTGCTGGAGGCGGGATCGCTGTCGCGCTCGAACGCGGCGGCCGATTCGCGCAACATGCTGGCCGTCATCCAGCGCTACGCGCACGTCCTGGGGCCGAGGGGCGTGTGGGCCGCAAAGGTGCTGGTGTATCACGAATGGGCGGCCACTCACTTGGGCAATGGCGAAGCGCGGAAGGCGATCGGGCCGGCGTGGCAGCGTGCGACGCATCAACCGTGGTCGGCGCGGGCCTGGTGGATTGTGTTCAAGTCAACGATCTGGGCCGGCAAGACGTGGCTGATGTAACCGCGAAAACACGAGCGGCCAGCCATCGGAGACCTCCTCATGGGCACTCTTGTATCCGTGGAACGCCGGCTGCGTGTCGTCCACCTCACGCCCGGTCTGGACATGGGCGGGTTGGAAAAATTGCTTGTCGAGTTCGCCCGACACACCGACTGCCAGCGTTTCGCCCTGCGGTTTGTCAGCCTCGCCGGACGCGGCGTGCTGGCGGAAGACATTGAGGCGTGCGGTTGGCCGGTGGCTGCGCTCGAAGCAGCGGACGGCTTTCACCTCGGCCTGATCCCGCGTCTGAGCCGTCTGCTTCGCCACTGGCAAGCCGATGTCATTCACACCCACGACGACCGCGCCCACATTTATGGCACCTTCGCCGGGCGGCTGGCGAACGTGCCGCGGATCATCCACACGCGCCATGGCCGCAGTCCTCAACTGAGCCGTCGTCAGAAAATGCTGGTAAGTACGGCGTCCCGGCTGATCGATCGCTTCGTCTGCGTCTCGGATGACATTGGCCGCCTGGCCGTAAATCACGGCATCCGATCGCGCAAGATTTGCACCATTCGCAACGGCATTGATGTGCAGCGTTTCTCCTACAGCGGACCGCAACCGGATGGTCCGGCCGTCATCGTGGCGCGACTCAGTCCGGAAAAGGACATCGATACCTTGCTGCGTGCGGCGGCTCTCGTCGTCCGCGACGATCCGGCCTTCCGTCTGGAGATTGCCGGCGATGGACCGTGCATGCCTGCCCTGCGACAAACGTCGGCCGAGTTGGGGCTGGAGGCGAACGTCCGTTTCCTGGGTCAGATACGCGATGTGGCCGGTCTGCTGGCGCGGGCCGGTCTGTTCGTCTTGTCTTCCTTATCCGAAGGTGTGTCGCTAACGCTCTTGGAGGCGATGGCGAGAGGCTTGCCCGTCGTCGCCACGCGGGTCGGCGGCAATCCGGAGGTCGTCGCCGAGGACGAGACCGGACTGCTTGTGCCGGCGCAAGACCCTGCCGCTCTGGCCGCCGCGCTACTCCGATTGCGGCGCGATGGCGGTGAATGTCTTCGCTTGGGGCAAGCAGGCCGTCATCGTGTTGAAACCATTTTTGACGTGCGCCGCATGGTCGGCGAGTACGAACAACTGTATCGAGGAATTAACGTACTTAACGCTACAGCAGTTTCTTTTTGAAACATCATTTCTTAATTCCTGGTCCCTGTCCGCCATCATTAGCAACAAAACATCCGGTTTTCTCCGAACACTAAGCCAAACACTACGAACGGTAGTTTCCTCTGGGCATATGGCATATAGTTTGCTCCAGCGTCGATGCGTGTTGAGCCAATCCAATGGCGGAATTGGTGAAACGACAAAATCGAAAACACTCTCCCCTGACTTGCTGCACCGGCATTTTTCATCCATTGGAATTATCCTCTCATGCGACCGGACCCACGAAATCATTTAATTTTTGAGAGACGGTGAAGAGATGATTGCGCACTCTGATACGCAAGCGGCCACTCTGTCCAATCCGGAGCTTATTCTCACCAATGCGGCCTCTACGAAAACGCCTCTGCCTCCTACCGAGCCTCGGATAGTCTTGGTTCCACCGCCAGCGGTTCATCCAGCCGTCCGCGTACCGGCATCCTGGTATGTTCGCGGTAAAATCATTTTCGATATAGTTGTCGCTCTGGTACTTTTCATACTAAGCCTGCCCGTAATGTTAGTGACGGCCCTGCTTCTCAAACTGACTTCGCGCGGCCCCGTGTTGTATTCGCAAATCCGTCTCGGACTCAACGGCCGACCGTTCACGATTTACAAGATTCGCACGATGGTTCACAACTGTGAGAAATCGAGTGGGGCTTGCTGGTCGCCTCCGAGCGATCCACGAGTAACACCTCTGGGCTGCATTCTTCGCGCGACCCATCTCGATGAGCTGCCACAGTTATGGAATATTCTCCGTGGCGATATGAGCCTCGTCGGCCCGCGTCCCGAGCGACCGGAATTCGTGCCAGCTCTGGAACGCGCTATCCCGAATTATCGTGGACGGTTGCTGGTCCGTCCCGGCATAACCGGCCTGGCGCAGGTGCAGTTGCCACCCGATTCGGACATCCCTGGGGTTCGTCGCAAAGTGGCGCACGACCTCTATTACATTCGCCATTTCAGCTGGTGGCTCGACCTGCGCATTCTCGCATGTACAGTCCTCCACCTCTCCGGTATCCCCTGTCATAAGCTGTGCCGTGCTTTCCTGACGACCGCTCGCGAAGCATTGCCGGACGAAGGGGCGTCTTGCTGAATCGCGTTGAGAGAAGGAATCCCATCACATGAATTAAAGGCACTAACAAAATGACATACATACTAGCCCAGAGCGCCAGCGACGGGACAGCGCAACTCATCGCTGGCGCTCCAGGCCAGTCGTCAAAAAGCTAGTGCCTCTTAGTGGGATTCGCCGATTGTGGTCCGGCATGAATTGGCATACCAATTATGCTCACACAATAACTCGCCTCGGATAGATGCGCTCCATGCGATTGGAGCCATCAGAAACAATCGTTCATTCGGCGCTCATTGCTAATTGTGACGTAAACTTCCGTTGCATTAGCCCGTAGTCCGTAACTCTAAGCAACATTTTTCTATTTTTTTTACCAAGAGTTACGGACTAAGGACTACGAACTAGGGAGGAGAGACGACAACAATGCATGTGGTCCTTGTTGATGGAGACGTCTCTTATCCGCCGTGTTCGGGCAAGCGCCTGCGGACACTGAACCTGATGCTGCGCCTGGCCCGGCGACATCGTCTCACTTATATAGCCCGCGCTCATGCCGGCAGCGACGAAGCCCGCGCCGCCGTCGCCTTCCTCGGCGATCACGGCATCGAGCCGATCATCGTCGATGATCCTCTGCCGCGCAAGCGCGGCCCGGCGTTTTACTCGCGGCTGGCGTGGAACCTTCTTTCACCCCTACCCTACTCCGCGGTTTCACACCGCAGTCAGCGCATGACCGACGCCGTTCGTTCTTACGCCTCCCGCCACGTCGTCGATCTCTGGCAGTTTGAATGGACTCCTCACGTCGCCGCCGTGCCCGCTGGTCCAAACGTGCGGCGGTTGCTTATCGCTCACAATGTCGATTCCCTGATCTGGCAGCGCTATCACGAAACGGAAACGAACCTCCTGAATCGCTTCTACATCCGCCAACAATGGCACAAGTTTGAGCGTTTCGAGCGGCGTGTCTTCGCCGAGGTCGATCGCGTCGTCGCCGTCAGCCCCGACGATGCCATCCTGATGCGCCGGCAGTTCGGCGTCGAGCGCGTGGATGTGGTCGATAACGGCATCGATCGCCCCTACTTCGAGAACGTGCGCGGCACTCGCAAAGCCGAGACGATTCTCTTCCTGGGAAGTCTCGATTGGCGTCCCAATCTCGATGCGGTTCGTCTATTGCTCGACGACATTTTTCCTGCTGTCCGCCGTGCGGAACCGTGCGCCCGCCTGTGCATCGTTGGCCGTAACGCTCCCGAGTGGATGTCGCAGCGCATCGCCCACATGGACAACGTCGAACTGCATTCCAGTGTCGCGGACGTGCGGCCGTACCTCGGCGAGAGCGGCATCCTCGCGGTGCCGTTGCGTATCGGCGGCGGCTCGCGGCTGAAGATTCTCGAAGCGCTCGCTTGTGGTCTGCCCGTCGTCTCGACGCGCATCGGCGCGGAGGGGCTGTCGCTGCGAGCGGGTCAGGATCTTGTCGTCGTCGAGGATGTGCAAGGCATGGCGGCGGCCCTCGTGGACTGCATTCGCGATCCGGCGAACGCCCAGGCGATGGCTCAGCGCGGTCGAGCGATTGTGCTGGAGCGCTACGACTGGGACGCCCTGGCAGGCAAGCTCGAGCAGGTCTGGGAGAAATGTGTGTTGGGCGAGCAACGCCAATCGCGCGAGGGAGCCGTATGCGTATCGTCCATCTAATGGCCTCGCCGTTTCTCGGCGGCCCTGAGCGACAGGTACTCGGTTTGGCCGGCGCTCTGTCGGCGGACCATGAATCCATCTTCTTGTCGTTCGCGGAGCGCGGCCTGTCCCGCCCCTTTATGGAGCAGGCGCGGCGACAAGGTTTCGAGACGATCGAGCTGACGCGGAACGCCCCCCATATCCGCCGCGCCGCCCGAGAGGTAGCCGACCATTTGACTCGTCTCGGCGCGGATGTGCTGTGTTGCAGCGGCTACAAACCCGATGTGATCGGCTGGCGCGCCGCACGCCGGGCCGGTGTGCCGGTGGTCGCTATTTCGCACGGCTGGACGGCGGCAACCCTGAAAGTGCGTCTGAACGAGTGGCTCGATCGCCTGGTATTGCGCTGGATGGACCGCGTCGTATGCGTCTCCGTGGCCCAAGCGTCGCGCGTGCGTCGCGCCGGCGTCGCGCCGGAACGCATTGTGGTCATTCGCAATGCCATCGATCCGGATTCATTCGACAAAATCGACCTTTCTTATCGCCAAGAAATGCAGACGTGGTTCGCGCGGCCGCGCACACGCATCATCGCGGCGGCGGGCCGGCTGAGTCCCGAAAAGGGCTTCGATCAATTTATCACGGCGGCGGCTCAAGTGGCGCAACAGGACGCCGGAGTCGGCTTTGTCCTCTTTGGCGAGGGGCCGCTACGTGACGCGCTGGCCGGCCAAATTGCCGCATGCGGTCTGGCAGGAACCTTCATCTTGGCTGGCTTCCGCTCGGATGTACGTCGCTTTCTGCCGTGCTGCGATTTGGCCGTGCTGTCGTCGTGGACGGAAGGATTGCCGGTCATCGTGCTGGAAGCGCTGGCCGCAGGCGTGCCGGTAGTGGCGACCGCTGTGGGAGGGACGCCCGAGGTCGTTCGTGATGGCGTCAACGGCTATCTGGTGCCACCGGGCGACCCGGCCGCGTTGGCGCGGCGCATGCGGGACGTGCTGGCCGATGAAGCCCGACGCCACGCCCTCGGCGAGCAGGGCCGGCAACTCATCCGCGAGCAATTCACTTTCGCCGCCCAGGCTCGCGAGTATCAGTGTTTGTTCTCGTTACTTCGTAGCCCGCTCGTGGAGCGCGCGGACTATGGAAGTTGCCGTTCGCCGAGCGAGCGGACTTCGGAAGCTTCCGTTCGCGAAGCGAGTGGCCTACAGACTACGGACTAACGAGGAAGAGCGATGCACCTTGGTGAAATGTGTTTCTGGTTGTGTGCGGCCTGCGTACTCTACACCTACGCCGTTTATCCGCTCTTGCTCGCCTTGCTGGCGCGTTGGCGTGGCCGGCCGGTGTGCGCGATGGGGTCTCCTCCGCGTTCCGTCTCGATTGTGGTAGCAGCTCAAAACGAAGAACAAGCCGTGGATCGGCGGCTGACGGAGCTAACCGGCCTGCTGAAATCGTCCGGTCTGAGCGGCGAGGTGATTCTGGTTTCCGACGGTTCGACGGATGGCACCGTGGAACTGGCGCGGATGCATACCAAGGATTGCGTGCGTGTGCGCGAGTTGCCCGATCGCGTGGGCAAGGCGGCCGCTCTGAATGCGGGCTGCGCCCTGGCCGAACACGAAATCATCGTTTTCGCCGACATTCGGCAAACCTGGGAGCCGGACGCCTTGCGTTTGCTGCTGGAGAACTTCGCCGATCCCACGGTCGGCGCGGTCAGCGGCGATTTGCTCTTGCGCGACGCCGCCGGCGTGCTGGCGGGTGTGGCGATGTACTGGCGCTATGAGAAAACTCTGCGCCGTTGGGAAAGCCGTATCTGGTCCGGCGTCGGCGTCACCGGTGCCATCAGCGCGGTGCGCCGGCACCTATTTGAACCCATCCCCGCCGGTACATTGCTCGATGATGTCTATTGGCCGCTACAAGTGGCACTGAAGGGTTACCGCGTGATCCACGATTGGCGGGCCGTCGCCTACGATCAGCTGCCACCGAAAACCGGCGATGAGTTTCGCCGCAAGGTACGCACCCTGAGCGGCAATTATCAACTGCTAACGCGCTTGCCACACATGCTGATCCCCTGGCAAAACCCTATATGGATCCAGTTTATCTCGCATAAGATTCTCCGCTTGCTGGTACCTTGGGCGCTGCTCGGTTCGGTCCTCGTATGTGTTCTGACGCCCGGCCCGCTGTATCAGATGGCCCTGGTGTATCAGGCGACCTTCTATCTGCTGGCGCTGGCGGGGTTATGGCCCACTGTCGCCGCGCGGTCGCGGTTGGCTTCGGCGGCCGGCTCGTTCCTGGTCCTCAACAGTGCGGCCTGGCTGGCGTTCTGGGTTTGGCTGTCCGGCAGAGCGGAGGGCAGTTGGCACAAGACGCTCTATCAGCAGCCCGTCGCCCCTCGTCCGCGCGAAAAATCGGTCCCGGTCTGACGGGACCAAGTCAGAATGCAGAATACAGAATGCAGAATTAAAGACATTTTGGTTTTCATTCTGCATTCTGCATTCTGCATTCTGAAAGGAGACAGCAATATCCATCATGCTTATCGTCTTCATCACATTGCTCATCGGGGTTGCTCTCATCCTTGGCTGGCTCGCCTGGCAGATTCGCCGCCGCGCCATGGATCGCTGGTTGATGTCCTATCTGTTGCAAGCTCCGCGCCGGCGCCGGCCTCGAACCGGTGAAGAGGTGCATGTACTGCTGTGTTTCGCCGATCACTATGAGCCTCGGCAATACTGGCCGCCCGTGGAGGTCAGCCGCGCCCGCGTTCAGCGCTGGGTCGAGGATTATCCTCGCCAGTTCGCCCGCTTTCGCGACAGTGACGGCCGCACGCCTCGGCATACGTTCTTCTATCCTGTTGAGGAATACGAAGCAGAGTATCTCGATGCGCTGGCGGACCTGTGCCGCCAGGGATTCGGCGAAGTCGAGATTCACCTGCATCACAACGGCGATACGGCAGAGAATCTACGATCAACCTTGCTGGCGTTCAAGAAGGTTCTGCACGAGCGTCACAATCTGCTGCCGCGCCATCGTCATACGGGAGAACTGCTTTACGGCTTCATCCATGGCAACTGGGCGCTGGATAACTCGCGGCCGGACGGTAAATTTTGCGGCGTCAACAACGAGTTGGATGTCCTGCGCGAAACGGGATGTTACGCGGATTTCACGCTGCCTTCCGCGCCCAGCCCGACGCAGACGCGCAAAATTAACAGCATCTATTACGCGGTCGATGATCCCTGCCGGCCCAAGTCGCATGACAGCGGCTTTGAAGTTGGAACGGGTCCGAAGCCGCCGCGTTCCTTGATGTTGATTCAAGGGCCGTTAGTGTTCGACTGGAGTCGGCGTAAGTTTGGCCTGCTGCCGCGTCTGGAAAATGCCTGCATCCAGGGCAGTCAGCCGGCGTGCATCGAACGACTCGATCAATGGCTGCGTGCCGGCGTGCGGGTGCCGGGGCGGCCGGATTGGTTCTTCGTCAAATTGCATACTCACGGCGCGGCCGAGGCGAATCACGATGTCTTGCTCGGCGAACCGATGGTCCGTTTTCATGAGGAATTAGCCCGCCGCGCTCGCGAGGATGTTCACTTCCATTTTCATTATGTCACCGCGCGCGAGATGTATAACCTCGCCAAGGCCGCCGAGGGAGGCTGGCGAGGCAATGTCGCCGACGCACTCGAATTCGAGTTGGCCGCGCCGTCCGTTGTCGGCGCTCCTCTCACCGCCTCCTGCCTCCGGAATGGCGACGGAAAGATATTCCGCACCGTGCCTTGAAAGAAGGACGTCATGGACAATCGGCCGCTTCGCATCCTTTCCAATATCGAAGATCTGGAGAAAGGCGCGCGGCCTGGCCTGACGATCGAACACAGCCACATCGATCCGCAAGCCGGGAGTCTGTCCGCCTTCCGTCTGTTTTGGCGCTCCTTGCGTCAGGATGCGATCTTACTCGATGCCAACCCGCGTTACCTTTGGCTGCTGTGTCTGCTGCGCTGGCTCTGGCCGTTGAGCGGATGCCGGCTTATTTCGCTGGACATTATCTTCGTGAAACCACGAAGCTGGAAGGAGACGCTACAAGCGTGGTTCCGCAAGCAGCTTCTGCGGCGGGTAGACCATTTCGTGCATTATTTCAAAGATTTGTCGGGCTATCGCCGCTACTTTGGTATCGGCGACGACCGTTCGACTTATGTGCCCTTCAAGGTCAACGGCTGGGACAAACTGCCGTCGAAAGAGAACCTATCGTCGAATGGCGCCTATGTATTCACGGGTGGCCGCTCGCTCCGCGATCTGGACACGTTTCTCGCCGCCATGCGGCTTTTGCCTTATCCGGCTGTGTTGTTGTACCACGACCTTGCGCGGATGGAAGCCAACGGAACGCCAGTGCCTTTCGACCGTCTGCCGCCCAACGTGCGCGCCGTAGAGGACAACGGCCGTCCAGAGAGTTGGCTTCGCCATCTGAATGGGGCGAAGGTCGTCGTCCTGACGACCCTGCCCAGCAGCATCCGGGCCGTCGGCATCAGCACCTATCTCGATGCCATGGCGCTGGGGAAATGCGTCGTCATGACGGACGGTCCGGCGACCAACGGCCTCATCAAAAAGGAAGCCATCCTTGTTTCTCCTTGTGACGCGGCGGCTCTGGCCGAAGCCATACGCGCCGCCTGGGAAGATGATACGCTGCGTGAGGCGACCGCCCGAGCGGGGCGGCGCTATGCGGAGACGCTGGAGGGCAACACCCGACTGCTCCGCGATGTGTTGCGCGTGTGCGCCGAGCAGTGTGGAATCGCTGTTGGCAGAGTAAAGACTTCAGGCGGAGCCGAGTAACGCCTCTTGATATTGCGGCGGAACATCCTCCCAGGCAGCCAGGTACGCGGCCTCCAGCGGGACAAGAACATAGTTCTCCCTGGTGAGAAACAAGGGCATCTGCGGAATCGGTTCGCCAACGGCGAAGTGCGCGACAAACGCCTCGACGACCGCGCCGCCGATCGCGTTAAATCTCCAGCACCCAGGAGTAATGAAAATTGTGGAACGTGCCATCGCCGACCCGCGTCCAGTCGTGTACCGGCATAGTGTTGTTCCCTCCGCGCGGCGAGATACAAAAAGCGGGTTCCTTCAACGATCGAGTCGGATCGCTCAACCCACACCTTACCAGCCTGCGGCACCGGCAAGAAGATCCATCTTTGCCGATATTGCGGGCCGAATCGTTCCCGACAGACTTGACAAGCTATCCGTGGATACCCCACAATTTCTTTATCGAGCATCCTGATCGATCCCCTAGCGCCCTCACGGACTTCGGCATGGCCTTGACTCCCTCTCATCGTCCCACGCGCGAATGGCCTCTGTTGCTACTAGCGCTCGCTTTGGTCTGCGCCATCTGCATCCCTCTATGGCAATGGTCGTCCGCGCGGGGCAGCCCCGGCAACGACTGGTCGAAATGGACGCCCGAACGCATCAGCCGATTGCTGCTCGGTCCCGAACAGATTGCTTGTTACTGCGCCTTTACCTGGGCCGGGTTCATCCTGCTGGGTCGCTATCTCGAAGTGCGCCGCCAACGCCGCGCTTTCGCTCTCGAACTGCTCTCCACCGATGTTGGCGTGTGCATTCTGCCGGAGGACGCACGCTTGTTGCAGCGGCGCGTCGAGCAGCGGGCGGCGCGCGGCGGCCCGTTCGTGCTGGCCAACATGGTGCGCCTGGCGCTGGGCAAGTATGCCGTCAGCCGGAGCGGCCGCGATGTCAGCGAGACGGTGCGGACGCAAGCCGATGTTGATCTGGGCCGGCTCGTATCGAGCATGGCGACGGTGCATTATCTCGCCTGGGCGATCCCGGCCATCGGCTTCCTCGGCACGGTACGCGGCTTGGCCACCAGTCTGACGCTCGGCGGCCAAACGCAGAAGGCCATCGGCGAGTTCATCAGCGACGCCACACGCCATCTCAATGTGGCCTTCGACTGCACATTGATCGCCCTGGCTCTGAGCCTGGTCCTCATGTTCCTGCTGCATTCGGTGCAGCGCGACGAGGAAGCGCTGGTCATCGATTGCCAGCAGTATTGTCTGGAACATCTGGTGACGCGCCTCTACGATCTGGAGCCGGAATCAAATGAAGTGTAGTGTTCAGTATTCAGTTTTCAGTGTTCAGCTACCTGATTCTGAACACTGAAAACTGCTGGATTGGAGACGATACATGACCCTGATCGGCCTGGACTTGAATGCCACTCGCGCGCGGGCGATTCAAGGGGAGAATCACGGGTCCGGCCCGCATATCCCGATGGCGCTGGCGCTGGAGGGCAACGAGCGAGAGTTGCCGCTGGCGTTGAGTCTGGAGGAACGTCAGCCGCGCGTCGGGCGGGCCGGCGCGGGGCTGCATCGGAAATCGCCGCACCTGGCCTGCCTCGATTTCCTGCCCTACCTCGGCGATTCGCGTATCTGGTCCGCAGGGCGTCACCGCCTCGACGCGGCCGGCGCTCTCGCCCTCGTCTGCGAACATCTGCAACGTCGGGTCGGCAAGGCCGAGGGGCTGACTGTGGCGCTGCCGGCATACTTCGGCCCGGCTCAGGCGGCGCTGCTGGCGAACTTGGCCGGCAAGGCGCGCTGGCGTCTGCTCGGCTCCGTACCCTCCCCCGTCGCCGTCGCTCTGGCCGCGCATGAGCATTTACCGTGGTCCGGCTTGGCCGTCGTCATTGATCTCGATGGGCATGCGCTGACGTGGTCGGTCGTCGCCGTGCGCGATGATGTGGTGCGCGTGCTACACACGCATCCGGTGCCGTCGTTGGCGCGCGGCGTCTGGCTGTGCCGGCTGCTCGATTGTGTGGCCTATCGCTGCGTTCGTCTCAGCCGCCGCGATCCGCGCGAGTCGGCCGAGACCGAGCAAACCCTTTTCGATCAATTGGCCTCGCTGTTGGATGCGCGGCTGGGCGACGAACTGGCTGAGGTGGTGATTCAGACGCCGCACTGGTATCAGCACCTGAAGTTTCCGCCCGCCGAGTTGTCGGCGTTCTGCGCTCCACTCGTGCAGCGAGCGGCCGCCGAGATGCGGAATTTCTTGACGGACATCGCCTCGTTCGGCTCCGTCGGTGCCGTGTTGCTGACCGGCTCGGCCGCGCGTCTGCCGGGGCTGACCGCGGCAATGGACCATCTCATTCTTAGCCCAGAGTGCGAGCCGTCCGCCGACGAGGACAATCCCGATTTCGGCGAAGATTTGGTTGAGCAGAGCGTTTATTCGGCCCGCCTTCACGTTCTCGACGAGGACGCCGTGGCCCGCGCCGCCTTCGAGTTGGCATTGCGTCAGCATCGGGGCGAGTTGCCGCGCGGCCATCTCGACGCGGCTCCCTTGCCTGGCAGCGGCGCCTCCGATGCGTTGGCCGATCGTGGTCCGGCTCGTTTGCATTATCGGGGCGAGGATCACTTGCTGTCCGGTTCGATGTTCACTCTGGGACGCGATCCAGGCTGCGATTTTATCTTCCCAAGCGAGCATTATCCGACCGTCTCGGCTCGCCACTGTGAGATTGTCTTGACGCGCGGCGCGTATCTGTTGCGCGACCGCAGCCGGCACGGCACGCTCGTCAACGATTGCGTCGTGACGCAGCCCACCGCCCTGCACTCCGGCGACTGGATTCGCCTCGGCCCTGGCGGCCCCTTGGTTCGTTTCCTTGGCCAGCCGAGCGATCAACGCCATTTGATGACGACGGCCTAAAACAAAGAATGCAGAATGCAGAATGCAGAATGCAGAATGAAAGATGTGCCTGGTATTTCATTCTGCATTCTGCATTCTGCATTCTGCATTGAAGGAGTTTCTCATGCGTGTTCGCCACCGTATCCCGTCGATCTTCAACCTGTCCATGGTGGATGTCCTCTGCTGCGCTCTCGGTTGCGTCATCTTGCTGTGGCTGCTCAATCTGCGCGAGGCGAAGTATCACCAAGAGAGCGCCGAGGAGCAGCATCGTGAAACCACGGCGCAGCTGGACAATATCCGCGTCGAGCGCGACCGCACCATCGGAATGCTCATGCGTCTGCAAGCGCAGGTAGAGGCGGTCGAAGAAGAGAAAAGCGATCTTCAAAAGTATCTAAGTGCCCAGCAGGTCGAAGCCGCTGATGTATCGCGACGGCTGGCGGCATCGGCCAAACATGTCGCCGCCCTGGAGCGCGATCTAAGCGATCGCACCAAGCGCCACGAAGCGGAGATGGCCCGCGCCGATAGCCTGGAGCGCAAGCTTAAGGATGCCACCGGCCGCGTCGTGACGTTGGAGAAGGATCTACGGGATAGCGAGAAACGCGGCGATACCGAGACGGCACGCGGCCGTGAGCTGGCCGGCGAATTGACCACGGCGAAGAAACGCTTGAAGGATTTGCAGACCACGGCGAACCTCGTGCCCACTCTGCGTTCGGACTTGCGCGAGGCGCGCGAGCAGTACGGGACCGAGAAGGCACTGGCGAGCGCGCTCGAAAAAGAGATCAGCAAGCGCATGCGTGAATTGAAGGATGCCGACAAGAATCTGGACAACTTGCTGGCCTCGCGGCGTTCTTTGGAGCGCGACCTCGAAGGTCGTGACAAGGAGTTGGCGCTGGCGAAGCGGAGCATGGCGACGCTGCAAATCGAGAAGAAAAAAGTGGAGAGCGAGGCCGCGCGTGTGCGGGCGGCGGCAGAGAATCGTTTCGCTGGTATCGCGTTGACCGGCCGCCGCGTCGTTTTTCTCGTCGATATGTCCGGCAGCATGGATCTGGTGGACGAGAACACGCAGGCACCGCGCAAGTGGGCCGAAGTGCGCGACACGGTTGCTCGGTTGATGCGCAGCATGCCGGACCTGGAGAAGTTTCAGGTGATCGTCTTCGCCGAGAAGGCCGAGTTCCTGCTCAAGGGCGATGAGGAATGGTGGAACTACGAAGCCGCATCGAGTCCCGAGCGTGTGCTGCGCGGCTTGGCCGCCGTCAAACCCAAGGGCGGCACCAATATGTACGCCGCTCTCCAAACCGCTTTTCGCATGCGGGACAAGGGACTCGATACGATTTATCTGCTGTCGGACGGGCTGCCCAATCTCGGTGAGGGGCTGACCGGCGGCGCGTCGAGTACGCTCAAGGAACTGGAGCGCAACGATCTGCTCGCCAAGTATATCCGCAAGACGCTCAAGACCGACTGGAACCGCGCCCGACCGCAACAGTCGCGTGTCCGCATCAACACGATTGGTTTCTTCTTTGAAAGCCCCGATGTAGGGGCCTTTTTGTGGGCGCTGGCGCGCGAAAATGACGGCAGTTTCGTGGGCATGTCACGTCCATAACAAATGACTAGCCCAGAGCGCCAGCGACGGGTTAAGAACCCGTCGCTGGCGCTCTGGGCTAATGGGCAACAATTTCGTGCTTCTCACTTCTTCTTCGCCGTCGGTTGTGGTGGCGGCGTTTTCGCGGCGACCGGCAAGCCCGGCGAGGCGTTGAACGTCTTCACCACACTGCCATCGGCGACCTTCCAGATACGCACTTCGCCATCAAACGCACCCGAGGCGATCAAGGTTCCATCGGGGCTGACGGCCAAACCATAGACATAGTCGGCGTGTCCATTCAACGTCCGCACGGCCGAACCATTGTCCGCGTTCCAGATGCGTACCGTGTGATCGGCGCTACACGTCACGAGCAACGGTTGCTTGGGGTTCGCAACTAACTTGAGGATGACCTTGCCGTGTCCGCCGGAATTGCGCACTTGCTTGCCCTCCGGGGTGGCGTTCCAGGTGCGCAGCTGATTGTCCTCGCCGACCGAGAAGCCGACCTTGCCGTCGGCCTTGACCGCGACGCCATAAACCGGATTTTGATGATCCGGAAAGGTCAAAATCGATTCCTTGCCCGCCAAGTCCCAGAGCTTGGCCGTTTTGTCGCGGCTGGCGGTGGCCAGGCGTTTGCCATCCGGCGTGAAGGCCACACCGAACACCCAGTCGGCGTGATTCTCGATGGACGGCAGTTCCTTGACGTTGGCGTAACCGCCGCTGAGATCCCAGACGTGAACGAGCCGATCGCAGCCGCCAGAGGCGAGTTTCTTACCGTCTGCACTAAGGGCCAGGCACAATACCTCGTCGTCGGCGTCGAGCAATTGCTTCACCATGACGCCTTTGTCGTTGACGCCATCGAGGACGGCGACGCCGTTGACGTTCTTCGGTTTGCCACCATTGAGGTCGTAAATACGCACATCCCCCTCTTCACCGGGCCGGCCGCCGGCCACAGCCAATTTGCCATCGGGCAGAAACAGCATCGCCATCGCCCGGCGCGCGCGCGTGGCAATGCGCTTCTCCAATTTGCCGCCGGCCACGTCCCAAACGGTCAACTCGTGATGGCCGCTGACGACGACTTTCTTGTTGTCCGGCGTGAAGGCGACGGCCGTCACCGTGACGGGGAAGGGATAGACAGCCGGGGGCGCGGGCGGATGCCAGCGAACGCGCAGCTCACGCAGCAGATCGGACTCCGGCTTCAGCCCCGCGTCGAGCTTGGCGCCTTGCGTAATCCAGCGCTCAAGCAGATCGAGCTTATCCTTGGGCAGCGGATCGCCGCTCTCCTTGGGCGGCATGCGTTTCTTGTCGGTCGCCGTCAGGACCATCATGAGGTAGCTGTCATCGGGTTTGCCGGGCGCAATGGGGTCGTCCTTGGTGCCGCCCTTGCGGAAGGTTTGATACTTGGTCATGTCGAGCTTGCCCTTGGGGTTCTTCGCCCCGTGGCAGCCGAAGCATTTTTCTTTCAATAGCGGAGCCACATCGTTGATGAAGCTGACCGGCTTCGATGGATCGGCGGCCCGCGCGGGCTGCGCCGTCAACAACATCAACACGGCCAGCGCCGCACCCAGCGCGGCGCACAGAATACAGAAACAACGGTGAGATCGAAACATGAGCGGCAAGCTCCACGGTGGGTAGGTCAAAAGGGCGTATCGGCGGGTTCAACACGATCATTATAAAGGGGTGAGGCCGTTTAATGCGAGGGAAAATCCGTGAGAAAGATGCCGAGGAGGGTGCGTGCGCGGATTGTGGTATTTTTCGTGAGCGCCAGCCCTAAAGAACATTGTGCAAAACTGGTCGTAAGTGTTTGGTCTGAAACGGTTTTCTGAGCAGGAAGAGCCTACGGCCGAGGTCCAGCGCCAAATCTCGTGTTGGGTAGCGCGAAGCGATTGCAAATGGCCAAGGGGTGCATTACCCTGTAAGTCAGGCTTTCCAGCCTAATCACTTTCGCAAATCAAACTGGAAAGCCTGACCTTACGGAAGGAGCGACCTATGACAAGGCGTGCGTTTCTCGCTATCGGGTTGGCCCTCGCTGTGTTCGGATCGCAGACTCAGTTCGTCCGCGCCGCCGACGAGGTGGGGCCTGACCCGCGGCAATTGAAAGAAGTGCTGGAGAAAGCGGCGGACTATTTGAAGTCGCATCAGGGCAAGGATGGCAGCTTCTCGCCGAAGATCGCCGGCCCGGGCGTCACCGCCGTTGTCGTCGCCGGCATGCTGCGATCCGGCTTCCGCGCCGATGATCCCGTGGTGTCGCGCGGCCTTGTGTATCTCGAAAAAAGCGTCAAGAAGGACGGCGGCATCTACGATAAGGGCTTGGCCAACTACACGACCAGCGTCGCCATCATGGCTCTCCATGAGGCCAACAAAGACGGCAAATACGACAGCATTCTTAAAAACGCCAGTGTCTATCTCAAAAAGCTCCAATCCACCGTGGACGAGAATGACGTCAAGTTCGGCGGTGTGGGCTACGATGACAAAACGCGGCCCGATTTGTCTAATACGCAGTTTTTCGTCGATGCCCTTATCGCGGCCGGCGTGCCCAAGGACGATCCCGCCATTCAGCGCGCGATGAAGTTTGTCAGTCGTTGCCAAAACCTGCCCGGCGAAACCAACGATCAACCCTTCGCCAAGAAAACGACCGCGGACGACAAGGGCGGTCTCGTCTACGTTCCCGACCCCGATGACAAGAAGCACAAGACGCCCGACGGCGGTCTGCGCTCGTTGGGAGCGATGACCTATGGCGGTCTCAAGAGCTTTCTCTACGCCGGCGTCAACAAGGATGACCCGCGCGTCAAGGGCGCGGTCAACTGGATTCGCCGGCACTACACGCTGGATGAGAACCCCGGTATGGGCCAGGCGGGTCTCTACTACTATTACCATACCTTCGGCAAGGCGATGACCGCGCTGGGTGAGGATCGCTTTGCCGATGCCAAGGGACAGAAGCACGATTGGCGTCGCGAACTGTTTGAAGCGATCAAAAAGCGACAACTGCCCAACGGCAGTTTCATCAACAAAACGGATCGGCAGTTTGGCGAAGCGGATCCGAATCTGGCGACCGGATTCGCGCTGCTGGCGCTCAGCTACACCAAGACGCCCACCAAGTGACAACCGCGAGGATTTCTCATGCGCTTCTTCCGCTGTTTCGGCGTGACGCTGTTGTTTGGCCTCACGCTGGCCGGTCCCGTCCGCGCCGCCGATGTCTTCGATTATTACGTCAATCCGGTCCTGGCACGAGTGGTTGAGGCCAAGGAGACGAAAGAGATCAAGCAACTGACACGGGCGATGATCGACGAGAACGATCGCGTCTTGCCGCGCGCCACGGCGGCGTTCCTCGTGGTCAAGACCAATGAGGGGCGCTATGCCAAACTGCTCGTTCAGGCGGCGCGGCGGAAGATCGACGCCGAGCGCAGCGTTCCCATCTTGCTCGTCGATCGCTATGTGACTTACAAGGAAGGGGAGGAACGCGCCATACAGACCAGCGGCAAGAATCTGTCGCTGTTCCCCGGTTTTCGCTTGAGTCTCGATCTGGGACAGGTGGTACCGGAAGAGTTGGGCGGCGATTTGCGCTTCGTCGTCGAGGGAAAAAAAATCTACACGCAGCCGCTGGGCAAGGCTCGGTTGTATCTCGTCACCAAGGCGCTGCCGAATGTGGTGCCGAAGAAAAGTCCGAAACTGGTGATGGGCGATACTTTTGAGCCGCGCTATTTCAACGGCACCTATAAACTGCACGATGATGGCCGGCGTTCGGGCAGCCTGACGTTGAAAGTAGACAACGACGGTTCGGTCAGCGGCTCGTATTATTCGGATAAAGATGGTGCCAAATACGAGGTGCATGGCCGGATCAGTATGCCGAAGCACTCGATCCGGTTCACGATCAAGTTTCCGCGTTCGGAGCAGACATTCCAGGGTTTCTTGTTTACTGGCGACGGGCAAATCATCGCCGGCACGTCCCGGCTGGCGGAACGCGAGGCGGGGTTTTATGCGAAGCGCGTCGAGGAGTGAGCCAAGCCAGCGAGGGGGCGGCTCTCTGTTGTCTCTGCCAACAGCTGGGTGACTTCATCGAATCGGCTGACACTGAAACCAACCGCCAAGCCACAAACAGCTCATCTGGGCGTGTCGGCCAGTTCGTGCATCAGCGCGCGCAGGGCCGGATACGTCGCTCGATATTTGCCATAATAATCCTCGTAGAATCGTTCATTCTCGCGCTGCGGCTCGATCACGTCCGCGATGCGCACCATATGGCGGGCGGCCTCGTCGAGGTCGGTGAAATGCCCCGCATGCACGGCGGCGACGAGCGCGGAGCCGAGCGCGCACGCCTCGCTGTCGCGCGGCAAACGGATCGGCCGGCCGAGAATGTCGGCGTGAATCTGCACCCACAGACGGCTCTTCGCTCCGCCGCCGCCCGCGAACAGCCGGCCAACGCGGAAACCGTGGCTTTCCAGGTCTTCGAGAATGTGGCGGGTACCGAACGCCGTCGCCTCGTAGATGCTGCGGAAGATGTGACCGGGACCGTGCGACAACGTCAGTCCCCACAGCACGCCGCGCGCACGCGGATCTTTCAGTGGGCAGCGATTGCCCTGCCAGTAATCCAGACACACCAGCCCCTCACAACCGGGCGGCACGACGGCGGCTTGCTCGTCGAGCAGTTCGTACACCGAACGCCCCTCGCGTTCGGCCCGCAGCGTCTCGTTGCCGGCGAAGTGCTGGCGATACCAGTTCAAGATCGAGCCGGTCGCCGTTTGCCCGCCCTCCAGCGTGTGCAACCCCTCGACGACCGCGTCGGGATAGCAGCCGTTCATGCCGCTGCCGAATAGCTCGCGCTTCGACATCGCCATATGACAGGTACTCGATCCCATAATCATCGCCACGTCGCCATCCTCGACGGCGCCCAGGCCGAGCATGCCAAGACAGGCGTCGATACCGCCTTGCGCCACCGGCGTTCCCGGCCGCAGTCCCAATTCGGCCGCCACCGTCGCCGATAGTCGCGCCTCGCCCTTGCCCAACGGCACGATAGACGTAGGCCATTTCGCCGGCAGATTCTCCAATCCGACCGCGCGCAGCAGATCGGCGCTCCAGCCGCGCGCGGCGCGATCGTAATCCCATTTCACCGTCACATTGTTGAGCGAGAGCGTCCACTCGCCGGTCAGCCGGTGCATGAACCAGTCGGTGCATTCGACGAGGCGCTCGCAGCGGTCGTAGACGGCCGGTTCGTGTCGCTTCAGCCACGATGCCTTGGGCAGCATCCACTCCGGCGAGACGACGCCGGAAACGTAGCGCAGACTGGCGTCCTTCGTGGCGCTAATCTGTTCGGCTTCGCGGAAAGAACGCTGATCCATCCATAACAGAGCGCGATGCAGCGGTGTGCCATCGATCCGGCAAGGGATGACCGTGCAGGCGGTGCAGTCCAGACCGATGCCGGCGACCTCGTCGGGTTTGCAGCCGGCGCGGGCGAGTGCTTCCGGGACGGCTTGCCGTGTCGCCAACCACCATTGCCCGGCGTCCTGTTCGGCCCAGGCGGGTTGCGGATGAAAGGTGTCCAGCGACGCGGTGGCATAGCCGCGACACATTCCGGCCGAATCGTAGAGGGCGGCGCGGACGCTTTGCGTGCCGATGTCGAGACCGAGGAAGAGAGGCGGGTGAGGATGCATGGTTCCAAGGCAGATCGGGAAGATTAAAACAAAAATCGGGCGTCGATCAGCGATAAGAAGACCGCGAATCGACGCCCGAATGATTGACAAGGATAGAAAAGCTCCAGCCCGGTCAGCGTTTCGCGCGTTTGAAAACGAAAACCTGTTCGGTGGAATTAGCCCGTGTCGCGAAGCTGGAGGGACGAGGTTGACCGGGATGAGCGAAGGACAGCTTCAACTCGTCTCCCGAGAGAGAATAAATGCCGAGTTGGCTCTTCCCTTTGTCGTTGCCTTCCGTGATCCGCGCATCGACGGTTTTCGGAGTCTTTGTTTCGTCGAACGTGACAGTTCCTCCTTCGTTCTCCTTACCCACGCTTAGAACATACTTGTCGCCGGTGATTACCACTTTCCCGCCCAGTTGCTGAGCGAGTTCAGCGGGTATCGGCTTACCTTGGGCTTCGCCGCCAACCAGCGTCCAAATGCCCTGTAGGTTCTGTAAGTCCCGGCCTTGTCCTCCCTTGGTCCCTTGCGCGGGTGATTGTACCACGGGCTGCTCCGCCTTCAGTTCCGGCTGTTGGAAGTCTTCTGGCGCGGGCACTTCGGGCGCAACCTCGTCGATATCCTTGATCTTCTCACCGCCGGCGATGGTACACATCGCCTGGAATGTTTTGGCGGGGATCGTTTCCGGAATGAAACGCACCTTGCCGTCGGCCATGATGGCGAAGGTGCCGTCCTTGCCCTGGTACTTCGCGCAGACAAACGGTTGCAGGCAATCGAGATCGGTGGACACGCCGCGAACCGTGCTGCCGCCACCGGCGATCCACGGCGACTTCGGCGCGGGCGGCACCTGGATGAGCAGAATCGTTTCGCCCAGACCGTCCTTGATGTCGTCCGCCTTGGTCTCGCGGTCGTAGCCGAAAATGCCGCGCAGCTTGGCCGTGGCCGCATCGCCGGCGCGATATTCCGCCGCGTCCAGACCGACGCCGGCCATGCCGACGAAATGCGTGGCAGCCAGGGGCATATTTTTCTGGGCTGGATACTGAATGTAGTAGCCCTCGCGTTTGTCCGGCGGCAGCGGTGCCAGGAACTGCGGGATCACCGTGGTGCCCACGAATTGATTCAACGGCGGGTCATTCCACGAACTGGCATCCTCAATGCGTTTACGCAAATCCTTGAACTCGCCGTTGGCGACATAGGGCAACAGTTCGACCATCCAGCTCAGACGCTGATCGGGACGCCAATCGATGCCGCGCTCATCGCTGGCCTTGCGTGGGAGGGTGCCGCGTGGGAAGTGCCCCTCTTTCTTGAGAAACTCTTGGGTCGCCGCAGCCAGCTCATGGATGCGCGAACGGTCATCGCACATGTCGGCATTGGCCCGGAGTTTCTTACAAACCTCCTCAAGCATCTGGGACAGCTTCTGATAACGCTCCGCCTGGAGGTTCTGGTTGATGCCAACCGCCACGACCTTGTCTTTGGTCCAGATCCGATAGTCGCCATCCTTGCCCTTCTCTTCCTTCTTGTCTTCTTCGCCGCCTGGCTGGGGGAAGCCGCCGGGACCGGGTTGCGGAAACCCACCAGGACCGGGTTGCGGGAACCCATTGGGGCGTTGCCCACCAGGACCGGGTTGCGGAAAGCCGCCTCCGTTTGGAGGCATCGGCATACCAGGCTGCATACCCGGCATGCCAGGGAAGTTCCCCCTGGCCGGGGGAGTCTTCTCCAACATATCGAGGTTCTCGCGCTCGAACTGCTTGACCAGAGCTTCGGAAACCTCTTTCTGGGCCACGGAGACAATTTTTTCGTCCTTGGTCGAGAGGGCGCGCGTCTGGGAGAACTTGGATTCGCTCAGTTCCGTCAAGCTCTTGCCTATGGCCTTGATGTTCTTTTTGAGCTTGTCCAGGTCCGTCTGCGAAACGGAGGCATCCGTAAGCGGAGATACGTCGAGCGGACCGGCCCGAGGCGACTTCTTGATATTGTCCACCGTGAGCAGCGAGGTATTGTAAGCAAAGCTCAACAGCAAGACCTGGCCTTCTTTCTTGTCGATTTTCTCGACCTGATCCAACACCGCTTTCATGTGCGGATCGATCGTCAGATAGGACGAACTGACGCCGGCGGGGCCGGAATCGCTGTCGCCGCCGCCGGGCGACATGCCAGGAGGCACTATGCCGGGAGGAAACCCTCCCGGAGGCCTGAATCCTCCGACACCGCCACCCGGAGGCATCGGCGGTGGACCTCCTGGAACGCCAGGCTGATTACCGGGGGCCGGGGGTTTTCCGCCGCCGGGAGCTTTTGGTTGACTGGCGGAAGTCGGGAGTTGGTTTCCTGGAGGCGGGGCACCGGGGTTCCCACCGGCCATACCCGCGCCGGGCGGTTTCGGTCCACCGGGAGGCTGAGGCGGCCCTCCTGGTTGAGGTCCACCGGGACGTTGGGGACCACCAGGCATGCCTGGCATCCCTGGCATGCCGCCCATACCAGGCGCGCCCCCTTGGGGCTTCTCCTCCGGCGGAGCCGGAAGTTCCGTTAGGTGCTTCGGATGCCCTTTCTCTTGCAGGAACTGCTGCATCGGCCCAAGATCGGCGCAAACCACCGTGTAGTTGTCCAGGAAGTGCAGCGCGACCTTGTCGCGCGTTTCATTGGCTTTCAGCAGGAACGTACTCAGGCTATCCAGCGGTTTCTTGAGTAGATAATACCGCAAGTTACCGATCGGCGCCTCGGCCTTGAGCTTGAGTGCGGCGACAATCTGATCCTCTTTCACGGGCTTGTCGGTTCGCATCACCGAGAACACGGTCTTCTTCTCGGGATTCAGGGCCAACACGACCTGGCTGACATCGGAGGGAGAGATGCCCCAGGTCCGCTGGAAGGGAACCTCGCCGAATGAGCCGGGCGTCATCAGCGCCGCTTTCTTGAACGCGGCATTGCCCAGTAATCGATCCACCGGCAGATTGATGACCATCTGCGAGTCGTTGGGCAGCAAATTCGTCGCATCCGTCAAAACCGGCTTGACATCTTTTTTGGGCCCCTCCTCCTTTTTCATCTCGACGTTCCCCGGCGCGTTTCCGCCGGGACCGCTACCAGGGACGCCCGCCATCGGCCCCCCGGTCGGACTGGAAGATTTCGGCTCGCCACCGGCGAAGAGGAAGTACGCGCCAATGGCCAGAGCGACGATGGCTACCGCGCCCAGACCGAGACCGATAATGAGTATCCCGGAGCCGCCGCCGCTCTTTTTCTTTTTCGGCCGATCATCTTCGTCGTCATCCTCGTCGTCGTCGCCGCGGCGCTTGGGGGTGGGTTTGCCGGCGGCCTTGCCGTTGGCCGGCTTCTTATTCGTCACGCCGGTCGCTCCCGGCTTGGTCTTCTTGGCGGGACTGCTTGGAGCCTCATCGTCCTCCTCCTCGGCGGGTTCCTCGACCACGAAGCGATACTTGCACTTCGGGCAGTCGATTTTTCGACCGATGAGGCCGGTATCGCGAATGGGGACCATCGCCTCACAGCTGGGACACTGCTGTTTGAAACTGTTCTTTACGGCCATGAAGAACTCTCCGCCACGGGCAGAATGAATATCAGGTGCGCACAGAATAGAGAGTACGTGACGAGACTTCTCTTATCATAAGCACTGGGAGGGGGACCATGCAAAGTGTAAATGGCGACTTCCGACGAAATTTCCAATCCTTCGCTCCTCTTCTCATGGACGCGGAGAAGGATCAAACCGGCTCGCATGCGGCGCGAAAGGGTACATCCGATATAATGATGCAGAGTCGTCTGCCAGCCCGCAGCGTCAGTAAGGGATCTCTTGCTGACGCTGCGGGCTGGTAGGTGGAAGGCAAACCCGAGGAGAACCAAGCGTGTCCCGTGCCTTGTCGCGTCTGCAAGCGCTGGTGTTGAGTCTCACCGTCCTCGTGGGGGTGGGATTGGCCGTGATCGGTCTATTCGCCATCGGCAGTCGAGGATGGTTCGGCAAAGATCCCCTGCATGTGCGTGTCGGCTTCCGCGAGATTCGCGGCGTCGAGGTCGGCACGCGCGTCCGTATCCAGGGCATCGACGCCGGCGAAGTCGTCGGCATCGCCCCGCCCCAGACGCCCGATGGACCCGTCGTGCTACGTCTGTTGTTGAAGAACGAGTATCGCCAGATGGTGCGGGCGAACTCGACGGTGCAGATCGTCAGCGAAGGTATGCTCGGCGGCAAGGTGTTGGAGATTCATCGCCGTAAACCAAAGTCCGGGCAAGCGGACGACCTCGCGGTCGAGGACGCCTTGCTCGAATCGGAGCCAAGCACCGAGTTGGCTGACGTGCTGGGGCAAGTGAAGCAGACATTGCAAGGTATCCAGGATGGAGAAGGCACGCTCGGCAAATTGGCTCGCGATCCACAAGCCTATGACGCCTTGCTCGCTCTCCTCAAGCAGGGCAATGACACGATGGCGTCCATCGGTCAGAGTGCCGACGCCGTCAAGCATTTGCCCGTGGTGCGCGATTACATCGAAGATCCGACCAGTCTTCTGGTGCGACCCAATTGCGAGCGCAACCGCCAGTATTTCGCCGAATCGGAGTTGTTCGAGCCGGGCCGCGCCGTACTCACCGCGCAGGGGCGCGAACGCCTGGATGGTCTCGCTCCCTGGTTGGAGGGCATGAAACACAAGGGGTCCGAGGTCGTCGTCGCCACCTACGCCGATCCCAAGAAGGCTTCGCCGTCGCTGGCTCCGACGATCACGCGCCAGCAGAGCGAGGCCGTTTGCGACTATCTCAAAAAACAGCATTCCATCCAGAAAATGGGCTGGTTCTCGTCGCGCAAGGTGACGCCGCTGGGTCAGGGCGTCAATCCGCCGCCCAAGCCGGAACGCGATCCGCTGCCCGCCGCCCGCGTTGAGGTGTTGGTATTTGTTCCTCAAGGTTGACAAGCGGCTGGAACGCCGACGATGACCAATCCGGTCCACATAACCCTGCTGTATCACTTTTGCCGTCTGCGCCTGCCGGCGATCGCGCTGCCCTTGCCGGTGTTCGAGCAACACTTGGGACGAGCCTTCGAGTTGAATCGCGCCAAGCTCGCTCACAAGGGTGAGACGACGAACTGGGAGCTTTTTCTGGAGAACCTGTACGCGGTGGATTGGTTTTTGGCCTGTGCGTGTCTGGAGAAACAGAAAAGCGCCTGGGGAGCGTTGTTCGCCGCGCGCGCCAACCGTACCGATTGCCTGCTCGTCGATGCCCTGCGTCTGCGGGCCGTGCGGCTGTTCCCGCGCGATGCGGAACGACAAGATGAGGCCGTCGCCGAGTTCTGGGGCTATCTCCTTGCCGGCGAGCGCGAGGGATCGCTGCCCATCCTGGCCCGTTACGACGGCCAGCGTCCGCTTGTACCCTGGCTTATCCGCGTCTTCCAAAACAAACACCTCTCCGAACTGCGTCATCGTCGCGGCTTGCAATCGCTGCCCGAAGACGATCTCGGCGAGCGCGATCTGCCCTTTTCCGACAACGGCCACGAACACTGGTACGATGAATTCCGTCTGGCGGCGCGCGAATGGCTGGATGGATTGTCGGAACAAGAAGCGCTCATCCTTGGCCTGCGTCTGCGTTATCGTCTCAGTCAGCGTGAGGTGGCGAGTCTGCTGGGCATTCATGAAGGCAATATCTCGCGGCAGACGGCGCGCTTACGCGATCATTGTTTGGAGCAGATTGGCGAGCATTTGCGCACCCTCGGCTGGACCGGCGACGATTTGACGGATTTCGTCTTCAAGGAGATGGATAGTCTGTTACTGGACGAACCGCGTTTATCGGCCGACCGCCTGGCCGCGCTGTTGGCGTCGCGCGGTAAAACGCTCCCTGTTGGACCGCAGTCTACTGAAAAATCATAAGACTTTGCCAGCCCGCAGCGCCAACAAGGAGTTCCCTTGCTGGCGCTGCGGGCTGGCAAAGAGGGAGGCTTGCGACGTATGAAGATGCCGGAACCACCGGATGGAGATGCCGACAGCTTGTCGGGGATTGTCGGAGACTCCCCGGCGATGCGCGAGGTGTATCGGCTGCTCCGTCTGGTGGCGCCGACGCCCGCCAGCGTACTGCTTGTCGGCGAGACCGGCACCGGCAAGGAGATGATGGCCCGCGCCATCCATCGCCTCAGCCCGCGCACGGACGGTCCCTACGTGCGCGTCAACTGCTGCGCCCTGGCCGAGAGTCTGCTGGAAAGCGAGTTGTTCGGCCACATCAAGGGTGCGTTCACCGGAGCCATCGATAACAAGACCGGCCGATTCGAGGCGGCGCATGGCGGCACCATCTTCCTCGATGAAATCTCCAGCATGAGTCCCAAGCTGCAAGTCAAGCTGCTGCGCGTGCTGCAAGAAAAAGAGTTCGAGCGCGTCGGCGAGAGCCGAACCATCCGCGTCAACACGCGCGTCATCGCCGCCACCAATCAGTATCTCGAAGACGAGATCGCCGCCGGCCGCTTCCGCGATGATTTGTATTATCGTCTCAACGTGGTAGCCATCGAGTTGCCGCCGCTGCGCGAACGGCGTGAGGATATTCCGGCCCTGGCGAGGTTCTTCCTGGAACACCATAGCGAAGAACATCGCCGTGATGCGCCGGAACTGACGCCGGCCGTGATCCGCATTCTGCAAGACCACGATTGGCCCGGCAACGTGCGCGAGTTGGAGAACTACATGGAACGTGCCGTGGTGTTGGCCCACGGCGGCCCGCTGACGCCGGACCTGCTGACGCCGCCCGGTCAAGGAATGCGGCGTTGGCGCGCCGCACGCGCACGCGGCGGCACCGACCTGCAAAGCCTCATTCAACAGCTCGTCCGCACCGGCGATCAGACTTTGCCGGACGGCACTCTCCACGAGCGCATCGTCGGCACCGTCGAGCGCGAATTGATTGAACAAGTGATGATAAGTTGTGGCCGGGTACAGGTGACGGCGGCGAAACGGCTGGGTATCAATCGCAACACACTGCACAAGAAAGTCAGCGATTACGAGCGGATGTCCGAACAATCGGTGGTGAGTATGCAGCCGCCTCCTCCGATGGAGAATGGGGACTAATCATCAAGGCAATGGTTTCTGGGCCGGAATTGATGAGCTTGACTGGACAGAAGATAACGGACAGAATAACAACATATCGGCAGCGAGGAAGGGAATAAATCATGTCTCTCACCGACCTCATCTTTTTCATCGGTGCCAGCATAGCGCTGGCGGTTATGCTCATCTCCTCGAAGTTCATTCGGGCGATCGTTTGGGAGACGTTCCGCCATCCGTTCACGCGCAGCCATATCGAGATTCACGACGGAAAAATCAAGGTTTGGCGCGAGGAGAGCAAGAGCCAAAAGGAGTCCGCTCGTGGCTAACAAAGCTCCTTCACCAAACAAGAATGCCGCAGTGCCGATCGGGTTCAAGTCCGTCTTTTGGGTCGCGGTATGTCTAACGGCCTTATCGCTCATCGTCGCCGTCTACCTGGCGACACGGCCGACCGAGTTACAGAACGAGCAGACGCGGAAAATCGTCGAGACGTGCGACACCACCTGGAAGATGGGTTTTGGGAGCATTCTGGGATTGCTGGGCGGGAAGAGTCTCCCGTAGCTTACGGAGCAGCACTAATCTTCCTCTTCTCCTTCAGAAAATAAGCGGATCGGCTTGAACGTCGAGTCCGGCGTCTCTTGCTATTCCGTCGAAAAACCAGTGGGCCGATCCTCCGATCGATCCATGCGATGGCGAGTGCTGTCGCGGTCGATGCCGTTTAGCCCGGCGGTGCTATCGCGACCAAAGTCGAAGTCGGTTTGGCCCGCTTCCTCGGGATGGTCAAGCAGTTCACGCTGGAGATGACGGCGACGCTTGCGGCTGCCCGCTCGCTTGAGGTCGCGCTTGAGTTGACGATAACGGCGTTTGTCTTGTTCCATAGCGGTCAGACACTCGAAACGGAAAAAGGTTCGCCGAAAGGCCGCTGGCGTCTTCGCGCTTGTCCCCGAAGCCCCTCTCCCCTGTACTCGGGGGAGAGGGGTTGGGGTGAGGGGGTGACTTTTCTGCGGGATTGCTGCCCCCTACCCCTCTCCCCCGAGTACGGGGGAGAGGGGAGCTTATGGGACAGATTCTTCGCGCTGACCGCGCTAAGATGCCAGCGGCGCATTATCGAGAACGGCTTATTTCTTCGCTTCCGCGACCAATTTCTCGACGGCTTCTTCGAGTTCGGGGCCGCGAATGTGCTTGTAGCGAATCACGCCCTTGGCGTCGAGGACGTAAATCGTGGGGAAGAAGCGGATGTTCCAGTCCTTAAGGATGCCACCCGTTTGGCCATTCCACCAATGCGTCCACGGCATCGGGGTATCCTCGATAAACTTCGTCAGCGTGTCCTTTTTCGCATCCGCGCTGATGCTAATGAGGGCAAACGGCTTGTCCTTGAGCTTCTTGACCATCTCGCGTTCGTGCGGAATCATGGCTCGGCATGGCGGACACCAGGTGGCCCAGATGTCGAGTACGACCACCTTGCCCTTGTAGTCCTTGAGCTGAACCTTCTTGCCGTCCAAGTTCTCGCTCTCCACGTTCGGAGCCGTCTTGCCAATCGATAAATTGCGGATCTCGAATAGGGCCGTCTTGGTCTGGTTGCCCAGCGTGTCTCGTCCCAACTTCACATCCGCGAACTCCTTCTCGACCCGTTCGTACAATTGCTCGGCTCGGGCCGAAGCTTTGGTGGCGTCCTTGGGATCCTTATCGGCCTTGTCGGCCGCCGCTTTGGCGAGGGCGAAGCAGGCCAGCCCCTTGGCATCTTTGTCCGAATTGTCGTCGAGTACCTTCTGAAGCAACTTCGTGGTGCCTTCCTTCGGACTCATCGAAAGCCTTCGGCACAGATCCTTGATTTTCTCGTCCTTGGCCCAGTACTTGGCCAACGAATCGAACACCTTGCTATCCACGTCCGGCAAAGCCTGAGTGGCCCACGTCAGCATGTCGAACGACAGCTTGTCCTTGGGGTCGGCCTCCACCAGCTTGAGAATGCGCGGCGCGAATTCCTTGTTCAGCTTTTGAAAAACGGCCTTCCGATCTTCCGGTGTCTTGGCCGTTTCAAGAGCCTTGCGCGCGTCCGGCACCGCCTTCAGGTAATCTTCCTGTACCTTCTTAAACTGCGCGGCGCGGTCATCGCCTTTTGCATCCGCGGGTTTATCCGCGGCCAGCAACGGCACCGCCACGAACAAGGCGGCGAGCAAACCTCCGGTCCAGCGACGCATGGGAGTTCCTCTTGGGTGTGAGAGAAAAAATCCAGTCCTAGTAGGATATAGGGAGACGATCATCTCCTCGCAAGCTAACCGTTCCTACCGCTGAGAAACGGATTCGGGGGTATGCTCGTAAAGAATCTCGCACAGTCGGCCGAGCAGTTTGCCTTCACGGGTCGAATTGACGCCGGGAGGCAACGGCACATGATTGAGGAACACGGCGAACACGAGCTTGCGGCCGCTCTTCGCGGTCATCACGCCCGCCAACGACTTGCAGCGCAGATAGATGCGATCGTTGAGCAGATCGTTATCGACATAGGTGCCGGTCTTGGCCCACACCTTACCGCGCGCGGGACTGTCTTTGCCGACCACATTGACGAGCGTGCCATCGACTCCCAATACCGGCAGAGCTGAGCGAAAGACGGCGAAGTCCGAGCGGCGCGCCATCCCCTGAAGAAGTTCCACCGTGGCGCGCGGCGTCACATGATCGCACGATCCGCCGCCGGCGCCGGTCTCCAGGGCGATGCTTTTCACATTCACTCCCAGTTCCGCCAGGATTTTGCCCTCCAGGGCCATCCCCTCGGCCATCGTTCGCTTGTCATTGCGCGAGGCGAGGAGCAAGGGTAGCGTGCTGGCATAGAGATTATGGCTGACCTTGAGTATCACCTTCAGCAGTTCGGACAGCGGCGGCGACTCGTAGCGCGCCACCGTGGTCAGACCGGCATAGCCATCCTGGTCCGGCAGCGTAACGGTCGGCCGGCGCAACTCGCTGGCTTTCACGCTCACCCCTTCGCGGCGCAGCGTCTCGATGAACAGGCCGCGCGCGAAGCTCTCGGGGTCTGCCACCGGGCAGATGCGCACCAGCGGTCGTGAGCCAAGCGGAATGCCGCCGCGCAGGACGTAGCGGCCCAAGCCAACAAGCTCGACGGTGATCGTGGGTTTCTCGTCCTTGCCAATCGTCTCGACCTGGACATCGGTCTGCATGAACTCGTTCTTGGGACGGACTTGCACCGACGCGCGTTCGCCCACCGCCTTACCGGGCGCGACAATCACATCAATCAGGTTGTCGTTGACCATGATCGGCGTGATGATCTTGGGACCGCTGCCGCTGCCGAAGGACGGCGTAAACAGGCGGTCGTCGATGAGTACCTCGCCCTCGACCTTGCGAATGCCGCTCTTGCGTATCTGCTGGGCCAGCGCACGCAGTCCGGCCAGCGGATCGGTATCGGTCAACTCGGGCAGGGTGCTGGTGAAGCTGGCGTAGGTGTGATCGCTATTCTTGAAGACGAGGTGGCCGTTGGCGTCGCTGCGGCCGCCCAGCGTCGGATCGCCCTTGGCCACCAGAATGAGATCGCCTTTGAGGGTGCCATCGACCAGTTCGCCCCGGCGATAGACCGGCGTCCGAAAGCGATGATCGGGACCGAGCGCGACGAGGGCGGCGGCACAGGTATAGAGTTTGGTAACGGAGGCCGGGGCGAACAATTCATCGGCGTTGTGCTGGTAAATCGGCTTGCCGGTGTTGGCATCGACGACGAGGAGTCCCCATCGGCTATGCTTGTAGTCGGGGCGCGCGATGACTTCCTTGATGCGTGCATCCAGCCCGTCAGCGGCGCGGCTGGTCGCCAGGGGAATGAGAAAGAGAGCGAGTGTCAGAACGGCGAGACATCGGGGGTGTGAGGAGCGCATGGTAACTTTCGCGGTGGGACTCCGGGCGATAGCACAACGAACCTTGCGGGCAAGGATGGACGCGAAGGCGGGGAACGCTTTCGGCCATCGTGGGATAGGAACTATCCTACGCGAAAAATGAGAAAGAGACGACTATCCTTTTACGCCGAGACCAGGGAGCCGGCGTCTCAGCCAACAGCCGACCGTGCCGGCGAGTCCCGTCCCGGCCAGCAGAAGGGCGGGCGGTTCCGGTGCCTCCACCGGATGCACGTCCACATGGGCGCCAATCGTTCCTACGTTGTTGGCTGACGGCGGTCCGGGAGGCGTGTAGGAAGTCAAGTTGACCGTATAGAGGTTGTGGCCAAGCACCGCGCTTTGGGTGGTCGGCGAAGTGAACGTCGTGGTGATGTTCGCGCTGCTATTGCTCAGGGTGCCGTTGAAGAGGCCGCGGAAATTCAAGGTCCGCGCGGCATGGGAGGCAATATCCGTCAGCGTGACGTTGAGATTATAGGGACTGTTGTTGAAGTGATCGGGTTGACCGGACGGATTGGAAGAGAAATTGAAGGTCGTCAGGTTGACGGCGACAATGTTGGAATTGCCCAGGGCCACGGCGGGTAATCCGCCCGTCACGGTGATGGCACTGGGAATGAGCGTGATACCTCCCGTGGATGGATTGTTGGGGCCGAATGGATTGGCGTTAATAACGATGGGATCCGCGTTCCATTGGTAGCTCCACGGAATGAGGCCGGCGTGTCCGCGTGTCGTGGTGAACGCGAGCATCAACAATGTTATGGCAAAGGCAACCCGCTGAGGTTGCATGGGTGGTTCCTTCCACTCATTGAGAAAATGTGCGGGTTCGGGATCTTCCGAAAGAGAACGCCAGTCCGATCCGGCAATCCGCGGAAATCATTCGAGGACGGGGCGAGACGTGCCGCGCACGAAGGTCATGCCGGGCGGAGATATTAAGAAAGACTCTGATTTCGGTCAAGACGTTTCTTGGATGCCGTTGTGCCGGCACTCCCTCACGGTCGCGGTTCGGCTCGCGCATAAAGGCCGTCCGATGGTTCCGAACGCGGGCTGACCCAACCGGCGGTGACAAGCCCCGGCTGGCTCTGCGCCCTGAATTCAATCGAATCGGGCATCTCGCGCAGGAAATCATCGAACACTCGGCCGGACTTCACCAGTAAGAGCGTCCGTGGCCGGGAACGCAGGTCCGCCAGCAATTGTTGGCGCTGCCCCAGCGTGTAAACGCGCACGTCGGCGTGAGGCACATAGAAACTGACCGAATCCCAGCGCTGCGGATAACACACGACCGGCACGCGCTCGCTGTCGGCGCGGCTCACCTCGTCGCGCAACGAAACGGGTAGCGCGAATTGACGATTGTAAGCGGGCTGCAAATGATAGACGCCGAGGCCAAGCACGACAAAAGTGATGGCGGCGCAGACGCCCCAGGAGACGCGGCGAGCGGCGAATCGGCCCAGCGCCGCCAAGGTCAGCGCCTCCAGGAAAAGAGTCGGGCCAGGTTCGAGCATCTGCTTGAAGCCGGCCACGGCGATCATGCCCAGGGCCAGCGCCAGCACGAGAAGCGTCGCCTGCCAGGCGACCCGCGAACGCCAACGCCAAAGCATCGCCAATCCCGTATCCGCCCTATGGCGAGCGCGCGGCACGAGGACATTGAGATAGCAGCCTAGCGCGAGGGCCAGCGCCGGCATGGCCGGCAGAATGTAGGCCGGGCGCTTGCAACCGGAGACGGAGAAAAAGAGAAGACACCACAGAGCTGATAAGAGGAAAAAGCCGAGCGCGGCCGGACGCCGATGGGCCGCCCGCAGCGAACGCCGAGCAAGAAAGCGCACGAAACCCGGTGCCAGCAGAGTCCACGGCAACATGCCGGCGAGGAGGCCAGGCAGATAGAACCAGGCTGGTTTCTCGTGATCGAATGGTGTCAGGAAGCGCTCGATGTGATGCTTCCAGAAGAAGGTGCGGGCGAAATCGGGTTCTTGCACCATCACGGCGATGTACCACGGCGCAGCCAGCGCCAGCGCCAGCAGCACGAAGAGGGCCCCATCGCGGAGAGAGACGCGGGCGCAGCGCGGCTCCAGGCGTGGATAGAGTAACAGCGGGGTCAGGACCAGAACCAGCGCCACCGGCCCCTTGGTCAACAATCCCAATCCGCAGGCGACCGCCGCCAGCAGCCACCAGCGCCGCCGTAAGGCGGGGCCGGCGGTCAATGCCGTGTGCGTCGCGGCAAGGGCGGCCGTCACCCACAGACACAGTAGACTATCCATGTTGAGCATGCGCTGCCGATAAATGAAGCCGGCCGACAAGCACAGCACCAATGCTCCGCACAAACCGGCCCGCTCGCCGACCACGCGCCGACCCCACAGATACGTCAACAGCACCGTCAAAACGCCGGCCAACCCCGGCACCAGACGCGCGGCCCAATCGTGAACGCCGAACACGGCGTAACTGCTCATCACCATCCAGTACAACAGCGGCGGCTTGTCGAGATACGGCTGACCGTGCAGCACCGGCACCAATAGACGCCCTTCACTCAGCATTTGCCGAGGGATTTCGGCGTAGCGCGGCTCCTGCGGTTCCAGCAGCGGCGCATGCGGACACAGAAAGAACAGGATGGCGGCGAACAAGACGAGCAGGCAGCAAACTAGCCCGCAGCGCAAGCAAGGGGGACTTTTTCCCTTGCTTGCGCTGCGGGCTGGCAAGCACGCAGAATCCCCCGCGAACATTACCCGCGACCACCAAAACGGCAGCAGCGTCGTCAGGATGCGCGGCACCTCGAACAGCGATACCTTGCTCGTTCCACGCAGGCGTGGCCGATGACGCACGCCGACCTCGACCACCTCTAAACCTCGCTGACAAGCCTTTGTCAGCATCTCGGCGTTGACGAAAAAAGTGTTGGTCTCCGGTGCCAGCGGCGCGAGTACCTCACGATGGAACACCTTCAAGGCGCAATCGCAATCGCGGACGCGCGTGCCCAGCAGGGTGCGTGTCAACAGGTTGTAGCCGCGCGACAGGAAGCGGCGACGCCAGGGATCTTGGCGCGCCTCGCGCCAGCCGACGACCAGCGGATAGCGATCGGAGAGCGGCAGCAGACGGCCTAGGTCGGCGAGGTGAAATTGACAGTCGGCATCGGTGAAGGCCACGCGCTCAAAGCGCGCCGCCGCGAAGCCGGTGCGTAGAGCGGCGCCGTAACCGCGATTGCGCTCGTGACGCAGCAACCGCACCTGTGGCCGAGTCGCCGCCATCTCGGCGACGAGGGCGACGGTGTCGTCACGGCTGCCGTCGTCCACGACGAGAATCTCATAATCGCGGGTCAACTCCGCCAGGGCGTCGCAAGCCTCGGCGACGGCCTGGCAGATACCGGCTTCCTCGTTGTAGGCCGGCAAGATCAGCGACAACCGCCAGCGGCGGCTTTCCGGCGCGAGCGCGGAGGAAGAAGCGATTTCCTCGGATTGGGCTGTCAAGAGCGAGCAGCGAGCAGACGCCGAAGGGGATCGACCGTTCATGGCATGGCCCTCCTTGGGTCCGGACGATAGGCCGGCCGAAGAAGGTCGCACATTGCCTGCGGAGTGTCAAGGCGAGGCAAACACACCAACTCGCGGCGCGGGCAAAGGACATCATCTCCCTTTGCCGCGCCGCAGGTTGGTATTCGTTCGTTGGCACTTCGAGATCAGAAACCCTTGCCGCCGTTGAAGCCGCCCATGCCGCCTTTACCGGCGAAACCGCCCATGCCGCCGCCGCCCATACCCATACCGCCCATCATCATGCCGCCCATACCACCCATGCCACCCATGCCCATGCCGCTCATACCACCCATGCTCATGCCGCCCATCATAGACATGCCGCCCATGCTCATACCGCCCATACCACCCCTCATCATACCGCCCATGCCCATGCCGCCCATACCCATGCCACCCATGCCCATGCCGCCACCGCCCATGCTCATGCCGCCACCCATGCCGCCACCCATGCCACCGCTTGATGAACCCATCATCAGCATCCGCTGGGCCATCTGCATGGGCGATTGCATCTGCTGACTGATCATGCTCTGCATGGGCGCGATCGGGCAGCGCTGCGCTTGCGAGGCGCCAGGCTGCGACAGCAGAGCGACAACCATCGCCAGAACCAGAACATATCCGACTTTCAACCAACGCACGGAGCCAACCATGAAGACCTCCCAGGAATCGATAAAGCTCGACCACTATCGAACGATTTCCGGGGCTGTCGCGACCGTATCGCGCGCGGCATCCCCCTAACCCCTCTCGCGACAGGCCGCACCGCTCGGTGAAGTCGTCGGAGGTAGATCGCTTGCCATCTCGCGGAAGACCATCCTCCGCGTGGCGCATCTCGTGAGGAGTAACACTTCCGATGAAACGTCCAGGATGCCTTATCGGCTCGTCAGAATGACGAGTGGGTGCCGCATAGAAGTCGGCGAGTCGAGCCGGATAAATCAGGCGCGAACCACACGGCGGAGGTTTCGGGAAGGCGGATGTGTTGATTCCTTTCGTAACCGCGAAGAGTGAGAACAGCTCGTGAAAGATTGGAGTGAGCCATTCATTGATTCGGACATTATGGAGGGGGCAAAGAGAGATGTCAAGAACTAAGTGTCCCGATTCTGACTTTTTCGTTAGGTTTGCGGTCGAGGCTAAAACGCCCGGAATGGAAACGAAAACGCACCGGCGAAGCGACGCCGGTGCGGAGAAACGACAGCTTTGCGATGGAGCGACGGACTTAGAAAGCCTTTTTGCCGTTGAAACCACTCATGCCCTTACCGGCGAAGCCACCCATGCCCATGCCGCCCATGCCCATCATGTTCATGCCACCCATCATGTTCATGCCCATACCGCCCATGCCCATGCCACCCATCATATTCATGCCCATGCCACCCATCATATTCATGCCCATGCCACCCATGCCCATACCACCCATACCCATCATGGACATGCTACCCATGCCCATGCCGCCCATCATCGACATGCCGCCCATACTCATACCGCCCATCATGGACATGCCGCCCATCATGGACATGCCGCCCATACCCATACCACCCATGCCCATACCGCCCATACCCATACCGCCGCTAATGCTCGCGCCACCTCCAACACCACCTGCCATAAGCATCATTTGGGCTTGTTGCATGGACTGCTGCTGCATGCTCTGAATCTGGCTGAGCATGGGGGCGATAGGTGCGCGCTGAGCTTGTGAGGTGCCGGGCTGCGATAGCAGGGCGACAAGCGTCACGAAAACCAGAACGTAGCCAACTTGCAAGCAACGGATGGAGTGAAGCATGTTGATCTCCCGCTAAGAAATGTCGGAAACCGGACGGTAATGACCCAAGGAGGTTTTGGGCTGGCCGTATTGATTGTTGCGCCACAACGCCGGGCGAATAAGAGTGTACACGGCCCTAGAAAGGCCGTTCAATCGTCGTAACTATTATGAAGAGAAAGTAAGGATGTGTCAAGGAGCCAGAGCCTTGCCCGACCCTCTTTTGTCCCGGCGCGGCGCAAGACAATCGGCCCCGTTTGGCAGACAGGCATCAATCCGAAAGAAGATAATCGCGCCGGCGAAGCGATGCCGGCGCGAAAAAGATCATGACCGAACGACTTAAAGAGCTTTTCGACCGTTGAATCCGCCCATGCCCTTGCCGGCAAATCCACCCATGCCCATACCACCCATGCCCATGCCCATACCCATACCCATGCCGCCCATCATGGACATGCCACCCATGCCCATCATGCCGCCACGCATGCCCATGCCGCCCATGCCCATGCCGCCCATCATGGACATGCCGCCCATCATGCCACCACGCATGCCCATCATGCCGCCACGCATGCCCATCATGCCCATGCCGCCCATGCCCATGCCGCCCATCATGCCGCCACGCATGCCCATCATGCCGCCACTCATGCCCATGCCGCCGCCCATGCCGCCCATCATGAGCATCCGCTGGCACATCATCATCGATGGCTGCATCCGACTATTGACCTGTTGAAGCATCGGCGCGATAGGCGAGCGCTGCGCCCGCGCGGGTTTCGGTTGGGACAGCAGCGACACCACGGCAACCAGGCCCAGGATGTAGCCGACTTTCAGCAAGCGAGCGAGGGAAAACATGATGACCTCGAAGGAGGAAGGAAGAGAATGACGCGACCTCGCCGCAACTCAGGCTCAACAAAAGTTCTCGGCGTTTACCTACGTGGTGTGTGCGAAGTCTGCTTGTGAGTATGAGAAAGGAAGAGAGTTGTGTCAAGAATCTTAAGAAGATGTAATAATTGAAGGCGAGAACGGAGGATTCTCGTCAGAGCCTGGAGCGTAAGTGAGGAAACGACTCCTTCGCTTACGCTACAGGCTTTGGATGATGGCGGCTACCGCGAGATGCGCATCCGCCAAAGTTTTCGTGACGACCGGCCCTGAGAATTAGAGAGCTTTCTTGCCGTTGAATCCGCCCATGCCCTTGCCGGCGAATCCCCCCATGCCCATACCGCCCATGCCCATGCCGCCCATACCCATGCCGCCCATCATCATGCCGCCCATGCCCATCATGCCGCCACGCATGCCGCCACGCATGCCCATGCTGCCCATCATACCGCCACGCATGCCCATCATGCCGCCACGCATACCCATCATACCGCCACGCATACCCATCATGCCGCCCATCATGCCGCCCATGCCCATCATACCGCCACGCATGCCGCCGCTCATACCGCCACTCATACCGCCCATCATGAGCATGCGTTGGGCCATCATCATCGGTTGCCGCATCCGCATATCGACCTGTTGAAGCATCGGTGCGATGCGCGAACGCTGCGCCTGCGCGGTTTTGGGTTGAGACAGCGACACGACCACGGCGGCCAAGCCCAGAATGTAGCCCAGCTTCAGCAAACGGCTGAATGCAAACATGACGACCCCGAGGAGGAAAGAGAAGAGCGTGAGCGCGGCAGTACCTCAACCGCCACGTTCGCGTGGTCCATACGGATAAGTCCGCTGGAGTCCGGCACAAGCCGTCCGCGCACGGCGCGGACGCGAATCATCCCCGGCGAAAGGAACTCCACTTCCCGAACGCCAGGACCGCGACTGCCCGTGGAGGACACGCCAGAACGTGCTTTGGTGGAGAAGCCTCGGAACGATGCACAGACCATGTGAGAAGGGAGCCGCGTCTCGGCCCATGCTTCAAACCCCATCCGGGTGGGACGTTTACGACGGCGTGCGCAAAGTCTACGTGTGAGTATGAGAAAAGGTGAAAGCGATGTCAAGAACCTGTCGGGGATGTAATGTTGCGTTCGAGAGGGAAAATATCCATTTTCGAGTGACAACGCGTTGTCAGTACGGATGACTGGATGACCTACTCACTTCATCCCCAGCAGAGCATCGACGACCCAGCAACCACGTACATGCGCCATCGACGCGCGGCAATGCGCCAGCATGACACCATCCATGCAACCCGCTTCCTCTAGCGCGTCGGCCAGGATTGGCAGGTCGTCAAAACGGCACTCCGTGTAGATGGCGCGCGCCATTTTCGCGATGGAGCGTTCGTTCCAGGCGAGCCAGGCTGGTTTGATCGTCGTGGAACGAAACGGATTGCCGAAGATCTCGCGCAGCAATTCCACCGCATCGAGCATTTCCAGCGGACGCGGGGAATCGGCCGGCACGGGCGACAGGCCAAGGCGTTGCTCGCGCTGCGCCTCGATGGCACGGCCTGCCGTGCGCGCGATACGTGTGGCGCTGATTACATCGGGCGGTTCGCGGATGTCGCGCGGCGTCTGGAGAATTGCTCCATTTGCCGGCAGCAGCGCCTCGACCGCTTGCGCCGCCGCTCGCGCCGCCCGCGTCATCCAGTTGGGTTGCCGCGTCTCTGCCTCCTCCAGTTCTTCGCGCAACAGACTTACCAACAACCGGGCTTGCTGCATCTGCTTCGCGGGAACCCGTTCGTCGGCGGAGCGCTCGGCCAACGCGACCACCTCGCGCAGCCGCGGATCGGTCAACAGCGGCCAGACGCGGCGAACGCAGGCGCAGGCGAACAGCCGTGTTTTTCGCGTACTTGCTTGCGTTCCGAGATGATCCAGCATCGCTTCCGGCAAAACACACTCAAGCCATTCGGTTTCCGTCATCGCCGCATCCTCCCGATTTTCCTCACGACGATTATTTTATCAGGTCCATCCTCGGCGTTCGCCATTGTCGCGCTTGGAGGAATCGTTATAGAGAGAGTTGATTGGTAGGCTGATCCCAACGGAAGGGAGGGTTTCGCGCATGTCCGCTCGCTATCGGATTGTCTGTCTGCTTTCGGCGGCGCTGTTATTCGCAGGCATTGGCCGCGCCGAGTGCCCCAAGTTGCAACCTGTCTTTCCGCCGCCTGCCGCCGTCGTTGCACCTCCCGCCAAGCTGAAAAAAGAAAAAGCAGCCACTCCTCGCCATTTGCAAGACATGGAAGTGGCGGTCGAAGTAAAGTTCGCCGTCGTGGCCGATGACGTGTTTCAAAACCTGAAGCGCGGCGGCGTCTTCGGAGATGCGGCGAAAGGTGTCGTGTTCGTCAAGGATCCGCAAGTGTTCCTGCTGATGGAAGTGCTTCAAAACGATGTGCGCAGCAATGTCATGCAGGCACCTAAACTGACGATGTTCAATCGCCAGACCGCCAACGTCAACGCCATCGATAAACAATTTTTCGTGACCGGCGTGGAGATCGTTCAACGCAATGGCAAGGTTGAATATCAGCAGAAAACCGAAGTTGTGCCGCTCGGTCTGCAAATGTCCTTGCGTTCGGTCGTCTCGGCGGATCGACGGCGGATTCGCCTTCATCTCGACGCCACGCTGAACAATCTCGACTCGTCCGAGATCCCTCTACGGCAGATCACCACGCGGATCGAGCCAGCCAAGGACGCGGAGCCCGATGTCAGGCCGGTTGTGTTCAACCAGTACATTCAACAGCCGCGTCTGACCAAAGTGCGCATCGATCGAACGCTGTCCATCCCAGATGGAAGCACGGCCGTGTTGACGGGATGGAAGCAACTGTGCGACGTGGACAAAAACATTGGTCCGAGATTTCTAGGTGAAATCCCCTACGTGGGTCAGCTATTCCACAAAGCCGAGCGCGAGACGCATCACCTTGTCGTCCTGGTGACGCCGCGCATCATCGTCCAGGAGAAAGAGAGGGGGACCGGCTACGTCAGCCCGCACGCCGTGATACCGTAACCAGCGGGAAAGATTCTCCGCTAGCCCGCGGCACCGGCAAGGGAATCCAGTAGATCCAAGTGTGTCTCTCCGAACGTCCTTGGCATAAGCTATGCCTCCCAAGGACGTTCGGAGGATGCCGATTCGTTCACGCCGAAGATCGCCTCAACGACCGCTTGC
>Ga0134126_10000426_pt1 | contig 54466 bp, 42 predicted proteins | sample KB31752_FD_96881 | JGI IMG/M metagenome (GOLD analysis project Ga0134126, IMG submission 96881) | Terrestrial soil microbial communities with excess Nitrogen fertilizer from Kellogg Biological Station, Michigan, USA - KB3-175-2 | ecosystem: Environmental > Terrestrial > Soil > Unclassified ...
AAATCGGCATGAACCTCAAGCGCCTGCAGGGCATCAAGTGCTATCGCGGCATCCGCCACATGCGCGGCCTGCCCGTGCGCGGTCAGCGCACCCAGACCAACGCCCGCACCCGCAAGGGTCCGCGCAAGACCGTCGGCGTGCAGCGCAACCCGAACGCCAAGACCGGCATCCATTGAGGATTAAGGCTATCAACTATCAACTTTCAACCAACGACTGATAATGGCTGACGAAAAGAAAAAACCCGCCCCGAAGAAAGAGGGCAAACCCGAAGCGGCTGCTGAAAAGCCCGCCAAGGCCGCTGACGAAACCAAGGCGAAGAAAGCTCCGGCTGCCGCTGGCGCTGCTCCGGCAGGCGCTCCTGCCGCGACCGCCGAAGCTCCCAAGGCCGAAGGCGCGGGTCCGGTCGCCGGCACGGCCCCGACCGCGGCGGAATTGCTCGCCGACGATTTGGCGACCAAGAAAATCGTCAAGGCCAAGGGCGCGAAAAACATTTCCGTCGGCATTGCGAACATTTTGGCGACGTTCAACAACACGCAGGTGACGATCACCGACATGCAGGGCAACCTGCTCGGCTGGTCCAGCGCCGGTCGCGTTGGTTTCAAGGGCTCGCGCAAGAGCACGGCCTACGCCGCGCAGCAGGTCGCCCAGGACGCCGCGCGCCAGGCGATGTCGCACGGCATGAAGGAAGTGGAAATCCGCGTGAAAGGCCCCGGCTCCGGTCGTGAGTCCGCCATCCGCGCGTTGCAGGCAATCGGCCTGGAAATCACCACCATCAAAGACGTGACCCCGGTGCCGCACAACGGCTGCCGCCCGCGCAAGAAGCGCCGCGTCTAGTGAATCTGAAATCACAAATTTCAAATTTGAAATAATAATATGGCTCGTTATACAGGTCCTCGCGTTCGCATCAGCCGCCGATTCGGCACGCCGATTTTCGGCCCCACGAAATATTTGGAACGCCGCAATTATGGTCCGGGCGTTCACGGCCCGAAATCCCGCCGCAAGCACACCGATTACGGCCTCGGCCTCATCGAGAAGCAGAAGCTCCGTTATTATTACGGCCTGCTCGAGCGCCAGTTCCGCGGTGTCTATGAAAAGGCGCTCAAGCGCCGCGGCGTTACCGGCGAACAGATGCTGCAGATTCTCGAGACTCGTCTCGACAACGTGGTGTTCCACCTCGGCTTCGCCAACACCCGGGCCGCCGCGCGCCAGATGGTGTCCCACGGGCACATCCAGGTGAATGGCCGCAAGGTGAACGTGCCGTCCTTCAGCCTGAAGGTGAATGACGCCATCACGGTGAAGAACACGAATGTTTCGCGCCAGTTGGCCACCAAGAACCTTGAAATCGCCACCAGCCGCGCCGTGCCGGATTGGATGTCGCTGAACAAGGAGGAATTCAAGGGCGTCGTGATGCGCATTCCGACGCGCGATGAGATCAACCCGATTGCCAACGAACAGGCGGTCGTCGAATTTTATTCCCGCTAAACAGTAACCGCTCTGAAATGTAGCGGCGCTCTGTGAGCGCCGGACGAATTGACGGCAGAGCCAAATTGGCAACGGTCACAGACCGCCGCTACAACGAAGAGCAAAAAACAATTATACGGGTTGCCCCGGCCGCGGGAATAAACAGCCGGAGCAATCAGATTAAAATTGTTGAAAGGAACATATGCCAGTGCGTCTAGGACGTTTTGAAATGCCCAAACGGTTGACCAAGGATGAGTCGACCGCCACGGATACTTACGCGAAGTTCATCGCGGAACCCTTTGAAACCGGCTACGGCCACACCATCGGCAACTCCATTCGCCGCGTGCTCCTCAGCTCGCTCGAAGGCGCCGCCATCACCTCGATCAAGATCGATGGCGCCATGCACGAATTCGCCACTGTCGACGGCGTGGTGGAGGACGTGACCGAAATCGTTTTGAATCTCAAGCGAGTGCTGTTCAAGGCGCACACGCGCGACCCGCAGACGCTGCTGCTTTCCGCCAACAAGGAAGGCGAAGTCACCGCGGCGGACATCCAGCTCAACCAGAACGTTGAACTGGTGAACCCGACCCAGCACATCTGCACGCTCGACAAGAAAAAGAAATTCGAGATGGAGCTCGAAGTGAAAGTCGGCCGCGGATTTTTGCCCGGCGACGAAAACAAGAAGCCCAACCAGGCCATTGGCGTGATTGCGATCGACTCGCTGTTCTCGCCGGTGTCACGCGTCCGTTACCTGGTGGAAAACGCCCGTGTCGGCCAGCGCACCGATTATGACCGCCTGGTGCTCGAAGTCTGGACGGACGGGCGCATCTCCCCGGATGACGCGCTCACGCAGGCCTCGGCCATCCTCGCGCATCACCTCGACGTGTTCGTCGGTTACGACAAGAGCGCGGTGGAATTCGAGGAAGTCGTCGACAAGCAGGACGAGGAGAAATCCAAGCTCAAGAAGCTGCTCAACATGAGCGTGAATGAAATCGAGCTGAGCGTTCGCGCGGCGAACTGCCTGAACAACGCGAATATCACGACCGTCGGCCAGTTGGCGATGAAGAGCGAGAGCGAAATGCTCAAGTATCGCAATTTCGGCAAGAAGTCGTTGAACGAAATCAAGGACAAGCTGCAGGCGCTCGGGCTGGCGCTCGGAATGAGCTTCGAGCCGGATTTGCTGGACGCTCCGAAGGAAGAAAACACGGGTTTGATCACCCGGTAACAATTCGTCTTCGATCCTCCTCGTCCTCTTCCGCGTAAATCGGAAGGAGTTCGAGGACGAGGAGGAGAACGAGGACGTTGATGAAAGAATTTTATGCGACATCTAAGACGCACCGCCAAGTTGGGCCGCACCGGTGAACACCGGAATGCGATGCTTGCCAACCTGGTTTGCAGCCTCATCAAACACAAACGCGTGACCACCACGCTCGCGAAGGCGAAAGCCGCGCGTTCCGTGGCCGAAAAGCTCGTCACGCTCGGCAAAAAGGACACGATTCACGCCCGCCGCCTGGTGGCAGCCCGCCTGCACCAGGAGGACGCGACCAAAATCCTGTTCAGCGAAATCGCTCCCGCGCAGAAGGACCGCAACGGCGGCTACACGCGCATCGTGAAAATGCACCAGCGCCAGGGCGACGCCGCGCAGCTCGCGATCCTCGAATGGGTGGACCTCACCGCCGCAGCCGCGCCGGCCGAAGAAAAGTCCGCCGCGGAAACCAAGCCGGAAGAGCCCAAGGAAGAAAACGCGGAGAAAAAGGAGAAGAAGGACCGCAAGAAGAAGGCGGAAGCCGCTGAAGAAGCCAAGGCGTAATTCGCGTATCGAATCAATTGCAAAGCCCGTTCGCAAGAACGGGCTTTTTTGTTTGTAGTGGCACGGGCGTCTCGCCCGTGCCACTATTCTTTTCGCCTCCACCATTCGGTGCCAGCGTTCACGTAGCGCAGGCTGGCAGCCTCCTGTATTGCCGGCTGGCAGTCGGCGGGCGCAATCCAGCCAGAATGCGCCTTATAAAGGCGCAACCTGCCACCCGCACCGGAGCAAGCCTTTGCAAAGGTCCAAGACTGCCCGAATTGAATAACATTGCTGCGGCTGGTCCGCGACACAGCCGCGCTCCAAGTGGCGGGGTTTGCAAGTTGCACCCCTTGCAGAATCGGTCCACAAACGATCTGGACAACGGCCCATTGCGCGCCCAGTCTGGCGCATCAATCATGAAAGAACCGCTCACTCGCTGCTCCTGGGCCAACGGCGATCTTTACGTCGAATATCACGACAAGGAATGGGGCGTGCCGGTGCACGATGATCGCCATTTGTTCGAGATGCTGATTTTGGAAGGCGCGCAGGCGGGCCTGAGCTGGATTACGATTCTCAAGAAGCGCGAGAATTATCGCCGCGCGTTTGACAATTTCGATGCGCGAAAAATTGCCCGTTATGACGCGCGGAAAATTGGGAAGTTGCTCGCTGATCCGGGAATCGTGCGCAACAAGCTCAAGGTGAATGCCGCGATTCAAAACGCGAAGGCGTTTCTGGCGGTGCAAAAGGAGTTTGGCAGTTTCGACAAATACATCTGGCAATTCGTTGCCGGAAAAACCATTCGGAATTCGTGGAAGAAAGGGCAGGTGCCCGCGCGCACGGCGGAATCCGACGCCATGAGCAAGGATTTGCTGAGGCGCGGCTTCAAATTCGTCGGCTCAACGATCTGCTACGCGTTCATGCAAGCCGTCGGCCTGGTGAACGACCATAGTGCGGATTGTTTTCGCCACGGCAAATAGTGGCACGGGCGTCCCGCCTGTGAGTCGGAGCGCCGATCTCCTGATCGGCGCGAACTGTCAATTCTGCAAACAGGTTCCGGAGGTATTTAGATTGCCTTGAGAATCACCGTGCTCTGAGCATGACTGTCAGCTTGCGAGCGCTGGAATCATCGCCGGCGGGTTTTACTTCAACCGTGAAATGTCCCGTGGCGGAATCGAATTGAGTTTCGACCGTGCCGGTTCCAGTGGCAGGAATAAATTCCGCCCTGTCCGGCACGTCCCGTGTGAAACTGACTTTCGGCGCTTGCTTGGCGTATCCATGCAGCACGATCGAACTTTCGCCCGGCGCCAGTTCCACTCCCGCGGACAGGAGGCCCAGTTCTTCCCGCAACGACGTGATGCGCTGCTTTCCAGTGCCGACAAATTTATCCCGGTCGCCAAGGAACGCGATGCCATTTTGGCCGACCGGCGCAAACACGTAAAACGCTGCCGCGTGAGGGCCGACCGTGGCAGAAAAACCGCCGTTCGCATCCACCAGTTTTCCGGTTCCATTGAAAAAGTCATAAGCGTACACCCCACCGTGCATTGGGCCCTTCAGCCCGAGTTCGGACATATTGAGTTTCACATTGCCGGATGCTGCGTCGCCGCGATTGTACGCGAAGACATAAACCGTCCTGATTCCATCGTGGTCGGTATAAGTGCTGGCGAGCAGCGGCGCAGGTTCTTTTTTGGCGTCCGCAATATAAGATTGATCGAGCGGCACAATCGGCGCGTCGGGTTTCACGATGAGCCCGTCAGCCCGTACGGCATTGAAGATATTCGACTTCACTTCCGAACCGATGAGGTCGCCGGTGCCGACGGGACCGGCAGAAAGATTGGAGAGCAATACGTTCGTGCGCTCAGCGCTCATGTAGACATCCGCCCAGGGCCAGATGCCGAGCGAATCCGCCAGGCGCGAGGCGTAGAGAAACACGTTCCAGCGATCGGGATTGAAACGATCATCGCTGGTGCGAATGGTGGTGAGATTCGGATAACGGCTGCCCTGCAGGTAATAGCAAGGGTAGAGCATGCAATATTGCATCGTGATTCCTTCACGGGCGCACGCGCGAGACATGTCGCCGAGAAAGGCCTCGCCGGTGCCGAGTTTGCTCGCGAACTCCGGCGAATACGTGTAAATGCGGTCGAGCCAATCCTGCTCGTAGGTGACGATGCCGGACTCCTTCATATAATGCGCGATGTCATTCCACCATTTCGGATCCACCGCCGCGACGCCGGAGATCTTGTATTTTTGATGATAGGGACTCGCGGGATCAATCCAGCGATTGTGCGTGACGAGCGGCAGGCCGATGGATTTCTGAAATGCGGCGAGGCCATTCGGGAAAAGGTCCTTATGCGCCTTGTATTCCAGCAAACCGCCGTAACGGTTCCACTCGCCCTCGGGAAGCTTGTTGGATTTTTTGGCCGGGCCGATTTTTCCGTCAGCGTCGGTCGTGCTCTTGTAGTACCACCAGGAATCGAGCTGCAAATAGTGAATCGGAATTTGCTCCTGGCGATAGCGCTCCACCAAGGCCTTCAATGTGCCGGCGTAACCCTTGTCTGGATCATAGTTGTAATAATAAGCCGCGCCATTGTCGGTCCAATAACCTAGATATTTCAGCACGATATCAGCGTCGGACGCCGGACGCTTCACGCCGCCCAGCGCCACTATCGCGCGGCCCCAGGAGTCCCAGGTTTTATTGATGCCGTTGCCGAAAGCGACCAGCGTGTCCTGCGTGAAACCGGCGGGCAAATTTCGCAGCGCGGAATTAAAACCGCTCGCGACCTTCTCATGGCCATCACCAATCATGCTCGCCACCATGAAATGCGACGCCGGCGAAATGACGACCGCATCGGCCTGGTCATTGAAGAGCAGCCATGGCGTGGACGTTTCGTAGGCTTTGAAAGCGGGCGTGGCGAAGGTGTGTTGCGCATAGCTGAAAACGTGCAGGTCCCGGGGCAAGGCCGTGAACGCGGGAAATGGAGCCGGGGGCATCTCCGCCGCTTTGACGGCCGTTTGCGAGAACAGCGCGACGGATTGTCCATTGTAGAGGCGGATTCGGCCGGTGAAGGGCGACTTGCCCTGTTGCCATTTAAAAGCGATCTGCTGATACGCGCCGATGGAATCATGTCCGTGACTCGTTTTGATATTTTTGACCGGCGCATCGACGCTTCCGGCAAAAGTCCAGGCCGGGTGGGTGGACGTGAGTTCGTAATGGCCGTTTTCCGGATCCACGGTCACGGACAATCCGCCAGGCGAATGGAGCGTAGCAGCCGGCGCGCCCACGAGCATCATGATGGCAACCACCGCGACTAGCGGCGGTTGAATGCGTTTTAAAAACGAAAGATTTAACATGGATGAATTATTCTTTGTCGTAAACTGATCGACCCTTACTTAAGCCGCGAAATCTCGCATCGTATCTATTCCGTCGCAAGCCGCGAGCGGTAATAATTTGTGTGCTTCCCGTCGGCGGGATTATGGCTAAACTTGCCCGCAACCGAAACGTTTTTCATCATCAGCCCACCAATCTCATGAAAACCAATCGCCGCCAATTTCTCAGCACCGCCGCCGCTGCCGGCGTGGCGTCCTTGCTGCCCACGGGTTCGGTGTTAGCCGCCGAACGCGAAGTCACCGACACCGTTTTGCAGCAAGCCGCCGCGCAGCCGGTCCTCCGCATCAGCCAGCTCAAAGACCCGGTCATCATCGAATCCATCCAACTGCTTCGCAAAGGGCGCAGTTATTTCGTGCGCGTGCGATCAAAGGACGGCGCGGAAGGCATTTCCGTGGACGACGGCCGCATGGACGTGCTGCATCCGATCGTGAACCGGCTGGTCATTCCTTATTTTATCGGGAAAGACGCGCGCGATTTGGAAGAGCATCTCTTCCAGGTCTACCGTTACCGAAGCAATTACAAATTGCTCGGCCTGGCGCTATGGGCGCCGGTGGCGCTCGTCGAGTTCGCGATTCTCGACATGTTTGGGCGCATGACGAAAAAGCCCATGGGTGAATTGCTGGGCGACATCGTGCGAACGACCATGCCATTTTACGTCGCGAGCGGGCGGCGCGACACGACGCCGGAACAGGAAATTGAATATCTGAAAACGCTGGTCGAGCCGACCGGCGCCAAAGCGCTGAAATTCCGCGTGGGCGGCCGCATGAGCCGCAACGAAGACGCGATGCCGGGCCGCACGGATAAATTGATTCCGCTCGTGCGAAAAGTTTTCGGCGACAAAATGGTCATCCACGCCGATGCGAACAGCTCCTACGATCCGCCGAAAGCGATTGAAGTGGGCCGAATGCTCGAAGACGTGGGCGCGATTCATTACGAGGAGCCGTGTCCGTTTGATAATTTCGACGACACGAAAAAAGTCACCGACGCCCTGAAGATTCCGATTGCTTTCGGCGAACAGGAATCGAGCCAGTGGCGTTTTCAGTGGTGCATCCGGAATCACGTCGTCGATATCGTGCAGCCAGACCTTTTTTATTACGGCGGCATGATTCGTTCGCGCCGCGTCGCGCGGATGGCGGAGCAGGCAGACATGGCCACGACAGTGCATTTGTCCGGCGGATTTGGATTTGTCTATTCGCTGCACTTCGCCTCCTGCACACCGAAAATCGGCCCGTGGCAGGAATACAAAAAAGGCGTCGAGACGTTCGGCAAATGGTTTGATCCACCGCTGAAAATTGAAGACGGCGCCATCACCGTGCCGCGCGGCCCGGGCGTCGGCATCGCCGACCCGAAGGAATTATTGAAAGATGCGATGCTCGTGGAGGACAATCGCGGGCGGACCTCCGGCTGAGCGGTTGTCCGAATTTACTGCCAAATCGCACGGTCAAAAGTTACTGGCGGCGAAATCCAAGTCATTGATTGCGATTCCGAGGCGCTGGCTCGTCTGCGGGCAGCGACGAGTCGCCGAGTTGCGCGCGGATTTGGTCCCGCAGACTCGCCAGCATATCATAGCGCCGCCGATACATCTGGCGCTTATTCACCTTGATGGTGGATATTTCCCGGGGCACGAAGGCGGCCGGGAGATCGAACATCCCATCGGCAGCGACCTTGCCGCCGCATTCGAGCCAAAACTCGTCGTAGGTGGCGGAAAAGGTTTTGCGTTTTTGAAAGTGCTGATAAATATGCGCGGCATCGCTCACGGCTCGCATCTGTGGGATGTTCCAGTACGCGGCGAGCTCCTGGACGACAAAGAGGAGGAGCGCTTTGGGTCGCAATCCATACAACGCGCGCGTGAGATCCACGACCACTTCACGGCTGGCGGCGCGGCTGCCCTGCAATCCGCCGATAAAGATTTCTTTTTCAGCGGGGTGATATTTCCAGACACTGAATGAGAGGGTGAACAAATCCCGCTGCCCGCCGGCCTTGAGCAGGCCGACGGCGAAATCGCCTTCCTTTTGTTTGCCGCTGCAGGTCAGGCGCAGTTGGAATTCACCGAGATCTTTGAGCGCGAGGGAAGCAAGGCTGAGCCCGGCGGGTTCGTAAAGATGTTCCCTGATTTCCGGCGGGAAATTCGCGAAGACGAAATGGTAATGTTGCTTGAGAGCCTCCAGGCGTTGCTGCGTGTTCAGGGTGCAATTGAGGTAGGGGCGCTGCAGCTTGTGGTAGAGGTGCGGATGGCGGCGAATGATTGACGCCATGGCCGGTTGATGCAGGAAATCGAACCACTCGCGGGTATAACGGGCGAACGCGAGGCCGCGAGCGACGTACTTGGCGCGTTTGAGCAACCCGCCGGTGGCGGGCGCGCGCCGGTGCACGAGCGGGGCGGTGCTGGCCAGCATTGAGAACAACGTCTTTCTCAACATTGGCCGCCCGATTCCCTGCGCTGCAGCACCTGATTGCACGGCTTACTTGCGTGGTTGTTGCGAAGCCTTTTCCTGTTCCGTCGCGCGGGTCATGTTGTGAGTGACAATTCCGGTCCACGCGAGGAAGACGAGAATAAAAGCGAAATCCGCGACTCCAATCGCAAAGAAAATCATATCCGACGTTGGCATAAACAAAGGTTAGTTCAAGCGCCGGTGGCGGTATGTAGGGTTGGGGAGAATTCTCCTGTACGGCGAGGTCGTACACGGAGAATGCTTTCCAAATGGGGAACGATTTCGGTTATAATGGATCAGAGTTTATGTCTGATTGGATTAAACGATTCAAGGGCCCGCCCCGCGGATGGATTGTACTCCTGAGCCTGCTGATTGTCATCGTCGTTGGGGTCGTGGATTTCAAGGCGGGCTGGGACGTTTCGTTTTCGGTTTTTTATCTGCTCGCGCTGGGATTGGCCGCGTGGTTTGTCGGCGCGCATTTCGCGGTGTTCATCTCCGTGCTGAGCGTGGCGGTTTCGCTGGCGGGCGACCTGGCGAATAGCGAACGGTATTCCAGCCGGGTGGTTCCGTGGTGGAACGCATTCATTGAACTGACGTTCTACCTGGTGGTGGTGTGGCTGTTGATAAAGTTGCGCGTGGTCTACGGAGATCTCGAGGCGCGAGTGCGGCAACGAACGCAGGCGTTGACGCAGCAGATGGCCGAGCGCGAAAGGGTCGAGCGCGAGTTGCTGGAAATCAGCGAGCGCGAGCAGCGGCGCATCGGGCGGGATCTGCATGACAGCCTGGGCCAGCATTTGACCGGCGTGGCGCTGGCGGGACAGGTGCTGGAGGAAAAGCTGGCGGCGCGCGGCCAGCCCGAGGCGGCGGATGCCGCACAAGTCGTGGAACTGGTCCAGGAAGGCATTGCCTTGTCGCGAAAAATGGCGCGCGGCCTGCATCCCATCGAAATCGAAGCCGACGGATTGATGCAGTCGCTGGAGGAATTGGCCGCCATCAGCAGCGATTTATTCCGGGTTTCCTGCCGTTTCGAATGCGATTCGCCGGTGCTGATCCGTGACGCCACGATTTCCGGCAATTTATATCGCATGACTCAGGAAGCCGTCAGCAACGCCGTTAAGCACGGCAAGGCGAAAAATGTCATTGTGCAGCTTGAGGCGCTGGATGACGGCATCGCTTTGCACGTGAAAGACGATGGCATCGGGCTGCCGGAGAAGCGCGCCGAGGGCGAAGGGATGGGATTGCGGATCATGGCGCATCGCGCCAGCATGATCGGAGGGACGTTTGAGGCGAAGCGCGATCCGGCGGGAGGAACCATCATTTCGTGCACGTTGCGTCATCTGAAAAATTCACAGGAGAATTCCCATTGAACAAACCCCGCGCAAAAATCTTCCTTGTTGACGACCACCCGCTGGTGCGGGAATGGCTCACGAACCTGATTCACCAGCAGCCGGATCTTTCCGTTTGCGGCGAGGCCGAAAGCGCGCCGCAGGCGTTGCAAGCGGTGGGTAATTTGAAGCCTGACGTTGCCATCGTGGACATTTCCCTGAAGACCGGCTCGGGCATCGAGTTGATCAAGAACATTCGGACAACGGCGCCGGAGGTCGCGGTCATCGTGCTTTCGATGCATGACGAAAACCTGTATGCCGAACGCGCGTTGCGCGCGGGTGCGCGAGGCTACATCATGAAACGCGAAACGGCCAAAAAAGTCATCGCGGCAATTCGGCAGGTTTTGGAAGGCAAACTATATCTCAGCGACCAGTTGACGGAGTCGTTTGCGGAGAAATTTGTGGGCGGAGATTCTCCTCCGGCCAGCCCTTCCATTGGGCAGTTGAGCGACCGCGAACTGGAGGTGTTTCAATTGCTGGGGCAGGGTTATGAGACGCGGCAGATTGCCGAGTCATTGAGTATCAGCATGAAAACCGTCCAGGCCTTTTGCGCCCGCATCAAGGAAAAGCTGAAACTCGCCAGCGCGACCGAATTGCTGCGCGAAGCCATTCGCTGGCACGAGAACCATCAAATTCAGTAGGAGTGGCACGGCTCTAACGGATGGTGGGTCAGCGCTCACGCTTTATTTTACTTGGAAAATGCGGCTCAACTCGCGGATGGCCACTGTAGCGCAGGCGTTCTCGCCTGCGAGTTCCGGCGCCGTCCCGGTGCCAGGAACGGTTCTCGTATCAATGGGGTCCAAGTCGGGCGGCGAGACGCCGCCGACACTGGCAGCCGGGACGGCTGCGCCACATTTAAATGCGCGCACCCTGCATGGTAGGTAAACACCCATTTCCCAGGATTCCGTTTGGAGGTACAAAGGCGAAGAGGATTTTTTCATCTAAGAATGAACAAATCTTGCGCTGGCACGTCGAACAAGTAACTATCTGTTTACTTTTATGAGGTCGTCCATTTTATTACGCGGCGAAAGCGCCATGTCTTTTGGGTTGAGGGACAGGCTGAGAATGGGCATGGTCAACGTCGCCTCATCGACCCCGTTCTCAGTTAGTTGTAACCAGTGAGTTACTATGGCGGTCTGATGGGCAGGCCGCTAAACAATAGATCATTGTGGATTGAATAAAGAGTTTCCCTATAGCGCGGGGTGAAGCGCTGTTCCCCATGGAAAAGAAAGAGCCAGTTCAAGCCAATGCGGCGCAACCGCCGCCTCCTCCGCCATCATCCAATCCGGCTCCGCCACGGCGCGGGCGCGTATGGCCATGGATCCTGGGGGCCATCCTGGTCATATTGGCATTGCTGATTTTTATTGCCCGCCGCAAACAAGCGCCGGCTGAGAATGCCCGCAGCGGGGGACGCGGAGGTTTCGGGCAACAGGCCGTAAGCATTGATACCGCCACGGCGCAAAAAGGGGACATCGGCGTTTACATCAGCGCCATTGGAACGGTGACGCCGTACTACGTTGTGTCCAACCGGACGCGGGTGGACGGACAGATTCTCAAAATCTATTATAAGGAAGGACAACTGGTGCACGAGGGTGATCCGCTGGCGGACATTGACCCATCGCCATTCGAGGCGGCGGTTATCCAGGCGCAGGGACAACTGGCGCGCGACAATGCGTTGCTGGAAAATGCGCGCCTGGATCTGGACCGTTACAAGGAAGCGTTTTCGAAAAATGCCATTCCCAAGCAGCAACTGGACACCCAGGGCGCCACGGTCCACCAGTATGAAGGCGTGGTGAAACTGGACGAGGGACAATTGACCAACGCGCAGGTGCAGTTGGACTATACGCACATCAAGTCTCCCATCACCGGCCGGGTTGGTTTGCGATTGGTCGATCCCGGCAACATTGTGCACGCGAGTGACAACAATCCGATTGTCGTCGTGACCCAGACCCAACCGATCACCGTGATTTTCAGCGTCGCGGAGGATTATCTTCCACAAATCGTTCAGCAGTTGAGGCAGGGCAAAAAACTGGAAGTGGACGCTTTGGACCGCTCGCAGCAGAAGAAACTCGCTTCCGGCGTCCTGCTGTCGCTGGACAACCAGATTGATCCAAACACGGGCACGCTGAAAATGAAAGCGATCTTCACGAACGAGGATGAAACACTTTTTGCCAATCAATTTGTCAACGCGCGGCTGCTGGTCGACACGCATCGCGGCGTGACCTTGCTGCCTCACGCGGTCATTCAACAGAACTCCCAGCAGGGCAACTACGTCTATCTGGTGCAAAACAACGGCACGAACAATACGGTGGCCATCAAGCCGGTCGACATCATCACAACGGAGGGCGAGACATCGGAAGTGCAGGGGATTGGGCCGGGCGCGGTGGTGGCGGCGAGCAATTTCAACCGGCTGACGGACGGCGGAAAAGTAACGTTGCGCTCGGAAGGCGGAGGCCGGCAGCGGAATGGAGTTTCCGGAACCAATTCACCGGCCGGGCGTGGTTCGCGCACGAATTCCGCGGCGGCGAAAGGCAAACGGAAATCGGGCGGTTCGGAGTAAGTTTTCATGAGCCCCTCGCGGCAATTCATCCTTCGACCGGTGGCCACGTCGCTGCTGATGATTGCCATCTTGCTGTCGGGCATCGTGGCGTACAAGCAGCTACCGGTGTCGGCCTTGCCGCAGGTGGATTATCCCACCATCCAGGTGGTGACCTTTTATCCGGGCGCAAGTCCGGACGTGACCGCTTCGGCCATTACGGCTCCTTTGGAGCGGCAATTTGGGCAATTGCCGGGCCTGAACCAGATGACATCCATCAGTTCGGGCGGGAGCTCGATCATCACGCTGCAATTTTTGCTGTCGCTGAACATTGACGTCGCCGAACAGGAAGTACAGGCGGCCATCAACGCCGCGCAGACGTATTTGCCCGCCGGATTGCCCGCGCCGCCGATCTACAGCAAATCCAATCCCGCGGATGCTCCCATCCTGACGCTGGCGCTCACTTCCGAGAGCTATCCTCTCAACCAGGTCGAGGATTTTGCGGACACGCGGCTGGCGCAGAAAATATCGCAACTGCCCGGCGTCGGGTTGGTGACCATCAGCGGCGGACAAAAGCCGGCGGTGCGCATCCAGGCGAATCCCACGGCGCTGTCTTCCTATGGAATCAATCTGGACGACCTGCGCACGACATTGCAGCAGGCAAGCGTGAACCAGGCGAAGGGAAATTTTGACGGGCCGAAGCAGGCGTATGAAATCAATGCCAACGACCAATTGCTCACGAGCAAGGACTACAGCCAATTAGTAGTCGCCTACCGAAACGGCGCTCCGGTGATGTTGACGGACGTGGCCAAGGTAGTGGACGACGTGGAGAACAATCGGCTGGCTGCCTGGATGAATGACAAGCCGGCGGTGATCGTGAACATTCAGCGCCAGCCGGGCGCGAACATCATCCAGGTGGTGGACAGCATCAAAAAGCTTCTGCCGCAGCTCAAAGCCAACCTGCCGGCCGCGGTGGACGTCACGATTTTAAGCGACCGCACCACCACCATCCGCGCCTCGGTGCATGACGTGCAGTTTTCATTGTTGTTGACGGTGGCGCTGGTGGTGCTGGCAATTTTCCTGTTCCTGCGCAATTTGCCGGCGACGTTCATTCCGAGCATTGCGGTGCCGCTTTCCATCGTGGGCACCTTGGGCGTAATGTATCTGCTGGGATACAGCCTGGACAATCTTTCGCTGATGGCGCTGACGATTTCGACCGGCTTCGTGGTGGATGATGCCATCGTAATGATCGAGAACATCGTGCGGTACATCGAGGAGGGGGAAAGTCCGCTGGAAGCGGCGCTGAAAGGTTCGGGGCAGATTGGATTCACGATTATTTCGTTGACCGTGTCTCTCATTGCGGTGCTGATCCCGCTGCTGTTCATGGGGGACATTGTCGGGCGATTGTTCCGGGAATTTGCGGTGACGTTGAGCGTGACGATTCTGGTTTCCGCCGTGGTTTCGCTGACCTTAACTCCGATGCTTTGTTCGCGTATTTTGAAGCCGAAATCAAACCGAAAGCCGGGGCGGTTTTATCAGGCATCGGAGCGTATTTATGATCGGGCGGTTGATTATTACAGCCATACGCTGCGGTTCGTGCTGCGGCATCAACCGGCGACGATGCTGGTGGCGATCGGCACGCTCGTGCTGACGATCGTGCTCTACGTGATTGTGCCCAAGGGCTTTTTTCCGGTGCAGGACACGGGCGAAATCCAGGGCATTTCGGAGGCGGCGCAGAACATTTCGTTTCCGGCCATGGCTGAAAAGCAGCAGGCATTGGCGCGAGTCATTCTTCAGGATCCCGCGGTGGAGAATATTTCGTCGTTCATTGGCGTCGATGGGATCAATTCCACGCTCAACAGCGGAAGAATTCTCATTACCTTGAAGCCGTTGAATGTGCGGAGGATCAGCGCCTCGGAAGTGATGCGGCGATTGCAACCGGAATTGGCGAAGGTCGAGGGCATTACGCTCTACATGCAACCGATCCAGGATTTGACGGTGGAAGACCGCGTGAGCCGGACGCAGTTTCAATACACGCTGCAGGACGCCAACGCGGATGAGTTGAATCATTGGACCGCCAGGCTGATGGAAAAATTGCAAACCTTGCCCGAGCTGCGCGATGTGGCCACGGACCAACAGACGCAAGGGTCGCAGTCGAGGCTGGTGATTGACCGGATTACCGCCTCGCGCCTGGGCATCACGCCGCAGGATATTGACAACGCGCTCTATGACGCCTTTGGCCAGCGGCAGATTTCCACGTTGTTTACGCAATTGAACCAGTATCACGTGATTCTGGAAACGCTGCCGGAGTTTCAGCGCAACCCGGCCAAGTTGCACGATATTTACGTGAAGTCGGTGAATGGCGGATCGGTCCCGCTCAGCGCCTTCACGCATTTCGAATCGGGAACGGTGCCCATCGTCATCAATCATCAGGGGCAGTTTCCCAGCGTGACGATTTCGTTCAATCTCGCGCCGGGCGTGGCCCTGGGCGAGGCGACCACGGCAATCGAAAAGGCGCAAAAGGAACTCGGCATGCCTTTGAGCGTGCAGGCGTCGTTTCAAGGAACGGCGGAGGCATTCCTGGCCTCGCTCAAAAATGAACCGCTGCTGATTCTGGCCGCGATCATCACGGTGTACATCGTGCTCGGCGTGCTCTATGAAAGCTATATTCACCCGATCACCATTTTGTCCACGTTGCCATCGGCGGGGGTGGGCGCGATCCTGGCGTTGCTGCTCACCGGGACGGAACTGGGCGTGGTGGCGTTGATCGGCATCATCCTCTTGATCGGCATCGTGAAAAAGAACGCGATCATGATGATCGATTTTGCGTTGGAAGCGGAAAGACAGGAGGGGAAGACGGCGGAAGATGCGATTTACCAAGCCTGTTTGTTGCGTTTCCGGCCCATCATGATGACGACCTTCGCGGCGTTGTTCGGCGGGCTGCCGCTGGCGCTGGGAAGTGGCGTGGGTTCGGAATTGCGCAGGCCGTTGGGCATCGCGATTGTCGGCGGGCTGCTGGTGAGCCAGTTGCTGACGCTCTATACTACTCCGGTCGTATACATTTACTTTGACCGGTGGGGAAAACGGTTTTTCCGCCGGTCGCGTGAACGGGAGGAAAGCGCCGCATTGCCGGCGGAGGCCACGCCATGAACATTTCGGCTCCATTTATCCGGCGGCCCGTGGCCACGACATTGCTGACCGCGGCCATCGCGTTGGCCGGAATCGTGGCGTATTTGCAACTGCCGGTCGCGCCGTTGCCGCAGGTGGATTTTCCGACGATAAATGTTTACGCGAACCTGCCCGGGGCCAGCCCGGAAATCATGGCGGCATCCGTGGCCGCGCCGTTGGAAAAACAATTGGGGCATATCGCCGGCGTGAACGAAATGACGTCCTCGAGCACGCTGGGCGCAACCAGCATCACGCTGCAGTTCGATTTGAACCGAAACATCGACGGCGCCGCGCGGGACGTGCAGGCGGCCATCAACGCGGCGCGCGCCAATCTCCCCGCGAATCTTCCCAGCAACCCGGGCTACCACAAATCGAACCCGGCGGATGCGCCCATCATGATCATTGCCTTGACATCGGACGTGTACGATCGCGGGCAGCTTTATGACCAGGCCTCGACGATCGTGCAGCAGCGGCTGCTCCAAATTGAGGGGGTGGGGCAGGTCTATGTGGGCGGCGGCGCGCTGCCGGCCGTGCGCGTGGACATCAATCCCACGCAATTGAACAGTTACGGCCTCAGCCTGGAAGACGTGCGCACGATGCTGGGCAAACAGAATGCCAATTTGGCGAAGGGCCAGCTCGAAAACAGCAACGTGATCAGGGACATTTGGGCCAATGATCAGTTGCTGAAGGCGGAGGATTACCGCCCGCTCATTGTGGCCTATCGCAATGGAGCGCCGGTGCGATTGAGCGACATTGCGAACGTGCAGGATTCGGTGGAAAACATTCGCTCGGCGGGATTCCTGAACGGGAAACCGAGCATCCCATTGATCATTTTCCGGCAGCCGGGCGCGAACATCATCGACACCGTGGACCACATCAAGGCGGCGCTGCCTTCGCTGCGCGCATCCTTGCCGGCCTCCGTCAACATGGTGACGGTGCTGGACCGGACGACGAACATCCGAGGGGCGGTTTCGGAAGTGGAGCGCACGCTGCTGATTGCCATCGCGCTGGTCATCCTGGTCGTGTTCCTGTTTTTGCGGAATGCGCGCGCGACGTTGATTCCGGCGGTGGTGGTGCCGGTGTCACTCATCGGGACGTTCGGGGTGATGTATCTCTTCGGCTACAGCCTGGACAATCTGTCCCTGATGGCGTTGACGATTTCGACGGGCTTTGTGGTGGATGACGCGGTGGTGGTGATCGAAAACATCTCCCGCCATTTGGAGCAGGGAATGAGCCCGATGCAAGCGGCGCTGAAAGGCGCGCGCGAGGTGGGATTTACGGTGTTGTCCATCAGCATTTCGCTGATCGCGGTATTTATTCCCATTCTGTTGATGCGCGGCATTGTCGGCCGTTTGTTCCGGGAATTTGCCGTGGTGCTCTCGACGGCGATCCTGGTTTCGCTGGTGATTTCACTGACCACCACGGCAATGATGTGCTCGCGATTGTTGCGGCCGCAACACGGCACGAAACACGGGCGCATCTACCGCGCGAGCGAAAATGCTTTCAATGCCATCCTGGGCGCCTACGAACGCAGTTTGCGCGCCGTGCTGCGGCACCCGTTGATCACGCTGATTGTGCTGATTATCACGGTTTGTGTGAACGTGTATTTGTTCATCATCGTGCCGAAGGGCTTTTTTCCACAGCAGGACAACGGCACGCTTTACGGCGGCATCCGGGGGCCGGAGGATGCTTCGTTTCACGAAATGCAGGCGGCGGCGCAGCGTTTCGTGGGCATCATCAAGCAGGACCCGGGGGTGGACAACGTAATCGCGTTCACCGGCGGCAACGGGCCGGCCAACAGCGGATTTGTTTATATCTCGTTGAAGCCGCTGAAAGAACGGAAAGTTTCAGGATTGGAAGTCATCAATCGGCTGCGGCCGAAGTTTGCCGCCGTGCATGAGGCGGAACTGTTTCTTCAACCGGGGCAGGATTTGCGCATTGGCGGCCGGCAGAGCCGGTCACTCTATCAATACACCATTCAGAGCGATAATCTGGACGATCTCAACAAGTGGACGCCGATCCTGACCAGGGAAATGGCCAGACTGCCCGGGTTCACCGATGTGAACAGCGACTTGGAAAACGACGGGCTACAGGCTTCGCTGGTGTACGACCGCCAGACGGCGGCGCGGCTTCATCTTTCGCCGCAGTTAATTGACGCGACGCTGTACGATGCCTTCGGCCAGCGGCAGGTTTCGACGATGTTTACGTCGTTAAATCAATATCACGTCGTGATGGAGGTAGATCCGCAGTTCTGGCAAAGCCCAGCGGGGCTGGACGCGATTTATTTGAAGCCGACCAACGGCACGGCCATGGTGCCGCTGAGCGCGGTGGCGAAATATGTGCCGACGACGGCCCCGGTGATGGTCAACCACCAGGGGCAGTTCCCGGCGGTGACCATCTCGTTCAACCTGGCGGCGGGCATGGCCTTGAGCGACGCGGTGAGAGCGATTCACGACATGGAGCAGCGCGTCGGCATGCCGGGAAGAATCCACGAAAGTTTCGCGGGAACATTGGAGGCGTATAATGAGTCGCTCTCGAACATGATGTGGCTGGTAATTACGGCGCTGGCGGCGGTTTACATCGTGCTGGGAATTCTTTATGAGAGCGTCATTCATCCGATCACGATTCTGTCGACGCTGCCTTCCGCCGGCGTAGGCGCGGTCGTGGCGCTGATGTTGTTTCGAACGGAGTTGAGCGTGATTGCGATCATTGGAGTGCTGTTGCTGATCGGCATCGTGAAGAAGAACGCCATATTGATGATTGATTTTGCGCTGGCGGCGGAGCGCAATGAGGGCAAGAACTCGAGAGACGCCATCTTTGAAGCGTGTTCGCTGCGTTTTCGTCCAATCCTGATGACGACTCTGGCGGCCATGTTTGGCGCGCTGCCGCTGGTGCTGAGCAACGGCATCGGATCGGAGCTGCGGCGGCCGCTCGGCATCAGCATCGTCGGCGGACTATTCATGAGCCAGTTGCTCACGCTCTATACGACGCCGGTGGTTTACCTGTACATGGACCGATTCCGGCTTTGGGCCCAGCGCATGGTGAAAGGGCAGCCAGCGCCGAAGACGGTCGCGGTCACGGCATAGTGAATGGATGCATGAAAAGATTCAGGCCATTTGGAAATGATAATTTTCGACCCGGCGACACGCCTTTCATCGGCGGCAATGTGCCCGTTGGAAACCGGTGTCACGGCGACTTTTCGGAGCCGATGAGGTTGAAAATCACTTTCCGTCCGGAAAGCCATTTTGAGGTTCCAATTCATTCGAAACCAATGGGCGGCTCGGGATTCAATCTGCGCCGCATTTTTTTTGGTATGGCGATTTTGGGAGTGTTTCTCCTGGCAGGCTGCAGCTTCGCGCCGCGTTACCGGAAACCGGCCACGCCCACTCCGGTTGCTTTCAAGGAATTGACGCCGGAAACCGCGAAGGAAGTGGATGGATGGAAAACCGCGGAGCCGAACGACGCTTCGTTGCGCGGCCAGTGGTGGAAGGTCTTCAACGACGCGGAGTTAAATGCGTTGGAAGACCAGGTGAATATTTCAAACCAGACGGTTGCCGCCGCACTGGCAAATTTCCTTTCCGCGCGCGCCATCGTGAAACAAAACCGCTCGCAATTTTTTCCCGCGCTGACCGCCAATCCGTCCGTGACCCGATCGCGGCAGGCGTCGCGCACCAGCACTTCGTCCCGCAGCTCGGGCTCCGGCTCCGGCGGATTTTCGCCCGGGCCGAACACGTTCACGGAATATTCGCTGCCGATCGACGCATCGTGGGAGCCGGACCTTTGGGGAAGGGTCCGCAACCTGACCCGCGCCAGCCGCTATGAGGCTCAGGCGACCATTGGCGATTTGGAAAATACGCGATTGACCGTGCAGGCGGAAGTGGCGTCGGATTATTTTCAAATCCGCTCGCTCGACGGACAAAAAAAGCTGCTCGACGATGCCGTGGTGGCTTACAAGGAATCATTGAGGCTGACCCAAGTGCGGCATCAAACAGGCATCGCTTCCGACCAGGATGTGGCCCAGGCGGAGATTCAGTTGGATAGCGCCGAGGCGCAGGCGACGGACATCAGCATTCAACGGGCGCAACTGGAACACGCGGTGGCGGTGTTGATTGGGAAAGCGCCGGCCGATTTTTCGATTCCCATTGCGCCGTTGTTCACCAAGCCAGTCGCGGTTCCATTTGGCGTTCCGTCGCAGTTGCTGGAGCGCCGGCCTGACATCGCCGCCGCCGAAAGGCGCGTGGCTGAAGCGAACGCGCAAATCGGCGTGGCGCGCTCGGCGTATTTTCCGGCCATCACCTTGAGCGCGTCGGGCGGTTATCAAAGTGAGTCGACGGTGAATTTATTCAGCGGCCCGGCCCTGTTTTGGTCGCTCGGCGCCGCGGCGGCGCAAACGATTTTTGATGCCGGCAATAAATTCGCCGTGACGGCGCAGGCCAAAGCGCAATACCAGGCGCGCGTGGCCGATTATCGGCAAACAGTTTTGAGCGCGTTTCAGGACGTGGAGGACAACCTCGCGGCGCTGCGATTGCTTTCGCAGGAAATCCAGCAGCAGGACGCGACGGTTGCCGCCGCGCAGCGTTACCTGAATCTGGCGAATGACCGCTACAAGCTGGGCATCGACAGTTATCTCAACGTCATCACCGCGCAGACAGTGCTGCTCAACAATCAACGCACCGCCATGAACCTGCGTTTCAGCCAAATGAACGCCACCGTGCAATTAGTCAAAGCCATCGGCGGCGGTTGGTCCGGCGATTTGACCCAGCCGAGTGACCGGAAGAGTTAGAGCAAGCGGTCCACAAATATTGCAGCGGTGATCCCGGCAAGCGGCAAGGCGGGGCGCGTCGCTCCGCGCGCGCCGGAAAGTCGTAAGAAAGTCAATAAACGCAGTGCTTTCCTGGCTGCGGCGCGCACGGAGTGACGCGCCCTACCAGTTGCACACAGCCAATCTTACTTTGCGTCTTCGCTACAATCTGTATGGAAACGTTCTAGGCCGCGCGCTGCTGCAGTTCTGCTCCATTCGTCTGGTGCTGGCGCCGGCCTGCGAGCGCCCGAATGTGCCGTCCTTCTTCCAGGACGGCTCCCAGTGACTGCGGTATCGTCCGGCGGAACAACCGTCGCGCTGCTTCACCCACGCGGCCAGCCGCCAGTGCCGCCCCGGCATCTTCGAAGGCGACTCCGGCGTGCATCAAGACGCTCGCATCGCGGTAGCAGGACATCATGCACGCGTCACAATGGTCGCGGCAGTCGGGGATGCGATCGAAATCAAATACGGAGCCGAGCGGTTTGCCCCAGGCCTCGCAGCGCCAGATGTTGAGATTCCAATCCAGGTAGAAATATTTATAACCGCCCACGCACGCAAACTTCTCCGGTTCGCCGCGGACATGGCGCTGAACATCGTTCAGCATAGCCGTGGGATTGTGGACCGGAAATCGTTTCTTGAGCAATTTGATCTCCTCGAACGCCGGGACCAATTCCGCGGTTTGGAAATCAATCAAGGCAGAATCCGGGCTGAAAACCATCGACGAAGACCCCAAAGGAGCGCGGCGCGGACAGGAAAAACTAACGGAATCAAAACCGAGTTCCCCGAGCAGATCGGGAAGCGCTTCATACTGGACGAGGCGGCTCATGGTCACGGACGCAATCGTGGGAAGGCCATTCCGCCGGACCATGGCGAGCCCTTGCTGAATCCGTTTACCGACCCCATGCAGGCCCCGGTTGCGCTCGTGTTCTGCCATTGAATGTGAATCGATGGAGACCAACAGCGTGCCGAGGCCGGCGCTGATGAGACTGTCAATCTTTTGCGGTAGCAACCAGCCGTTGGTGATCAAGGCGGGTTTGATACCGGCGGCGCAAGTGTCGGCCACCAAATTGTGAATGCCGGGATGAAGCAAAGGCTCCCCGCACTGAAAATTCAAATAGCGAATGCCGCGCCGATGCAATGGGGAGGGCTCGCGCGAATTCCGATTGGTCAAGCCAGCGCTTGTCCTTGATGATCTGCTTGTCATAGGCGAACGAACAAAAGCCGCAGGTCGCATTGCAGACATTCGTCACCGAGACGTCGCAAACCGCGGGTATCAATGTGTGGCGTGCGGCCGGTGTGTCGTTGGCGATTGCTGTTGTTGGCGAACCATTCATTTCAAAATCCCCATCCCGAGCCATGCGAGAAGCTTTCAGAGTCATATCCGCTTTGGATGATTTTCCCGAGTGGTTTTCCAATGCGTTCTTTAGTCCCACCGGGTGAAGCCCGCCATTGTACTTTGGCGGAATAGGTGATTGCCCCAGTCATGAAAAGTGGCCGTCATGGAGCGCCGATCTCCTGATCGGCGCGAACACGATATGCAGTCCAGGCGAATATATTGCACCGTTTTAGCCGCGGAGCGGCGAAAGAAGGATGGAATCCATTTATCTTTCGCTCCATCCGGGGCTCGGGAATTTCCCGCCAGTTTCCACAGCTCACGCCGCGGCTAATTTCTGACGCTGCTCCGCAGCTAGTCCGAGATTCTGGGCGCCGAATTTTACGATCCGAACAAATTGCGCTTCCATTCGAATCGCGGAACATTTAACGTCCGGAGAAATCCTATGAAACCGACCATTGTTGTGCTCTTATTGGCAGCTTCGACTCTGGCAAATCGCTCCTTCGCGGAGCAAACGGCGCCGACCAACGCAAGCGCATCGGAGGCGCACGCCTCCGTCAGCGCGACCAATCACATCAAGCTGACCGTTGTGAAGGTGGACAGCGAGGAAACCGCCGGCGAAAACGGCCGCGGCACCAATGCCGTGGACGGTGATCCCGACACTTTCTGGCATACCCAGTGGCAGGACGACAGCCCGGAACCTCCCCATGAGATCATCATTCAGTTGAGCGAGCCGACAATGATCAAAGGTTTCACGTATTTACCGCGTCAGGACGACAGCGAAAACGGGACGATCAAAGATTACGAATTTTATATCAGTGATGATGGCAAGGACTTTGGCGAGCCGGTGAAAAAAGGCGAATTCGAATCGGGCAAGGGAAAGAAGACGGTGACCTTTGGGCCAAAAAAAGCTTCTTTCATTAAATTGCGCGCACTCTCCGAAATCAATGGTGAAGCCTGGACGTCCGCCGCCGAAATAGGCATTATCCCAGTTGACTGAACGCCAGGTTGGTTCAACGGCGCACCCATTTCCTTCGAAGGTGAATCCCTCGGTGTTGTGCCCGGGTTTGGTCGTTGAAAATTCATTTTATTACACCACTTCTTCATTTTGAGGAATAGCAATCCCATTCTGAGATTGTTTGGTGAGCTTAATCTTATATGGCAAAGACGAAACCAATCGTCTATGTTGATATTAAGAGGCTTGCGCATGCTTCATGAACGATTTATTTCAATCACGAAAATAGTTTCCGAGCATGCAATGTCCGGTCGTTTGCGTGACTGGATCACAGCTTTATGCAAAATCCCCTACATCGAATAAATCAAGCTCCCAAAGTTCCGGGGGCTTTACCCTCATCGAACTCCTGGTGGTCATCGCCATTCTCGCGGCCATGTTGTTGCCCGCCTTGAGCAAGGCCAAGCAGCGATCTTAGGCGTTCCTTGTTTGCGTTGCGACGGAGGGTTTGCTACAACCTGTGGAAGATTCCTGGCACATAACCCAAGTTGAAGATGCGTTGCAATCCTGGCACCCGGCAAAATCTGGCCGGCGCGATTCGCCCTTTGGACGTGGCGGCCATTATCTGCGTCATCTCGGTGCTGGCTTTTCTTGCCGTATTGAGCGCCGGCCGCTTCAAAGAAGGCGCGGCCCGGGCGCGTTGCCGGGCGAATTTATTGCAGATTGGGATGGCGCTGCAACTCTATGCCAAGGATAATCACGATTTCCTGCCTGATTGCTCGCGCGCCCACCCGGAGTTCGCCGGTCCGCAATGGCCGTGGGATACCCATACCAATGTGGTCAACGAATTGGAAAAGCGGGGCGTGACGCGCGCGAACTTTTATTGCCCGGCAAATCCCGGGGTGAACGATGATCGGCACTGGAATTTTTGGAAAACCGATCCCAACCCCGTGCGCGTGATTGGGTATGGAATGATGCTGAAGGGCTATGGGCAGGTGCCGCCCAATCTCCGGCGGACAACTTTGAGCGCCATGAATTCGCAAGCGGAACTGGCGTTTGATGTGACGGCTTCCTCGGATGACGATTACCTCAAAATTCACGACGCCTGGACGGACCGGAGCAGCCACGTGCGAGGCAAACATCCACTGGGAGGGAACATTCTTTTCGATGATCAACACGTCGGATGGCGCGATTTCAGCGAAATGCAAATGCGGTTCACCACGTATTGCCCGAACGGTTTGGTGCAGTGGAGTTTTTGATCGGAGCGTTTGAAAATTTTCTGATTTGTAGGAGACGAGGTAACGAGTCTCAAATTTCAACGTAAGGAGTCAAGTTGGAGACTCCTTGCGTCGTCTCCTACACTTTTGCGGGCTGCTAACGCCTCAACATCTGCAGGCCGAAAATTCCGCCGACGGTTTTAAAAGGATAACCTTGAAAGACAACCACCACGTTCGTCTGGCCGTGCGTGAGTTTGGGCGGGATGGCGTATTCGACATCGAAGAATCGGCCGGGATCGTTGTAATTGAGCGTTTGCGTGGCGATCACCTTCTCGTTGACCAGGATGTCGAAACGGCGGCTCGCGGTGTCGTTTCCCCAATAGGTGCAGTAAAGAAACATCGGGTCGGAAGGGTCCACTTTCATCACGTAGCTGAAAAATCCGCCGTTGCCCGCGTCGCGAACCGGTTTGTCCAGAAAAATCCCGGTGCCGCTAAAGCGGGAATTCAACTGATGCTCGAATTCGGATTCGGCATCGGCGATCTTCACTTCGTCCACACGGCGTTTTTGCAGGACGGCCGTGGTATTGGCGGCTTGTTCCTGGGCGGTGAGTTGCCGGCCATGAAGCGGCGCGTACACCGCGAAACCCACCGCCAAAAAAGCAAGGGTCAAAACCAGAAACGAATAACCCATGATGATTCCCGCCGTGGCCAGGCCTTTTCCCGCGAGCGAGGGATCTTTGCGAATGCGGGCTTTCGCCAGATGACCGCAGATGATTCCCGGAATGCTGCCGATGCCCAATCCAAATGCGGACACGAATGAAACCAATGCCAGGGTGCAAAGTTTTCGCGAACCAGGCGGCACTGGCGCTGCGGGAACATCAGACGCCCCCGGCATGGCGGCCCGTTTGGCGGGCGAGGGAACGGTCAAGGTCTGGTGACAGGCCGGGCAGGTGATTTCCGTGCCTTTGTAGGTGGCGTCGCCGGAGATTCTTTGGCCGCAGTGCGGGCAGCCAAATCGAAATTCGCTCATGGATTTCCCTCCTTCACTTTTTTAACGACGAGCATTTCAACCGCGGTATTCGTTTTGACCAGGTCAAGTCCGAGCTGCTCGACCAGGGTCTTTCGCATTTCTTCGAAGGCCGCGTCGCGTGTTTTGCCGACTCCTCGGTTGGCAGGCAGTTGAATATCGAAAACTCCATTCAACCCCGTTTTATCAATCACCGGGAGTCCCACGATATTTTCCAAATACTCCACAAAAAAACCGCCCAGTAGACCACGCACGGTTTGTTGACCCGGTCCGGACCGCCGTCGCACAGTCGGATCCGTCACCGGCTGCAACCCCGGCGCATTGGCATGGTCGAGGGTCAGAAGCACGGCGTTCGTTTGAAAAACTTCACGGTCGGCGACGAGCCCCCATTGTTTCTTGATCTCGGCTTGCAAGGCTTCCAGGGCGCCGCTGGGAAGATTGGCGATGAAATCGAACTGGCCGGGAGGCAACGGATCGGCCTGGATGATGCGGTGTTGAGCTCTCCAGTTGTAAGCGGACTGAATGACGAATGGCGCGCCCATTCGGATTCCGATCGCGCCGTGGGGACCATACGTTCCCCATCCGCCCGACGGCGGTTTGTATTCGCTGGGAATCAACACCACTTGAGGGGGCGTTTGGCCCAACAATTGGCGCTCATATTGTGGTCTTTGCCAGGGATACGTCTTTTTGCTGAAATCCAGATTCGGGGCCTGAGCCAGGATTAACGGGCTCCTCGACGGCATGACGCCATTCATCATGCGCGGCGCGGGTTTGATTTCGGCTCTTCTCTCCTGCAGCCACGGCACTCCAAAATTCAACTGCACGAGGTCCGCCGCGACGACAAGGGTGATGGCTACAATCCAAAACGACGGGTCTTTAACGAGGGGCTTGTTCATGGTTACCACCAGAATGTGGGTGTTCCCGGGTTGTCGGTGCGCGGAATCATCTCCTCGAACTTTCGCCAGCGCGCGCTGCCATCCAGCATCGCGACGTTGTCGCCGACGGGGATTCCCTTTGCCAGGTGCGCGCTGCGATGCGGCAAGGGCGCAAAGCCGCCGATAATTCCGGTGTACTGATAGGACGCGCGCTCGCTGGGATCATTTTGGCCGGGGGCGGAGATGACTGCTCCGACGAAGAGCGCGCGATTCGAGGGATCCGGCGCGGGCAGGTTCGTGTCGCCAAACTGAATGGGCTGGGGAGTGATCGAGCGGTTCCAATTCGTTTCGGAAACACTGGCGGTTCCGGGAAATGTCATGGCGTAACCGATCACTCGATAAGGATTGCCCGGCATACCGCCGAAATTCCAAAGCCCTTCCTGGTTCATCTCGGGAAATCCGGGGTCGTACAAAATGTCGCGCGTGACGCCGTGTTGCAGGAGTGAATCGCAAATCGAATAGGGCAGGTCCCAGGCCCACAATCCCGCGTTCATGTCGGGCAATTTGTCTCCATTATCATTTCCATACAGGATCAATGCGAGATTGCACTGGCGCAGATTGTTCAAGCAATGCACGCGGCGCGCCCGTTCTTTGGCGGAAGAGAGGGCGGGCAAAAGCAAGGCGGCGACAATCCCGATGATGGCAATGACGACCAACAGTTCGATCAGGGTGAAGCCGGCGTTCGAAGGCCGCAAGGGGCGATCATGGTGAAGCTTGCGAGAAATCGCAGGCGGGAAAGAGCAATCCTTGTCGATTTGATGCTTCACGGATGTGCCCGATGATACTTTGCGACAGAGTTTTGAGTCAACACTTCAGGAAAGCTCGACCAGCCTACAGCCACGATGGGTCATCGCATAATCTCACCGATGAGCAAAGGCGCTAAGGGAGCGCGGCGGTTCGGAGCAAGAAATTTCTATCCGCTGGGCCTTCGCGACCGGCGCGGTGGGCAGTGCCAATTCGAAGATGTCTCCGTCCGGAGATCCTGCCTGGTCTCCAAACGGCATGGCGGTTTGGTTGCGCGAAACGTGGTGGAATGGGGGGGCGATCTTTTTGCCATTCAAGTGAACAGTCGAAGGAGCGCTTGGCCAACCCGCTTGGGAATGAAAACGCAAAATCCAGCCGCGTTGCGGCAGTGCTCCCTGGAAGTCTCCCTTGGCCGCGCCGATTTCCACGGTCACGCCGGCTTGCTGTTCGTTCGATGAAACAGTCACAAGAGTTTTGCGGAATTTGCCCGCCCGGTAGGCCGTGGTTTGGCCGTCGTCTTCATAAATGATGGTCGAATTCGTTTCGCCAGTTTGCGGATAAATATCGAGCGTGATTGGGCTCCACGGCTTTTGCCCGGTGAATTCCATCTCCGGCGCCAGCGGCAGAATCGTTCCCGAACGGATGAACAGCGGGATTTGCTCCAGTGGAGTGGCGTTGGTGATCATCTCGGGGCCGGAAACGACATTTCCATCCCAGGCATTGATCCAATGGCCGGGCGGAATCCAGACCTGACGGGCGACATCTTTGCCGGGAGGCTGAAACTGAAGTCGGAGCGACGCTTTGTATTGTTGTTCGAGATATTCCACGCGCAACTGATGTTTCCCGGGCGAGAGTGCGGAGGAGGCTTCGCTTGTCACGGCGTCGTGCGCGCCCCAGGCATCGATGATTTGCTTGTCGTCAACCCAAACCCGGGCGCCGTCATCTTCGAGAGTGGCGAGAATGATGTCGCCCGCTTTCGGCGGCACTTCAATGCTGCCAGTCCAGCGCGCGGAGAAGTGATCGTTCGGAATGCCCGGCCCCGGGCTGCCATAATTCCAATCGAAATCGATTGCTTTGTCCGTGCGGGTCAGGATGGGAGCGCCGGATAAATTTTCGTTGGCAAAATAATCGGCGCGCAAACCGGGCTGGCCGTCCGGGCTTTTGAGCCATTCAGGAGGAACAGTGTTCAGGGGGCTATCGACAACCGGCGCGACTAAAATATTTTCGCCCAGGAGATACTCATCATCGTGAGAAGCTTCGGAAAATTGCGGGTAATCCAGATCGAGGCGGCGCAGCAGTGGTTCGCCGGTTTCATAGTTTTCCCGGGCGGCGGCGTAAAATACCGGCAACAAGCGGTAGCGCATGTTCACGTAATGGCGGGCGGTATTTTCGACTTCCGGCCCGAAAGTCCACGGCATGCGCATCAGGTTATGTGTGCAGTGGGGGCGATAGATGGGCGAGAGCGCGCCGTATTCCGCCCAACGGATGTATTGCTCGGGCGTCGGATCAGCGATGTGCCCGCCCAAATCATCACTTTCGTAAGGAAAGAGCGATTGGACTCCGGAATGCACCGCGTTCTCAACGGCGAATCGCAGAAACTTGTAGTCGGGTGCAATGTCGCCGGTCCATTGGAAGGGGAAACGGTGGGCGGCAACATTGGGCGGGCGCTTGCGGACACCATTATCAATGCCGTCCACATTGGCCATGATGAGCGGGCGCTGCCCGGGCCGGACTTGTTGTGTGATGTCATGATACAGGCGCATTCCCCAGACTTCTTTTTTCAGCCCCGGCAATGGCGGGACAAGGGCAACGCTCCAGTTGCGGTCGTACCACCAGACATCCAGACCTTCGTTTAACAAGCCGGAAAGACCGTCGTAGCGATAATTCATTTCGACGGGCTTGAGGCCATTGCCCTTCGGTTCGGGATGATCGTTGAACAAGACACGAACGTTTTTTGCGTGGGCTTCCGCGAGAAAGCGGCGCATGTCGGGAAACAGATTCGTGTTTGGCCGATAGCCGGTCGAGGCACCTTGCCGCCAGCCGGTATCAACGACCAGAACGTCGAGCGGAATTTTGTGCGCGCGATAATCGTCGATTTGCTGGAGGGCGGTGGTTTCGCTGTAATCGTACCAGCGGCTGTCGAAAGCGCCGAAGGCGAAGAGGGGGGGCATTTCCGTCGGCCCGGTCAATTTCAGGAAATCGGCGCGGAGGCGGTGATAATTTCCGCCCGGGACAAAAACGTAAATATCCGGCGCATTGTTGCTGAGATCCCAGCCGCTGGTTTCCGAAATGTTTGAACCAGCAGGGATTGGTGTCGCGCCCCAAGCGGGTGGAATGATGCGGGGAGAATCCGCGAACGACCATGACAGCGGTTTTTCTTCCGGACTGGGGAGCCATTTGCTGTTTTGCAACTTGCCGTCGAAAGCATAGAGAATTTTTTCATCGGGTGATTCGACGCTCACGCCATCCAGCGATTTGGCTCCGGCGGGAATGTGAACGATGTAGCGCGGCGTGCGGACGAGGATTTCGTTGGCGTTCGAGACAGTGGTGAAGGACACGCCCGGCCATTTCCGCTCCAGCACGTGAAACGTGGGGCGGTTTTCGAAGCCTTCCGGGCCGCGTAGCTCCAGGCGCACCAGGGAATCCGAGAGCAGTTGCGCGCGCACGTCGCCCACAACAACGCTTTCGTTAAGTGCGCCTGCGGCGATAGCGGGAAATATTGGCAGAGCCGCTGCCGCTGCCATCAGGACGGCCAGAATTCGAGGCTGCAATCCGGCTGGTGCGTGATGGCGGAATGGGATGGAGTGAAATTTCGTGCTCATCGAAAGCGTCATCTCGCAAACGACCGGATTTTATCCCATTGAAGGAACGACGCTACCGCATGTCAATGCGGTTGGCAGAAGATTAACCGCGCAGGTATTTGACGACAGCTTCGGTGCGGGAATGAACGTGCAGTTTTTCATAAACGGTCCGCACGTAGCTGCGAACGGTATCGATGCTGATGTTCATCCGATCCGCGATTTCCTTGTAGGCGTAGCCGTTGGCCAGTTGTTCGAGAAATTCCGTTTCACCGGGTGTCAGCGCCGAGATGGGCGAAACCTGCTTGGCTGGCGAGGAAAAAAATTGAACGACGCGGCGCGCGAGTTGCGGCGTCATGGGCGAGCCGCCGGCATGAACGTCACGGATGGCCTCGAGCAGCCGGGCGGAGGCCGTGCGTTTGAGCAGATAACCACTGGCGCCTGCCTTGAGTGAATTGAAGAGCGAATCGCTGTCCTCATACACGGTCAGCATCAAAAACTGCACGGCCGGCAGTTGCGCTTTCAACTGGCGAACGCACTCCACGCCCTTGATGCCGGGGAGGTTGATGTCCATCAGGACAACGTCCGGCGGATGATTCGGGATTTCGCGCAGCGCGGATTCCGCGTCGGCATATTCGCCCGCGAGTCGCAACGCGGAGGCGCGGCGAATCAATGCCGCCAGGCTGCTGCGAATGCCTTCGTCATCGTCCACAATCGCCACTTTGATTTGCATTTTTCGGCAATGGTCTGGCGATGATTTTAGCCGGGCAGCGCGTGGTTTGAAAGAGGAACCCTCAGGCGAACGGTGGTTCCTTTTCCGCGATCACTTTCAATCGAAAGCGTGCCATTCAGCGATTCGGCGCGTTGCCGCATGTTCCTCAACCCATGCCCGCCGTTTTCCTCCGCCGCAGCCGGGGTGAATCCTTCACCGTTGTCGTCAATGCAGATTTCGAGAATGTTTTTTGAAATCTTCGCCAGCAAATGAACCTCCGTCGCGGCGGCGTGCTTGAGCGCGTTGTTTAAGGCTTCTTTGACGATGAGAAAAATGTTGTGCCGGATGTCGGGCTGAACCGGAATCGCCGGCAGGTCGCGCGGAAGATCCAGACGGCAGCGGGTCGCATGGCCATCGAACAGTTCGTTTGCGAAATGAGCGATGTAGTCGACGAGACCCTGAAGCGTGTCGCTGGCCGGCCTGACAGCCCACACGATTTCTTCCAGCGCGCGGACTGTTTGATCGGCGGACTGCGAGATTTTTTGCGCGTGTGCATCCACCTGGGCGGGATTGTCCTTGTCCGCGTGGAGGAGGCCGCCCAGCAGCGAAATGCGCGTCAGCAACGATCCGAGATCGTCATGCAAATCGCGGGCAATGCGCGCGCGTTCCCGTTCGACGGCGTGTTCCTGCTCGGAGTGCTGGAGTTGCAGTAGAAATTTTCTTTTTTCAACGAAGCGGACACCAGCGGCCACGGCGGTCAGAAGCAGCAGGACCACCAGCGCGTCGAACCACCACTCCTGCCAGAAATGCGGCCTGACGAAATCTTCGAACGAGGTGGCAATGGCCATATCGCTGAAAATCCAACCCCGGCCAAGCCCGCCGTGGCGGAGGCGAATTTCGTCGAAGCAGGCGTTGGCCCTGAATTGCGTTGTCAATCGTGGCGACTGGTTTCCATCGGTGGCGCCTTTGGACAGACTGGGGTTCATCCAAACAGTGACGACATCGTCCGTGTGAGGAACATATTGGACCCGGAAAACAATGGTGCATCCCGTGCCGCGACGGGGAAGTTCATAAGGCTCGATATTATTAGTATCGTAGAATTCGGGGTGGGAAGACTTCAGGTCCACGTCTCCGCTCACCGTGTTGTTCGTGCCGATGACGGAGGTGTTAAACGCGCTGTAAGCCCATGCGTTGGTTGAATTGCCGACTCCGAGCCGCGGCGTGTCCCCCTCGTAAAGCTGGAATCCCGCGAAATATTTTTCCGTGCTCACGTCCGAGAGCGGATCCACGTGAAATTTGAAATAAAGAGTGTCGCTGGAAGCATCGCCGCGCTTCAAAGCCGCACCGAGAATGTCCTTGCCCGGACCGGTGTCGTGGATGAGCTGGCCGCCCTTGTCGCTCCACAAAATCGCGGCGGAAGAGGACATCGCTGACAGCAGCGCGATGACGAGCAGGACGAAGGCCGGTTTACGGCTGGACATGGAGGGATGATGCGATTGTTTTTGCGCCGAAACAAGTCGAGGGCGCGGAGGTGCGGCCTTTAGTTTTGAGGCGTGTGGGCGGCGAGCCACAACATGTCGGCATCGGAAAGACTGCACGACACGCGCTGCACTGTCCTATAACTGACGGTCCGATGGCTATTCATCACGGAGTCCACCCATTTGTGAATCTCCGCATGGCCATCGGCAAAGCTGATGCCGCAGGCGCCGCCGTGCAGGTTGCCCGGCAGTTCGGTAAATTGGGTTACCGCGTACGAAGCGGTGTAAAGGAGGGCGTCGTCAACGCTGTCCGGATGTTCGTCGGTGAAAACCCAGGCATCGGACGGGCCTGGGAAACGAAGGTCAGTCATCTTTTTTGCGGTGTACCATTGGGTCCAGCCGAAAGGATTGTCCGGTTCCTGATATTTATCGCCGTCGCCCATTGCACCATCCATGGCGATGCTGCGGACGCGGTGGTCCCAGCCCTGGCTGGCTTGCGCGGGGCTCACGAAGTTGGCGGCCGGGCAGGCGAAGACCTTGACGCTTTGCCCAAGGTAAGATCCCAGCAGCGCGTATTTGTCACTGACGAGATAGGTGATGTTCGTGTTGTATGTGCCAGTGGTCCAATCGATGGTGCCGGCGATCCACGATGGGCTCGTGGACCCGAACGGAAAGAATGTCGTGTTATGAACATGAGGATCGCTGTTGATCGCGAAATGATCGCTGTTCTCGTTGGTATACATGGCCCACGCCAGGGTGAGCTGGCGTTTATCGTTCATGCACGAGGTTGCGAGCGCCCTCATTTTGGCTTTGGCCAGCGCCGGGAGAAGCATCGCCGCCAGAATGGCAATGATCGCGATGACGACCAGCAATTCAATCAACGTAAATCCGTCGCGCTGGCGCTTCATAAACTTTTCACGATCGAACACGCAACATTGAATAGTGTCACCATCCGCCGGGAGCGAAGGGCTGCCGGAGGCGGTTTTAATTCATTAAGGTTTCACGACGCGGAACAGGGCGTTGCCGCTGACCGGGTAGTTGGTTTGACTCACGAAACCATTGGTCGGGTTGTTGAAGCCCCCCACCCAGTTCGTGCCGTCGGTCGCGAGCAGGTCCTGCCAGTTGCCATTGAGGTTCGTGGTTACCTGCAAATGGGCGCCGGGGCGGCCGAGCCAGGTGATGGCCACGGTGCCGGGCGTTGCCGGGGTTACGGCCAATTGAGTGGCGGTTTCATTGCCGCTGTTGAAGAACGGCTCGCGATATTGATTGCCAAATTTGTCGGTCGGCATGATGTAGGGATTCATGGCGGATGAGCGGACGACGCGGTAATGGTTTTGCGCGAATCCCGCCTCGTTGTCGCTGGGGCCGCCATTGATCGCATTTTCATCCATGCCATATTTGTACTCGAACGAAACCGGCGTCCCGGCAGGCATGATAATGGTGTTCGTGTAAATGTTGCCCAGTCCCTCTTCGATCATTTGATATCCGGGAGGGGCGGGGGACGGATTGATGCCTCCGCCCCAGGCGTACCAATTGGCGAACTGTCCATTGATGTACAGATTATCCGCACTCGGGTTGAAGGGATGTCCATCGGTGCCCACGGCGCCGGTCATGTCCACGCTGAAAAGCACCGGTGTGGGATGCGTGAGATAGTCATTGATTTCGGCATCATTGAACGTCACCGGGGGAACGTTCGTGCTGCCGGAGACGAGATACACGCGATTGCCGCTGCCGCCATTCGCGCCGTTCAAGTGGTCATACACGGTGTTGCCGGTGCTCACCTGGTTATAGCGGAATTGATACTGGATGCTGCCGCCGTTTCCCGAGGAAATGGGCGAACTGACGGTGTAGATATTTGTGTTCGACGCGGAGGGGTCGTTGGTCATGGCCACGCCGCTGCTCCAGCCATTGAAATCGCCCCACATCGAAACCGTCGCCGGGTTGAAATTTGTATCCGTCAACATCACAACGGACATATCCACGCTGAAAGTGAGGGTCGAAAGGGGCGCGTACGGTGCGTCCGCGAAATCCACAACGGGCAACGTTTGAGCCACATTGGCGAAGTAGCGGTTTCCGCCGGCGTCTGAGTTTACGGCCGAGGGCGACTCCCAATGATCGCCGCTGCTGGCGGTGGCGAGCACGTATTTGAAGGCCTCCGCGCCGCCGGGCGAACCGGAAATCGGGAAGGTTCCCACCCACACATTCGAGGTCACCAGCCCAAACTGATTTGTCCGGGCGATGCTTGGGTCGTTCGTCAAAGCCAGATCGGTGCCGGACCAATTGTTAAAAATACCGCGCACGACGGCCTGGTCCGTTGCCGGATTAAAATTGTTCAGGGCGATCTGCTGCGAGAGATCCACCTGGAAGGTGATGTTATTGGTCACCGGCGCGCCGGCATCGTTGAAGAAGGCGGTCGGCAGCATGAGGCTGGCGCCCGAGGTGGCCGGCAAGAGCACGGCCCGGTTCTGGCCGGACGCCGGGGTTTCCCAGGTGCTTCCGTTGATCACGAACTTGTATTCCAGCTTTCCACCGTTCGTGTCCGTGGTGTCGTCAAGTGTATTGGTGTAAATGGTGCTGGCGCCTTGTTGAACCAACGTCAGCGCGGCCCCCCAGTTGTTGAAGGTACCGTGGGCTTCGGCGTGATCGCTGGCGGGATTGAAGGTCCCATTGGCGATATTGGTGGCCATATCGACGCTGAAGGTGACGAACGTGCTGGCAGCGCGTGAAGTCGCCAGACCGGCTGCACACAACAATGCCGTGACGAGAATTGGGTGTGGGGATTGGAGTCGGATGCTTTTCATGGTCGGTTGATGCAACGGATGAGTTGACCCTGCGACTCTACCTCGCGGGCGGCGGCGGCATCTACCGCATGTTTGTGCGGACCAAAAACGAAGGGCACTTCTGCATCGGGCCATTAAAGCACATCCACGTTGGATGGAGCCAATGAAAAGTGGGTTGAAGGCTGGAAATACCGCCAGCCACCCGGCGCTCCTTTTCGCAACCGTGCCGGAAATCGCCCAGGCTCACGCATTTAATTTCCTTGAAAAACAAGCCCAACCTAACCAAAGCGGTCCCATATGTAGCGCAGGCGTCTTGCCTGCGAGTTCCGGTACCGTCCCGGCGCCTGGAGCAGTGTTCGCGTCATTGCGCTTCAAGGTCTGGCGGCGAGACGCCGCCGACACTCGCAGCCGGGACGGCTGCGCTACATTTAAATGCGTGAGCCCTGGGAAATCGCCTTATGAACAAGAACCGGCGTTATGCCGAGCGGCGGCGCATTATAAAGATGACGCCGGCGAGGCCGGACAGCATCCAGAGCGCGGCACTCGAGGGTTCGGGCACCGGGCTGGTGTTATAGGTGGAAAAGGAGGTTTCGGTTTGCGCATTGCCCCAGCCGGATGTGCCGGTCAGGCTGCCGCCCAACGCTTCGGGTGAACTGTAGCCGGTGGTCGAGACCTGCTGGCCGAAAAGTTCAAAGCTTTGCCCGGCGCCCGGCGTCAGGCCGATGTCCGCCAGATTGAACGAGAACGTGTAAGTTCCCTGCGCGTCGGAACCGGTCGGAGACAGATTGATGCTGTTTATGAAATTCTGGCTGTTGGCGCCGCCGTTTTCCAACTGCCAAATGCCGCCGAAATTGATGCCGCTGCCGGGTTGCAATCCAATGGCGTAATTTGGCGCGAAGCCCGGCGAAAAATTCAGCGTGCTTTGCTCGCCGGCGCCGCCGTATTGGGAAATGGCGCTGCGAAGGGAATCGCCGTTGTCGTTGAAACCCGAGGTGGAAGAAAAACCGCCGGAGCCGGATTGCAAATAGAGGACAAACGCGTTGCCGCTGAGACCACCGCCGGTGGTGAGACTGCCCGAAACGGTGGTTCCGTTGTCGCTCAAGGTGAGTTGGGCGTTGCCGATGGCGCCGTTCCAAGCCGTGCTGCCGTTGCCATTGAACGTGGTTTGGGCGGGGGACTGGCTGAGGCCGGCTGCCAGGACAATGGTGAGAGGAACCAAAGTTTTCATTTTCATGTTGATGCGGGTTGTGATGAAATTTGTCTCAATTTGTGAGGCGATCTGCTACCGCATATTTGTGCGGTGGGTGCTAAGCGGAGCGCGGAGCATTGCTCTGCGGGGTGGTTTGGACTAACTGGCGGAGCAATGCTCCGGTCGTTTGGGCTATGCGCCCGCTTATACCCCTGCCCAGTACCGGCCATCAATGGAGAATTCCCGCTCGCCCATGCTTGTTTCATGCCCTGCCATTTGCCTTTTCCCGCTCCTTTCCTAGGAATGTCATAGCTTTGGCGGATGTAACCATAACTGGTGACTCGCCGGGGACAGGGGTTCAGGTATTGTCATGGCGTCATTGCGATGCAGAAATGCAGGTTACCGTGTGAATGGCGTAGAACTGCGGCGCCGCGTCAAAAGTGATTTTGGATTTGAAGTTGTTCTCATTAAGAGGCCGGAGTAGTGTCCGGCCTCTTTTCTTTTGCAGTGGCACGGGCGTCCCCGCCCGAGTGGAATGAAACTCACGGGCGAGACGCCCGTGCCACTAAAAACTTGTAACCGGAGGGCGGTTCGGGTTGTCTTTCCCGGAATAATCCTATTCCGAATCAACTATGAAAAACATTGCACTGGTAACCGCATTCACTTTGGCGACGTTTTCGGTCCTGGCTGCGCCGCTGCCGGATCCGAGCAAATTGCCGCCGGTTTCGAAACAAGAAGGCGTGACGTTCGAGAAGGACATTCATCCGATGTTTGAGGATTCGTGCGTGCGCTGTCATGGTGAGAAAAGGCCGCACGCCGATTTGCGGCTGGATACTCTTGAAGGCGTCCTGAAGGGGGCAAGGGACAAACATGGGGAGAAAAAAGTCGTGATCCCCGGCCATAGCGAGGAGAGTCCGCTGGTGTTTGCGGTTTCGGAAATTAACGGAAAGATTTCGATGCCGCCGAAGCCGCGTGCGCCGCGTCCGGGGATGAATGGCGCGACCAATGCGCCTGCGATGCCCCAGCATCCGTGGAAGCCGTTGACGCCGGAACAGGTGGGGCTCATTCGGGCGTGGATTGACCAGGGGGCGAAGTGATGGCAAGTGGCATGGGCGTCCTCGCCCGTGCCACTATAAAAAACGCTCCGCTGAACTCAGCGGAGCGTTTTGTTTTTTGGACTGCGATTTCAGGCGGTGCCGACCGGCGTCGGCAAAGCGAAAACTTCCGCAAGGCGAACCAAATTCACTCGGGACGCCATCCAAAAAGGTCGAATTCGGGGTGTGGCGTCTAAGCCCTTTGTTCTAGGCCAAAAAGGGCGGTCAATGCTTGACGGCAAGTTTGGTATTGGCTTCGATGTTTGTTGGTAACTAACACGTTAACCTTGGTAACTAGAAAGTTGACCAACAATTTCGAAGCTGTATCAATGAACTTTTGGACTGTCGCGCGTCGTTTGGCACGGAACGGCGTGGTATTTGCCGGGGCGCTTTGCCTGATTTTGCCTGCTGTCGCGCAACGAGTTACTCTCAATTTCAATCCCGATTGGAAATTCATCAAGGCGGATCCCGCGAACGCGCAGGAGGAGGCGTTCAATGACAGTGGCTGGACGAATGTTTCCGCGCCGCACACTTACAATGACACGGATACGTTCGATGACTGGTCGATTCGCGGCCATCATGGCGAGGAGAACCAGTGGGGCGGACGCACGTGGTATCGAAAAACGTTTACCCTGCCGCAATCGGACGAGGGCAGGAAAGTTTACATTGAGTTTGAGGCGGTGCGGCAGGTGGCGGAGGTGTATCTGAATGGCAAATTGCTCGGGACGGCCAAAACCGGGTTTCTTCCCTTCGGCTTTGATCTGACGCCTTACGTGCGGTTCGGCAAACCGAATGTGCTGGCGGTGATGTGCGATAATCGATTCATGAAGGACCCGCTCGGGAAGGAATCGTCGCCCTCGGAGCCGCCGGCAGCGGGAAACCCATTGAACATTGCGCCCACGGCGAGCCCGAGCCTGGCGGCGATGGAATCAAAATTCAATTCAATCATTCCCGATTCGGTGGATGATCTGCAGGCGTACCAGATTCCGTGGAACAATCCGCATTGGCACCCGGCGCATGGCGGGATTTATCGCAACGTGCGTCTATACGTGATGGATCCGTTGCATATTTCGCTGCCGCTCTACAGTTTTTTGCAAACCGAGGGGCCTTACGTTTACGCGACGGACATTTCCACGGATTCGGCGACGATTCATCTCGATGTGCCGATCGAAAACAGCCGCAGCACGGGTGAGAAAGTAGAATTGGTGGCCCGGGTGCTGGACCACGATGGCAAGGCGGTGCTGACGATGAAGCACGATGGCGACGTGGTGGCGGGCGCGAGCGCGAAGTTCAGCGTGTCGGGAGTGTTGCCGAAGCCGGAGTTGTGGGAGTCGGATTACCCTTATTTGTATCACGTGTCGTGTTCGCTGCTGGTGGACGGGCAAACGATCGATACGACTGAAATTCCGCTGGGGATTCGCACGGTGAAATGGACGACGGACAGGGGATTTTTCATCAATGGCCATCATGAGAAGCTCCATGGCTGGGGCCAGAAACCGACCGATGAATGGGCTGGTCTGGGCGCGGCGCAACCGGACTGGATGCATTTTTACACGTTGAACCTGATGAAAGAGGCGGGTGGTAATTGGGTCCGCTGGGGACATTGCGCGGCGGGGCCGGAAATGATCAAGGCTTGTGATGAACTGGGCTTGATGGTGGAGCAACCTGGATTGGACGGCGAATCGGACACCGTGCGCGCGGCGTGGAAGCTGCGCGCGTCCGGTTTTCGGGACATGATTATTTATTACCGCAACGACCCGGCGATTTTGATTTGGGAAGGCGGCAACCAGAAGGTGACGCGCGAGCACGCGGAGGAGTTGCGCGGTTACATGGATGAATATGATCCGCACGGCGGCCGGGCTTACGCGCATCGGCGTTCGGACCAGACAGATGGCAAATTCATGGACGTGTGCATCGGGACGGAAGGCGGTTGGGAATTGAAAAACCTGCCGGTGGTGGAAGGCGAATACGACCGGGAAGAATCGCCGCGGCGGATTTGGGATGATTTTTCACCGCCGACGTTCGGTTACGGAGCGGCGAAAGGGCGCTCGGACTATATCCTGACTTCGGAGCAATACGCAGTGAATCAGATGGCGCAATATCTGAAGAAGGTGGGCATGCCGGAGCATTGCGGCGGGGCGAATTGGATTTTTTCGGACACGACCAGCGGCGGGCGGGACGCGGCGGAGGTGGATCGCGCGGGCGGCGAAGTGGATGGCGTGCGATTGCCGAAGGAGGCGTATTACGTGTGCCAGGCGATGTTCGACGCGCGCAATCCGCATGTGCACATCATCGGGCATTGGACGTATCCGGCGGGGACCAAGAAGACCATCTATGTTACGCAAAATCGCGACCGGGTGGAATTGTTCGTGAACGGAAAATCGCTTGGGTTCGGCACGCCGGATCCGGATGGCCCGTACATTGTTTCATTCAAGGATGTGGTGTGGGAGCCGGGCGAGATCAAGGCGGTGATGTATTCGGATGGCAAAGCGGTGGCGACGGACACGATCCGCACGGCGGGTCCGGCGGTGGCGTTGCGAATGACGCCGATTGTGAATCCCAATGGCGGCCTGCGCGCCAATGGTTCGGACATTTTGTTGATTGATGTCGAGGCGGTCGATGCGAAGGGCGAGCGTTGCCCGACCTTCCAGCAGCGCGTGAATTTCGAAATGAAGGGCTGCGGCATCTGGCGCGGTGGTTATAACAGTGGCAAGACCAATTCCATCAATCATACGTACCTCGATCTCGAGTGCGGCATCAATCGCGTGGCGGTTCGCGCGTTGCGGACGGCGGGCAAAATCACGGTCAAGGCCATGTGCGACGGGCTGAAATCCGCGAGCGTCACGGTTCGATCGGCGCCGGTCAAAATGGAGAACGGGTATTCGACGGAAATGCCGGTGATGCCCGTGGTGCAACTCCCGGCCGAGCGGCCAGTGATTACTTCGGCATGGGATCAACCGCAGATTCGGGAGCAGAAGAGGACTCACGGCGGGAAGTTCATCACTGATTTTTCTTATTCCGGGCCGACGGCCGCGGTCCATTTGGAATCGGGAGCGGAGGATGGAAAGAAAATTTACGTGGATGGCAATGATTCCTTCAGCGGGTTACCCGAGGAATTGAAAGGCGCCGATTACGTGCAGGCGGCGGCGGCGGATGCGCGTTATAATGCGGTCGATTTAATGGAAATGGCGATCAAGTCGGGCTCGACAGTTTATGTGGCGCATGATGACCGGCTGGCGGCGCCGGACTGGCTGACGCGGCAGTTCAAGCGGACGAATGAGCGCATAATCGTGAAGGGGCATTCGATGAGTATTTTCGAGCACATTGATCCCGGCGCTGAAAGCCTCACTCTGGGAACCAACACGGAAAACGCCAATGCACCGGCGGATTCGGGGATGTATATCGTGTTTGTGAACGGGCATTAAACAAACCACGAATAGACACGAAGGGACACGAATCGATTGGTGTTCGCGCCGATCAGGAGATCGGCGCTCCGAGTCCCGGAGTCATTAATGGACTTGCGCGTCGGCTTCTTCGAGCGGCCAGTTGGGGAGGATTTCCTCGGCGAGTGAATTCGGGGCCGGATTTTGGTGCAGCTTTCTTTCGGCCAGAATTCCAACCATGGCGGCATTGTCGGTGCAGAGCTCTTTTTCGGCGAGGCGCAGTTTCAGGCCGTTGGTTTTGCAAGCGGCAGTGAGTTGGCGGCGCAGGGCGCGGTTGCAGGTCACGCCGCCGGAGGCGGTCACGCAGCAGACGCCGAGGCGGTTGGCGGCTTTGACGGTCTTTTTCACGAGCACATCCACGATGGCAGCTTGGACGCTGGCGCAGAGATCGGCCAGCGATTGAGAGCTTTCGAGCAACGCTGGATTATCCCGGAGGAAATAGCGGACCGAAGTTTTCAGGCCGCTGAAACTAAAATCGTCGCCTGGATCGTTGATCATCGGGCGTGGGAAATCAAAGGCTTTGGGATTGCCGCGCTCGGCGAGGCGGTCGATTTCCGGGCCGGCGGGATAGGGGAGACCGATGAGTTTGCCGGTTTTGTCGAAGCACTCTCCGGCGGCATCGTCCATGGTGGAACCGAGCAGGTGATGCTTCAATTCGCTCTGCACGTGAACGAGCATGGTGTGGCCGCCGCTGACGATGAGCGAGACGTTGGGTTCGAAGGCGGCGAAATCGGCGGCGAGCGGGTTGCCGCCGGTCCAGGGCGAATACAGGTGCGCTTCGTGATGGTGAATGCCCAGAAATGGTTTGCGCAAGGCAAAGGCCACGGCCTGGCCGGAGCGGAAGCCGGTCATCAAGGCGTGCGGCAGGCCGGGGCCGCGCGTGGCGGCGATGGCTTCCAACTGCTCAGGGGTTGCGTGGGCCTCGGTGAGGGCGGTTTGGACGACGGGAATCAGGTTGCGCAAATGTTCCCGCGCGGCGAGTTCGGGAACGACGCCGCCGTATTCGGCGTGCAAACGGATTTGCGAGGAGACGACTGAGGATAGCACGCGTCCCCCGTGAATGACGGCTGCGCTGGTTTCGTCGCAGGAAGTTTCGATCGCGAGGAGCAAGGTGTTAGTTGGGTTAAATGAGTTAAATGGTTGAATCGTTAAATGAGTCCGAAGTGCGTGGCTTCATCGAACCTTTTTGACTGATTTAACTCATTTAGCCAATCACCTATCTAACCATGCCGGTTTATCGTGCAACTGATTCCTCGGTTTGCCGCGCCGCCATTTTCTCGTCGGAATGGCTGTTGGAACGGTCGGTGTAGAGCATGATGCCCTTCAACAAATCCTCGGCGCGCTCGAGCTGGGGATCGTGCTGGGATTTGAGGAGCGCGCGCTGTTTTGGGTCCAGGGATTCCATTCCGGCCGGCGTGAATTCCGTGAGGATGGCTTCGTTTTCCTCCGGCGTGGTGGGCACGATGATGTTCGGCGTGATGCCGACTTCGTGAATGACCTTGTGGCTGGGCGTGTAATACTTGGCCGTGGTGAGGCGCAACGCGGAGCCGTCATCGAGCGGGATGATGCTCTGGACGGAGCCTTTGCCGAAGGTTTTTTCGCCAAGAATAATTGCGCGATGCAAATCCTGCATGCAGCCGGAGACGATTTCCGAGGCGCTGGCGCTGCCGAGATTCACGAGAATGACGATGGGCATGCCGTGCAATTCATCGCCGCGGCCGGCGGCGCGATGAACCGAATCCTGGCTGGCATTGCGGCCTTCGGTGGAAACAATCTTGGTTCCGCGCGGGAGAAATTTTTCACAAACCTCGACCGCCTGGTCGAGCAGCCCGCCCGGATTCCAGCGCAAATCGATGATCAAACCCTGCATGCCCTGGGCTTTCAATTTGTTCAATGCGACTTCGAGGTCGTCGGCCGTTTTTTCGCCGAACTGGGTCAGGCGCACGTAGCCGATTTTATCCGGGCCGAGAGGAAAATCTTTTTTGCCGTTGATGTCCTTGACCATGTCGACGTTAATGACTGAGCGGGTGAGGGTGTAGTCTTTGATCTGGTCGTTGGAGGGGCGCATGAGGGTCATGCTGACCTGCGTGTTGGGATCGCCGCGCAGCAACTTCACCGCATCGGTGAGCGCCATGTTTTCAGTGCTCTTGCCGTTGATTTTGATGATGCGATCTCCCGAGAGAATGCCCGCCTTGAATCCTGGTGTGTCTTCCATCGGCGCGACGACGGTTATGAAATTGTCCCTCATCGCGATCACGATGCCGAGGCCGCCGAAATGCCCTTCGGTATCGCTTTGCAGATCCTTGTATTTGTCGGGGTCGAGAAATTCGCTGTGCGGGTCGAGTTCATTGATCATTCCCTTGAGCGCGCCGTAGACAAGTTCCTGGTAGGTGAGGTTGGTGCCATCGACATAGTCGCGCCGCACTTTTTCCATGACTTAGGAAAAGAGCTTCACGTTCGGGTAAACCGAATCCTTTTCCGCGGTGTCCGCGGAACTGGAATAAACCCGGGCGCCAATGAAGAGGTTGACGGCCAAAACGGCGGCAACCAGGCAGAAAATCAATCGTCGTTTCATATCAGACGCAGGAAAGCTATCACAATTGCGGCAGGTTTCGAGGGCTATTTTGCATTTTGCAGCAGCACAGCAACATACGGCAAATCTTCGGGGCGCGTGACTTTGGGATTGGGTTGCGGGTCGATGACCAGGCGGACGGGCTGGCCGATCAAATCGCACGCGGCGGTGTCGTCGGTGACGAGCAATCCGCGGCGGCGCACTTCGGCGAGGGCGCGCTTGATGACTTGGAGGCGGAAGGTTTGCGGCGTTTGCACGGCCCAAAGGCGGGAGCGGTCGAGCGTGCGCTCAATCAGTTTGCCGTCGACGGATTCCTTGATGGTGTCCGTGATGGCTTGCGCGGCGACGGCGGCGCCGGTTTCGCGCGCGGCGGCAATGGCGGCTTCAATGAGCGACTCGCTGGTGCAGGGGCGGGCGGCGTCCTGAATGGCGACGATTTCGGTTTGCGACGAAACGGCTTCAAGGCCGTTCCAAACGGAGTCCTGGCGTTCCTTTCCGCCGACGACCAAACGAAATGGTTTTTTCAGCGAAAATTTTTCCGCGAGTTCTTGAAAGGCGGATTGCATGCCATCGCGAACAACCACGATGATTTCATCGATGCATTTGGCGTGGGCGAAGCGTTGCCAGGTGTGCGCGACGACGGGTTTTCCGGCGATTTCGAGGAACAGTTTATCGATGTTCGGTCCCATGCGGGTGCCTTTGCCGGCAGCGACGAGGATGGCCGTGTTCCGTGTTGCGTATTCCGTGTTCAAGCGCGGAAATCGTATTCAGAGGAGACGCGACAGGCAATACGTTAGCGATTCGCAGGAGACGAGGTGACGAGTCTCAAATTTTGAAATTGCGGGACGTTTTATCAAATCACTCCCGAATTGCATAAATTTGGTCGCCCGGCCAGACGAGTGGATTTATTACCAAATGGTCGGTTGGAGTCCATTTTGATAACGTCACATGACACGTGATGCGCTGCTACGTTCAAAGCGGGAATTCGTATTCACGGAACACGGAATACGTAACACATTAAAAAATCAGAGACTCCTTACATCGTCTCCTACGGGGTTTGACGAGTTAGCTTGCGCGCCAGTCGAGGACTTTGAGTTGGACCGAGCGTTTGCCGTTGTATTGATTGATTTGCGGGGAGAAGGCGAGGTCGAATTTGCCGACGGGAAGCGAGCCGTTGCCGGCGCCCCACCAGACCGCTTCGTGCGTGCCGGCGCCGTCGGTGACCCACATTTTAACGTGCTTCTTTTCGGCGCCGATGCGTTGCAAGGGGCGCTGATGGGTCAGGCTGCGGGCGCAGAATTGCACGGAGGGATTTCCCTGGCCGGTTGGACGCAAGCGGTCGAGTTCGGCGAGGCGTGCCAGGGTGATTTCGTCGAGGCCGACTTCGCCGTCGAGGCGGAGCGGAGGCTGGAGGTCGTTGGGTTTGAGCGTGCGGCGGGCGTGGTCGTTCAGGCGGCTGCGGAAGGCATCGAGATTTGCGGCGGCGATGCTCAGGCCGGCGGCCATGGCGTGGCCGCCGTGGCGGAGGAGGAGGTCGTTGCATTCGCGCAAGGCGGCGGCGAGGTCGAAACCGGCGATGCTGCGGCCGGAGCCGCGCCACTCCTCGCCTTCACCACCGATGATGATGGTCGGGCGATAAAATTCCTGGAGCACGCGCGAGGCAACGATCCCGACCACGCCGATGTGCCAGAGCAATTGGCCTTCCACGATGACGAAATCGGTGTCGGGATTGAACTTGGCGCGGATGGCGCCGATGACTTCGTCAACGATGCTGCGTTCGATTTTTTGGCGTTCGCGATTTCGCGAGTCGAGCGCCTGCGCGATGGGCGTGGCTTCGGCTTCGTCGCGCGCGAGCAGCAGGCGCAGGGATTCTTCGGCAGTTTCAAGGCGGCCGGAGGCATTCAGGCGCGGCGCGAGCTGGAACGCGACTTCGTAGGTGCCGAGCGGTGAGGCGCATTGCGCGACTCTCTTCAGTGCGACGAGGCCGGGGCGCTGGGTGATGTTGAGGCGTTCGATTCCGGCGTAGACGAGCAGGCGATTTTCGCCGGTCAAGGGAACGATGTCGGCGATCGTACCGAGAGCGACGAGGTCGAGCAGCGGGCGCAGGTCGAAATCAGCGAAGCCGGAAACATTCGCGTCGCGGCCGCGCTTGACCAGGGCGTGGGCGAGTTTGAAGGCGAGGCCGACGCTGCAGAGCTCGTGGAAATTGGCGATTGACGATTGGCGATTGCCGATTTCGGCGGCGGTTAGTTGTGGGTTCACCAGCGCGGTTGCATTTGGGGCGGGTGAGGAAATTTGGTGATGGTCGAGAATGAGGACGTCCACGGCGCGTTGACGGAGCCAAGCGATGCTTTCGACAGCAGTTGAGCCGCAATCCACGGCGAGCAGGAGCGTGGTGGGAAATTTTTTGAGGCAATTTTCCACAGCGTCCTGGCTCAGGCCGTAGCCTTCGTCCATGCGATGCGGCAGGTAATAGTTTGCCTGCCAGCCGAGCCGGCCAAGGACTTCCACGAGCAAGGCGGTGGAGGTGACGCCGTCGACGTCATAGTCGCCAAAAATGACGATTGGTTCCTGGCGTTCGCGGGCCTGGAAGAGGCGCTCGACGGCGGCGGCCATGTTCGGGAGGAGAAATGGATCGGTGAGATTTTTGAGGCGCGGCTGGAGGAAATCGGCGATGTGTTCGGCTTCGCTGAAGCCGCGATTGACGAGGCATTGAGCGAGGAGCGGGGAAATTTTCAGGGCATTGGCGAGCTGGCCGGTGAGGAGCGGTTGTGGCGGGGCGACTGTCCAACGGAATTTCATTTAAATCTTGGGTGCAGATTACGCGGATGGTGGCGGATTAAAAAGAAAAATGAATGGAGTGGTGCGGTTTGCACTTAGGAATGCATCCTCAAAAAACCCTCACCTGACCCTCTCCCATCCGATGGGAGAGGGAAAAGTGTTCACACGCTGGGATCAATTCAGCCGCAGGGTTCGCGATGGTTTTTCCGTGAATCGTCGAGAGCGGAGGCAAATCCGTCACAGGCGCTCGAATTCTAGCCCCGTTTTCTTTTTTCCCGCCAGGCGGAGATGAGGGAGGCGAGGATGGCGATGGCGAGGATGCCGCCGACGATCAGGAGCGAAAGGCCAATCGGAATGTCCGCCTGGAACCAGCGCGGCGTGTTGTCGTGAGGGTCGATGAGCATTTTGACGCCGATGAAAATGAGCACGCAGGCGAGGCCGTATTTCAGGTAGCGGAAATAGCCGATGGCGCCGGCGAGCACGAAATACAACGAGCGCAGGCCAAGGATGGCAAAGACGTTCGAGGTGAAAACGATGAACGGGTTTCGCGTGACGGCGAAAATGGCGGGAATGGAATCGAAGGCGAAGATCAAATCGGTGGTTTCCACCATGAGCAGCACGAGCGCGAGCGGCGTGAGAGCGGAGCGGCCATTCCATTCGGTGCGGAATTTCTGCCCGTCGAGGTGCGGAGTAACGGGAAAGAATTTGCGCGCGAGGCGGATGATTTTGTTTTTTTCGGGTTCCACTTCGGTCTGGACGAACAGCATTTTTACGCCGGTATAAATGATGAAGGCGCCGAAGACGTAGAGAATCCAGTCCAGCCACCCGATCAACGCGGCGCCGGCGCCGATCAGCAACCCGCGCATGACCAGCGCGCCGAGGATGCCCCAAAACAGCACGCGATGCTGGTATTGGGACGGGATGCGGAAATAGCCGAAGACCAGCGCGATGACGAAGACGTTATCCATCGAGAGAGAAAGCTCGATGAGATAGCCGGTGACGAATTCAAGCGATTCTTTCTGGCCGCGCGCGGGGCGGAGCGCCCAGGCAAAGGCCATCGCGAGGGTGAACCACAGCGCGGTCCACAGCAGGGCTTCCTTGAAGCCGACGACATGGGCTTTCCGGTGGAAGAGCCCGAGGTCGAGCGCCAGGAATATCACCACGAATGCAATAAAACCGACCCAGTGCCAAGGGGTAATTGCAACCGTGGCAAGCATGGCGGCGGATTAGCGCGCCGCGGAGGGTTTCGGTTCGGCGACCATTTGCGTTGCGGCGCCGATCTTGGGCCGCTGCCCGTGAGAGCGCCACAACACCCACGCGCTCGCGATGTAAATACTCGAGTAGGTCCCCGTGATAATGCCAATAAGGAACGTGAACGCGAAGTCGTTGATTTCGCCGCCGCCGAAAATGAACAGCGACAATGTGGCCAGGAACACCGTGCCGGACGTGATGATGGTTCGGCTCAATGTTTGATTGAGCGCCTGGTTCATCAATTCGCGGAACGTGCCGCGCACGCCGAGCCGGAGGTCTTCCCGGATGCGGTCAAAGATGACGATGGTGTCGTTGATGGAAAAACCGATGATGGTGAGCACGGCGGCCACCGTAGTGGCGTTGAGTTCGCGACCGACGAGGAAATACCAGCCAAGCGTCATCAAGATGTCGTGAATGATGGCGATGACCGCGCCAACGGCGAACGAGAATTCGTAGCGGAAGGCCACATAAATCAGGATGCCGAACATGGCGAGCAAGGAGGCGATGATGGCGGCTTGCTGGATTTCCTGGCCGACGATCGGGCCTTCCTGGCTGACGCTCAGCGGCTTATTGCCAAAATGGGCGTCCGGGAATTTCTGAGCGAGAGCGCCGAAGATTTTGTCCGCGACGGCGGCATTGTCACCTTTGGCGGACTCGCGGGCGGTCACCTGCAAGGTATCCAAACCGGTGGAAAGATTTTTCTGGTAGGACACCAGCACTTCGCGTCCGCTGACGGAAGTCGCGACTTTGCGGACCTCGTCCACGCCCGGCTTGTGCGCGGGATCGACCTGCAGGACCATTTTTTCACCGCCGGTGAACTCGACGCCCAGGATGCCGTGAGCGCCATAGAAACCTCGGAAGGCAAAACCGTAGATATTGCCGACCAGGATCAAGGTCCAGGAGAGGGCGAAGGCCACCTTGGCCCATTTCATGAAATCCAGCTTCATCGTCGCCGGAATCAGATGGAACATGTGCAGTTTCTTGATCAGATTTCGGCTGAGGAGGAAATCGAAAATGAGCCGCGTGACGACCAGCGCGGTGAACAAGCTGGCGGCGACACCGATGGTCAGCGAGACGCCGAATCCTTTCACCGAACCGGTGCCCATGAAAATCAAAATGATGGACGAAATCAGCGTCGTGACGTGCGAGTCGAAAATGGTGCTGAAGGCGCGGTCATAGCCGGCTTCGAGCGAGCCACGCAGGGATTTGCCCTTGGCCGCTTCCTCGCGAATGCGCTCGAAAATCAGCACGTTGGCGTCGACGGCCATACCTATGGTGAGCACGACACCGGCGATGCCGGGCAGGGTCAGCGTGGTGTCGATGGAGGCCATGACGCCCAGCAGGATGATGATGTTGAGGATCAACGCCATATCCGCGACCGCGCCGGCGATGCCGTAATAAACCAGCATGAAGCCGGCAACCAGAATGACGCCGATGACGGCAGCTTTGATGCCGCTATGAATGGAGTCTTTGCCGAGGGTGGGATCGACGGAGTTTTCATCGATGATATGGACGGGCGCCTGCAGCGGGTTCTGCAACACGTTCACGAGTGTGCGCGCTTCGTCTTCCGAGTAATCGCCCGTGATTTCGCCGCCGCCTTGCAGGGCGGACTGGATGACGGGAGCGGTCTGTAATTCACCGTCGAGAACGACGGCGAGCTTATGGCCGATATTGGCCTTGGTGAGTTGGTAGAACTGATCGCTGTGGGCGGAGTCCAGACGGAATTGGATCTGCGGTTTGCCGAAATTATCGCGCGTGGGCCAGGCATCGCTGATGCCGCCGACCATGGCGGGGGTCTTTCTGACGAGGTAACTCTCCTTGACGGTCTTGCCATCGGGCTGAGTGCGTTCCATGGTCATCAGCTTATAACCAATGGGGGTAATTCCCTGCTTAACCAATTCATCGCTTTTCTCATTGACCAGATAGAATTCGAGGTAAGCGACTTTCTGAATGTTGCTTTTGGCTTCATCCATCTGCGATTCAGACAAGCCCGGCAACTGGATGGAAATGCGGTTGTTGCCTTCCGGCTGGATGACGGGTTCGGCGACGCCGAAGGCATCCACACGTTTGCGCAGCACTTCGACGGCCTGCGAGAGGGCGCCGGAGACATCGACGGTGTTGATGTTCGTTTCAACCACTCCCAATTTATTCGTGCTGATCTCAGTGTGGACCAGATGGTTCGTATCCATCTCGACGAGGAAGGACGTGCCGCCGCGGAGATCGATGCCGAGATGAATTTGGCCCATGGCCTCCTGCTGAACGGCGTTCAGGATGGAAGTCGTGGGATGGAGAGCGGTTCCCGGCTTGATGAATTGCGGGAAATACCTGGTGATATCATTGGTCCCGATGGCATCCACCAGGTTGTCGTATTCGCGGTTGGGGTGGTCTTTGCTCAGGGCCTGCGCTTTATTGACAATGTCGACAAACGTTTGATCGGTGCCGCGGGCGTTTTGGCGGAAGACCTGGATCAAATCGCGGTCTTGGGGCGGGTAGATTTCGAAAATGGCCCAAGCCACGATGGCGACGACGATGATGAATCTCCAGAGGTTATTTCGGTTCATGAGGACTTAGGATGCGCTGGCTTCGCCGGAGCGTTCGCGGATTTCGGCAATGGCGCCTTTGGTGATTTCCAATTTGGCATCGGCGGAACGGACGGAAAGGGAGTCTTCTTTGACGTTAATGACGGTGGCGATGATGCCGCTGGTGGTGACGATTTTGTCGCCGGATTTGACGGTTTTGATCATCTGCGCCTGTTCCTTGGCTTTTTTCTGCTGCGGCCGGATGAGGACGAAGTAGAACATGACAAACAACAGCACCATCCAGCCCAGCATGGGGATAGGCGATTGCTGCTGTTGTCCCGGCTGGGCCGGGGCGGCCAAGGCCAGAACCGCGCTAACGTTCATCAAATGCATAATTTCAAATTAAGAGCCGTTAAGTCTAAGCGCGCAGATGGTTTTGGCAAGTGATTATGAGGGCGGGTTTTTATGCCCGGGGAAGTTTTCACCACGAATTAACACGAAGAGACACGAATTTTGAAACGAAGATCGCAAAGGGACGAGAGTGTCATTGGTCGAGGAAGCAGAGGCAGCAAAGATGAGACACGAATTACACGAATAGACACGAATTGTTTAACCGCGGATGGACACCGATAAAATCACAGAGGAAATGCAGCCAACCGAGGCGTTCGCGCCGATCAGGAGATCGGCGCTTCGGGCGAAAATAAAAGCGCGACACCCGTCTGACAAGGTGTCGCGCCCACCCAACTACCCAACATTCCAAGATCAGCGTGGTGCAAAAGGTTTGTTGATGTTGAAGGAGCCGCTGCAAATGTTCACAATGTCATTGAAACTATTGGTTGGAGAACGAAGCGAGGTGTAATTGAACGAGCCGCTGATGATGGTCTTTTTCGTCAATATGCGCTCGTTGATGGTCGCTCCGCCGAGGCTCTGGCCGCTGCCGGCCAGGGGCAGGGGAATGACTTGGGCGCCAATGACGATTTGATTTCCAGCCGCGTTCGTCAGCGCGGGAGGGAAGGTGATGCTGTACATGAACAGGAGATTGGTATAAATAGGAGTGCCCGAGGAATCCACGACTTCCAGGAAATCACCTGAAACGGCCGGGTCCGAGCTGCCGTTTTGGACGTAGACGAGGCTTAAATTCTTGTTCGTGTTGCCGGTGGCCGTGATGGCGTCCTGGATGTAAGTTTTGTTGTTCAGTTTCGTGGAGACGATGTCTCCATTGTCGTTGGTGCTGAGACAGGTTCCTTTGATGTTTATTTGATAGGTGGTTTGTCCGAAGCCTTGAACCGCCAAAGCGCACAGTCCGGAGAGGATTGCCAGCATGATTTTTGAATGTTTCATGCCGCGATTTTAGGAGAAAGCTTTCCGAGGGAAATAGGGACTAATCCTGCTTCTTTTTGGGGTGTTTCACTACCGCTTCGGCCGGGGCCGAAAGCTCCAAGCACCGGGCGTCCAAGCACCAGAGAAATCCCAAGCACCAAATCTCAATGGCGTGTCACCGGAGCAGCGCAGGTTGGAGCTTGAACTTTGGATATTCCCTGGAGCTTGGGCGCTTGGAGCTGTGTCACAACTCCAGGACTTTCTCGAACTGCGTGAGGTTGCGCGCGTTGCGATTGGTCACGAGAGCGACGTCCTCGATGCGGACGCCGCCGAGTTCCGGATAATAGAGACCCGGCTCAACCGTCACGACCTGGCCAACCTTCAGGGCGCCGGGCGAATTGGAGCCCAGGCGCGGCGCTTCATGAATTTCCAGCCCGAGACCGTGGCCGGTGCCGTGGAAAAAACCCTGCATCCGGCCATGGCGGCGGCCCGTCTGGTATCCTTCCCGCGCGAACAGGTCCTGGACGGTTTTATGAATTTCCGCCGTCGGCACATCGGGGCGGATTTTTTTGAAGGCGAGCATTTGGGCGCGCAGGACGGTATCGTAGAGTTTGCGGGCGGCTTCGCTGGCGCGACCGCGCACGACGGTCCGGGTGATGTCGCCGAAATAACCGGTCTTCTGCGAGCGGGGGAAAATATCGATGATGAGCAACTCGTTGGCGAACAGGGGGCCGTGGCCGGATTCGTGGGGATCGCAACCCTGTTTGCCGCCGGCGACAATAGTGTGCGAGGCCAGTCCGCCAGCCTGCAGGATGGCGCAATCGATGATGGAGCGGAGTTTTTCTGACGTGAGCGGCGCGCCGCGATAGATTAAACGGCGGTCGCGGGCGACCTTGGCCGATTTGAGCGCCTGCATGGCCTCGGCCATGCCGACTTCGGCCATCATCAGAGCGGCGCTGATTTTTTTGACTTCGGCGGCGGATTTTAATTCGCGTTCGGAAAAGAAGTCGGGCTTGACCTTCAGGCTCACGCCGAGATGTTGCAGTTCCCTGGCGAGGCCGAAGGGGAAATTGTGGGGAACGTGAACGCTTCCGACTTTCTTTTCGCACAGGATGGCCCGGATGATTTGCGCGAACCCGGCGCGTTTGCGCGGGTTCGGGGACAGTTTTTTCTGATAGGCGCTGAAGGAAAGCACACGGCAATGCGGCGTCTGCCGCCGCGCGCGGTCGATTTCCAAATCGCTCATCACGAGGAGGTCCTTTCCGCGCAGGCGCAGGAAGATGTATGGGTCGGGCACGAACATGCCCGTGGCATACAGCATGTTCGCGTCGTGATCGCTGTCAGCCACTATCAGCAGATTTTCGGGGGGCATGGGCGTAGGTGTTAAAGGGTTAAATCAGCTAAATGAGTTAAACGAGTTAAATCGGTTAAATGGATTAGAGCGCGAGTGGCGCGCGCCTTTTCTATTTAACGAGTCGCTCATTTAACTTTTTAACGAGTTTATCGAACTAACTCAGGCCATCCCGACCCTGAACAACCGGTCGCCGGCATCGCCGAGCCCGGGGAGGATATAGCCTTTGTGATTCAATTTTTTGTCAACGACCGCAGTGAAAATGGGCAGGCGCGGATAAAACCGGCGGACGTGCCGGATGCCTTCGGGCGCGGCGAGGAGATTCACCGGCCGGACGTGTTTCGCGCGGAGTTCGGAAAGCAAACTCATGGTGGCAACGGCGCCGCCGGTCAGCGCCACGGTGAAGGAGCGGGTCGCTTCGTAGAGCATCAAGGCGGCCATTTCACTCAGCACACGGCGGAACTCCTGCGGCCGCGTGCGCTTGTCGCGCAGCCGCGTGAGATTGTGCTGCACGAGCAGGTGTGAGATGACCGTGACGGCCTTCACATCAAGGGGTGAGGACCGGCGATAAAAAGTAGAGATGCCCTTCCTGGAGTTTGGGCGCGTCGAAGCCCAGATCCACCTTGATCGATTTCGCGTCAGTCCTGCTGCTTTCGCCGAACAAGTGAAAGATGTCCGACAAATCGTAGCGTTCCTCATAGCGGATCAGGTTTGCTTTTGAGATGCCCACCATGTTTTCGGCACTCTCGACGGCGTCCTGGAAATTACCGATCTTGTCCACGAACCCGAGTTTTAGCGCTTCCGGGCCGGACAGCACGCGGCCATCGGCGTAATTGGTCCAGTCATCCACCAACTGACGGCAATCCTTGTTGTTGTCGTAGGCGGCTTTGCGGCCGTCGGCGACGACTTGTTTGAAATCGCCGTACACTTCGTTGATGAGGTTTTGGACCATTTGATGTTCCTCGGGCGGGATGGAATTGGTTTCGCGCGAGCCGCTGAGCATGTCCTTGAATTTCCCGCTCTTGTAGACCTCGGGCACGATGCCGACTTTATCCATGAGCGCGCGGTAATTCCATCCGTGCATGATGACGCCGATGCTGCCGGTGATGGTCATTTTGTTCGCGACGATGTAACGGCAGGGGACGGAGATGTAATAACCGCCGGAGGCGGCGAGGTTGCCCATGGAAACGATGACGGGTTTGGCTTTGGAATGGTCTTCGTCCTGGCCGTTGCTGCGTTTGCCGTCTTGAAAATTCCGGATGGCTTGGTTGATTTCATCGGAAGCGAGGACTTCGCCGCCAGGGGAATCCACTTTCAGGATGACAGCTTTGACGCGGCGATCATCGCGGGCGCGATCGAGTTGGGCCTTGATGAGATCGACCATGCTGTAACCCTGCTGATTGATGGCGCTGCCGGTGATGATGCCATTGACTTCGACGACGGCGATTTTGCTGTTGGCGTCATTATCTTCGAGCACGGCTTCATCCAAGGTCGGTCCGGCAGTGCGCGCGCTGACGACCGCTCCTCTGCGGCCGTGGATGATGCCGCTGGCGAATTGGCCGAGGTTGACGAGCATGCTCAGGCCCAGGAGCACCAGGAGGATAATGGCGAAAATCATCCAGCCTTTTCCGCGCGAGGGCGGACGCGGCGGGTTTGATGGACTAAAAACAGGGGGCGGCGGTGGTGTATAAGCCGGGGGCGGAGGCGTTGCTGGCGGAATCGCGTCTTCCATAGTGGTTCGACGTTACCGCAGAAGACAAATCGGGGCAAGCCTCTGAAAAAGCTCCAAGCGTCCAACATCCAAGCTCCAGAGAAAGCTCCAAGTTCCAAAAACGGCTCGCGCGTTGCACCTGCGCACCATCGCCATTGAGATTTCTCTGGAGCGCTTGGATGTACTTCCCCCGAAAAAATGGACACGGCGTTGTCAGTTCTTTTTATAATAGAGTTGTTGTTCAAATTCCACAGGTGAATGATAGCCGAGAGCGCTGTGGAGCCGCTTTGGGTTATAAAAGG
>Ga0134126_10000427_pt1 | contig 54399 bp, 52 predicted proteins | sample KB31752_FD_96881 | JGI IMG/M metagenome (GOLD analysis project Ga0134126, IMG submission 96881) | Terrestrial soil microbial communities with excess Nitrogen fertilizer from Kellogg Biological Station, Michigan, USA - KB3-175-2 | ecosystem: Environmental > Terrestrial > Soil > Unclassified ...
CTGGCCGGACAGGTAGGCGCGCAGCGTGTCCCGGTTGGTCAGCGCCGTGGCTTCCATGACGAAGGCCGGGCCGGTTGCCCCGACCGCGTTGGCGTGGAACAGCCCGATGAACGCCGCGCCGAGGACCGCGCTCAAGAACCCCACGGCGGGATGGCGCTGGGGACCGACGATCGAGCTGATGGATGCGGCCACCGTGATGACCGCGGTCATGCCCCAGTAGACCAGCGAGATGGGCTCGCGGCGCTGGTAGATCCAGAACCGGGCCGCCACCGCGCCACGCAGGCCGTACCGGGCCAGTGGCAGAACCGCCGTCCGTACCTGCGCGGACTGAGTGGAGGAGTCGGGCGAGACCAGGGCCCGGTTCAGCGAGATGATCCACAGCCAGCCGAGCACGACGATGACGGCGGCCAGCAGCGCCAGGCGCAGCAGCGCGGTGCCCGCGTGCCCGTTCGAGGCATCGTCGATCGCGTGCGCGGCCAGGCCCGGCGGCAGCCAGCGCATCCACGCGTCGAAGCCGGTGAAGCTCGCGGTGGTCAGCCTCCCGGTGGCGGCCAGCCTCGGCACCACCTGGGTGAAGAACTCGTAGCCGGCGACGATCGGGATGAACATGAAGACGGCCAGGTCCTTGCCCCGGCGGGAGCGCAGCAGCCCGGCCATGCTGGTCGTCACCAGGCGGGCCAGGGTGATGCAGAACAGCACCTGCAGGAGCACCGCGATCAGGGCGACGAACACGCCGAGCACGCCGCGGGCCAGCCCGATCACCACCCCGAGCAGGCCGATCACATTGGCAGCCGGCCAGGCGCCGGTGGCCGAGGCGGCCAGCAGCCCGGTGGCCAGTGAGCGGGTGCGCAGCGGATACAGGGCCATCGTGGCCGGGTCCAGGGTGCTGTCCAGCCCGAAGGCCAGCAGCGGCAGGATCAGCCAGCCGAAGGCGAAGACGGTTAACAGCACGGCGGTCAGGTCCACGGCGGTGCTCTGGCCGTGCAGCGAGGCCAGCAGCGCGAACATGCCGAGCGCGGTCAGCACGGCGAAGGCGGTGCTGATCATGAACGAGGCCCTGGCGCGGTTGGACGAGCGCAGCGCGTTGGCCAGCAGGCGCAGCTTCAGCTGGACGAGGAGCCTAGCCATGACAATCCCTCCTCGGTGGCCCTGGAACCAACCAGGTCGATGAACGCACGCTGCAGGGTCTTGCCGCCCCGCACCTGCTCGGTGGTCCCACTGGCCACGATGTGGCCCTGATTGATGATGGAGACGTGGTCGCAGACCTGCTCGACCAGTTCCATGACGTGGCTGGAGAACAGCACGGTCGAGCCCGAGCCGACGTAACTGGTCAGCATCTGGCGGATCGAGTCGGCCGAGACCGGGTCGACGCCCTCCAGCGGCTCGTCGAGGAACAGCACCGACGGGTTGTGGATCAGCGCACAGCCCAGCGCGGCCTTCTTGCGCATGCCGGTGGAGTAGTCCGCCACCAGACGCTTGGAGTCAGCGGTCAGGTCGAGTACCTCCAGGAGCTGCGCGGCCCTGGACCGCGCCTCGCCGACCGGCAGGCCGCGCAGCCGCCCGGCGTATTCCAGCAGTTCCTCGCCACTGAGCCGCTCGAACAGCCGGGCCTCGGCCGGGACCACGCCGATGATCGCCTTGGCGGCGGGCGGGTCGGCCCACACGTCCAGCCCGTTAATCAGGATTTGGCCGGTGTCGGGCCGCAGCAGGCCGGTCATCATCTGCAGCGAGGTGGTCTTGCCGGCTCCGTTCGGGCCGACCAGCCCGGCGAAGGAGCCCGCCGCGATCTCCAGGTCGATCCCGGCCACGGCCTCCTTGTCGCCGAAGCGCTTGCGCAGCCCGAGGACCTTGATCGCCGGCTGCCTCGTCGTGAAGGACTCGCCTGTCGTTGCTGGCTCGCCCGTGATCGCTGGCTCGCCCATGATCGCCTCCCTGGCTGGTGCGGCTCTGGTGGTCGCCATGACTGGCCCCGGCGCAGCCATGACGGGCTGCGGCGCAGCCATGACGGGCTGCGGCGCAGCCATGACCGGCTGCGAGGGGGTCATGACACCCGACCTGGCCTGCTCCGGACTGGAAGCGTTCGGCGGGCCGTCCGTCCGCCAGTTCCTGAGCCGGTCGGGCAGGAACAGCGTCGCGGCGGTGATGAAGGCCAGGATCTTCGATATCACGTTCATCGTGATCGGCAGCCCGGACTGCGGGTAGCCGAAGCCGAACAGGGCCCAGATTCCGAACACGCCGATCATCAGCGCGAAGCAGAAGAACGTGGACTTCCGCACCCGCACCATCGGCGACAGCGTGAGCAGCCACAGCGTAGTGAGCTCGACGAGGATCAATGGCGCGAAGAACACCGCCCGGTAGAGGGAAGGATCCGGGGGCAGCGCCGGGTAAGTCCGGGCCATCACGATCAGGTCAAATGGCAGCTCGAAGATCATGGGCGCGGCCATCGCGCCGACGACCGCGCTGCCCAGCCGGGTCTGATAGCGCCACCCGGTGCGGGTCATGATGATGGCGAAGATGGCCGCCGCGGCCAGCAGCGTCACCCGGGTGATCGGGTTATGGACCCCCGAGCTGATGTTGGGATAGTCGTGCACGAACTGCCGGGCGTAGACCCCGAGCCCGACCAGGAACGCGATGAGCGCGATCACCCAGAGCGAGAACATGAGGACCACGACCGAGGCCGGCGGCCGGACGGCCTGGCGCGGGCGCCGCAGCTTGATCCCCGCGTAGGTCGAGGCGCCCGCCACGACCAGCAGGCCGACCGCTAGTTCGATCTTGGCGTCTCCGCTGTACGCGAGCCATCCTCCGTTGAGACTCATGGCGCTACCTGCTATCTGCCGCTCTGCTTAAACTGATATCACTATGCTAGATGTGTGATAGGGCCGCGTCAACGGGTATCACGAGGACCGTGCCTGGCCGGGCCGCAGGGCGGCGGACCCCGGCGGCGCGGGGCGGCGGACCCCGGCGGCCGTGGCTGCGGGGGTTCAGGTCCGCTTGCGTCCGACCCCCGCCAGCATGCCGGCCAGCGGCGAGTCAGACTGGCCCGCCGAGTCAGACTGGGCCGCCGAGTCAGACTGGGACGCCAAGCCGGACCGGCCCGCCGAGGCGGCCGGCACCACGTCCGGCTGAGCCGCTGTCCAGTCCGCCACCGGCACCAGGCCCGGCGGCACCAGGTCGAACCCGTCGAAGTACGCGGCGATCTCGGCCGCGGTACGCCCGGTGAGCGTGACCCCACGGCCGTAAGCGCCCTGCACCCCGCCCCGCACCCCGTCATGCACCCCGCCCCGCACCCCGCCATCCACCCCCTCGTGGTCGGCCGGGTCGACGCTCCCCTGCGAGATGATCAGGTAGCTGCCCCCGACCAGCCGCCTGCGGAGAACGCCGACGATCATGTCCGCCTCGTCGGCGGTGAAGAAGTGCAGCACGCTGACCAGCAGCAGGCACACGGGCTCGGTCAGGTCGATCACGCCGGCCAGTTCCGGGTGGGCCAGGATCGCCTCTGGCTCACGCGCGTCGCCCTCGATCGCGACCACGCCGTCGCCCGCGGCCAGCAGGGCCCGCGACTGGCTCACGGCCAGCGCGTCGCTGTCGACGTACGCCACCCGCGCGCCGGGGACGATGGCCCGCGCGGACTCGTGCACACTCGGGGATGTCGGCAGGCCCGCGCCGATGTCCAGGTACTGCGTGATGCCCGCGCGCGCCACGTGCCGGACGGCGGCGGCCAGGAAGGCGCGGTTGGCCCGGGCCATGACGGCCGCGTTGGGTAACGCCGCGAGCAGCCGCTGCGCGGCCTCCCGGTCGGCGGCGAAGTGGTCCTTCCCGCCGAGCAGGTAGTCGTAGATGCGCGCGACATTCGGCCGGCCCATGCCGCCGGCCTGATCCGCCTGATCGGTCATGGCCGCCGCTCCCGCCTCCGCGTACTGGCCCGTCCGCCAGGGCCAGCCCGCTGGTTCCGATGCTACAGCGCGGCCGCTCACCGGCCATGTGACGAACCGAGGACGAGACGATGACGGCGGCGGAGAGGCTCGGGGTGAGCACACCGGCTCGCCCACCATACGGAGGCAACCCACCATGCACACTCGGCTCAAGGCACTCATCATCGGCGGCGTCATGGCCGCCAGCCTGCCCATCGGCCTGCTCGGCACCAGCGCCGTCCAGGCCTCCGTGGCCCCGTCGCCCACGGCCTGTTCCCAGAACAGCTGCAGCTTCAAGGACCCCACGCTGACCTACCTGCAGAACACCAATCCCAGGGCGTTCTGCAACGCCGGGGCGCAGGACGTCAGTGACCTGCCCAACGGCGAGTCGGCCCTCGGCGGGCTCCTCGAGCTGCGGTACGGACCCAACTGCGGGACCAACTGGACCCGGTTCACGCCGGGCAACAACGACAAGTACGAGATCTGGGTGACCAGGCTGAGCGACGGCCAGTGGGCCGGGACCGGGTTCGAGACCCCGTTCATCTTCTCGAACGACAGCGGCGTGCCGGCCTACAGCGACCAGGTGTACAGCCCCGGTCCAGCGGCGGCGTGCGTGCGCGACATCACGACCAACTCACCGGACGTCTGCTTCAACCAGTAACCACCCGCGATCCGGGGGCGTTCCCGCGTGCGGCCTGGGGGATCGCGCGCGGGAACGCGCCCGTCCAGGACGGCTACGGCAAGACGGCGACGGCCACGGGCAGCGCGATACCTTGAGGGCATGCGCGTGGGGATCGCCCATCATCTCGGCTGGGCCGTAGCTGTCACCGCTTCGGCCGCCCACGAAGTAGTGGATCGCCGGCGGATCGAGCTGCTCGAGCCCGGCCAGCCGGCCGCGCCGGTCGAGCACGACGCCGGGCCGCTCAGCGACGACGAAGCGGCCCGCCTGGTCGCGCAGGTCCGGGCGTCGGCGCTGCGGATCGCGTCCGCGTCGCTGGACCAGCTGGCCGCGTCGCTGCCCGCACCCGTCGTGTCACTGTCGCTGCGGGCCTGGCCCCTCGACTTCCCCGACGACATCGCCGTCCAGCGCCGCCCGCCGTACGCCGCCCGCGCCGACTCGGTCATGTACTGCCAGGTACTGGCCGAGTGCGCTGACCAGCGCGGCTGGCAAGTTCACCTGTTCGACGCGAAGGACGTCGAGGCTCAGGCGGCCAGGATCCTCGGCCAGCGGGCCAGCGACGTGCTCACCCGGCCACGGGCGGAGCTCGGCCCGCCGTGGACCAGGGACCACCGCATCGCGCTCGCCGCCACGATCGTGGCCGGCCGGACCCCCGGTGGCCCGGCCGGCCGAACATCACGCCCGGCTCAGCCGCACCGTGCGGATCTCGAATGGGCGGAATGACAAATCGACCGCGCCGCCGTCGGTGACCGCCAGCGGCCCGCCCTCGCCCAGCGGACGCTCCAGCAGGTCGGTCCCGACCGCCGCGGTGACACCGAAGCCCGCCGTCAGCCGGGCACCGGCCCGCCCCCCACGGGACTCGTACAGGCGGACAACCACGTCACCCGACCCGTCGTCGGCCAGCTTGACCGCCTCGACCACGACCGCCTCGCTGTCCACGGCCACCAGCGGCGCCACCGCCGCCACTCCGCGGACCTGGCGCTCGGGCAGGTTGATGAGGTAGCCCTCCCGGACCGCGTCGCCGATCTGCGCTCCCGGCACGAACGCGTACCGGAACGTGTGCACGCCCTGGTCGGTCTCCGGGTCGGGGAAGCGCGGCGCGCGCAGCAGGGACAGCCGGACCGTGGTCGTCGTGCCCCCGTCTTCCCGCACTCCGCTGGTCACGTCGTGACCGTAGGTGGAGTCGTTGACCAGCGCCGCGCCCCAGCCGGCCTCGCCCAGGTACAGGAAGCGATGGGCGCAGATCTCGAACTTGGCCGCCTCCCAGCTGGTGTTGCAGTGGGTCGGCCGGTAGACGTGGCCGAACTGCGTCTCCGCGGCCGACCGGTCGGCCCGCACGTCGACCGGGAACGCGGCCTTGAGGAACTTCTCCCGCTCGTGCCAGTCGACCTCCGTCTCGAAGTCCAGGCGCCGGGCACGGGCCCGCAAGGTGATCAGCTGGGTAACCCGCGACTCGCCGAAGGCGCGGGTCACCCGCACCGTGGCGGCCGCGTCCGCGGCCGGGTCCTCCGGCTTGACCAGCTCCAGCTCGGCGACGTCGGTCAGGTCGGTCACTGTGTTGCGGTAGAACCGGTCCACGTCCCAGGCGTCCCAGTTCACCGGCAGGTCGGGGTGCAGCTGGAGCAGGTTGGCGCTGGCACCGGGGGCCAGCGCCTCCCGCGCCGCGGCCAGGTCGGTCACCGAGGTGACCAGGCCGCGCTCGTCGATGACCACCCGGAGCAGGCCGTTGTCCAGCTGATAGCCGCCGTCCGGCAGGTGCCGCGCCTCGACCGGCGCGGCGGCCGGCGCCGGCCGCCCGGCGGCCATGGCCGGGATGCCGTCCCGCTCGAACGGCGCCGCGTTGAACACGACGCCCTCCGCCGGGCCGTCCGCCTCTCCGTCCGCGTCCACCTCCCCCGCCAGCGCGACCTGCGCGCCGGCGATGATCTCCTCAAGCTCCGCCGCCACCGCCGCGTAGGTGGCCCGCGCCTCGCGGTGCACCCACGAGATGGACGAACCAGGCAGGATGTCGTGGAACTGGTGCAGCAGTACCGTCTTCCACAGCCGGTCCAGCCGCTCGTACGGGTACTCGTAGCCGTGCCGCACCGCGGCCGTCGCCGCCCACAGCTCGGCCTCGCGCAGTAGGTGCTCGCTGCGCCGGTTGCCCTGCTTGGTCCGGGCCTGCGACGTGTACGTGCCGCGATGCAGCTCCAGGTACAGCTCCCCCACCCAGACCGGCGGATCCGGGTACTCCTCCTGGGCCTTGGTGAAGAACTCGGCCGGCGTCTCTATGGTCACCCGGGCCGAGCCCTCCAGGTCGCCCAGCCGACGGGCGCGGGCCAGCATCTCGGCGGTCGGACCGCCGCCGCCGTCTCCGTAGCCGAACGGCACCAGCGACCGCCGGGCCCGGCCCTTGTCCCGGAAGTTGCGCACCAGGTGGGCCAGCTGGCCGCCGGACAGGTCCGAGTTGTAGGTGTCCACCGGCGGGAAGTGCGTGAATACCCGGCTGCCGTCGATGCCCTCCCAGTCGAAGGTGTGATGCGGGAACGGGTTGGTCGTGTTCCAGCTGATCTTCTGGGTCAGGAACCACTTCGAGCCCGACAGCCTGATCAGCTGCGGCAGCCCGGCCGAGTAGCCGAACGAGTCGGGCAGCCAGACCTCCTGCGTCTCGATGCCGAACTCGTCCAGGAAGAACCGCTTGCCGTGCACGAACTGGCGGGCCATCGCCTCGCCGCCGGGCATGTTGGTGTCCGCCTCCACCCACATGCCTCCCACCGGCACGAACTGGCCCGCCGTGACCTTGTCCACGACGCGGGCATACACCTCCGGGCGGTGCTCCTTGATCCAGGCCAGCTGCTGGGCCTGGGACATGACGAAGATGAACTCCGGGTGCTCGTCCATCAGCGCGGTGACATTCGACGCTGTCCGCGCCACCTTCCTGACCGTCTCGCGCAGCGGCCACAGCCAGGCCGAGTCGATGTGCGCGTGGCCGGTCGCCGAGACCAGGTGCGCCGACGCATGGGCGGGCGCGGCCAGCGCCGGGGCCAGCTCAGCGCGGGCGGCCGTGGCCGTGCCGACAACGTCATCCAGGCTCAGCGTGTCCAGTGCCCGCTCCACCGCCCGCAGGATCTCCCACCGCCGCGGCCCGTCCACCGGCAGCTCGTGCATGAGCTGGCCGAGCACCTCCAGGTCATGGACCAGCTCCCGGACCTCGGCGTTGAAGATCGCCAGCTCGGCCTGCCGCAGCTGGTACAGGGGCTGGTCCCCGGCCGTGAGCGTGTCCCCGAGCTGGGTGACCGGCCCCCGGATGACCGGGTTGGCCGCTGCTTCGACGAAGAACCGCACGTGGCCGTCCGAAGGGGCCAGCCGGCTCAGCCCGATCGACCGCTGCCGCGGATGCAGCCCGCGCACCGCCGACCCGTCCGGCAGGTAGATCAGGCCCTCCACCGAGAAGCCGGGGCCGCCGCCGAAGCCGAGGTCGATGACCGCCTCGACCTCCTGCCCGGCCCACTCGGGCGGCACCTGGCCCTCGAACGAGAACCAGGTCGTGGCCCACGGCTGACCCCACGCCTCGCCCACCTCGGCCGGCTGGTACTCCGCCGCCAGCCCCTCGGCCGGCGGCACCGGCTCGCCGGGCACGTGCCAGGCGCCTACCTGCAAGGGCACCGTCGCACCGTGCACCGCGGGGCGTATCCGCTCGCGCAGCACCCGGTCCAGGCGGCCCTCGGTCAGCAGGCGGTCGTCATGCATCAGATTGCTCCTCAGATACGAACCAGATTCGAACTCGCGGGGCGGCGTTTTCCTGATTAACAGTCTTCTGATTAACAGTCTTCTGATTAAGGAGGGGCCCTGGGGTGGCCGTGCCCGACGGCCGGCGGACCACGGGCCGGCCACGGGCCCGCGGTCCTGCGCCGGTGCGGCGGACCGCGGCCCGCCGCACCGGGTTACTACACCGGGTTACTGCCCGGCGGTCAGCCCTTCGGCTTGATGTAGCCGTTCTCCAGCATGACCGTCAGTTCCTGTGTCATGTTGCCCTGGCCCAGGACGTTCCACATGGGGCTGGTGCCCTGCGAGTTCATCGGCGGCCAGTTGGTGAAGCCCTGCGACGAGTAGGGGAACTGGTACACCTTCGTCGCGTAGGTGATGAACGGCAGCTGCTGGTTGATCAGGCGGGCCCAGTCCCAGACCAGCTTATTCATCGCCGGCCCCGGCCCCACCTTCTCCGACTCCGAGTCGATGGTGGCGGGGATATCAACCTTGCCCAGCCCGGGCACGTTCATGGTCGGCCCGAAGCCCAGCCCGCGGTCACCGGAGAAGTTGCCGAGATTCTCGTAGTTGGTAATCGAGCCCAGCAGCTGGTCGAAGTTGTTGTAGAGCGGATTGGGCCCGCCCTGCAGATCCATCGACAGCTGGAAGTCGCCCTTGAACACGTCGTTGGACTGGGTCGTGCCCTGAGTCGCGTCGAGGTTGGACTTGATCCCGAAGGCGGTCAGGGCGCTGGACGCCTCGTCGAAGGAGGAGACGATGTCGCTCGTCGCCGAGTTGACCAGGAATGTCAGGGTGAACGGCTTGCCGTTCGGCATGATCCACGTCGCACCGCGCTTGTGGAACCCGGCCCCCTCCAGCAGCGAGGTGGCCTTGGCGTGGTTCACCGGGTAGGTGTTGAGCTGCCTGATCTGGCTCGGCGTGAGATAGAGCGGGTTGAGGTAGGTGGGCAGCCCGTCGGGCACAGTGTTCAGGACGCCGCCCCGGTCGGCGATGGAACTGCCGCCGTAGGCCGACGCGACCATGTTCGCCCGCGGGATCACGTACGCGATCGCCTGGCGCACCGCGGTCATGTTCAGCGGGTACGCGTGGCTGTTGAACACCAGGCTGAAGGTGAATCCCCGCGGGATCGCCGTGTGCGACCCCTGGGTCGACTGCCACCGCTTGAGGATCGACGGCGACATGTAGACGTTGGAGAAGTCCGCCGCGTCCGAGAAGAGCTTGGGGTAGATGGCCTGGTTCTGGTCATTGAGGTAGTCGATGCCCGGGATGTGGACCTTGGCGGCGTCATAGAAGCCCGGCCACTTCACCAGCAGGGCCTCGGCGGTATTGATCGCCTTGAGCGTGAACGGGCCGTCGCCGATGATCTTCGGAACGTTGTACCCGGAGAGCTTCTTGAATGCCGCCTGCATCGCCGCGTACTGGGGCATCTTCTGGGCGGCGGCGGGGTTCTTGAAGTCCTCCGCGAAGTACGCGGCGTCCTCCTGCTCCAGGCTCGGGGTGACGAACTGGCCGTAGGTGCTGGCCGGCAGCATGGTGACGGTGAACAGCTGGTCCTCAAGCAGCGCGATGTTGGTGCCCGGACGCACGCTGACCACGACCTCGCTCGGGTTGGGCGCGCTCACGCCGGCGATGTAGAGCCATCCGGCGGTGTTGTTGGTGCCGTCCAGCACGATCGTGTCGTAGACGTCCTTGCTGGTGACCGTCTTGCCGTCCTGCCATTTCACGCCGGGACGCAGGTGGATGGTCAGGGTGTTGCCGCTGACCGCCCAGCTGCTGGCCAGCTGGGGCGTGAAGCTGGTGAGGCTCGGATCGTTCTCGACCGCCAGGGGCAGCTGGATCAGCCCTTCGCCGATGGTGAGGGCGATCGGGCTGTACGCGTTGAGCGACCACGTGGTACCCCAGCTACAGCACGGGTCCCATTTCAGGTAGGACGCCGTGCCGGCGCTGCCGCCGCCACCGCCGCCGCCGCTGCTGCACGCGGCGGCCGCCAGCGCGAGGGCCGCGAAAGCCGCGGCCGGCCGCGCCCACCTGCGTATTACTGACCGAGGACTGCTTCTGCCTGTTCTTGTTCCCACGCCTGTCTCCTTAGGTTTCCTGGCGTCAGGTATCGCTTGTCCCCGCTATCTCCGCCCCGTTTGAGCGTCGTCCCTGGTCACCCGCAGGTAGATGGCCGGCCCGAGGGTGAGCGCCAGGCTGACCGCGATGGCGAACTCGTCGGCCACGACGTCGGCCCGGTTCGGCATCGGCATCAGGCGGACCAGGACGGCCATGACCAGCAGCACGAGCCCCACCCTGACCAGCAGCGCCGCGGTGAGCCGGAGCATGGTTCACCCCACTTCCTCGTCGATGACCTGCACGGCGAGGTCGACGGCCGACAACGCGGCCGCTGGGACCTCCTCCGGGTACCAGCACGCGGCCGAGTGCGCGCTCGCCCCCTCGACCGGCAGGCTCGGCGGCTGCTCGGTCCGGCACCGGTCGCGCACGAACGGGCACCGGTTGGCGAAGATGCATCCGGTGTCGGCCGGGTAGGCCTCGATGCGCTCGGCCGCGATCCTGGTCGCCTCCGACCGCCGCCGGCGGGACCGGCGCGGGTCCGGCTCCGGAATGGCGTCGAGCAGGAGGAAGGTGTAGGGGTGCCGCGGCCGGGCGATGACCTCCTCGACCGGGCCGCTCTCGACCACCACGCCGAAGAACATCACGATGATCCGCCCGCCGGCCGCGAAGTACCTGACCACGCCGAAGTCGTGGCTGATGAACAGGTAGGTCAGGCCGTGGCTCTGGCCCAGCGACTTGAGCAGGTCCAGGATCGAGATCCGCATCGACACGTCGAGCATGCTCACCGGCTCGTCGGCCACGATCAGGCTGGGACGCAGCGCCATCGCCCTGGCGATCACCAGGCGCTGGCGCTGACCGCCCGACAGCTGGTGCGGAAAGCGCTCCAGGAACGCCGGGCTCGTGTCGAGGCCGGCCAGGCCGAGCAGCCGCTCAACCTCATCGCGGACCTCGCGGCGCGGGACGATCCGGTGGTGGCGCAGGCCGCCCGCGAGCGCCTCCTCCACCGTGAGCCCGGGATTGAGCGCCCCGTACGGATCCTGATGCACGAGCTGGACCGACTGCCGGTACTCCCGGTACTGAGCGCCGCGCAGCTTCCAGATGTCCGCCCCGTCGAAGCTGACCGTGCCCTCGGTCGGCCGGGTCAGGCCGGTCATCAGCCGCCCCAGCGTGGTCTTGCCGCACCCGGACTCCCCGACCACGGCCAGGTCCTGGCCCGGCTCGATCTCCAAGCTCACATCCCGGAGCACCGGCCGGTCGTCCCTGGCCGCCTGGTACCGGTGTGACACGTGGTCAACGCTGAGCAGACTCACTGCTTGCCACCGCCCCTCCCAGCTCGCTGTTCACGACGTGGCAGGAGACCGCGTGGCCCGACGCCCTGACCACCAGCTCCGGCTCGACCTGGGAGCAGATCGCCGCCGCCAGCCCGCAGCGCGGCTCGAAGCGGCAGCCCGGCGGCAGCGCGCTCAGGTCCGGGACCTGGCCGGGGATCGAGCGCAGGCTGGAGGGATCGGCGGCCACGCTCGGCATGGCCGAGATGAGCGCCTTGACGTAGGGGTGCCGGCGCTCGTCGAAGAAGATCTCCTCGACGGTGCCCGACTCGACCAGGCGCCCGGCGTACATCACCGCCACCCGCTCGGCCAGCTCGGCCACCACGGCCAGGTCATGAGTGACGAACACCACCGTGGTGTCCAGGCGGTCGTGCAGGTCCCTGATGATGTCGATGACCAGCCGCTGGCTGAGCACGTCGAGCGCGGTGGTCGGCTCGTCGAGCACCAGCACCTCGGGCTGGAGCAGGAGCGCGATGGCGATGGCGACCCGCTGCTTCATGCCCCCCGACAGGCGGCTCTCGTAGGTCCCCCAGACCTGCTCCGGCCGCAGCCGGACCAGCCGGAGGAGTTCCTCGAAGTGCCGCCGGCCCTCCTGGCGGCTCGGGTACGCCTCCGGGTGGGCGTCGAGGATGTGCTCGACCTGCGCGCCGATCGTGATCACCGGGTTGAACGCGCTCATCGCGGCCTGGAACACCACCGCGATGTGCTGGGCCCGCAGCCGCCGCAGTTCCTTGTAATTCATGCGGGCCAGGTCCTCGCCCCGGAAGCGGACCGCCCCTGAGACGATGCGGCCCGGCGGCGGTACCAGCCCGAGCAGTGAGTAGGCCAACGTCGACTTCCCGCAGCCCGACTCGCCGACCAGGCCGTACAGCTGGCCCGCGCCGATGGACAGGCTCACGTCCTGCACCGCGCGCACCGGGCCGAAGCCCACCGTGAGGTCCTGTACCTCGAGCAGGGCCGTGTCCGCCATGGCGGTGTCGCCCGCCATCACTGGACCCGCAGCCGGGGGTTGAACAGCCGGTCCATGGCCCGCGAGAAGTACACCAGCGCCACCTGGAGGAACACGATCGCCAGCATCGGCGAGAACAGGTACAGGGAGCTCTGGCTGGTGTAGAGCGCGCCCTGGCTGATCGCGAGGTTGATCATGATCCCCCAGTTGGTGCCGGCGATGGGCGCGACGCCGAGCAGGTACAGGCCCACCTCGGCGTAGATGGCGTCGGTCACCGCCAGCAGGAAGTGGATGGCCACGTACGGGCCGATGTTCGGGAGCAGCTGCCGGAAGACGATGTTGCGCAGCGGGAGCCCCTGCACCTTGGCCGCCTCAATGAAGTCGCTGGTGCGCAGGCTGAGCGCCTGCGACCGCACGGCCCTGGCCAGCCCGGCCCACCCGGTCACCGACAGGATCCCGGCCAGCGCGAGCGGATTGGTGGTCCGCACGATGGCCGCGATCACGATGACCAGGGGCAGGCCGGGGATGGTGAGGAACACGTCGGTGATGCGCATCACGACCTGGTCCACGACGCCGCCGAGGTAGCCGCTGACCAGGCCGACCGTCACGCCCACGGTCACCACCATCACGGCCGCGGCGATGCCGACCTCCATGATCGGCCGCGTTCCGAGGATCAGCTCGCTCAGCACGCTGTTGCCGAGGAAGTCCGTGCCCAGCGGGTACTTGGCCGACGGCGGCAGGTAGGCCAGCGCCGGGTTCTTCTGATAGCCGATGTGCGTCGCGAACGGTCCGACGATCGCCACGACCGCGTAGATCAGGATGACGATGCCGCCGATCAGCGCCGGCCGGTCGGCCTTGCAGATCCGCCACAGATCGCGCAGGAACTTCATGCCGCCGACCCCCCGGCCGTCGTCGCCGGCTCGGTCTCCGCGGCCCGGCCGCTGCCGGTCAGCCCGGCCTGCCGGGCCCGGCCCGGGCTCATGATCCGCGGATCCACCAGCGGGTAAGCGAGGTCGACGATGAGGTTCGACACCACCACCGCGATGGTGATCAGCAGGAAGCAGCCCATCATCACCGGGTAGTCGCGCTGGTTGACCGACTGGACCAGGTAATAGCCGAGGCCCGGGTAGACGAAGAACGTCTCGATGAACACCGAGCCGCCGAACATGTACCCGAGCGAGAGCCCGAGGTTGGTCACCATCGGCAGCATGGCGTTGCGGCCGATGTAGGACCGGGTCACCCGGTACCGGGACAGCCCCCATGACTCCCCGGCCCGGACGTAGTCCGCGCCCAGAATGGTCGACACCGAGCCCTTCATGGTCAGCGCCCAGCCGCCGAACGCGACGATCACGTAGGACAGGACCGGAAGGATGGCGTGCTGCAGCACGCTGCCGACGAACCCCACGTTCCACCCAGGCGTGACGGACAGCGAGTACGGTCCCGACGCCGGGAGCAGGTGCTGCTGGTCGGCGACCAGGTAGATCAGCACCAGCGCGATGATGTAGTTCGGGACCGCGGCCAGGAACGACACCACGCCCGTCGCGATCTTCGCCAGCAGGCTCTGCGGGAACGCGGCGATCAGCGTCCCGACCATCACCCCGATCGCGAAGCTGACCAGCAGGGCCAGCCCGACGACCAGCAGAGTCCAGGGCAGGGCACCCGCGACCACGCTGAGCACGGACTTGCCGGGGTCGAGGATCGAGGTGCCGAAGTTGCCGCGGGAGGCGTTCCCGAGGTAGCTGAGGTACTGGTGCCACAGCGGGCCCTTCGGCTGGACGCCGTAGGCCTCCTGCACCCTGGCCGCGATCTCCTGGGTGGTGAGGCCGCCCTGCTGCGCGAGCTGGGCCTCCAGGTAGGACATCGCGTTGCCGGGCATGAGCCGGATCATGAAGAACGTCAGCGTGATAACGGCGTAGACCGTCACCAGCGCCAGGGCCAGCCGCTTGGCCAGGAAAGCTGCCATCGGGGCCCGCTACCGCGGCCGCGCGTGCGCTTCAGCCACTAACCAGGCGTCGTCCTGCCATCGGCCGTCACGGTCTGAAACCACATGCACGCGCATGCCCTGCCTCCATTCCGGCGATCGAGGGCGCTGCCACCCAGCCCGGCCCCGCGCTCTACCAGCCGGAAGCCGGGGCGCTGGGTCAGGAGAGTTCATTTGTTATTTGTATGCAGCAAATGGTGAATGAGTCAGGCGAGACTGTCAACAGTCGATATGTCAGGACATACGCGCTACAATCGCCCGCGCGCATCACCCGCGCATGACGCGCGCGTCACCCGCGCGCGCGAAGACGGCCATGGCGCCAGCGTCGGAAGAACCGAGCGAGCGTCACGAACACCGCGCGCGAGTCACGAACACCGCGCGCGAGTCACGAACACCGAGCGAGCGTCAGGGCCCGGCCGGACCAGGACCCGCCCGCGAGCCGCCGCGTCAGTGCGCGACCGGCAGCCCGGTGACCGCGCTGATCAGGTCCGCGGCCCGGCTGACCGCCTGCTCCGGCGACTGCCGGGCGGCCAGGACCGACTCCAGCATCGCCCTCAGCTGCGCCGACACCAGCGCGTAGGCCGGGGTCACCGGCCGCGTCACCGCGCCGTCGAGCAGGCCGGCCGTGAATGCGTGGAACGGCGAGCGGCCGACCAGTTCCGCGGCCACCGAGCGACGGGGCGGGATCTGGCCGGTCCGGGTGAAGAACCGCGCCATCGCCGGGCCGGTGACCGCGCCCTTGAGCACCTCCATGGCCGCCGCCGGCTGCCGGGCCTGGCGCGGGATGCAGTACACGAACCCGCCGACGAGCACCGAGGACTGGCCCCGCGGCCCGGTCGGCACCGGCATGAAGCCGAACTTGTCGGTGACCGCGTCCAGGTCCAGGCCCGCGTAGCGGGCCAGCGTCGGCGCCTCGTAGCTGCCGCCGAACGCCATCAGCGCCTCCCCCCTGGCCAGCATCTGGATCGGCCGGCCCCGTTCCTGGCCAATCGCCCCGGTCGACAGCACCTTGTCGTCGACCAGATCCTGGAGCAGCCGCATAGCCTCCACGCTGGCCGGCGAGTCGAGCGTCACCGCGTCCGGGCCGAGCACCCTGGCCGCGTTCGAGGCCAGCAGCGCGACCAGGCAGTAGGTGGCGAACTCATCGGCCGGCGGCCCGGCCGGCATGACCAGAACCGGACCGCCGCCCTCGCTGACCAGCCGGCGGCCGGTCTCGCGCAGCTCGTCCCAGGTGCGCGGGCCGTCCCCGCCCATGGCGGCCCGCTGGTACCACATCCCGGCCAGGTCCATCTCGGCCTGGACCGCTACGGTGCCCTCGCCGGTGCGGTGCGCGTCGACGAACGGCTCGAGGAAATCGCGGCGCAGCTCGTTCTCCACCCAGGACGGGTCGAGCTCCTCCAGCGGCCACAGGAAACCGGAGGCGGCGAACTCCGCCACCCAGACCGAGTCCAGGATGGCCAGGTCGGGCGCGCGGCCCTCGGCCACGGCCCGGACGAAGACCGCGTGCAGGTCGTTCAGCTCCGCCTCGGCCACCGACATCCGGACCTCGGGCGACGCCGTCCGCAGGTGCGACTCCCACCGGTCGAAGGTCGGCATGAGCACACGCACCTCGGTGGAATCCGCCCCGCGGGCCAGCCAGTGCGGGTTCACGAACGTGCCGTGCCGGCGCCGGCGCAGCACCACGCCCTCGGCGGCCAGGTCGGTCAGCGCGTGGGTGACCGGAGTCCGGCTCAGGCCGAACCGCTCGCACAGCTCGTGCTCGGTGGGCAGGCGGCCGTCCGTCCCGTAGACGCCGCTCAGGATCTCCTCGGTGAGCAGCGTCTTGAGCTGGTAGTAGACCGGGATGGGCTGGCCGCGCGACAGATCCATACGGTCATCATGCACTCAGTGACCGACAAGTCGCCGCTCAGTTAACCTCGGGTCAGCGGATGGCAGTCGCACGGGCGGGGCGCCCGCTGGCGCAGCCCGGACATGACCAGCTCGAGCAGGGTCTCGAAGATGTCGTCGTCTTTCACCTCCGGCAACAGGGTCCTGACCTGCCAGATCGCCGGGTGCTGCTCGCGGTCCACCGAGAGGTACGCCTGCGTCCAGGCGGCGCGGTCGGCTTGCTGCTGGCTACTGTCCAGGGCCAGGAACGACGCCTCGAATCCGGCGAACGCTAGCGCGAAGTCACCGGCGGCCCGGTACATCACCGCCGCCTGAGCGCCCTCGAAGCCAGCCCTGAGGATCGCGTCGATGATGATGTTGACGGCCGCGATCTCGGCCGGGCCCTGCGTGGTCCGGTAGGACGACATCGAGGCCGCGGCCGGGTGGGCCAGATAGGTCAGCCGCAGCCGGCGGCTCATCTCGGTCAGCGTGTCGACCCAGCACGCGCGCGGCTCCAGCCCGGTCATCGACTCGTCGATCAGCCGGTCGGCGATCGCCAGCACCAGGTCGTCCTTGCTGGCGAAGTGCCGGTACACCGCGGTCTGGTCGGCGCCGAGCGCGCGGCCGAGCTTGGGCAGGCTGAACCCGTCCAGGCCGCCTTCGTCGAGCAGCCGAAGGCTCTCGGCGATGATGAGTTCCCTGGTGAGACTGCCGCGACGCAAACCCCGCCGCGGCGGCTGTCCCTGCGCGGGTACCGCAGGCGCACTGGACACTCCGCCCTCCTCCTGCTGCCAGTGGCGCGGCCTCCCCGACGATCCAGCGGCAGCCTAACATCGACTGACCTAGTCCAAGGCATTGACAACATCTTTGTCAACTGCTTGAGTACCGGGCAACTCGCCACAGAAGGGAGGCATGGGTGGCAGCCGGCACAGAACTCCTTTTCTGCCATGGCACGGTCTTCGACGGCCATCGGTTCATGCCCCGTGGTACCGCCGTGCGCGTCCGCGCGGGCCGCATCGCCGCCGTCGAGCCCGAGGCCGACGCGAAGCGCGCCGCGGGCGGCAACGGCACGCGCGCCGAGGTCGTCGACCTGAACGGCGGCACGCTGCTGCCGGGCTTCATCGACGCGCACGCGCACCCGGTGTTCGCCGGCGACCAGCTGCGGCGCTGCGACCTGACCGGCGCCACCACCGTGACCGAGTACCTGCGCATCATCCGCGCCTACGCCCGCGACCATCCCGGCGATGGCTGGATCACCGGCGGCGGCTGGTCGATGGAGGCGTTCCCCGGCGGGGTGCCCACCGCCGGGCCGCTGGACGAGATCACCCCCGGCCGCCCGGTCTACCTGCCCAACCGCGACGGCCACGGCGCCTGGGTGAACTCCAGGGCGCTGGAGCTGGCGGGCATTACCCGCGCCACGCTGGACCCGGCTGACGGCCGCATTGAGCGCGACGCCGACGGCAATCCGGCCGGCATGCTGCAGGAGGGCGCCGCGAACCTGGTGTCCCGCCTGCTCCCCGGGCTCGCCGAGGAGGACAGAGACCAGGCCCTGCGCCTGGCCCAGGACCACCTGCTCTCGCTCGGCATCACCGGCTGGCAGGACGCCATCGTCGGCCGGGCGCACAAGTCAGGCAACCCGGTGCCGGCCTACCTGCGGGCGGCGGCGGCCGGCGCGCTGCGCGCCACCGTCACCGGTGCGCTGTGGTGGGACCGGCATCGCGGCCTCGACCAGCTCGACGAGCTGATCGAGCAGCGCGAGGAGGTCCGGCAGGCCAGCCCGGACAGGTTCCGGGCCACGACCGTCAAAATGATGCTGGACGGCGTCGCCGAGAACCACACCGCGGCGATGCTCGAGCCCTACCTAGACGGGCACGGCTGCGCCACCGACGGCAGCGGCATGGACTTCATCGACCCGGCCGAGCTGCCCCGTTACGTGACCGCGCTGGACCGGGCCGGCTTCCAGGTGCATTTCCACGCGCTCGGCGACCGGGCGGTCCGCAATGCCCTGGACGCCATCGAGGCCGCCCGCGCCGCCAACCGGGGAACGACGCGGCATCACCTGGCTCACCTGCAGGTTGTCCACCCCGACGACATTGCCCGGTTCGCCGCGCTGAACGCGACCGCCAACATCCAGGCCCTGTGGGCCGCGCACGAGCCGCAGATGGACGAGCTGACGATCCCGTTCCTGGGCCCGCGGCGCTCGGCCTGGCAGTACCCGTTCCGGTCGCTGCACGACGCGGGCGCGCCGATGTGCGGCGGCAGCGACTGGCCGGTCAGCAGCCCCAACCCACTCTGGGCCGCGCACGTGGCCGTCAACCGACTCGTTCCCGGCGGTGCCGGTCACGGGCACGGCCGCGGCAGCGACGAGCGCTTCCTGCCGCAGCAGCGGCTGGATCTGACCACGTTCCTGTCCGCCTACACCTCGGGGAGTGCCCGGATCAACGGCCGGGAGGCCACGGCCGGCGCGATCCGCGACGGCCTGGACGCCGACTTCGCCGTGGTCGACGCCGACCTCGCCCGCATCCACGACCACGAGATCGGCCAGGCCGCGGTCACCCAGACCTGGGTCCGCGGTGAGCTGGCCGGCCCCTGACGAGCTAACTCCGACAAACGAGCGGCCTCCCCGATATATCCCCAGGAGGACAGCATGAACCTGCGATGGCGGACTTCAGCGGCAGCGGCGGCCCTGGCCGCCTGCGCCCTCCTCGCCGCGGCGTGCGGCCGGCCAGCCCCCGGCAGCGGCAGCAGCGGCGGCGGCTCCACCTCCGACCTGGTCTCCCCGACCCGGGGTCTGGTGACTCAGACCCCGGCGGGCAGCAAGCCCGTGGCCTCGGTGACCTGGGCCGTGTACCGGCCGGTCAACTCCCTCAACCCGATCTTCGCCTTCGACTATCCCGAGAACACGGCCATCTCGCTGATGTGCGAGTCGCTGCTCCTGCAGAAGCCGGACGGCTCGATCGCGCCCGGCCTGGCCACCATGGCCGCCCCGACGCCGACGACGATGGTCTTCACCCTCCGGCCGGGGGTGAAGTTCTGGGACGGCGATCCGGTGACGGCCGCCGACGTGGTGTACAGCCTGGACCGGCAGATGGACCCGGCCTACGGCGGCTTCTACGGCCAGGTGTTCACCCGAGTGAAGTCGATCACGGCGACCGGGACGGACAAGGTCACCATCAGCCTGAAGCAGCCCGACTACTGGCTCGAGGGCGAGCTGTCCTCCATGCCCGGCATCATCATCCAGAAGAGCTACGCCCAGCGGGAGGGCAAGAATTACGGCACCCCGGCCGGCGGCATCATGTGCACCGGGCCGTACAAGTTCAAGTCCTGGACCGCGGGCGCGGGTGTCACCGCCGTGGTCAACCCGAACTACTGGAACCCCGCGGTCAAGCCGCTGGCCAAGCAGATCGTCCTCAAGGGCGTCCCGGACGCGGCGTCGTTCACCTCCGGCATGCTGACCGGCGCGATCCAGGGCTCCTACTACTTCGGCCTGTCCAACCTCAGGCAGCTGGAAACCAGCAGCACCGTCAAGGTCTACCAGGGACCGGGCCAGTCGACGGATGCGTTCATCGTCTCGGCCGCTACTGGCCCGCTGGCCAGCGTCAAGGTCCGCCAGGCGCTGTCCCTGGCCCTGGACCGGCACGCGATCATTAACAACGTCTACGACGGCGCCGCGCTGATGCCGCGCTGGCTGGCCAACCCTGGCACGTTCGGCTATGGCTCCTCCGTTTTCGACGCCGCCTACAACTCCTCCCCGGTGCTCAGCCAGAGTCTGGCCAAGGCCAGGAAGCTGGCCAAGCAGGCCGGGGTCACGGGCCAGACGATCACGCTCGGCACCTCCAGCCAGCTGGCCAACATCTCCGCCGTCACCGGCGCGTACCAGCAGGCGGCCGAGGCGATCGGGCTCAAGGTCGTGCTCAAGTCGGTCTCCGCGTCCGACTACATCAACTTCTTCACCAGCGCGGCCGCCCGCAAGGGCATCGACGGGTTCATCACGGTCAACTACGGCGACTACGCCGACCCGGCCGCCCTGCTGGCCACTGTCGCGCTGCCCGGCGGCGACCAGAACTACGACAACTTCAGCAACCCGCGGCTGACCGCGCTCATGGAGCGGGCCCGCGGTACCGCCAGCCCGTCCCAGCGGGCGGCGCTGACCGCAAGGGCCGAGCAGATGGCCGCGTCCCTGCTGCCCTGGATCCCCAACGTGCAGCCGACCAGCGTGCTCATGATGAGCCGCGACCTGACCGGCGCCACCGGGTCGTTCTCCTACATGTTCGCGCCCTGGGCCGACGACCTGGGCTGGAAGGGCTAGCGTCATGCGCTGGCGATTTCTGCTGCGCCGGCTGGCCATGCTGGTGGTCAGCCTGCTGATCGCGAGCTTCGTGATCTTCGGCGCGCTGTACCTGGCGCCGGGGAACCCGATCAGCGCGCTGTCCGGCGGCCGGGCGCTGCCGCCGGCCAGCCTGGCCGTGCTCGAGCAGCGCTACCACCTGAACCAGCCGTTCCTGGCCCAGTACTGGTACTGGCTGGACAACGCGCTGCACGGCAACCTCGGCCTCTCGATCACCCTGCAGCAGAACGTCTCGTCGGTGATCGCCGCCCGGGTGTGGACCACCGGCGGCCTGGTCCTCTACGCGGCGGTGATCATCCTGGTGATCGGGATCGGCAGCGGCGTGCTCGCGGGGCTGCGGCCGGGCTTCGCCGACACCAGCGTGCTGGTCTCGACCGCGGTCTCGGCCGCCGTGCCGTCGTTCGTCGCCGCGATCGTGCTGATCACGGTGTTCTCGGTCAAGCTGGGCTGGTTCCCGGCCCTGGGCAACGGCACCGGCTTCTGGTCCAGCGTGCAGCACTTCACCATGCCGGCTATCGCGCTGGCGGTGTCCTCGCTGGCCATCGTGGCCAGGGTGACCCGCGCGGCGGTGCGCGAGGAGGCCGGTCGCGAGCACGTGCAGACCGCGGTCAGCCGGGGCATCCCTGGCCGTCAGCTGATCCGGCGGCACGTGCTGCGCAACGCCGCGATCCCGATCGCGACGGTATCCGGCATCACGATCGCCTCGCTGATCGCGGTCGCCGCGGTGGTGGAGACCGCGTTCAGCCTCAACGGCCTCGGCGCCTACCTGGTGCAGGCGGCCGAGTCCAAGGACCTCGCCGTCGTGCAGGGCATCTCGCTCGTGCTCGTCACCGCGTTCGTGCTCATCAACGCGCTGGTTGACCTGCTATACGCGGTGCTGGACCCGCGGGTCGCGCTGGGAAGCAGGGCCCAGTGAGCGCGGCCGTCGGCATCACCTCGGCCCCGGCCCGCCGGGCCGCCGCCCGCCGCGGGTTCCTCGGGCTGCTTCGCTCCACCGGGGTGGCCGGGATGACCTCGGCCGCCGTGATCGCGGTGGCGACGCTCCTGGCCGTCATCGGGCCGCTCATCGCGCCCTACAACCCGGAGGTGCCGCACCTGGGCCTGGCCTGGGTCGGGCCGTCCGGCGGCCACCTGCTCGGCTACGACTTCGAAGGCCGCGACGTCCTGTCCCGGCTGCTGGCCGGCGCGCAGTCCTCGATGATCGGCCCGCTCGCGGTGGTCATCGGGTCGATGACGCTCGGCACCCTGATCGCGATCTTCGCCGCCTGGCGGCAGGGCCTGACCGACACGGTGACCGCCTCCGGGCTGGACATCCTGTTCGCCTTTCCCGGGATCCTGCTCGCCGTCCTGGCCGCCGCCATCTTCGGTGCCGGGCTGACGGCCGCCTCGGTCGCGCTGTCCATCGCCTACATGCCCTACGTGGCCCGCGTCCTGCGCGGCGCCGCCCTGCGCGAGCGCGGCCAGCCGTACGTCGCGGCCCTCGAAGTGCAGGGCGCCAGCGGCACCGCCATCTGCCTGCGGCATATCGTGCCCAACATGCTGCCGCTGATCGTGGCCCAGGCCACGATCCTGTTCGGCTGGGCGATGGTCGACCTGGCCGCGATCTCCTTCCTCGGCCTGGGCGTGCAGCCGCCCGCACCGAACTGGGGCGTGATGATCTCGGAGAACCAGCCCGGCATCCAGCAGGGGTATCCCCTGCCGTCGCTGGTCGCGGGCCTGTGCATCGTGCTCGTGGTCATCGGGTTCAATGTGCTCGGCGAGCGGCTGTTCGAGCAAGCCCAGGCGGTCCGGCGATGACCGGCCCGGACCCTCGCCCGCTGCTGGAGGTGCGCGACCTCACCGTGACGCTGCCGGTCGAGGGCCAGCAGCGCACGGTCTTGCGCGACGTATCCCTGGAGATCGAGGCCGGGCAGGCGGTCGGCCTGGTCGGCGAGTCCGGCTCGGGCAAGTCGATGACCGCGCGGGCGATCGACCGGCTGCTGCCCGGGGGCGCGCAGGTGACCGGCCAGATCAGCTTCGGTGGCGGCGACGTGGCCAGCCTGTCGGGCGCCGGGCTGCGCGGGTTCCGCAGCCAGGTCGCGATGATCTTCCAGGACCCCCGCGCGCACGTGAACCCGGTCCGCCGGATCGGCGACTTCATGACCGAGGCGCTGCGCACCAACAACGGAGTCCCCGCCGCCGACGCCAGGCGCCTGGCCGTGGACATGCTGACCCAGGTCGGCATCGAGGACGGGGAGCGCAGGCTCCGCCAGTACCCGCACGAGCTGTCCGGCGGCATGCTCCAGCGGGTCATGATCGCGACCGCGCTGCTGACCAGCCCGGCGCTGCTGCTGGCCGACGAGCCGACGACCGCGCTGGATGTGACCACGCAGGCCGAGGTGATGGCGATCCTGGATGAGCTGCGCCAGCGCCGCGGCCTGGCCATGCTGTTCATCACCCACGACCTGGACCTGGCCGCGGCGATCTGCGACCGGACCCTGGTCATGTACGCGGGGCAGATCGTCGAGGAGCGGGCCTCGGGCCTGCTGCACAGCGACCCGCTGCATCCCTACACCGCGGCGCTCGGCGGCGCCCGGCCCGACATCGACCAGAAGGCCAGCCGGCTGCGCGCCATCCCCGGACGGCCGCTGTCGGCGTTCGAGGCACCGCCGGGCGAGTGCGCGTTCGCCGCGCGGTGCGGCTACGCGCAGCCGGCCTGCCGCGAGGTGGTGCCCGGCGTGAGCCGGCTGGACGGCGGCCTGTCCCGGTGCCTGCGGGCGGCCGACCTGCGCGGGCAGATGGAGGCGACTCATGCCTGAGCCGGCCCCGGTGCTCACCGTCGACGGGCTCCGCAAGGAGTTCGGCAGCCTCGTCGCGGTCGACGACGTGTCGTTCGTGATCCCGCCCGGCCGGTCCCTGGCGATCGTCGGCGAGTCCGGCTCGGGCAAGACGACGATCGCCCGGATGATCGTCGGGCTGGAACGCCCGACCAGGGGGACGATCACCGCCTGCGGCCGGGACCGGTCCCGGCCCGCCCGCTCGGCACGGGACCGGCGGCGGCGCGGCGGCGAGGTCCAGATCGTCTTCCAGGACCCGTATACCAGCCTCGATCCCCGGCAGACCGCCGAGCACGCCATCGACGAGGTGCTGCGGCTGCACCACCGGTGGCCGGCCGACAAGCGCCGGGCCCGGACGCAGGAGCTGACCGGCCTGGTCGGGCTGGACGCCCGCCAGAGTCGCGCGCTGCCGCGGGCGCTGTCGGGCGGCCAGCGGCAGCGGGTCGCGATCGCCAGGGCGCTGGCGGCCGAGCCGCGGCTGCTGATCCTGGACGAGTCCGTCGCCGCGCTGGATGTCTCCATCCAGGCCCAGGTACTGAACCTGCTGGCCGACATCCGCGACGAGACCACGGTGTCGTACATCCTGATCAGCCACGACCTCGCGGTCGTCCGCCAGCTCACCGACGACGCGATCGTCATGTACCGGGGGCAACTGGTCGAGCGCGGGCCGACCAGCCAGATCCTCGACGATCCCCGGCACCCCTACACCCAGCGGCTGCGGGCCAGCGTGCCGCGCCCCGGCTGGAAACCCACCCGGCGCCGGCTGGTGCCGGCCGACGCGGAAGGCGAGCGTCCATGACCGATCTGCGCGACCCCGGTGACCCGTGCGACCTGTCCGCGACGGATGCGCTGGCCCTGTTCCGCTCCCGTGAGCTGTCCCCGGTCGAGCTGGCCGAGGCGGTGATCGCCAGGGCCGAGGCGGTCGAGCCGGCCATCAACGCGTTCGCGGCGACCTTCTACGAGCAGGCGCTGCAGCAGGCCCGCGCGGCCGAGGCCAGGTACGGCGGCCAGTCCGGCTCGCCGCGGCCGCTGGAGGGACTGCTGGTCGCCGTCAAGGAGGAGGCACCCATCGCCGGGCAGCTCAACACGCTCGGCTCACTGCCACTGCGGGACGTTGTCGCCCCGCAGACCGCCGTCTTCGTGAAAAGGATCATCGACGCCGGCGGCATCGTGCACGCTCGCACGACCACGCCGGAATTCTCCTGTGCCCCGGTGACCTGGACCAAGCTGTGGGGCGTCACCCGCAACCCGTGGAACCTCGAGTTCTCGCCCGGCGGGTCCTCTGGCGGCTCGGGCGCGGCCCTGGCGGCCGGGACGACGACGCTGGCCACCGGCTCCGACATCGGCGGCTCGATCCGGATCCCGGCGTCGTTCTGCGGCGTCGTCGGGTTCAAGCCGCCCTACGGCCGGGTGCCGGAAGTCGAGGTGTTCAACCTCGACCACTACTGCCATGAGGGCCCGATGGCCCGGACGATCGCCGACTGCGCGCTGCTGGAGAACGTCATCGCCGGCCCGGACCCCAGCGACGTCGCCTCCATCCGGCCCAAGCTGGAGATTCCGGCCGACCTCGGCGGCCTGGCCGGCCGGCGGATCGCCTTCAGCCCGGACCTCGGCTGCTACCGCGTCGACGCCGACGTGGCCGCGAACACGCGCGCCGCCGCCGAGCGGCTGCGGGCCGCCGGCGCCGTCGTGGAGGAGGTCAGCCTGCCGTGGCAGCTGGAGGAGATCGAGCGCGCGGCCGAGATCCACTTCGGCATGATCTTCGGCCCGTCGATGCGGGAGCTCGACCAGCAGCACGGCAGTGACCTCACCTCCTATGCCCGGCACTTCGTCGCCGAGGCCGCGAAGATCTCCAAGGACGACATGCTGACCGGCCTGGAGCTGGAGGGCCGGATCTACGCGCCGCTCGGCGCACTGCTGGAGGACTACGACGCGCTGATCTGCCCGACGTTCGCGGTCCCGGCGCTCCCGGCCGCCTACGACGTCGGCGACCCGATCGCGGTGAACGGCGAGCCGGCCGGGAACTGGATGGACGTCATGATGACGCTGCCCTTCAACATCGCCAGCCGGTGCCCGGTGCTGAGCATCCCGTCCGGCCTGTCCCGTGACGGCGTGCCGACCGGGCTGTCGGTCGTTGCGCGGACCTACGACGACGTGGCCGCGTTCCGCGTCGCCGCCGCGCACGAGGCCGCGTTCCCCTGGCTGACCGGGGCCGCGCCCCGCCCGCCCCGCTAGCCCCGCTAGCCCCGCCGAGCCCCGCCGAGTTGATTCCCAGCCCGCGCGGCTGCCTCCGAGCCAGCAGCCCCTTCCCTGGCCCCCGCGTTCCCGGCTGCGGCCTTCCCGAGCCAGCAGCCCCTTCCAGGGCCCCCGCGTTCCCGGCTGCAGCCTTCCCGGCCCGCGGCCTTCCCGGCCCAGACGACACCTCTCAGCCCGTACGGCACTCCCAGCCCACGCGACACCTCCCGGCCCACGCGACGATCCGCATCGTAATCTTGGTCACGGTCGAACGACGTGGTTGTTGCTCTCACGTCGTTGCAGCAGCGTGGTTGTTACAACCACGTCGTTAGCTTGCATTTCGGCCAGGCCCAAACCTCGGAATCCGACCGTCCGCATCATGGGGCGTCAGGGATGACGTGGGCTACCGGGTGGCAAGTTACGGCCGGTACGAGAAGCAAGCGGTGTGCGCCCGGTCGCGAGCCGAAGAGCTGCGGGACGCGCCACGCGCCCTAGCCCCGGCAGCCCCTAGCGGCGGCCGCCGGGCCAGAGCCATATGTTTATCTCTCATCCTTTTGGCGTGTTTTGAAGGAGGCGGGGGGACTTATGCCTTCCCTGAACGACCGCGTGGTGCTCCTGACCGGCGGAGCGACGGGCATCGGGCGGGCCATCGCGCTCGACATGGCCGCCGCCGGGGCGACCGTGGCCATCGGCGACACCAACGCCGAGGGCGGCCAGCGAACGGCCGAGGAGATCCGGAGCGCGGGCGGCCGGGCGTCCTTCAGGTCCTGCGACGTCGCCGATGCCGGGCAGGTCGCGGCCCTGGTCGACGCGGCGGTGGCCGATTTCGGGCGACTCGACGTGCTGGTCAACGACGCCGGGATCTCCGGCGGGTCGCGTCGCCTGCACGAGCTGGACATCGACTCCTGGGACCGGACCATCGGCGTCAATCTGCGCGGCACCTTCCTGTGCGCCCGGGCGGCGATCCCGCACCTGCTGCGAAGCCCGTGCAGCGCGATGATCAACATCGCGTCCACGTACGGTCTCATCGGCGCGCCGCTGGCGCCGTCGTACTGCGCCTCCAAGGGCGCCATCGTCAACCTGACCCGGCAGCTGGCCGTCGACTACAGCCCCGACGGGCTGCGCGTCAACGCCATCTGCCCCGGCTACATCGACACCGACATGGGCGGCCACCGCGCGGCCCTGCCGCCGGCCGAGCGCGAGGCCGCGCAGGCCCGGCGGGAGGCGAACGCCGCGTTGCAGCCCATCGGCCGTCAGGCCCAGGCCCAGGAGGTGGCCAGGGTGGCCACGTTCCTCGCCTCCGACGAGGCGTCGTTCATGACCGGTTCCATCGTGACGGTCGATGGCGGGTGCACGGCCACCTTCCGGCACGGTTCCTGACGACGCGGATACCCGCAGGTCACGCGGGCCAGGTATGGACCGGCTCGTTGGCGTGCATGTGCTCGATGTATTGCTGGGTCATCTGCCGCAGCGCCTCCGGCCGCCCGGCCCCGCCTTCGGTCAGGCCCGTGACCGTGGCCACCTGCCAGGCGGCGCCGGTCCGGCCGGTCAGGCAGCGCTGCTCGACGATGCTCAGCAGGCGGTCGGCGTGCTCGGCGCCGACGTTCCAGCGCCGCAGCCCCTCGCGGGCCAGCGGCAGCAGCCGGCGCAGCACCAGCTCGGCGGCGGGCACCTCCCCGAAGCCCGGCCAGTACAGCTCCGCGGCCAGGCCCAGCCGCGCCGCCTCGTGCAGGTTGTCGGCCGCGGTGGCGAACGACATCTGCGTCCACATCGGGCGGTCGGCCTCGGCCAGGGCCCGCACCAGCCCGTAGTAGAACGCCGTGTTGGCCATGACGTCCGCGACCGACGGCCCGGCCGGCAGCACCCGGTTCTCCACCCGCAGGTGCGGCCGGCCGCCGACCACCGCATAGACCGGGCGGTTCCAGCGGTAGATCGTCCCGTTGTGCAGGCACATCTCGGCCAGCTGCGGGATGTCGCCGCCGGCCAGCGCGGCCACCGGGTCCTCGGCCTCGCAGATCGGCAGCAGCGCCGGGAAGTACCGGATGTTCTCCTCGAACAGGTCGAACACCGAGGTGATCCACCGCTCGCCGAACCACACCCGCGGCCGCACGCCCTGCTCCTTCAGCTCGGCCGGGCGGGTGTCGGTGGCCTGCTCGAACAGCGTGATCCTGGTCTCCTGCCACAGCTGCCGGCCGAACAGGTACGGGGAGTTCGCGGCCAGCGCCACCTGCACCCCGGCGATGGCCTGGGCCGCGTTCCAGTAGCTCGCGAACGTGTCCGGGCTGACCTGGAGGTGCAGCTGCACACTGGTGCACGCGGCCTCCGGGGTGATGCTGTCGGTGTGGGTCAGCAGCTTCTCGGCGCCGGCGATCTGGATCCGCATGTCCTCGCCGCGAGCCGCGAAGATCTGCTCGTTGAGCACGCGGTAGCGGGCGTTGGCCGACATCGTCCCCTCGTGCACGTCGTCCTTGCGCAGCGTGGGCAGGATGCCGACCATGACCAGGCGGCTGCCGCTCTCGCGGGCGGTCTGGTCCCCCGCGTTCAGGTCGGCGCGGATCTCGCCCTCCAGCTCGGCCAGCGCGTCGCCGTCGAGCTGCCGCGGCGGCACGTTGATCTCCAGGTTGAACTGCCCGACCTCGGTGGCCCAGGCCGGATCGGCGATCGCGCCCAGCACCTCCGCGTTGCGCATCGATGGCATCCCGGTCGCGTCGACCAGGTTGAGCTCGATCTCCTGGCCGACCAGAGCTGGATCGCTCTCGAACAGCCGCTCCTGCAGCATGGTGGCGAAGGCCTCCAGCGAGCGCCACACCTTGTCCCGGTAGATGCGCCGGTCCTCGCCGCTGATCTTGATGGGCTGGATATCACGTCCCATGGAGCCTCCCTCCGCTCTCGTCCCGCACCCACAGGCTGAGCAGGCCGCGCAGGTGCGCGATGAACTGATCGTGCTCGTGGGCCGGGTACATCGACTTGACCGTCTGGACCAGCAGGTCGTCGAAGTCGGGGCCCGCCACCCAGTCCAGGACGATCTCGTCCAGGTGGGCCAGCCGGGTCGCGCAGAAGTCCTGGTAGCGCTCGGTCTCGAAGTAGTCGTCGGCCAGCGCCCGGTAGGCGGCCAGCTTCTCGCCGTAGGCGGCGCCCGGCTCGTCGGCGATCTCGAAGTACTGGTCGGCGGCCACGTCGAACCGGGGCCTGCGCCCGGTGGCCAGCGCGAACACGCACCACTTGACCAGCGCCCTGATGGCCCAGGGGAAGTAGTAATGCAGGCTGGTCAGGGCCAGGTCCGGGCAGGCGTTGGCGTAGTCGATGGGGTAGACCACGCCGTCCTTGACCAGCGTCTCGCAGGAGTTGAGCTCCCACCGGAAGAACGCGTTGACCAGCCGCCCGATCGTCACCACCTCGGCCCCCGCGGCCGGTTCAAGGAAGCCGTGGTCGACGGCGTAGCGCTCGTGCATCGGCTGGTCGGGGCGGAACCGCATGACCATCGTCTCGGCCCCGATCGACAGCGAGCGCGCGAACGCGTCGTAGCCGTCGATCGCCTTCTGCAGGTGCATGAGCATCTCGCCGCTCTGGTCGTAGGCGGCGTGCAGCTCGGCCCGGCCGCCGATGCGCGAGACCCCGCGCCACGCGCCGCCGTCGTAGGGCTTCATGTAGAGCGGGTAACCGATCCGCTCGGCGATGGCGTCGAGGTCGAACGGCTGGTTGTAGCGCGCGGCGGTGTAGGCCCAGCGGGCGTTGTCGACCGGGTTCTTGTACGGCACCAGCACCGTGTCCGGCACGTTGAGGCCCAGCCGCAGCATCGCGCAGTAGGCCGCGTGCTTCTCCATGGACTGAAACGTGAACGGGCTGTTCAGCAGGTAAACGCCGTCCATCAGCGCGACCTTCTTGAGCCACTCGCGCGGGTGGTAGTACCAGTACGCGAGCCGGTCGATCACCAGGTGGTGCCGGGGCCTGTCGCGCAGCCCGAACGGCTCGATGGTGATCCGCTCGCAGTCAAAGACATGCCGGGTGCCGCCCGTGCCCGCCACCGGCCCGACCCGGCGCAGGATCTCCTCGAACGACCTGGGCCAGTCCTCCTCGTTGCCCAGCAGCAGCCCGATCAGGTTGCGTGTCGTCGTCAAGGCGGCCTCCCGTCGTCAGCAGAACCTCGGCATGTGGCGGGCGACCTGGGCCCGCCAGGATGGCCAGCCGTGCGGCACGTCGGTGCCCCACAGGTCAAGCTCGTGCCGGATGCCCTGGGCGTCCAGCCGCCCGGCGAACTGCCGGGTGCTGGCCAGGGCTCCGGTCGTGTCCTCCCACTGGCCCTGGCCGCACACCAGCAGCAGGCTGAGCCGGCCGCGCAGCCAGTCCAGGTGCCCGCCCGCCAGGTGCCCGACGTAGTCGACCGGGTTGTTGGCGAACGCGGCCGGGCCCCGCTCGCCCCAGGCGTTCCAGCTGGACGGGTCGTAGTTGCCCGAGAAGCACAGGGCCAGCGGGAACAGGTCGGCCCGCCGGAGCGCGAAGTTGGCCGCGTGGAAGGCGCCCAGGCTGCAGCCGAGCGTGGCCACCTCCAGCGCTCCCCCGCAGTCGGAGTAGATCCACGGCACCACCTCGCCGAGGATCCACGACTCGTAGCGGCCGTGGATGCGGGCCCGTTCCTCGAGTGGGAGGTCGCGGTTGGACCACGAGGCCGCGTCATAACTGTCGACGCAGTAGAGCTTCATCCGCCCGGCCTCGATCAGGTCGGCCGTGGCCCCGACCATTCCGTTGTCCTCGAAGTCGCAGGCCCGGCCCTGCTCGGCCGGAAAGGCCAGGACCGGGCGCCCCCAGTGGCCGTACCGCAGGACGCGGGCCTTGGCGCCCAGCGCGTCCGACGACAGCTCGGTGCTGATCACCTGCTCATCGTGCACATTCCGGGCTGGCCCTGACAATGGCGCAGGCGATGGTTCGCTGGCCCAGGCGGACGAGCGACGTGACATCCTCGGGCTCATGAACGATCTGGCCGACAGCGTCGCGCTCGCCAACCGGACCGACGCGCTGCCGGAGATCGCCCGCCTCCTCCGCCTCCTCCGCGACCTCCAGCACCCGCTCACCGGCGACGACCTGGCCACCCAGATCGACGCCTTCGCCTCCTAAGGAGACAGCTGATGACCGGCGACGCTCAACCTCCGGTGATCTCGGTGATGCTCGCCGTGCCCGATGCCGGGGCGGCCGCGCGGTGGTACGCGCAGGCGCTCGGCGCCACCGAGCTGTGGAACCTCGGCAGCGTCATCGGGCTGACCATCGCCGGCGCCCCGTTCTTCCTCGGCCAGCCCGAGAACAACGGCTGGGACACCCCGGCTGCCCTCGGCTCGCGCACCGTCCGGGTGGAGGTGTTTGTCGATGACCCGGACGCCTTCATCGAGCGCGCGGTGATGGCCGGCGCCGATGGCAGCATCGACGAGATCCGCGACCACGAAGTGCCGTGGGGCGTTCACCGCCAGGGCGGCTTCATCGACCCGTTCGGCCACCTGTGGCTGGTCGGCGACAGATCGCCCCTGGGCGCGCACAACCCGCCATAACACGGCAACGGCGCAGACTGCGGGAAGGACATCCAGCCGACCGGAACATGGGGATTCCTGCTCCTCGAAGGATGCTGGGCCATCGTGTCGGCCATCGGCCTCATCCGCCCACCGCGCAGCGGGGAGGCCGGCAAGTCGTCTGGTTAGCCGGTCGGCGGCTCATCCAGCCACTTGGCCGCCGATGCCGGGTCGCCGGCATCGGCGCGGGCTCGCAGTTCCGCGAACGCCTCCTCATCGCCCCGCTCGGCCAGCAGCCGGGCCAGCTTCTCCGTCTCCATGAAGGCCCAGTCCTCGGGGTCGTCGGACGTTTGTTCCAGGTATTCCTCTTTGCTCAGCGCGGACAGGGACTCGGCCCGGAGCCCGGCCGGGTTCTGCCAGATCACGTCGGAGAACTCCATTTCGGCCGGGTCAGCCATCACACAAAAACCGCTAGGGCAAGAGCACGCCGCTGAGCCGGCGCCAGTGCGGGATCGCGGACTCACCCGGCTCGACCCCGATCACCTGCACGCCGACGTGGTCGGCGCCGGCCTCGAGGTGGCCGTGCAGCCGCGCGGCGACGGAGTCCAGATCGCCCCAGAACACCAGGTCGTCCACGAAGCGGTCGCTGCCCCCGGCGGTGAGGTCCGCGTCGGAGTACCCCAGGCGGCGGAACTTGGCCAGGTTGTACGTGCTGCCCGGGTCCAGGTAGACGCTCAGGTGCCGGCGCGCCGTCGCGCGAGCCTTGTCGGGGTCGGTCTCGAACAGCACCGCCTGCTCGACGCCCAGGAACGGGCCCGGCCCGAGGATCTGCCTGGCCTGCGCCGTGTGGGCCACGTTGACGTGATAGGTGTGGGCGCCCGCCGCGCGGTCGCGGGCCAGCTCCAGCATCTTGGGCCCGTAGGCGGCCAGGATCCGGCGCACCGGCTCCTTGGGTGCAGGGTTCGACGGCGTAAGCCCGTCCAGCTCATCGAGATACTCGGCCATGGCGGTCAGCGGCCTGACGCCCGGACGACTGCCGCCTACGCCCAGGCCGAGCACGTGACGGCCGGGGTATGCGTCAGCCAGCAGCAGGCCGGCGCCGTAGGCCTGCCGCGGTCCGTGCGCCCCAATTTGAGCGATGCCATTAATGACGTGCATCCGCTCGGTGTTCGACAGCAGGAACGCGGCGTGCGTCAGCGCCTCGCGCCCGCCCACCTCAGGGAACCAGAACGCGCGCCACCCCTGCTCCTCGAGCGCGATGATCGAATCGCGCATCTGGGCGGCGCGCTGATGCTCGAAGTCGAACGTGTAGATGCCGAAGCGGCCCAGGTCAAGGCCGTCAATGCTGCTCATAGATCGAAGTATCGCAGAATCTCGATATGAGATGCAACCCCGGAGATGCGACCTAGAGGGCTTGGCCGAGCGCCGCCACCAGCTCGGCGATGCGCCGCTCGTCGCGCTTGTAGTGGGTCCACTTCCCCACCCGTGTCGACCGGACCAGGCCCGCTCGCTCCAGCTCGGCCAGGTACGCCGACACCGTCGACTGGGCCAGCCCGGCCTTGGCCTGGATGTGGCTCACGCAGACCCCGACCTCGGCCGGGTCGGCGATGGCGCCCTCCAGCGAGAAATGACGCTCGGGCTCGCGCAGCCACGACAGCAACTGCAGCCGGACCGGGTTCGACAGCGCCCGCAGCGCCCGGACCAGGTCGGCGTCCGGCTCCGCCATCGCCTCCGTCATGACCCCACAGTATAGAAGTTTCGCAGAACGTCGATATGACACCGCCCGCACGGAGCATCCCTGGGCCCATGCCTAGACGATGATCACGACCGATTTGCCCCCGGAATTCTGGGGGAAATCGGTCGTGATCATGAAGTAGACCCTTCCGGCACGCGCGGATTGGCCATTACGGGGCGCCGCAATGGAGGCCGCCATCAGCGCGGAAGCTCGTCAGCGCTATTCGCGGACGGACTTCCGTGATCATGGTGGCCGGAATTGCCATCGGCGCCGCTCTGGGAGCCGTCGCCTGACCGCTGCGGTCAGGGCGTGCCGGGCCGCCGGGCCAGGACCAGCCCGAACCGCGGGCTGCCCCCCTCATGCCGGCCCAGCGCCGTCAGCGGCATGGTCGTGACCGTGAACCCGGACGCGGTCAGGTCGCCGCGGACCGCGGCCAGCGGGCAGGTGCGGTAGTACATGACGAATGCCGGCCGCCACAGCGCGTTGCGGACCCGCATGGCCGCGTCGAACGCGAGGAGGGCCCAGTACCCGGCCGAGGTCACCGGCAGCGGCCCGCCGACCGGGATGGCGAACACCCCGCCCGGCCGCAGGGCGCGGTACACCCCGTCGAACAGCGCGGGCCGCTCGGCGGGCAGGAAATGCCCCAGCGCCCCGAAGCTGACGGCCAGGTCGAAGGCCCCGGCGAAGGGCAGGGCCCTGGCGTCGGCCCGCACCCACCCCGCGTCCGGATGCGCCCGGCGCGCGTGGGCCAGCATGCCCGCGCTGAAGTCCACGCCCGTGACCGGTCCCTGGCACGCCAACCCGAGGACCCGCACGCCCGCGCCGGTGCCGCAGCAGACGTCGAGCCCCGCGCCGAACGGGCCGAGCGGGGCCAGCGCGTCCGCGGTCGCGTCCAGGATGGCGTCGGCGGTGCGGAAGGGCGTGCGGTCGAACTTCGGGGCCAGCAGGTCGTAGCCGCCCTCCACCGAGGACAGCGCCTGCCGCGCCAGCTCGCGGGCCGACGGGCCACCAGGCGAGAACATCCCGCTGATGCTACTTCGCCCGCCGGTGCAGGGTAGTGATCAGGTACACGCCATCCCGCATCGATCAAAGGGGTCCCCCTTGCCGAGCAGGCCGAGCCTGACGTTCGCTGACTCGTCCGCGCAGTCGCTTCTCGGCTACGCCTACCGCCTGGCGCTGTCCAACCTGCTCGACATCAACACCGTCCCTTACCGGCCGACGGACGACACCTCAGGCCTGATGTCCGGCGGCAAACTCATCCAGGCCGGCCCCGGGTACGCGGGCCAGGCCTGGACCAGGGACGGCGCCGTCAATTCCTGGAACGCCGGCAGCCTGCTCGATCCACGGGCAGCCGCGAACAGCTTGTGGGCTGCGGTCAGCCGCCAGCCCGACGGCAGCTTCATCATCACCCAGGACCAGCAGTGGTGGGACCAGGTCATCTGGGCGACGGCGGCCTGGAACCACTACCTGGTCACCGGAGACGAGGCCTTCCTGGCCCGCGCCTGCCCGGCGGTGACCAGCACCCTGGCCCGGCGCAGGAGCGAGAACCTCAACTCCGCCTACGGCCTGTTCGAGGGTCCGGCGTTCTTCAACGACGGGATCTCCGGCTACCCGGCGCCGCCCGCCGACGTCACCGAGAGCCAGGGTTCCTTCGTCGGCAGCTACCCCGCCGCCCGCAGCATCATGACGCTGAGCACCAACTGCCTGTACTACGACGCCTACCGCTCCGCCGCGCTGATGACCATCGCGCTGGGACGGCCCGCCAGCGAGACCGCCGGCCTGAGCCAGGCGGCCGACGCCCTCAAGATCGCCGTCAATCAGCACCTGTGGAACCCGGCCACGGGGCTGTACGGCTACTTCGTCCACGGCGATGGTCCCAGGGCCGGGCAGCTCGATCCGACCGAGGAGGGCGCCGGACTGTCGTTCGCGATCCTGCTCGGCATCGCCAGCCCGGCTCAGGCACAGGCGATTATGAATAAGGCACACGTCCAGCCCCGCGGTATGACCGGCACCTACCCGAGTTTCCCTCGGTACAGCGACGTCCAGCCCGGCCGGCACAACGAGCTCGTGTGGCCCGTGGTGCAGGGCTTCTGGGCCGATGCCGCGACCGTCGCCGGCCATGTGTCCCGGTTCGAGTCGGAGGTCCTGGCCCTGGCCCGGCTGGCCAGCGCCAGCGGCCAGTTCGCCGAGATCTACCACGCCCGCACCGGCGCGGTCGACGGCGGCTGGCAGACCGTCAGCGGCGGCTTCCCTCCATCCCGGTGGGAGTCGGAGCCCCATCAGACCTGGTCCGCCACCGCCTATCTCCGCATGATCCACAGCGGCCTGTTCGGAATGAGGCTCACCACGGCCGGCCTCACCCTCTCCCCCACCCTGCCCCGGGGCTTCGGCGACGTGACGCTGTCCGGGGTCGGCTACCGCGGCGCGAGCCTGACCATCGCCCTGCACGGCGCGGGCAACGTCATCGGCGCGTGCCGCATCGACGGCGCGCCGGCCGAGCCAGCCATCCCCGCGTCGCTGACGGGCGCCCACACCATCGACATCACGATGTCCTAGGTTGCCGGTATGCCGCAGCTGACCTACCGGTACGCGAGCCCGGCCGACGTGGCCAGCGTCGTCGCCCTCGTCGAGTCCGCCTACCGGGGCCAGGAGAGCCAGGCCGGGTGGACCTCGGAGGCCGACCTCATCGGCGGCCAGCGCACCGACGCTGGCCTGGTCTCCGCGTTCCTGGCCGATCCTGGCGCGCACGTGCTCCTGGCCGAGGAAGCCGCGGTCGTGCAGGCGTGCTGCCAGCTGCGCGAGCCCTCAGCTCCGGGTGGCATCGCCCACTTCGGCATGTTCGCCGTCCGGCCGACGCAGCAGGGCGGCGGGTACGGGCGGCTGGTCCTGGCCGAGGCCGAGCGGCTGGCCCGCGACGAGTTCGGCGCGTCGGCGCTGGAGATGACCGTGATCCGGCAGCGTGAGTCGCTGATCGCCTGGTACGAGCGCCGTGGCTATCGCCGTACGGGCCAGGTCAGGCCGTTTCCGTACGGCGACGAGCGGTCCGGCGTGCCGAAGGTGAGCGGCCTGGAGTTCGCCACGCTGGCCAAGCCGCTCCGGTGAGCACCGGCCGGATGATTCCCTGGACCAGCCACGATGTACGGAGGCTCGCCTCATGCCCGCACCTGCCACGCAGGCCCGCGCCAGCGCGGATGTTGTCGTCATCGGCGCCGGGTTCGCGGGCCTTATCGCCGCGCGCGAGCTGGGTCATGCCGGGCTCGGCGTGCTCGTGCTGGAGGCCCGCGACCGGGTCGGCGGGCGGACCTGGACTGACCGCAGGCTCGGTCATGACCTTGAGCTCGGCGGCACCTGGGTGCACTGGGTACAGCCCCACTCGTGGGCCGAGATGACCAGGTACGCGCGGCAGATCGTGCGCAGCCCGGCGGTCGAGGAGGCGTACTGGCTCGGTGCGGGCGACGTGCCGCGCACCGGCACGCTTGAGGAGTTCATGGCGCTGATCAGCGACGGCCAGCAGGCGATCGTGGACGACGTGCGGACCGCCATTCCGCGCGGCACCGACCCGACGGCCGGCGAGATAGGCGAGCTGGACGCGCTCAGCATTCAGGACCGGCTCGACGCGCTCGGGCTGGACGACGAGGCGCGCTGCGCCAGCGAGTCGGTGTGGGTCGGGCACGTGAACGCACGGCTGGATCAGGCCGGCCTGTCGAGCGCCCTGCGCTGGGTAGCCGCGGCGGGCGGCCACTGGCAGCTCATGCACGAGGCATCCGCCACCTACCGCGTCGTCGGCGGCATGAGCGGGTTTACCCGGGCGATCGCGGCCGACATCGCGGGTGAGATCCGGCTGGGCACCACCGTGACGAGGGTCGCGCAGTCGGCCGACGGGGCGGTCGTAACCTGCGCGGACGGCGCTGAGGTACGGGCCAGGCGGGTGATCTCGACGCTGCCGGTCAACGCGATCGCGGGCATCGGCTGGGAGCCGGGGCTGCCCGATGCCTGGCGGCGGGCGAACGCCGAGACCGTCGCGTCGCAGGGGGTGAAGATCTGGGTCAAGGTGCGCGGCCGGGTGCCGCGGTTCTTCGCCTACGCCAGCCAGCGGCATCCCATCTCGGTGCTGAAGTCCGAGTTCGCGGACGACGACGCGACGGTCCTGGTCGGGTTCGGCCCGGACCACCGACAGCTCGACGTGACGAGTGTCGCCGGCGTCCAGGCCGCCGTCGACGCGATGCGTCCCGGCCTGGAGGTCGTGGCGGTGGCCGCGCACGACTGGATGAAAGACCCGCTGTCGCGGACCACCTGGATGATCCACCGGCCCGGGCAGCTGACCCGTGACCTGGTCGAGTTGCAGCAGCCCGCGGGGGTCCTGCATTTCGCGTCGAGCGACAACGCCAGCCTGTGGGGCGGCTTCGTGGATGGCGCGATCGAGAGCGGCCTGCGCGAGGCACGGCGGGTCGCGGCGGCACTCACATTATGGAGGTGCGCCGGCCCGACGGCAGCGTGATCGCGGTGGAGGTGGCCGGCGAGCCGGGCGCGGTGCCGGTTCTGGTGTGCCACGGGCTGGCCGACTCGCGGCTGACGGCGCACCTGTTCATGCAGGCGGCCCGCGAGCTGGGACTGCTCATCATCGTCCCGGACCGGCCCGGTACGGGCCGGACCGATCGTCGTCGGCTGGACCAGGTCGCGGACTGGGTGCAGGATGCGGCACTGGTCACTGACGAGCTCGGGGCCGGCTCGGTGGCCGTCGCGGGCATCTCAGCCGGCGGCCCGTTCGCGGCGGCCTGCGCGGCTCAGCTGCCCGGCCGCGTCACAAGCCTCACGCTCATCTCGCCGCTGGGCCTGCCCGGCTGGCCGACCGCCGGGATGGCGACGGGGGAACGGCTGTCGCTGGAGCTGGCCCGGCACGCTCCCGATTTCGGCGGCTGGTTCCTGGGCCGCCTGGACGCGCTGGCTCGCCGCCGCCCGGCCTTGTTCATGCGCCTGGCCACCAGCGAGCTACCCGACGTCGACCGTCGCGCGCTCGCGCAGCCCGGCGAGCGGGAGACCTTCCTGACCAGCTACGCCGAGGCGTTCCGTCAGGGCAGCTGGGGAGTCGCGCAGGACCTGCGGGTGCTGGCCCGGCCGTGGGGCTTCCGGTTCAGCTCCATCACCGTGCCCGCCTTGATCCACCACGGCGATGCCGATACCACCGTCCCGCTCCAGCACGCCCGCCGGTACGCCGATGCCATACCGGGCGCGCAGCTGCGCGTATACCCCGGTCACGGCCACTTCTCGATCCTCGACGAGTCCCGGCAGATCCTCGCGCCGCTGGCCCGGCAGTCCTGACGAAGGGTCCGCCGGCTGCCGGGATAATCCGTGGCCCGGGCATCGGGCCGAGGCTATCGTCGTGATCGTGGGACGGTGGAGCAAGATCGCCGAGAGGGCGGGGGTCACCCTGCCGGCCGGCGAGGGGCGCATCCCCAGGGATGAAATCGACGGACTGCTGGAGCTGTCCCGGAGCCAGGAGAGCCAGGATCGCCAGCTCGCGTGCCGGAACCTGTGCACCTGCCATGTCCGGGCCGACGACGACCGGGTGTGGACGAGGCTGCTCGAGCTGCTCGGGGATCCCGATCCGCTGGTCCGCGGCGACGTCATCCACGCCATCACCGACAGCACGCCCGCGCCGCGCGTCCCGGCTGTGATCCAGGCCCTGGAGTCCCGGCACAACGACCCGGACGCGGGGATTCGCCGGCGGGTCCGCAAGACCCTCGCGCACTACCGCCGGACCGGCAAGGTAACCGACGCCGCTCACTAATGCGGGTCCGCTCGGCCAGATCCGCCGGACCGGCAAGGTAACCGACGCCGCTCACTAGTCCGCCGGACCGATTCCCCGCCTCCGCCGCTCTTTCCCCGCCTGCGCGGCCGTTTCCGATCTTGGTGCGAGACCGCCGGACGACGTGGCTGTTGCTCTCACGTCGCTAGTACGACGTGAGAGCAACAGCCACGTCGCTGGCCCGCTTCAGGCCAGGCCGCAACCCGGAATCCGCCCGGCCACATCACGGATCACACGGGGCGGCAGGGGCTGCCGGGCGGCATGTTACAGCCGGTAAGGCAGGCAAGCCGTGTCCGTCCGATCGCGGCCCGGAGATCTACGGGACACGCCTTAGCCGAGCAGCTCGCGCAGGATGCGCTCGAATTCTCCCGGTGCCGACAGCATCGGGAAGTGGTCGGCGTCGGGGATGACGGTGAGGGTTGCGCTGGGTGCCTGGTTCACGAGCCGCTGGGCCCACAGCGCGATGCCTCTGAAGTCGCGCCCGCCCAGCAGGACACTGATCGGGGTGGTGATCTCCCGGAACCGGGTCTTGACGGGCGGGTCGAGTTCGTGGCCGAGGTACACGCCGCCCAGGAAGTCCTGGAGCATGATCCGGTGGGAGTTCGCGACCTGCAGGCCGATCAGGAGACGCCGGTCACCGGTGCTGAGCGCGGGGCCCCATGCGTCGAGGTCCACCTCGGCCGCCGCGCGGACTCCCTCAGCGGCCAGCACCCCGTCGATCTCGGTGAACTTCGTGAGCATCTGCTGCCACGCCGTGTCCTCCTCCGGGCTGGGATCTGGGAAATCGCCGAACGATCCGTCCGCCACGACAGCGCGACGTGCCCTCTCCGGGTGCTGATGTGCGAACGCGAGAGCGCGCCGACCTCCGTCTGAGCAGCCGACGAGCACAGCGGACTCGATGTCCGCGTCATCCATCACCGCCGTGATGTCGTCGATCTCGCTGTAGGGCGCCGTGCCGGGGGACGACAGCCCGGTGTCTCGGTAGTCAAAGGTCGTGACCCGCGCGATCTGCGTCAGCCACGCCGTGGTCGTGTCCCACATCCGGAGGTCGGCGGTGCCGCAGTTGAACAGCACCACATCCGGTCCCTGACCGGAAGTCTGGTAGTGCAGATAGCCGCCAGGCACGTCCGCGAAGCTCTGGATCTTGTCGCTCATCGCGCCATTCTTGGCTGCCTGCTGATCAGCAGGCAATCAATTAACGGTGCGCTGTCACGTCCACGTACTAGGCTATTGGTGACTTGACAGCCGAGATGGCTTCGGGAACTTCTGCTCGGTGAAGGAGCCGGCGTAGGGCGCGTGTCCCCGCTCTGCGCCACCAGTGGACGGCTCCAGGCGATGACCACGGGTCGGTAAATCTGGGCGCCGACGACCCCGGATGGTCCGCCCCGCCGGCAGCGAACGGGACACGTCATGTCGTCGGCTACCTATAACACGCTGCTGCGCCTTCCTGGCGCGGCGGCCTTCTTCGTCACCGCGGCCGCGGGCCGCATCGGGATCGCGATGACCAGCCTGGGCATCGTCTGGCTGGTGCACGCCCGGACCGGCTCGTATGCCGCGGCCGGGCTGGTGACCGGGGCGTTCGCCATCGCCGAGGCGGTGGCCGGGCCACAGCTGGCCCGGCTGGCTGACCGCTTCGGCCAGTCCCGGGTGCTGCGGCCCGCGCTGCTGGCCCACGCCGCGGCGGTGGCCGCGCTGCTGGCCCTGGTCGCCGCCGGCACCCCCGACTGGGCGATGGCGGCGGGCGGGGTGCTGGCCGGCGCGACCATCCCCCAGCTCGGCGCGCTGTCCGCGGCCCGCTGGGCCGCGCTGCTGCGCGACGGGCGAGCCGCCTCGCTGCCTACCGCGTTCGCGCTGGAATCGCTGGCTAACGAGCTGGCCTACCTGGTCGGCCCGGTCCTCGTCAGCCTCATCGGCGCCAGCGGGTACCCGGCGGCCGGCACCGTGCTGGCCGCCACCCTGGTGGTGGCCGGCGGACTGTGCTTTGCCGGGCAGCGCCGCACCGCGCCTCCGCCGGCATCAGAGGCTGCCGCCCGCCACGGAGCGGGCCGCTCGCTGCTGCGGCCCGGTTTCGCGGTCCTGGCCGGGGTGAACCTGGCCATCGGCTGCTTCTTCGGCGCCATGTCGATCTCGGTGACCGCCTTCGCGGTCGAGCACGGCGTGGCCGCCTCGGCCGCCGTGCTGTACACGGTGTCCAGTTGCGCCAGCCTGCTGGCCGGGTGGCTGTACGGGCTGCGCCGGTGGCGCATGGCTCCGCGCAAACAGCTACCGGTGGTCGCGGCCTGGCTGGCGGCTGGCTGCCTGCCGCTGCTGGTGGCCGGCTCGCCGTTCGAACTGGGGCCCGCCCTCGTACTGACCGCGGTGGCGGTCCCCCCGGTTGTCGTGCTCTGCTCGCTGCTGACCGAGTCAGCCGTCCATCCGGGCGTGCTCACCCAGGCGTTCGCCTGGCTGAACTCGGCCAGCGCGGCCGGCTCCGCCGGGGCGGCGGCAGTGACCGGCTGGGCCGTAAACACCGCCGGCACCCAGGGCGGCTTCGCGGTGGCCGCAACGGCCGCCGTCGCCATGGCCTTGCTCGCCACAGCCGGCCTGCGGCCACTGCGAGAGCCGTATCAGCGAGAGCCGTAGCACCAGGCCGCCGGCTGTCATGCCGGGCGGGATTCCCTGGCCGGGGATGCCCTGCTTATGCTGAGCGGGCTTGCATGATCGTTGGCGGAGGTGCCCTTGCCGGTGCAGCAAGATCTCGTGGGGCAGGTTCCGCCGTCAGGTCCGGGGCCGGCTGAGCCGCGTCGGCCGGCCTGGCGCCGTCGGACGTGGCGCTGGGCGCTGCTGGCCGTGGCCCTGCTCGGTGCCGCGGTGGTGATCCTGGCCATCGCGGCGAGCCGGTATCAGCCCGTCGGATTCGGCGATACTGGCAATTCGCTAGAGCTGTTCCCTGGCCTGCCCGCGGGCCAGGGCATCCACCCGGTCAATGACCTGGGCGGATTCCACGAGGACATGTACATCCCGCCCCAGCGCCATGTGTTCTCGCTGTTCGCCAGCATCATGAACAACGGGACGCACGCGGTGACGATCAGCTCGGTGCGGCTGCCGGAGGGCACGCCCCTGGTCCCGGCCGGCCCGGTGCGCTATTCGATGCCCGGCATGGGAGGCTCGGACCAGATCCCGCCTCCGAGGTCGCGAGTGCTGCACGAAGTCGTGCTGCGCCCTGGCCAGGAGCTGTTCCTGGGCTTTCCCGCGCGCACGCAGTGGCCGTGCGCCCGCACCGACGGCTGGGAGTCCATCTCTGATTTCGACGTGACGGTCGGGTATGCGATGTTCTCGCACACCGTGGCCATTCCCTGGGGATCGCAGGGCGACAGCCTGCTTGTGCGCGCCCCCGGCGGGCGGCCAGGCCAGAAAGACGTGATCTGCGCGCCGGGGACCACGCGGAAGAACCTGCCGAAGGTGCCAGCGCAGAATCAAGGACCGCAAGCGGTAGCGGGCACCATCATCCGCATCCGCCACGGCCGCGACACGGGCGAGCTGCGCCTGATGGAGATGACCGCGCCGGACGCGGCCCAGAATCTGGACGGCAAGATGCCGCCTTGCTTCACGCAGTACCCGCCGCGCCCGGGACGGATGCCCCGGTATCGCGTGATCAACTTCGACCTGAACTATGCCGGCATCAACGAGGGCCAGCACGACCCGGCTCCAGGCGTGCGGATTACGATCGCCGAGCCCGACGGCACGACCATGGTCGCCGGCGTGCCAGGCCCCGATGGCACTGGCGTCAGATGCCGGGCCGTTGCGTCGTTCCCCCTTGGCCGCGTGTCCGCGGAAACGCAGCTCGTCTTGGGACTGACGCTTCGCGTTCCGCTCCAGGGCACCACCCTGACCCACCTGGTCGTCACGGCCGACGGCCACACCATCGTCGTGCCGCTGGTGCCCGCCTGCGACACTCGCGGGGCCACCGCCAACTGCTTGCTGGGTGACGAACTCGGCGGTGCCTGGACCGCCGGAGACCCCGACTCCGTCAGCCTCCGGGCCTGACATCGAGGCCAGGGCTACGGTTGCTCCTGTGGCGGACACCGACATTGAGGTCACGGCGGATCTGATTGCCGAGTTGCTCCGCGAGCAGCACCCCGACCTGGCCGACCTGCCGCTGAAGCTGGGTGCGCGTGGCTGGGACAACCAGCTGTGGCGGCTCGGCGACGACCTCGCGGTCCGGCTGCCCTGGGTCAACGAGGACGCGGGCGAGCTGATCCTCAAGGAGCACACCTGGCTGCCCGCCATCGCGCCGCGCCTGCCCGTGCCGGTACCTGTTCCGCAGCGTCTGGGCCAGCCTTCTGAGCGGTTCCCGCGCCCGTGGATCGTCACCACCTGGGTCGCTGGTGAGCCCGCTGACCGCGCCCCCGCGACTCGGGGCGTCGAGGCAGCCGATGCCCTGGCGGCGTTCCTGACGGCCCTGCACCAGCCCGCGCCGGACGACGTGCCGGCCGGCCGGCACAACCGGAGTGGTCCGCTGGGCGCTGCCGACGAGGGCGTCGCGCATTTTCTGAAGGAGGCAGCCGAGCAGGGGCTGATCTCCGACCCGGACGCCGCGCGCGCGGTCTGGGATGATGCGCTAGCCGCGCCTGACTGGACCGGCCCGCGCCTGTGGCTGCATGCGGACTTGCACCCGGCCAATGTTCTGACCAGCGACGGCACTATCTGCGGCGTGGTCGACTTCGGGGACCTGTGCGCGGGTGACCCGGCCGTGGACCTGGCGGCCAGCTGGATACTGCTGCCCGACGGAGTCATCGACCGTTTCCATCAGGGTTACTCGCCGGCTGCTGACGCGGCGACGCTGCGGCGCGCTCGCGGCTGGGCGCTCTGCAAGGCATTGGTCTGCATGCTCATTGGCGATGCCGGAGTGCACGGCCGCCCGGGCGGGAAAGCGACGTGGGGACCGCCAGGGGCCGCCTCCCTCCAGCGCCTCATCGAGACTCGCTCCTAGCCCTCGGGCCGCCGCCGCCCGGCCCGCGCGCGGGCGGCCTGGCGGACCAGGTGGTCGCGTTCGGCGACGTTCGCGGCCCGGCGAGCGGCCTCGGCGTAGGCGGTGGCGGCGGCCGGTAGGTCGCCGGCAAGCTCGTGCAGGTGGCCGCGAACGGCGTGCCATCGGTGCCGGTCGCCGAGCACCTCGCGTAGCCGGTCGGTCTCGAGCAGTCCTGCCTCGGGGCTGTCGACGTGACCGACCGCGACCGCGCGGCCAAGCACGGCGGCGGGGTCCTCGCGCACCGGGTCGTCGGTGAGGGCGACAAGGTCGTCGTACCAGGCCAGGATCTGCGGCCAGTCGGTCTCCTCGGCGGTGGCCGCATCGTCATGCAGGGCGGCGATGGCGGCCTCGATCTGGTAGCGCCCTGGGCGCCCAGCGGCCAGCGCCGACTGCAGGACGCGCACGCCCTCGGCGATCTCGCGGGTGTCCCACAGGCCACGGTCCTGCCGGTCGAGCGTAACGATGCGGCCCTCGGAGTCAAACCGTGCCGAGAGGCGGGCGTGGTTGAGCAGCATCAGTGCCAGCAGGCCGCGCACCTCCGGTTCCTCGCTGGCCAGGGTGAGCTGGCGGGCGAGCCGGATCGCCTCGCTCGCCAGGTCCACTCGGCCCGCATGGCCGGCCGTGTAGACGAGGTAGAGCACGCGCAGCACGACGGCAAGGTCACCGGGCTGGTCGAGGCGGCGTCCCCGCAAGGCACGTTTGGCCCGGCTGATCCGCTGCGCCATCGTCGCCTCCGGCATGTAGAACGCGTCGGCGATCTCGCGGGTGGTGAGGCCGCCGACGGCGCGCAGGGTCAGCGCCACCTGAGAAGCGGGCGAGAGATCGGGGTGGCAGCAGCAGAAGAGCAGGAAGAGCGTGTCGTCACCCTCCTCGGCGGCGGCCGGCCGCGGCTCGGCGTGGGTCACCTCCTCGCGGCGGTGCCGGGCGGCCTCGCTGCGCCGGACGTCGACCAGCCGCCGGGTCGCGACTGTCGCCAGCCATGCCTGCGGGTCGCGCGGCGGGTACTCGGGCCACACCCGCAGCGCCTCCAGCAACGCCTCCTGCAGCGCGTCCTCAGCGGCATCGAAGTCCTCGCCCCGTCGCACCAGGCCCGCCAGCACCCGAGGGATGAGGGCGCGTAGCGCGCCCTCATCCAGCCGTCGCGTCGGCTCGTCAATCACGCCGGGTCAGTCGTCCGAGGCCGGGCCCACATGATCTCCCGGACGTCGATCCACTCGTACATGGGCTCCCCGCCGGGGCCGGGCTCGGAGGAGGCGTAGGCCGCGATCTCGACCGCACGCTCGTGCGAATCGACGTCGATGATCCACCAGCCGGCGATCAGGTCGCTGGTTTCTGGGTGCGGGCCGTCGGTGGTGACGGGGGCGGCCTCCGGTCCGCCGTACCGCACCCAGGTACGCGCCGGCGTGAGTGCCTGCGCGTCGACGAACTCGCCGTTCTCCTCGAGCAGCTCGCTGACGTGGTGCTGGAAGGCCATATGCGCCTCCACGTCCTCCGGGGCCCACTGGTCCATCGGGGGGCAGGGACGATGCGGCTCCGGGCCGCCTCGGTAATGCTTGAGCAGCAGGTACTTCGGCATCGGTTCTCCTGGTGTCGTGGGCCGCGCCTGTCGAGGCCCGTCACCTGATGAGCGGAGCCGGTCAGCGCTTCTCGACATGGAACTTCGCCCATCTGGCCGCTTGACGCCGACGCGCCGCTTGACCCTGACACAGTGTCAGGGTCTAGACCTGGTGATGTCATGTTCAGCATCGGAGAGTTCGCGCGCCACGGCCGCATCTCAGTTCGCATGCTCCGGCACTACGACTCGATCGGCCTGCTGCGCCCGGCCTATGTCGAGGCGGCCAGCGGATACCGATTCTACGAGGCGGCCCAGCTGTCCGACTTGAACCGGATCGTCGCGCTGAAGGACCTGGGCTTCACCCTGGAACGGCCGGCTACGCGCGCGAGCTCATGGTCGAGTGGTCCCCGGACAGAAAGCTCTGGGTGACCGAACTTCAGCAGCCAGTCCGTCCCGCGGACGGCAACTAACCAGATCCGGAGGACAAGATGGCGACAACACCCGAGATCACCGAGCGAGCCGAGCAGCCCTACGTGGCGATCAAGGCCGACGTCACGATGGAGCAGCTGCCCAGGCTCGCGGACCAGCTGGGCGAGGTTTTCGGCTGGCTGGCCGGTCGGGGCGTGGATCCGGCCGGGCCGCCCTTCTTCCGCTACAACGTCATCGACATGGCTGGGCTGCTGGCCGTGGAGGCCGGCGTTCCGGTGGCGGCCCCGGTCGAGGGAGGCGACCGCGTCATCGCCGGAGTGCTTCCCGGCGGCCGGTACGGGACCGCTCTGCACGTCGGCCCCTACGACGGGCTCATCGGTGCGGTCGACAACTTGCTGCAGTGGGCGGACGGGCAAGGCCTGGAGTGGGACCGGTCCAGCGCCGACGACGGCGAGCACTGGGGCTGCCGGCTGGAGATCTACCTGACTGACCCCCGCCAGCAGCCTGACCCGTCCAAGTGGGAGACGGAGCTCTCGTTCCGCCTGAAGTAAAGTTCCGGCTCCGGCTGAGCCCCCAGGACAACCGGCCCGGGGTGCGCGGCGTCCAAGTGATGACATGCGCTGGGCGCCTAGCCGGCGATGGCCTCGTCTTCCAGGGCGCGGACCATCGCCCGGGCGGCGGGGCCGGCGTCGTGGGCGGTGGCCGCGCAGACCTGGCGGCGTAGTCCGTCATCCTGGCCGCGGACGGGAATCCAGCGGACGCCTTGCGGCATGGCCGGGGCGGCCAGGGCAGGCACCAGGGCGATGCCGAGGCCGGCGCTGACCAGTCCCAGGCGTGTTGGCCAGTCGCGGGCGGCGAAGGACACCTCGGGCTCGGCGATGCCTGGCCAGGCGCCGAACTCTGGGGATCCGCCTTGGCTGGCCCCGATCACCCAGGCCTGGGCCGCTAGCTCCTCTGGCTCGACCCAGTCGCGGGCGGCAAAGGGATGTGAGCGTGCCACGGCGATCCCCGCGCCTTGGCCGGTGTGCAGCTCGCTGACGTGCAGGCCGTCGAGGTCGTAGACGGGCAGGCCCTCGCCCCTGGCCAGGATGGCGACCTCAAGCCGCCCTCGTCGCAGTGCCCGCAGCTGGGCGGGCGTCGGGGCCTCCATGAGCTGAACCCGCAGACCGGGATGGTCGGTGAGCAGCCGCGCGATGGCGCGTGGCAGTAGCGCGGCGGTTGCCGTAGGGAATCCTCCGACGACCAGCCGGCCGGCGAGCCGGTCACGCAGGCCCGCCAGTTCCTGGCTGGCGGCGGCGACGCCGTCGAGGACCTGGCCGGCGTGCCGCACCAGGACCTCCCCGGCCGCGGTCAGCCGCACTCCGCGCGCGTGTCGCTCGAACAGCGGCGCGCCCGCGGCTTTCTCGGTCACCGCCACCTGCCGTGACACCGCTGACTGGGTGTAATCCAGCCGCTCGGCCGCCGCGCTGAACGAACCGGTGCGCGCTACTTCCAGCATCACGCGCAGGCCAGCCAGGGTGAGCTCGGACATCCTCCGAGCCTACGCCGAGATATGCCTGAAATGCATGGCTGACATCGATAACCCTCGCTTGTGCGATACCTCTGCGTGGTTCAGGCTGGTGAGCAGCACCAGTCGTGAGCAACGCAATCATGAGCAAAGCAAAGGAGACCGAGCGCCATGCCCAGCCGCTACACGCGCGAGGAACTGGTGGAACGTCTGGTCCGGGCCGGGGAACTCGAGGTTTCCGGCGAGAACCAGGACGAGGTGGGCACGTACTTCGACACCGAGAACTTCGTCTTCCACGGCCCAGACGGGTTCGACGCGGACTACGCCGGACTGACCGAGTACTTCCGGTCCGTGCGGGCGGCCTTCGACGACCGCACCATCCGGCGGGGAATCATCATCGCCGAGGGCGAGTACATCGCCTGCCAGACCTGGATCGAGGGGACGTTCGCACGCCCGTTCACTCAGTCGCCCGCTGGCCGGGTGGAGCCCAACGGCACCCGGGTCGTCATGGACCTCATGAACATCTTCCGCTTCGACGACCAGGGGCGGCTCATCGAGGAGTACGTCAGAACCGACTACCGCAGCCTGCTCCGCCAGCTCGGCGCCCCGGCCTAAGAGGGCTCGTATCGCTGGCCGAGGGCCATGGCGATCTCGGCCATGAACGGCGGCGAGCAGGAGCCCATCTCCTTGACCTCGTCGAATTCGTCGAAGAACCACAGCGGACCGGCCTGCGTCGTCTCGCCTGCGGGCAGCGGCTGGCCGAAGACGGCTATGGCTCCGGCATCGCTGATCCAGGCGGTCTGACCAGCGTCATCGGCGACCTGCCAGCCCTCCATGATCAGCCGGTCCTCGCTGCCGTAGATGCGGATCTCCCTGGCTTTGGCGCCCTCACCGCTGACCACGACGCGCTCGTACTGGTGGGTCCCGTGGTTATCACTCATCTTGGAGCCTTCTTCCTTATTCGGCCGGCTGTCTAATGGGCCTGCTGGGACTGCTGGATCCAGTCCAGGTAGTGAGTGGGTGCCAGGTGGGCGTCCGGGCCCGCGATGAGCGCGTCGCCGGTGATGCCCGCCAGCATGCCGGCCTGCGCGTCGACGGTGACGGTCCGCCTGTCCTGGCGTGCCGCCAGAGTGGCCCGGCCGAGTTCGTCGAGGGAGAAGACATCCGGGCCGGCGACATTCCAGATGCCCTTCACGGGAGAGCCGACCGAGACTTCCGCAACGGCGCTGGCGACGTCCGCGGACGCGATGGGCTGAATGCGCGTCGGGGGCACGCGGACGGTGGTGTCGTCCGAGCCCGACGCCAGGACGGCGTCCATGAACTCGAAGAACTGGGTGGCGCGCACGATGGAGTACGGCGTGGGCCCGGCGCGGAGCAGTTCCTCCTGCAGGGCCTTGGCGCCGTAGTAGACGAGCTGGGGTATCCGGTCCACGTTGACGATGGACAGGATCACCTGGTGCTGGACGCCGTTGCGCTCCCCCGCGGCCAGCAGGTTGGTCATGGACGTGCGGAAGAATTTCAGGGATGCCTCGTCGAAGGTCGGCGAGTTGGCGAGGTTGATCACGACGTCGGCCCCGGCCATGGCCTCGTCCAGGCCCTTTCCGGTGATCAGGTCGACGCCGGTGGACGGGGCCGCGGGGACCGCCTCGTGACCGGCCGCGGTCAGGTTCCGGGTCACCTGTGAGCCGATCAGGCCCGTTCCTCCGATGACGGTGATCTTCATTTCATCCTCCTCTTGATCTTGAATGTGAGATGGGCGAGCCGCTGAGCGCTACCGGGCCACTGGGTCCCAGCCGCGCAGGTGTTTGACGGACTGGCGGTACTCCCACTCGATGGCGTCCTTGAGCACGTGGGCGAGCCGCCCGCCGGTGGTGATGCCGGCGATGTCAGCCACGCCGCGGCGGGGCCCGACCGTCACGACGAACCCCTTGTCGTGGAAGGTGAACGTCTCAAGCCCGTGGCCGGCCAGCTCGGCGCCGAGGTTGCGGGCCACTGTCTCGCCTTCCTCGAGGGCGATCTGGGCCAGCGGGGGGAGCACGTGCCCGGTGCCCGGGTCGGTGACCGAGGCCAGGTCGCCGGCGACGTAGACGTCGGGATGGTCGAGCACGCGCAGGTACTGATCGACCTTGACCCGGCCGTTGTGCCCGGTCGGCAGCTCCGAGCGGGCGACTAGCTCGGGCGCCTTGACCCCGCCGGCCCAGACGAACACGCCGCCATCCACCAGCTGGCCATCGGCGAGTCGAAAACCGCTGTCGGTCGCGGCCGCGATCTTGGCGCTGGTTCGTACCTGGACCCCGAGGTCGGCCAGGATTTTCGTGGCCTTGGCGATGAGCTGAGGTGAGGAGCCGGCCAGGAGGGCCGGTCCCGCCTCGATCAGCCGGACCGTGGGCAGGTCGGGCGGCAGGCCGAGACGGCTGGCCGCCTTCGGCAGGGTCTCGGCCAGCTCGCCGGCCAGCTCGACGCCGGTGGCTCCGCCGCCGCCCACGACGACGGTGGCCAGGCGGCGCCGCTCATCCGGGTCGGCGGCGTCCGCGGCGGCCGACAGTGCCTTGTCAACCGCCGCCCACGCCTGCTCGGCGTCGCTGGCCGAGTACAGCGACAACGTGCGCTGGGCCAGGCCAGGGATGTCGAAGTCGTTGGGCTGGCTGCCGAGCGACAGCACAAGCCGCTCCCAGCTCACCGGCCCGGCCGCGGTGAGCAGCCGCTTCCCGGCCAGGTCGAAGCCGTTGATCTCGGCCTGGACGAACCGGACCCGGTCGGTGAGCGCGTCCTGGAGCGGGATGCGGACCGCGTCGGCCGCGCGGGTGCCGCCCGCGACCCGGGGCAGCTCGGTGAGCGCCAGATGGTAGTCATGCCGGTCGACCAGGACGAGCTCGGTCTGAGGTTGGCCGCGCAGCCTGGCCACCAGGCGCAAGGCGACGTGGAGCCCGGCGTAGCCCGCCCCGGCCACCACGATCGGACCGCCGCCGGTGGACGCCGTCACTGTGCTCTCCATGGGTGACCTCCTCTGTCTCCCTGACCTGGGCTGGTAAGTCCATCCTGGTCAGGAAGCGGCGACGGCCTCAAGGATGGTCGCGGTGACGGCCTTGGGCTCCGAGACACTCAGCGCGTGTGACGCGCCCGCGAGCTCCCGGCTGACCTCGGCCTCGGCCCGGTCGGCCATGAACCGGTGCAGCTCGACCGGGATGGTCCGGTCCTGGTCGCCGAAGACGAACCAGGATGGGATGTCCTTCCAGGCCGGGGCGTCGGTCGGCAGGCCGGTCGTCAGAGCGGCTTCGGTGGCCGGGCGCTGGGTGGCGCCCATCACGGCGGCCGGGGTCGCGGGGACGTCCTCGGCGAACTGCCGGCGGAAGATGTCCTGCCTGATGGCGAGCTCGTTGCCGCCAGCGGAGAGCGGGTAGCTGGTAACCGCATCGCCCAGGGTGCTGCCGGGGAACTTGGTGGCCAGCTGGAACGCCGATTCGCCGTGTTCAGGCGCGAACCCGGCCACGTAGACCAGGCGGCGCACCGCGCTGTTGCGCGCCGCTGCCTCCGTGATCACGAAGCCGCCGTAGGAGTGGGCGACGAGCACGACGGGCTTGCCGACCGCCTTGATCACGTCGCGCACGTAGGCGGCGTCACCGGCGACGCTGCGCAGCGGGTTGGCGGCAGCGATCACCTCCAGGCCGCGTGCCTGCAGCTCCTCGATCACGGCGCTCCAGCTGGCGGAGTCCGCGAAAGCGCCATGGACCAGAACGATGGCGGGAGTCTGCTCGGGCATGGTCATCTCCTTGGCCGAGATCCAGAGATTTTTGATGAAATTGCCGCGGAATGGCGGTGTCTTGCCGGTCACTCATCAGCGTCCCGCGGGCCCGGGGGGCCTCGCATCCGTGGAAGTCCCCAGCCTGGACCCAGCCGGACCCCAGTCGGGCTCCGGCGCCGCTTGCGGGTCAGCCGGTCGCGCTGGCCGCCTGCTTGATGACCTGGGCCACCGTCTCCGGCTCGATGAGCAGAGACAGGTGCCCGGCGTCGACCTCGGTGATGTGGGCACCAGCCCGCTTGGCCATGAAGGTCAGCTCGGCGGGCGGGATGACCCGGTCCGCCGTGCCGATCACGGCCCAGGACGCGATGGTCTTCCAGGCCGGGGGCCCGGACGGCTCGGCGAACGCGCTGGCCGTGAGCGGCCGCTGGGTGGCCGCGATGACGGCCGCCTGGCTGGCGGCCAGGCCGTTGGCGAAGCAGCCCGGGACCACGCTCGGCTTGATGTAGAGGTCCACATCGCCGGGCGGCCCGCCGGGGTAGGGCACCGCGTCGAAGACGTCGGGCGGGTTGCCCCCCAGGCAGGATCCGGGCTGGGCGCTGGCCAGGCCGCCGATAGTGTCGCCCTCATCGGGGATGAAGGCGTCCACGTACACCAGGGCCCGGACGTTGGAGTCGCCGACCGCGGCGCTGGTGATGACCGCCCCGCCGTAGGAGTGCCCGGCCAGCACGACCGGCTGCCCGGCCAGGGCCGGGTTCTGGGTGAGGAAGGCATGCAGCTGGTCGGAGTCCTGCGGCAGCCCGCGCAGCGTGTTGGGCGGGGCGCACACGGTGAAGCCGTCCCCCTGCAGTCGGCGGATGACCGGGTCCCAGCTGGCAGCATCCGCCCAGGCGCCGTGGACGAGCACGATGATCGGGGCGCCGCTGATCCGCTTCAGCGCATTAACGATCGAGCGTGGCCTGTTCATGGCGGCGGGTCTCCTCTCCGGGCTGGTGGTCAATAGCTGGCGCCGCCGGGGGGGCTGGCTCGGTGATCTCGGTGAAGCCGCCGTCCCGAGTCATCATGATTCGCCCGGTCGGGAGCCCGTGCTTGGCTTCGTCGCGTTCCCGGCGAGTGAGGCCGAGGCAGATCTGCCGGGTGAGGAGGAAGGTCAGCGGCGGCCCGGCCAGCGCGGCGATCCGGAAGAACCAGGTGACTCCGTAGAGGTCGAGCTGGAAGTGGTAGGCGATCTGGTCGTTGGCCGCAGCGGCCCACAGCGCCCCGTAGAAGGTCATCCCGGCGACGCCCAGTGCCGTGCGGATGGACGCGTCACGGGGGCGGGACGGGCCCTGGCGGCCGGTGAGCCTGCGTTCTAGCAGCGGGAACGCCGCCAGCAGGGTGAAGAATGCGCCGGGCACGACCAGATCGGGCACCAGGATGGACAGGGTGAGCGGGTGGCCGGCCACGTCGACCTGCCAGGCGGGCATGACCCGCAGGGCGCCGTCGAGGAAGCCCATGTACCAGTCCGGCACGGCGCCGGAGCTGATGTCGCCAGGCCGGTAGGGCCCGATGAGCCACACCGGGTTGATCTGCGCCATCGCGCCGAGCAGGAGCAGCAGCGCGGGGGTGAACAGCAGCAGCGGATCCACCCGCAGGTGGCGCACCCGCCGCAGCTGGCGCAGCCAGCGCCGTGAGGGCCGGTAGCTGGCCAGCAGCAGCGCGCCGGTCAGGGCGGGCAGCACGACGATGTGCACCCAGTAGTCCCGGCCGATGATCAGGTGCCCCGGCGGGAGACCGCCGAAGATCCGCAGCACCAGCTGCGTTCCGATCAGCGGCACGGACAGCAGCACTCCGGTGATCACTTCGAGGCTGCCGCCGGACAGCATGTCGTCGGGCAGGATGGTGCCGGTGTAGGCGGTGAGCATGCCCAGTGGCAGAAGCGCCAGCCAGATCAGCCAGCCGCGCAAATGACGGCCGGAGAATCGGCCGCGGAAGAAGACCCGCAGCAGGCGCAGGCAGATCGCCGCGATGAAGATGTCCGCCGACCAGTGGTGCACCTGCCGGATCAGCAGCCCGCCGCGCACGTCGAGGCTGGTGGCCAGCACGGACTGGTAGGCCCGGCTCATCGGGACGCCGTCCAGCACGCGGTAAGAACCGTGATACACGATGGTGGCCATCGACGGGCGGAAGAACGGCAGCAGCAAGATCCCGCTGACCACCGCTACGAGGAACGAGTAGACGGCGATCCGCCCGAGTGCGCCGGCATAACGATCTTCCGGGTCCCGCCTGAGCGCCTCAGCGGCGAGCCGCCGGCCGTGACCAGTCTTCTTGCCCATGACTCCACCGTCGCGCTTGCTCGTGAGGGGTCGCTTCTGTGGGAATCCCTAGTGGACACCCCTAGGGACCACCGGCACCGGGCTCAGCACCGGGCTCGGGGCGATGGGCGGCCTTCAGGACCGCCGGATGCGCTCTTACCATGGGTTGTTGTGGCCCCCGCCGATGTCCAGCCGGATCCCGAGCCGCGATTGCTTGGCCGGCAGACCGAGCAGGCGGCGCTGGAGCGGCTGCTGGCTGAGGTGCGGTCGGGCCAGGGCCGGGTGCTGGTCCTGCGCGGGGAGGCGGGAGTCGGCAAGACCGCGCTGCTGGATTCCCTGCAAGAGCAGGCGTCTGGGTTCCGCCTCGCGCGAGCCGCGGGGGTTGAGTCCGAGATGGAGATCGCGTTCGCCGGGCTGCATCAGCTCAGCACGCCCTTGCTGAGCCATCTCGCTGGATTGCCCGGCCCGCAGCGGGATGCGCTGGGCACGATCTTCGGCCTGCGCACCGGGCCGCCGCCGGATCGCCTGCTGGTGGGCCTGGCGCTGCTCGGATTGCTGTCCGCGGCCGCGGATGAGCGGCCGCTGTTGTGCCTCATCGATGATGTGCAGTGGCTCGATCAGGCCTCGGCCCAGGCACTGGCGTTCGTCGCGCGGCGCCTGCTGGCCGAACCGATCGGACTGGTGTTCGCGGCCCGTGAGCCCAGCGAGGAACAGCGGCTGGGGGACCTGCCGCTGCTGACCGTCGAGGGCCTGCGAGGCGCGGACGCCCGTGCGCTGCTGGACTCGGTGATCCTGGGACGGCTGGATGAGCGGGTGCGCGACCGCATCGTCGCCGAGACCCGCGGGAATCCCTTGGCCCTGTTGGAGCTGCCGCGCGGGCTGACCGCGACGGAGCTGGCGGGGGGCTTCGTGC
>Ga0134126_10000428_pt1 | contig 54319 bp, 58 predicted proteins | sample KB31752_FD_96881 | JGI IMG/M metagenome (GOLD analysis project Ga0134126, IMG submission 96881) | Terrestrial soil microbial communities with excess Nitrogen fertilizer from Kellogg Biological Station, Michigan, USA - KB3-175-2 | ecosystem: Environmental > Terrestrial > Soil > Unclassified ...
CCTGGCGTCGATCGCCGCCCTCCCGGCCGGTTGCCTGCTCCACGTCGAGCTGGACGACGGCGGGCCACCGGCTCCCGGCCCGGCCTTCGAGGACACCATCCGGAACCGGTTGCTCTGCGGGGAGGGCCAGTTCGACCTGGCCGGCTTCTACCGGGCGACCCGGGCCGCTGGCTACGACGGGGCCTACGGCATCGAGATCCTGTCGAGCACCTTCCGGACCGGGTCGCTCACCGACATGGCCCGGCGGTCGTTCGACACCGCCACCGCCGTCATCGCCGCCGCCGACTCCCCCTGAACCACCTGCCGGGGCCCCGCCCGGTCGGCCGTCGGGCATCACGCAGTCGGCTATGCCGGGACCGGCGGGCCGAACCAGGCGGTCAGGGCGTCGGGCAGCCCTCCGTCGCCGGGGTCGCCGGCCCAGGCCACGTGCCCGTCGGGTCGGATCACCACGGCCGCCGGGGCGGCCACCGGGCCGACGACCGGCAGCTCCCACCGGCCGACGTAGCTGGCGTCGACCAGGTCGACCCGCCCGGCCCACGGCGACACGTCGACCCCGCCGGGGGTGCCGAGGTTGAGGACCACCGGCCGGGCCCGATGGAGGAGGTCGAACACCCGGCGGGGGCCCTGGGCGGTGGCCAGGTCGAGGTCGGGCATCCGGCGGCCCAGTAGGGGGTGGCCGGCGCCGAGGTCGTAGTGGATGTCCAGCCCGGCCACCATCCCGGCGTACCGCCGCCGCGGCTCGTCTGTGCCCAGGAGGTCGGCGACGGTGTCCCGGAGGGCGTCGGTGCGGGCGTCGGTGGCCCGGAGGGCGTTCTGGGCCAGGGAGTACCGCTGCACCCGGGCACCCACCGGATGGCGCTCGGCGTGGTAGGTGTCCAAGAGATCGTCCGGTGACGTCCCGAGGACGACCTGGGCCAGTTTCCACCCGAGGTTCACCGCGTCCTGTACGCCGACGTTGAGGCCCTGCCCGCCTTGGGGTGGGTGGACGTGGGCGGCGTCGCCGGCCAGCAGCACCCGACCCTGGCGGTAGGTGGCGGCCTGGCGGGTGACGTCGGTGAACCGGGAGATCCACGCCGGGGTGTGCACGCCGTAATCGGTCCCGTAGACGTCGACGAGGGCCCGGCGCAGGTCGTCGAGGGTGGGGTCGCCGACGCGGCGTTCCGGCTCGGTCACGACGACGCCGATCCGGCCGTCGTCCGCCGGCCCGATGCCGCCACCGGAGCCCGGGCGGACGCCGAGCTCGGGCTCCTCCTCCATCTGGACCTCGGCGATCAGCCAGCTGGTGGTGGCGTCCCAGCCCGGGAAGTCGATGCCAGCGGCCTTGCGGACCATGCTGCGGCCGCCGTCGCAGCCCACCAGGTAGGCCGCCTGCAGCGACCCTCCGTCGGACAGTTCGATGTCCACCCCGCCGTCGTGCTGGGTGAACCCGGTCGCGTCCCGTCGTCGGAGGACGGGCACCCCCAGCTCCTCCACCCAGCCCCCCAGGATCTGCTCGAACCGGCCCTGCATCAGGGCCAACCCGTGGTTGAAACGGGTGGGGAAGTCGCTGATGTCGAGACGGACCCCGGCGAACGCCTGGACCTGGGCCGCGTAGCCGGCGTCCAGGAACCGGTCGGCGACGCCCCGCTGGTCCAGAACCTCGATGGTCCGCGAGTGGAGGCCCCTCGCCCGCGACCCGTCGAGGTCCTGGGTGGCCCGGCGCTCCACGATGGCGACGTCCACCCCGGCCAACGCCAGCTCGGCCGCCAGCATCATCCCGGTCGGGCCCCCTCCCGCCACCACCACCGCGTGATCGTTCGTTGCCCCTCGGTCACCCATCTGCGCTCCCTTCGACGTCCCGGCCCTGCCCGCCGTCCCTGTGCGCCAAGCACGGCCGGGCATTGTCAGCACGCCGGACCCCCTTGTGGGAAGCCCCCTTCCCCGCGGTATCCTGATCCCGGCGGGGACGTTGGCCGGAAAGCCGAGCCTCCCCCGCACTTACCTGACGGTCCCCGAAGGGCCGGCGCCCGGCGGGGATACTGGAGGACATGTCCCACACCGACCTGGTCCTCGTCGGCCGGGTGGCCGTGGGCATCGCCGTGGCGTTCGTGTTCGGCTTCGAGCGGCAGCTCCGGGGGTCACCGGCCGGCGACCGCACCTTCGCCCTCGTCGGCGCGGCGGCCACGGCGGTGACGGCAGTGGCCGGGACGACGTCACCCCAGGCGGTGGCCGGCATCATGACCGGGCTCGGCTTCATCGGCGCCGGGGTCCTCCTCCGCCGCGGCGGCCTGGTCACCGGCCTGACGACGGCGGCGGCCATGTTCGCCGTGGCCGGCATCGGCATCGTCATCGGCTACGGCCACGTCCTCCTGGGGGTCATCCTGGCCGCCATCGTCCTGCTCATCCTCGAGATCCAGCACCTGCCGTTCCTGAAGTTCCTCGACGCCGCCACCTACGCCGACCGGTTCCAGAACGACCGCCTGGTCGTCTCTGCACCCGACGCCGAAGCCCCAGCCAAGGTTCCCCCGGCCGAAGTTGGCCCAGCCGAGAGTGGGCCGGCTGAGGGTGGGCCGGCGGAGGGTGGGCCGACGGGGGGCTGAGCGTCCCCTCTACAGTGGCCGCCCTCTACAGTGGCCGCCCTCTACAGTGGCCGCGTGGCCAACTTCCCGTACGACGACCGGTTCTCGGTGCACCGGACGTTCCCCGAGCAGGGCACCCCGCGGGACGAGGTGTTGGCCGAGCTGCGGATGATGGCGTCCGAGGAGGACGCGTTCTGGGAGACCGGGAAGTGCTCGGGGACCATGTACTGCGGGGACCACGACCACTATCGGTTCCTGAACGAGGCGTTCGGTCTGTTCGCCCACGTGAACGTGCTGCAGCGGGACATGTGCCCGAGCGCCACCAAGTTCGAGGCCGAGATCGTCGCCATGACCCTCGACCTGCTCCACGGGGAGGCCGCCCACGGCGAGGGGGCGGCCGTTCACGAAGGCGCAGTGGGCATGGTCACCACCGGCGGGTCGGGGAGCATCAGCCACGCCATGCTGGCCTACCGGGACCACGCCGCCCAGACCCGCGGGGTCGACCGTCCGAACGTCATCAAGCCGGAGACCGCCCACCCGGCGTTCGACAAGGCCTGTCACCTGTTCGGGATCGAGCTGCGGCGGGCCCCGGTGGACCCGGCGACCACCGAGGTGGACGTCGACTGGGTGGTCGACCACGTCGACGACCAGACCGTCGCGGTGATCGGGTCGGCCTGCAACTACGGCTACGGCACCGTCGACCCCATCGCCGCGCTGTCGGACGTCGCCGTCGAGCGCGGGGTGGGGCTGCACGTCGACGGCTGCCTGGGGGGGTTCATCCTGCCGTTCGGCCAGGAGCTGGGGTACGAGGTGCCGGTGTTCGACTACCGGCTGCCGGGGGTCACGTCGATCTCGGCGGACACCCACAAGTACGGGTACGCGCTCAAGGGAACGTCCGTCCTGACGTTCCGGGACCGGGCGCTGCGGAACGCCCAGTACTTCTACGTGACCGACTGGAGCGGGGGGAAGTACTGCTCGCCCGGCATGGAGGGGTCGCGGTCCGGCGGGCTGATCGCCGCCACCTGGGCGTCGATGGTGCAGCTGGGCCGCGAGGGGTACCGGCGGCATGCCAAAGAGATCTTCCAGACGTCGCTGGACATGCAGGACGCCGTCCGGTCCCATTCCGAGCTGCGGATCATCGGCTGGCCGACGTTCCTGTTCAGCTTCACCTCCGACGACTTCGACGTGTACCACGTCAACGACTTCATGCGGACCCGAGGGTGGCGGTTCAACGGGCAGCAGTACCCGAACGCCCTCCACATGGCGGTGACCCGGCCGCAGACCCAGCCCGGGGTCACCGAGACGTTCGCCGCCGACCTGGCCGACGCCGTGCGGTACGCCAGGGGCCGCGGCGACGAGGCTCCCCGGTCCGGCGCCATCTACGGCGGCGTCGCCGGTGGGATGACGGCGGAGGCCGACGAGCTCATCAAGGCGGTGATGGCCGACCTGATGGACGCCCAACAGGCCGTGCCCATGGACCCGAGGCCCAGCCAGGCCTAGCGTCAGACGGCGTCGGCCGGCCAGAGCTCTTCCAGCTCCCGCCCTCTCGTCTCGGGGAGCAGCAGGAGGAGGCCGGTGGCCAGGACCATGGGGAGGAAGGTGGCGGCGGCGGCCACCTCAGCGTGGTTCGCCACCCCGCCGATGTCGGCGACGGCCCCGAACACCAGCAGCCCGGCCACGGCCCCCAGGACGCCGGCGGCGATGTACCAGCCGGCCACCGACGCCCGGACCTCGGTGGGGAACAACTCGCTGGCCAGCGCCCCGCCGGCGGGGGCGAAGACGGCCCCGGTGCTGACGCCGACGACGTACCCGATGATCAAGGCCGACTGCGACCCGGAGTAGGCGAAGGTGCCGGCGGCGGCCATGCCGACGATGGACACGGCCACCGTCGGCCGGCGGCCGACCCGGTCGGCCATCCAGCGGCCGGCCAGCAGGCCGCCCAGGCCCACCACCCCGGCGGCCACCACCATCAGGGAGGTGACCCAGCCCGACACGTCGAGGACGTTCTGGGCGTAGATGAACACCAAGGTGTTGGCCGGGCCGGTGATGACGGACACGGCGAAGGCGAGGAGCGCCACGACCAGCAGCCGGCCCCGATACGCCCCGGCCACCGGACCGAGGACGGGCTCGGCGGCCCTCCCGGAGGCGGACAGCCGGGCGAACCGGTCCGGTTCCACCACCTTGCGGGCCGCCAGGGGCAGCAGCACCAGGGGAACAGCGGCCAGGGCCAGGATGCCGCGAAACCCGAACGTGTCCTTGGCCAGGCTGTGGAGGATGGCGGTGATGCCGGCGCCGACGGCGTAACCGGCGGCGATCAGGGCGACGGCTCTCGCCCGCTGACCGGAACTGGTCAGCTCGACCGCGCTGACCTGGGCGACCCCGACGGTGGCGCTGAGCATCGGCCGGCCGACGGCGAAGATGGCCACGAACGACCAGTACGTGGGGCTGAGGGCGGCCGCCACCGTCAGGAGGAGGCCGGCGGCACAGGCGGCCACGAGCATCGGCCGCCGGCCGAACCGGTCGGCCAGACCCGCCAGCGGCAGCCCCCCGAGTGACGCCAGCCGGATGATCGCCAACCCGACACCCAGCATGGTTCCCGACAGCCCGGCCTCGTCGGCGAAGCTGGCCCCCCCGGACAGGTGGCCGAAGGTGCGGGCGACGTCGCCGAGCGCGGCCACCGCCCCGAACTGGCCGAACCCGGCGGCCATGGCGACCAGCGCCACCGCCACGACCGGCGGGTCCTGCCATCGGAAAAGACGGAGGCCCCCTGGCTGCGCCACGACCGGTCAGGCTATGCCGTCTCCGAGGCGGCCGGTGGTGCTAGATAGTCCGGGTGGCTGGGATCCCGACGGTGGACATCGACGGCTGCCGCCGCGCCCACCGGTCCCTGTTGGACGACCTCGCCGGTCTCACCGACGAGCAGTGCCGGTCGGCCAGCCACCTCCCGGACTGGACGGTGGGCCACGTGCTGACCCACATCGCCCGCAACGCCGACAGCGTCATCAGGCGGCTCGAAGGGGCCGCCCGGAACGAAGTGGTCGACCAGTACCCGGGGGGTTACGCCGGGCGGGCCGCCGACATCGCCGCCGGCGCCGGCCGGCCGGCGGCCGAGCTGGCGGCCGACGTCCGGGGCACCGCCACCCGCCTGGAGGACCGGTGCGCCACCCTGCCCAAGGAGGCCTGGGACCGCTCCACCCGGGACGTCAGCGGCGCCGAACGGCCGGCGAACACCCTGATGTTCACCCGCTGGCGGGAGGTGGAGGTGCACCACGTCGACCTCGGCCTGGGGTACACGGCGGCCGACTGGCCCGAGGGCCTGGTGTCGGCCTGGCTGCCCCGCGAGCTGGAGCGGCTCCCCAAACGGGCCGACCCGAACCGGCTGTTGGCTTGGGTCATCGGGCGGGGCCCGGCACCGGCGCCCGGCAACTGGTAGAAGAAGGAGCCATGGGATCGAAAGGCGCCAAGCCGCGCAAGCCCCGGCAGACCCTGTCGAAGGTGTCGAAGTACGAGGAGCCCAATGAGATCCCCCTGGCCGGCCTCGGCGGCGGGGCGGCCACCGGCGTCGGCCGCGAAGGGCACGGCGCCGACCATCACCATCCGCAGCAGCCCGGCCGGTTCGGCCGGCTCTTCCTCCGCACCCTCGGCCTCAAGCCCAAGCAGCACCGCCGCTGACCGGCGGTCCGGGCTGCTCAGCCTCCGGTGCCGCCCGGCGGCGGATCGAGGCCCGGCGCCCCATCGTCGGCCACGTGCTCGGTCCACGCCGTCCCGGACCAGTACCGCTGCTGGTGCCTCCCCGACGGGTCCGTCATCCAGCCCGCCGGGATACCGGTGTGCCCGCCGGCCATGCCGGTCGACCCACCGGTGCCCGGCGCCGTGTCACCGGGTTGGTCATCCGGCCTGATCGACCCGGGCGGCCCGGCCGGCGGGTGTGTGCCCTGCGGCCCACCGTCCGGGAACCCGCTGGTCGGCCCGGGGCGACCGAACGGTCCGCCGTAGGGTCCGCCCGGCCCACCCGGACCGTAGGGCCCACCGCCGGGGCGTCGGCCCTGGCCGGCGTTGCGGCGGCTGGCGGTCATCCGGAGCAGGAACACGCCGAGGATGATGACGACGAAGATCCACGACCCGTGCCCATACCACATGCCGTCCAGCGTAGGGGCTTTCCCGCCCGATATCCGCCCGCCTGCCGACGGCGTCGGCCAAGTACCATGACCGAACCGGGGGGCGGGCGGAGGAGGCGACATGCAGGCGGAAGCCGTCGACCCGACGGAGCACCGGCCCGGTGGGTGATCCGGGCGGCGAGCGGCCGAGCACCTCGTTCGACGTGGAGGTGGCCGGCGGCGTCGCCACCGTGACCCTCCGGGGCGAGTTGGACCTGACCACCGCCCCCGAGCTGGAGCGGGTGGTCGGCGGGTCGCTCAACGACGACTCGGTGCACACCTTCGTGTTCGACATGTCGAACCTCGCCTTCATGGACAGCTCCGGGCTGGCGGTGCTGCTGCAGGCCGCCGCCAGAGGCCGCGTGGTGCTCCGGTCGCCGTCGTCGGTCATCGGCCAGATCGTCGACAACACCGGCCTCGCCGGGGTGCTGGAGATCGAACCGTGACCCTCGACGCCCGTCACGCCAAAGGCGTGCACTTCGACGTCAGAACAGGGCGACGACGGTGAGGATGATGAGGACCGACGTGTAGACGGTGACCAGGATCACGATCCACAACGACGGTCCGGCCCACGATCCTCTGGCCAGGGCTCGCTGCGCCTGGCGGGCCCGCACGGTGCCGCCGATGACGAAGAACAGGGCCAGCGCCCCGTAGCCGGCGCCGAGGGCCAGGAAGCGGGTCCTGGGCAGGTCGCCGAGTTGGGGCACCAGGCCGCCGACCCCCAGCGCCACCGCGGCCGAGGCGATGCCGGTGCGCCACCAGGCCAGGACGGTGCGCTCCTCGGCGAAGTACGTCCGCCGGCTGGCCGGCGGGTACTCGCCACCCCGATCCGCCTGGGCACCGGCCGGACTGGCGCCGCTCCCCTCTCCCCCGCCGTCACTCGCCGCCATTCGTCTCCCTCCGGATCCGCCCGGGCAGACCGACCTTACCGCCGGACGATCGGGCGGCGACGGGGGTGGCCGTCGCCGTGTCTCGGACGTTGCCCCAGGCCCGACCCGGAATTTTTCGCTACCCTGACGCGTGTGACCACCCGATTCAACCCCCGGTGGAGGCCATGACCACGACGCTCGACGTACCCGGGTTCCGGCCGCCCGACCCCAGCCCCCAGGCGTTGGCCGAGGCCGGCAAGAACCTCCGACGTGACGTGCCCCGGTCGTCCCACGCCGAGCTGAGCCTCGGCCCGGACCGGCCGGACCCGGTGGCGCTGCTCGAGGAGCAGGCGGCCACCCGGGTCCCCGAGCTCGTCCCGGTGCGCCACGGCCGGATGATGGAGTCGGAGTTCACCTTCTACCGCGGTGCCGCCATCGTCATGGCTGCCGACCTGGCCGCCACCCCGCGGACGGGCCTCAGCGCCCAGATCTGCGGCGACGCGCACCTCTCGAACTTCGGCCTGTTCGGGTCGCCGGAGCGCCGGCTGGTGTTCGACCTGAACGACTTCGACGAGACCTACCCCGGACCCTGGGAGTGGGACGTCAAGCGGTTGGCGGCCAGCATCACCGTCGCCGGCCGGGACCGCGGGTTCACCCTCCAGCAACGGCGCGAAGCGGTCCTGCTGACGGCCAAGGGCTACCGCGACGAGATGCGGACACTGGCCGGGCGGGGCCACCTGGAGGCCTGGTACCGGCACGTGGACGCCGACGAGGCGCTCCGGCAGGTCGCACCACAGCTGAAGGGGTCGAACCGTAAGCAGGTCCAGCAGATGTTGGCCAAGGCCCGCAGCCACGACAGCCTCCAGGCCCTCGGGAAGCTGACCCGGACAGTCGACGGCCAGCTCCGCATCGTCAGCAACCCCCCGGTGGTGGTGGCGGTGGAGGACCTACTGCCTGACGCCGACGCCCAGCAGGTCGGCCAGAGCCTCCAGGCGGTGGCCGACGCCTACCGGGACAGCCTGCCGGCCGACGTGCGCAACCTGTTCGGTCGCTACCGGCTGGTCCACGTCGCCCACAAGGTGGTCGGGGTCGGCAGCGTCGGCACCCGGGCCTGGATCGCCCTGTTCATCGGGCGCGACGGCCTCGACCCGCTGTTCATCCAGGCCAAGGAAGCCCAGATGTCGGTCATCCAGCGGTTCCTGCCGACGGACGACCCGGCCAACAACGGGGAGCGGGTGGTCCTCGGTCAGCGGCTCATGCAAGCGGTCAGCGACCTCTTCTTGGGTTGGGCCCGGACCACCGGGCTCGACGGGCAGGAACGGGACTTCTACCTGCGGCAGCTACGCGACTGGAAGGGGTCCCTGGACCTCAACGTGGTGGAACCGGTCGGCCTGGCCCTCTACGGCCGGCTCTGCGGGGCCACCCTGGCCCGAGCCCACGCTCGGTCCGCCGACCGGATGACCCTCGCCGGGTACCTCGGCAACAGCGACACCTTCGACCGGGCCATCGCCGACTTCGCCGAGGCCTACGCCGACCAGAACGCCCGCGACTACGCCGCCTTCCGGGCGGCCATCGACCAGGGTCGCCTCGCCGCCGAACCGGGCGTCTAGGACACTTCGGCCGTTGCGGTTCCTGATCCGGCTGGCCTTACGGCTGGTGCTGGTCGCCGTGGTCTTCGGACTGGTGGCCCACGTCGTGCCCGGCATCCACGTCCACGGTGGCTTCCCGTCGTACCTGTGGCTGGCGGTCCTGTTCACCGTGGTCAACTTCGTCGTCGGCCACATCCTCCGGCTCTTGAGCCTGCCGATCATCGTCCTCACCCTCGGCCTGTTCCTGTTGGTGATCAATGCCGTGCTACTGGCCCTCACCGCCTGGCTGTCGAGCGACCTGTCGGTGGACAGCTTCGGTGCCGCCCTCCTCGGCGGCTTCCTCGTCGCCGCCGGGGCCTGGCTGGCCGAGCTCCTGTTCCCGCTGCGCAGCCGGGACCGCCACCACAGCCACTAGCGAGCCACAGCCACCAGCGAGCCACAGCCACCAGCCCCGCAATACCACCACCCGGAAAGCCCGGCGTGGTTGAATGAGCCCGGCAACCGGGGGAAACGACATGGAGGGGAATTGATGATCGGAACCGACTACCCGCTGCTCGACATCTTCTGGACGATGCTCGAGTTCTTCCTGTTCTTCATCTGGATCTGGCTGATCATCACCATCTTCATGGACATCTTCCGCAGCCACGACATGGGCGGGGTGGCCAAGTTCTTCTGGGTGCTGTTCGTGATCATCCTCCCCTTCCTCGGGGCCTTCATCTACCTGATAGTCCGCGGTGGTGGGATGCACGAGCGGTCGGCCCAGCAGGCCCAGGCCCAGGAGAAGGCGTTCTCCGACTACGTCCGCCAGACCGCCGGCAGTTCCAGTGCGGCCGACGAGCTCTCGAAGCTGGCCGACCTGAAGGCCAAGGGCGCCATCTCGGACGACGAGTACAACCAGGCCAAGGCCAAGATCCTCGGTTGACCGCTTCCCGCCGGCCCGGTGCTGCACCACGACGGTGCGGCACCGGGCCGGCGGGTCGCGTTCGTCAGCGTTCCGTCCAGGCCGTCCCCGACGGCCGGTCCGCCAGGACCGACAGCGGGGTCCACGGCTGCCGGTGCCCGGGGAACATCCGCCGCCACCGCCGGGGACCATGACCGGTCGCCGCGGGGGCGGCAACCGTCTCGGGGTGGCCGGCACCGACGGTGACCGACGTCAGCGTGCGGGTCTGCATGGTCAGCCCCTCGCCGGTCGGCCGGCGGTGGCGGTCACAGCGGCGCTCCGCCACGGGCTCGCCCACGGGGCCGCCCTCGGCCAGGCGCTGGTAGACCACCTCGACCGTCGCCGGCCGGCCACACCGGGTGCAGTGGCCCCGCCGCAAACGCATCGTGTGCTTCGTCATGGTGGGCCTCCTTTGCACGTGCCCGCCGCGCCCATCGGCGCGGACCACTTCGTTACACCATGGTTACAGGATAGCACGTAGTTAACCTTTAGTTAACCTTCGTGTCATAAAGGCCGCCTGGCTGGCGGAACGGCTCGGACCGCTGGGCGGGTCAATCAGCGGCCGGCGGAACGCCGGAGCCCCGACCAGCTCCGGCCCTGAACAGAAAACGCGCCGGACCAGTGGTCCGACGCATTGTGACTGACGGAACGGTCAGTACCTCACAGTCTACCGGTCCCCCGGCGGCAACCGCGCGCGGCCAGGCCGGAATTCCCGCCACCGGGCCCTTCGCCAACGTGGTGCGGTGACCGGATCGGCTACCCTGCTCCCCCACACATGCAGACCGCTGGCCTCGTCGTCTTCTGCATCGTGGCCCTCGGCTTCGACTTCACCAACGGGTTCCACGACGCCGCGAACGCCATCGCCGTCTCCGTGACCACCCGGGCGCTGCGGCCACTGACCGCCCTCGGCATGGCGGCTGCCCTCAACGTGGTGGGTGCGCTCGTCTCCACCAAGGTGGCAGCGACGGTCGGCCAGGGCATCATCACAACCCCGACCGGCACCCACGGCCTGGCCATCGTCTTCGCCGCCCTCATAGGGGCGATCGGCTGGAACCTGGTCACCTGGCGGCTGGGGCTGCCGTCGTCGTCGACCCATGCCCTCATCGGTGGCCTGGTGGGCGCCGGGTTGGCATCGGCGACGGCCGTGCACTGGTCGAGCCTCGTCACCAAGGTGGTCATCCCCATGGTGGCGTCACCGGTGATCGGGCTGATCCTCGGCTTCCTGCTCATGCTGGCCATCCTGTGGGGGTGGCGTCGGGCCCGGCCGGCCCGGGTCAACCGGCAGTTCCGTGGCGCCCAGCCGATATCGGCGGCGGCGGTGGCGTTCAGCCACGGGACCCAGGACGCCCAGAAGACGATGGGGGTGGTCACCCTGGCCCTCTTGGCCACCGGCCACCTCACCACCTTCGACGTCCCCCTGTGGGTGATCCTGGCCGCCGCCGGGTCGATGGGGTTGGGAACGCTGGCCGGGGGCTGGCGGATCATCCGGACGCTCGGCAGCCGGATCACCAACCTCGACCCGCCCCGGGCCTTCGCCGCCCAGGCGGCCACCTCCACCGTCCTGTTGGTGTCCGCCTACGCCTACGCCCTGCCGGTGTCGTCGACCCACGTGATGACGTCGTCGATCATGGGCGTCGGGGCCACCCGGCGGGCCATGGCGGTCCGCTGGGGGGTGGCCCGCCAGATCGGCGTGGCCTGGGTCCTCACCATCCCCGGGGCGGCAGCCGCCGCCTGGCTCGCCTACCAGGTGGTCCGGGCCGTCACCGGCTGAGCAGGCACCGGCTGATAGGCCCTGGCTGATAGGCCCTGGCTGACCGGCCTGCCCACAAAGGACGTCTCCGCGGGAACGTCTCCGCGGGAACGTCTCCGCGGGAACGGCCGGCTCAGGAGGTCTTGACGAGGATCGACTCGACCACGTCGCCGACGTCCTCGACGGCGTTGATGGACGCCTCCAGCGCCTGGACGATGTCCTTCCACATGATCACTTCCAGGGCGTCGTACTGGCCGCTGAACAGGCGGCCGATGGCCCGGCGGTAGACGGCGTCGCCCTCGCGTTCCAAGTGGTCGATCCGGTCCAGCCGTCGGCGGGCCCCCTCACCGGACTGCAGGCTCCCCATCAGCTCGACCAGCTCGTCGGCCATGCCGACCAGGACGGCGCACTGCTCGGCCAGCTCGGGCAGCGGTTCGGCCAGGTCGGCCAGCTGGATCAGGGAGGCCGCCTCGAAGATGCCGTCGACCACGTCGTCGAGCTCTTCGGTGAGCGCGTGGATGTCCTCCCGGTCGTACGGGGTGACGAAGCTGGTGTCGAGCAGTCGGAGGATCTCCACGGTCATCTGGTCACCCCGGTGCTCGAGGACCCGGATCCGGTCGCAGTGGTCGTCGACGTCGCCGAACGACGCCGTGAGCTTGCCGAGCTCGTCGGCGCACTCGCGGACGTTGGCGGCGGCTTCGGCGAACAGGGCGAAGAACCGGGTGTCGGTCGGCGAGAACCGGAGCCGCTTCACCCGGGCCAGCAGGCCACCGCGGGCCGCTTTGGCCTGCTCGGTGGCGGCGGTGCGGTCGGGGACCGCGCTGGAGAAGAACTCGGCCGACGACAGCCGGCGCGGGGCGGCCAGTCGGTCGATCCGTCGGGCGAGGTTCACCGCGTGGTCGCCCAGCCTCTCGTAGAACCGGGCGATCAACGCCAGGTCCACCGCCACCTTCGGCTCGGCCCGCTCCCCGCCCAGGGTGACCAGGTTGGCCGCCAGCCGGTCCAGCTGGTCGTCGGCCTCCTGGAGCTGGAACCCGGCGTCCCGCGACCGTTCCGCATACGCCTGGGAGGCCAGCTGCCACATCCGCAGGGCCAGGTCGCTCATCGACTGGATGAGGCCCCGGCTCCGCGATGTGATGACCCCGCCCAGACCCAGCAGGGTCCGCTGGGCGATGTGCTCGGCCAGGTCAGCGCTGCGCTCCAGCTCGGGCACCATCTGGAGGACGTCGACCGTCGACTCGAGCGCTTCGGGGTCCCCCGCCGCGTCGGCCAACCGCTCCTTCAAGAGGGCAGCCAGGTCGTCGCACCGCCGGTCGATGACCTGGTCCCGGTCGATCACCAGCTCGGCCAGCTCGACGTCTTGGTCCAGCAGCGCCGCCGTCGCCCGCGAGAGGGCCTCGGTGACCTCGGCGAACAGGACCGTCACCCAGCGGTCGACGGACGGCTGGTCGTCGACTTGCAGACCCTGGCGGTCACTCCGATCCGATGACACCGCGCAACTGTACTTGCCCATCCTCAGGGGGCCGCTGGGCGGGCGGTGCCTGGCGGCGGGCCGTAGGCTTCGGCCGTGCCCTGCCTGGTGGCCGCCCCCGACAAGTTCCGGGGCACCGCGTCGGCCGCCGACGTCGCCGCGGCCGCCGGCCGGGCCGCCGTGGCCGCCGGATGGACCGCCGACGAGGTCCCCCTCGCCGACGGCGGCGAGGGCACCCTGGAGGTGGTCGGCGGGGTGTCCCGGCGGACCGTCGTCACCGGACCGCTCGGCCGGGCGGTGACCGCCGAGTGGCGGCTGCTCCCAGCCGGCGATCCCGGGGGCCGGCCGACGGCGGTGGTCGAGATGGCCCGGGCCGCCGGCCGGGCCTTGGTCCCCCATCCTTCGGGGGGCGACCCGGTTCGGGCAACCACGGCCGGCGTCGGTGAACTGGTGCTGGCCGCCGCCGACGCCGGAGCCGGTCGGATCGTCGTCGCCGCCGGAGGGTCGGCCACCACCGATGGGGGTTGGGGGGCGGTGGAGGCCATCGGGTCACCGGACCGGCTGGCCGGCATCGAGCTGCTGGTGGCCGCCGACGTCCGGACGCCGTTCCGGTCGGCCGCCCGCCAGTTCGGTCCCCAGAAAGGGGCGTCGCCGGCCCAGGTGGCCCAGCTGGAGGACCGCCTGGCCAGACTGGTCGCCACCTACGAGGCCCGGTTCGACGTCGGCGTCGACGCCATCGAAGGGGCCGGTGCGGCCGGCGGGCTGGCCGGCGGCCTCGCCGCCCTCGGCGCCCGCGTGGTCCCCGGCTTCGACCTGGTGGCCGATCTCGTCGGCTTGGACCGCCGGCTGGATGGCGCCGACCTGGTGGTCACCGGCGAGGGCCGCCTCGACCGGTCGTCGTTCGACGGCAAAGTCGTCGGCGGGGTGCTCCGTCGGGTGGCCGGGCGGGTGCCGGTCCTCTGCGTCGTCGGCGACATCGCGCCGACAGCCATCACGCCGACAGCCATCACCCAGGCAGCCGGCGTCCGGTTCGTGTCGCTGGCCGAGACGGCCGGCATCGACCTGGCCCTCAGCGATACGGTGGGGTTGGTCGAATCGGTGGTGGCCGCCCACCTGGCCACCGGCTGACCTCGCCCGGCGTTCGCCGCCGACCGGCCATCGCGGTGTCCTATCGCGGTGTACCCGGGCAGCCAGCCGGGTACGTAGCCGAAGAGGAGGAGCCATGACCGACCAGGCATCGAATCGGCCTCCGACCACCACCGACGCCGGCATCCCGGTGGCCAGCCAGGAGCATTCCCTGACCGTCGGACCCGACGGTCCCATCCTGCTGCAGGACTTCTACCTGATCGAGCAGATGGCCAACTTCAACCGGGAGCGCATCCCCGAACGCCAGCCCCACGCCAAGGGTGGTGGCGCCTTCGGCACGTTCACCGTCACCGACGACGTCAGCCGGTACACGAAGGCGGCGGTGTTCCAGCCGGGGACGACCACCGACATGCTGGCCCGGTTCTCGACGGTGGCCGGGGAGCGTGGGTCACCGGACACCTGGCGGGACCCCCGGGGGTTCGCGCTGAAGTTCTACACGTCGGAGGGCAACTTCGACCTGGTCGGCAACAACACCCCGGTGTTCTTCATCCGGGACCCCATCAAGTTCCAGAACTTCATCCGGTCGCAGAAGCGGCTGGCCGCCAACAACCTGCGCGACCCGGACATGCAGTGGGACTTCTGGACCCTGTCCCCCGAGTCGGCCCACCAGGTGACCTGGCTGATGGGCGACCGGGGCATCCCGAAGAGCTGGCGGCACATGAACGGGTACTCCTCCCACACCTACATGTGGGTCAACGCCGGCGGGGAGCGGTTCTGGGTGAAGTACCACTTCAAGACCGACCAGGGCATCCAGACGCTGACCCAGGCCGACGCCGACCGGATCGCCGGGGAGGACGCCGACTACCACCAGCGGGACCTCTACGACGCCGTCGACCGCGGCGACTTCCCCAGCTGGAGCCTCAAGGTGCAGGTGATGCCCTTCGACGACGCCAAGACCTATCGGTTCAACCCGTTCGACCTCACCAAGGTGTGGCCGCACAGTGACTACCCGCTGATCGACGTCGGCCGGATGACCCTCAACCGGAACGTCACCGACTACCACGCCGAGATGGAGCAGGCGGCGTTCCAGCCGAACAACACCGTGCCGGGCACCGGGCTGTCGCCGGACAAGATGCTGCTGGCCCGCGGCTTCGCCTACGCCGACGCCCACCGGGCCCGCCTGGGGGTCAACTACCAGCAGATCCCGGTCAACCGGCCGAAGGCACCGGTCCGCGCCTATTCGAAGGACGGGGCCATGCGGATCGACAACGTCGCCGACCCCGTCTACTACCCCAACTCGGTGCCGGGGGCTCCCGCCTCCGACGACCACACCTTCGCCGAGCACGCGGTGTGGGCGGCCGACGGGGAGATGGTCCGGGCGGCCTACACCCTCCACGCCGACGACGACGACTTCGGGCAGCCCCACACCCTGGTCACCAAGGTGATGAACGACGAGCAACGGAGCCGGCTGGTCGACACCGTCGGCGGCCTGCTGGCCCGCCTCCGCCGCGACGACGTCAGGCAGCGGGCCTTCGCCTACTGGCGCAACATCGACAAGGACACCGGCGACCGCATCGAGGCCCGCGCCCGGGCATAACGGTCCGGGGAGGCCGCCTACGGCATCGTGGCGGCGGACCCGCAGCTGACCTCGACGGTGGTCCCCGTGATGTACCGGGCGTCGTCGGAGGCCAGGAACACGATGGCGTTGGCGACCTCCGACGGGTCCATCCACGACACCGGCTGGGGGTTCAACCGGGCGTACCGCGGCGCCACCTCCTCCCGGGTCGGGTTGGCGATGTCGGGGGCGAACAGCCCGTAGAACGCCTCGTTGTGGACCATCGGGGTGTCGACGGTGGCCGGGCAGACGGCGTTGACGGTGACGCCGTTGCGGGCCACTTCGAGGGCCAGCGTCTTCACCAGCCCGATCACCCCCCACTTGGCCGCCGAGTAGTGCGCCAGGTGCGGACTGCCGCGGCGCCCGGCCATGGACGACACCACGACGATCCGGCCGTAGTTGCGCTCCATCATGTGCGGCACCGCCGCCCGCATGGTCTTGAAGGCCCCGGTGAGGTCGACGGCGATCATGTCGTCCCACATGTCGTCGGTGATCTCCCAGAACGCCCCGAACCCGCAGATCCCGGCGTTGGCCACCACCACGTCGAGGTGCCCGAGCTCCTCCACCGCCCGGTCCACCGCCGCGGCGATCTGCCCGCTGTCCCGGATGTCGGCGGTGACGGCGACGCAGCGGCGGCCGAGCTGCTCGACCAGCCGGACCGTCTCGTCCAGCTCGGCCGGGTCCGGCAGGGCGTACTGCAACGTCGCCACCTGCCCGGCCCCGATGTCCGAGACCACCACGTCAGCCCCTTCGGCCGCCAGGGCCAGGGCGTGGGCCCGCCCCTGTCCCCGGGCCGCCCCGGTCACCAACGCCGTCCTGCCTGCCAACCGACCGCCGTTCTCGCTCATGGCCGTATCCTGCCCTCCGGCGGCCCCCGTGCCCAAACTGGGTGGGCGGCGGGGAGAGACCCCAACTGGGGTGGGTGGTGGGTGCGGACATAGCATCGGCGCCATGCCGGAGTTCGCCTTCACCGAGTTGCTGCCCATCGACCACCACCACCCGGACATGCCGTGGCGGTTGGTCACCACCGACGGGGTGGCCGTGGTGGAGGGAGCCGGGCGGCGGTTCCTGGAGGTCGACCCGTCGGTGCTCACCCGGCTGACCCGGGAGGCGTTCCACGACATCTCCCACCTGCTCCGGCCCGGGCATCTCGGCCAGCTCCGCAAGATCCTCGACGACCCGGAGGCGTCCCCCAACGACCGGTTCGTCGCCCTCGACCTGCTGAAGAACGCCTGCATCGCCGCCGGCGGGGTGCTGCCGATGTGCCAGGACACCGGCACCGCCATCGTGTCGGGCCGGAAGGGCGAGCTGGTGCTCACCGGTGGCGGCGACGAGGAAGCGATCTCCCGCGGGGTCTACGACGCCTACACCCAGCTCAACCTCCGCTACTCCCAGATGGCCCCGCTGTCCACCTGGGACGAGGTCAACACCGGCAGCAACCTGCCGGCGCAGATCGACATCGCCGCCACCGCCGGGGACGCCTACGAGCTGCTGTTCATGGCCAAGGGCGGAGGGTCGGCCAACAAGAGCTTCCTCTTCCAGGAGACCAAGGCGCTGCTGACCCCGGCCAAGCTGGAGGCCTTCCTCACCGAGAAGCTGCAGGCCCTGGGCACGGCCGCCTGCCCGCCGTACCACCTGGCCCTGGTCATCGGGGGCACCAGCGCCGAGTACGCCCTGAAGACCGCCAAGTACGCCTCCGCCCGGTATCTCGACGGCCTGCCGACCGAGGGCGACAAGACCGGCCACGGCATCCGCGACCTCGACCTCGAGGCCGAGGTGCTGGCCCTCACCCAACGGTTCGGCATCGGCGCCCAGTTCGGTGGCAAGTACTTCTGCCACGACGTCCGGGTGGTCCGACTGCCGCGCCACGGAGCGTCCTGCCCCGTCGCCATCGCCGTGTCCTGCTCGGCCGACCGTCAGGCCCTGGCCAAGATCACCGCCGAAGGCGTCTTCCTGGAGCAGCTCGAGACCGACCCCGCCCGATTCCTCCCCGACCCCGGCGAGGCGGAGGTGGCCGGGGACGTGGTGCGCGTCGACCTGTCCCGGCCGATGGACGAGATCCGCCGACAGCTCGGCCAGTACCCCATCAAGACCCGGCTGTCCCTGACCGGCCCACTGGTGGTGGCCCGGGACATCGCCCACGCCAAGATCGCCGAGCGCCTCGACGCCGGCGAGCCGATGCCGGGGTACATGCGCGAGCACGCGGTGTACTACGCCGGCCCGGCGAAGACCCCCGAGGGGTACGCCTCCGGCTCCTTCGGGCCCACCACCGCCGGGCGCATGGACTCCTACGTCGCCCGCTTCCAAGAGGCCGGCGGGTCCTACGTCATGCTGGCCAAGGGCAACCGGAGCAAGGCCGTCACCGACGCCTGCGCCGCCAACGGCGGCTTCTACCTCGGGTCCATCGGCGGTCCCGCCGCCCGGCTGGCCCAGGACTGCATCCGCCGGGTCGACGTCCTCGAGTACCCCGAGCTCGGCATGGAGGCGGTGTGGCGCATCGAGGTCGAGGACTTCCCGGCGTTCGTCGTCGTCGACGACAAGGGCAACGACTTCTTCCAACACGTCGGCTCCCCCGTCAAGCTCGGGAGGCGCTGACACCGACCGGGTCAGTCCGGCCAGGTCGGCCCGGGCGGTCGGGCCCGTCATCCGGCCGCCTCGGCCATGTTCACCAGGCCGGCCGTGGCCCGGGCGACGGCGGGGCGGTCGTCCCCCGTCCGATGCAGCAGGGACCACGTCCACAGCGGCGTCGGCGAGTGCACCGGCCGGGCCACCAGGGTGGGCGGCAGTGGGGTCGGGTGGCGCTTCGGTGACGACAGCACCGGGCGCCGGAGACGGGTGACGTGGTCGAAGAAGCCGGGGCCGGCCACGCCGCTGTCGGAGGTGTGCACCACCGTCGCCCCGGTCGCCTCGGCGAAGGCCCGGACGTAGTCGTTCCAGGATCGCCAAGAGGCGTCGTCGGCGTCCACCAAGACGGTGATCTCCCGGGCGGCGACCTGGTCCTGCCGAGCGGCCGGATGGCTCCGCGGCACCACCGCCACCAGCGGCTCGTGCCAGACGACGTCGGCGGTGACGACGTCGCCGTCGGTCGACGGGCCGACCCAGGCCACCGCCAGATCGAGGCTCCCGTCGGCCACCCGGGCCTCCTGGGCGAACGACGGGAGCACCCACTCGTCGACCAGGATCCGGACACCGGTGACCGCGGTGACCTGCGGCGGGAGCCAGCTGACGTAGCCCAGCCGGAGCGGACCTTCCGACTCGGCGGACCGGACCAGGTCGACGGCCCGGTCGGCGGCGGCCAGGACCTCCCGGGCGCCGTCGAGGAACCGGGCCCCGGCCGGGGTCAGCTCGACGTGCCGGCGGTCACGGACGAACAGCGGGGTGCCGAGGTCCCGTTCGAGGTTCCGGATCTGCTGGGACAGCGACGGGCTGGCGAGGTGGAGGCGGGCCGCCGCCCGGCCGAAGTGCAGCTCCTCGGCGACGGCCACGAAGTAGGTGAGCTGCCGCAGCTCCATCGAGGCGATGCTACCGATCGACCTGCGGTGATAGGCGCGGCCTCACACAGTTCGGGCATTGGTCGTGGACTCGACCCCACCGCGCCGGGTCTACTCGACGGCGTGGAACCCGCATCCGAGAGCACCGCCGATCCGGCCCGCTCAGCCACCGACGTCGGTCGAGCCGGCCGCGACCGTCCGGGGATGGCCCTGGCGGCCATCTGTCTCGGGTTCGTGATGATCACCCTGGACGCCACCATCGTCAACGTCGCCCTCCCGGCCATCCGCGCCAGCGTCGGCGGATCGGTCACCGGCTCCCAGTGGGTGGTGGACGCCTACACGATCGTCTTGGCCGCCCTGCTCCTGTCGGCCGGATCGGCCGCCGACCGGTTGGGGGCGCGGCGGCTCTTTGTCGTCGGCCTGGCCGTGTTCACCGTCGGGTCGGCGGCCTGCGCCGCCGCGCCCACCGAGGTGGCGCTGGTCGTCACCCGAGCCGTCCAGGGGGCCGGCGCCGCGGCGCTGCTCCCGGCCTCCCTGGCGTTGATCGTCCACCAGTTCCCCGACCGGGCCCGGCGGATGCGGGCCCTCGGGATCTGGGGCGGGATGAGCGGCCTCGGCCTGGCCGCCGGTCCCGTCCTGGGCGGCCTGGCCGTCGGACTGGTCGGCTGGCGGGCCATCTTCGTGGTGAACGTCCCGGTGGCCCTGTTGGCCGTCGGGCTGACCCGCCGGGCCGTCGCCGAGTCGCCGCACCGCCGGGGCGCCGCCTTCGACCTGCCGGGACAACTGCTCAGTGCCGCCGCCCTGGCGGCCCTGGTGGCCGGGTTCATCGAGGCCGGCCCGTTGGGTTGGACGGCTCCAGCCACCCTCGTGCTCTTCGGCGCCGGCCTGGCCGCCGGGGTGGCCTTCGTGGTCGTCGAGGGACGCCGCACCTCACCCATGTTGCCGTTGGCCGTCTTCCGGTCCGTCCCGTTCCGGGGCGGCGTCCTCTTCGGGGTGCTGTTCAACTTCACCCTCTACGGCGTCTTGTTCTGCCTCTCCCTCTACCTCGAGCAGACCCTGGGGTACTCGGCCCTGGCCGCCGGGGCCATCCTCCTTCCGCTGACCGTGGCCATCGGCGGGAACGCCCTCGCCTCCGGCCGGCTGACGGCGCGGCTGGGCAGCCGGGTGCCCATGACGATCGGGGCGACCGCCGGGTTGGTCGGTGCCGTGCTCTTCGCCCTCTTGGGAACCGGTGGCCCGTTGGCCCTCCTCGTGGTCGGTTCCCTGGTCTTCGGCTGCTCCGCCCAGGCCATGCCGGCGATGACGTCCCTCACCATGCACGCCCTCCCGGCCAGCCAGGCCGGGCTGGGTAGCGGGGTGCTCAACGCCGCCCGCCAGACCGGCGGCGCCCTCGGAGTGGCCGTCCTCGGAAGCCTGCTCAGCGGGCCGTCTACCGGCACGGGCGGGGCGGTGACCCTTCACCTGGCCATGGCCGTTGCGGCCGTGGGTTACCTAGGCATGGCCGCACTAGCGGTCACGACCGCCGGCCGGACCCGCCCTCCCTTGTCGTAACCGATCTGTCATGATCTCGCCAGGGTCGGTGGTGCCACCCCGCCCTTGGGGGGGCGTCGTCGCCCGGCAGCGCCTGGGTTGCCGAGATCGCACCAGACGATCGCAAAAGGGGGGGCAATGTCGATAAGGGCAGGGTCGACAAGGGCAGCGTCGAAGAGGCCGTCGTCGAGATGGCCGGTGTCGAAGAGGTCACGGGGATGGGGCACGGCCGGCTTGGCTCTCTCCGTCCTGGTGGTGGGAACGGTCGTCGACCTCGGCCCGGCGGCCGGCGGGCCGGCCGGCGCATCCGGCAGCCCGGTGGTCGTCGGCAAGAACGTGCCGTCCAGCGCCATGAGCACAGACACCGGCGTGACGGCCAAGACAATCGCCATCGGCAACATCGCCTGGAACCCCATCTTCACCGGCGCCAAGATCGGCACCGAGGCGTACTTCGACTACGTCAACTCGACCGGGGGGATCAATGGGCGGAAGATCACCGTCACATCGCAGGACACAGCGTACAGCGGCACAAAGGACGCGGCCCTGACCCAGACGGCCATCAACAAGGACTTCGCCCTGGTGGGCGACTTCTCCATCGTGGCCACATCGGCGGCGAAGGTGCTGTCAGAGAACCCGGGGTTCCCCGACGTGTCGGTGACAGTGACCCCCACCGCCAACAAGCTGCCGAACTTCGTCAGCCCGGTGCCGCTCGGCGGCGGATGGCAGGAGGGGTCGCTCCTGTACTTCAAGAGCGTGGACCCGGGTGGCATCAAGAAGGCGGCGGCCCTGGTGGCCGACCAACCGTCGGCCACAGCCGCCTGGCAGGGCCAGAAGGCGACGATGGAGCACCTCGGGTACAACATCGTCTACCAGACAGTGTTCAAGATCACAGCGAACTACAACAGCTTCGTCAGCGACGTGGTGGCCATGAAGAACAAGGGGGTGAAGATGCTCTTCATCGAGCAGAACCCGCCCCTCTACGCGGTGCCGCTGATCAAGGCCCTCGACTCCCAGAACTTCCATCCCATGGTCATCCTGGGGGCGTCCACCTACGCCTCGACACTGATCGCCAACTCCGGCGGGGCGTCGGCCACCGACGGGATGTACCTGGAGCAGAACCTGGCCCTGTACCTCGGCACCGACGCCAAGGCCATCCCGGCCGTCACACTGATGACCAAGTGGGTCAAGGTGGCCACACCGAACTGGCACCCCGACCTCTTCACCGTCTACGGCTGGCTGTCCGCCGAGCTCTTCTCCCAGGGTCTCCAGGCCGCCGGAAAGAACCCCACCCGGGGATCAGTGCTGAAGGCGTTGGGCAAGATCACCAACTTCACCGGTGGCAACCTGACCGCCCCCACGAACCCGGCGGCCAAGACGGTGTCGAACTGCTACGTCATCGGCCGGATCGAGAACGGTCAGTGGGTTCGCCAGGCCGACCCCCCGGTGAGCGGCTCCACCCACGGTTACCGGTGCACCGACCAGTACTACGCCCCACCCAACACGCCGTACTGATCGCCAACGGCCCGGCCCGGTTCATCCGCACCGTCCCATTCGGGCCGCCGACCCGAGCTACGGTTGCGCCGATGAGTAACCACGCGCGTTCGTGTTGGTGGCCGCTGCCCTAAGGCGGCCGTCTCTACCTGCACGTTACGACGGACCGCCTCCGGGCGGTCCGTTTCGCGTTCGGACCCGTGCCGCCTGGAGCCCGACCCCAGGAGGTACACCCATGTCCACCACCTCGACCACGTCGCCCGAGGCACCCGACCCGCGCCCGGTGGCGCCGACGCCCCGCCCGGCCGCCCCGGCCCCGGTCGCCACGGCCGAGCAGCGGACCGCCGAGCTGGAGGCGGCGATCGCCGAGCGCCCGGAACGCTTCCGGGTGCTCACGGGGGACCGGCCCACTGGCCCGCTGCACATCGGCCACCTCTTCGGGACCCTTCTCAACCGCTGCCGCCTCCAGGACCTCGGGGTCGAGGTGCTGGTCCTGATCGCCGACTACCAGGTGCTCACGGACCGTGACGCCCCACCGACGCTCCCGGCCGACGTCCTCGGCCAAGTGGCCGACTACCTGGCCGTCGGCCTCGACCCGGACCGGTCCACGATCTTCGCCCACAGCCAGGTCCCCGAGCTCAACCAGCTCCTCGTCCCGTTCCTCAGCCTGGTGAGCGTCGGCGAGCTCCGACGGAACCCGACGGTGAAGGACGAGTTGGCGGCCGGCGGCGGCTCGGCGACCAGTGCCCTCATGTTGGCGTACCCCGTTCACCAGGCCGCCGACATCCTGTTCTGCCACGCCAACCTCGTCCCCGGCGGCCGGGACCAGCTGCCCCACGTCGAGGTCGCCCGGACCGTCGCCCGCCGGTTCAACGAGCGGTACTCCCCGGAGCGGCCGTACTTCCCGGAGCCCGAGACCCTGCTCGGCCAGGCCCCCCTGCTGTTGGGGCTCGACGGCCAGAAGATGGGGAAGAGCCGGGGGAACGCCGTCGCCCTCCGGGCCAGCGAAGACGAGACGGCCCGACTGGTCCGAGCGGCCAAGACCGATGCCGAACGGGTCGTCACCTACGAGCCCGACCGGCGGCCCGAGGTGGCCAACCTGGTCCTCGTGGCCGCCCTCTGCGCCGGGCGTCGCCCCACAGCGGTCGCCGACGAGGTGGGCGGCCGCGGGGCCAAGGCCTTGAAGGACCTGGTGGTGGAATCCCTCAACGAGCGGCTTCGCCTGATCAGGGCGAGGCGTCGCGCCCTCGCCGAGGACCCCGGCCACCTGCACCGTGTGCTGGCGGCGGGCGCCGAACGGGCCCGGAAGGTCGCCGCCACCACCCTGACCGAGGTCCGAGAGCTCATGCACACCGGCTACTGACCCCGGGCCGGGCCGCCGAATGATCGAGGTTAGGGGACCGGCTCTTGGGCCGGCTGGGTGCTGATGCCGGCGATCGGCTTGTTGAGCGGGGTTCCGGCCAGGGACCCGGCGAAGGCGGCATCGCCGAAGGCGAAGACACCGCCGTCAGCGGCCACGAGGTGGTAGCCGAGATCGTCGGAGCTTGACGCGATGCCGACGACCGGAGCATTGAGGTGGACACCACCCAGGGATCCGAGGAACGGCGTGCCAAACGAGAACACACCTCCGTCAGCACCGACTAACCAGTAGCCGGACGTAGCGTTGTCGACGGCCATCCCCACCATCGGTTGATGGAGCGGGGTGGCCCCCATCGAGCCGTCGAACCTGGCATCGCCGAAGGCGAACACCCCGCCATCGGCCCCGACCAGGTAGTAGCCCTGGCTGTCGGGGGTGATGGCTATGCCGACGATCGGGGCATTCAGATGGGTGCCCCCCATCGAGCCCTCGAACCTGGCATCGCCGAAGGCGAACACCCCGCCATCGGCCCCGGCGAGGTAGTACCCGGCACCATCGCCGGTGGCGGCGATACCGACGATCGGGGCATTGAGATGGACTCCACCCAAGGATCCGAGGAACGGTGGGCCGAAGGTGAACACTCCGCCGTCAGCGCCAGCCAGCCAATAGCCTTTGCGGGCGCCGGGGGCTATACCGACGACGGGGGAGTTGAGGTGAAGGCCGCCAGCCGAGCCATGGAAGGGGGCCACACCAAACGCGAATGCTCCGCCGTCAGCGCCAGCCAGCCAATAACCCGGGAAGTTCTCTACCGGTGGTGCGGGCGGCGGTACCGGCGGTGTGACCGGTGGTGATGCCTGCTCAATCCCCTCGAGGTCCATGTCCCAGCCGGCGAAGGTGTTCCCCGTGAGCGCGGTCCCGGCCTCGGAAGCCGAGTCCACCAGCACGCCGGTGCTACCCGAGCCCGTTGGGCCGGTGTTCTCGAACTTGTTGTCGGAGATGGTGACACCGGTGCTGGGTATGGGGTTCATAGGATCGGTGATCGAGTCCGCCACCACCGCGATGCCCACATCGCTGTTCCCGGTGATGGTGTTACCCGACACGGTGACGCCGTTCCCGGCAAACACCAGAACGGCCGTGCTCACGGTGGAACCCGGTTCGAAACTACTGCCGGTGATGGTGCTCCCGGTGAGCGAGCCGCCCGCTCCGGATTGGAATTGCACACCGTTCTGTGCGATCACCATACCGAGATCGTCCGGGGGCCCGATGGTCGAGTTCGACACATTCATCGTCACGGTTCCGAATGCGACCACGCCTCTTTTCTGGTAGCCGGTGATCGTGCTGCCGGTGATATTCACCGTCTGCGGAGTCGTGGCGTTGGCACGGATACCGTCTCCGGTCTGGGCACCGCTCCCCATGGTCATGTCACGCACCGTGACGTTGGTCACGTTCCCACTCGCGTTGCTAAAGAATATCCCGACCAAGGGCGACGAATTGGCAAACCCGTTCCCTTGGATAGTGAGGTTCTCTACACTCATCGTCGTCCCGCCGTTGAACAACACCCCTTGACCAGGCGTCGTGTTGAACGGGTTGCCGGAGGCCGTGATGGTATTGCCGTTCCCATCAACCGTTTGTCCATCCGGCACCATCAGAGGCTGCGTCGTCACGCACCCGGCCGTCAGCGTGAAGATGGTGCCGACCAGCGTGCCGGCGCAGACGCCCTCGACCGTGGGCGCCGCTGAGGTGGCCGTGGCTTCACTGAGGGGTATGGCCAGCGCGGTGATCGCGAACGTCACCAACACTGCGCGACCCAGCGGAACCGGCCGAAGCAAGCTCCTGGCCTTCCGGACATACTGTAGGTAGCGCATGAGGGGCCTCCAAACGCTTGTCCAGTCCGCCACCTCCGTCGCAACTCAACATATTAACCCACCGTTCTACGAGCCGTCCAACGGCCAAATCCAACGGTCAACGGCCAAATCCAACGCCCAAATCCAATGGCCGGCAGCGGCTAGGTCGATTCTTGATGACCCCCGTCCCTTCATGTGGCGCAAGGTGGCCGACGAGATCCTCGAGTCACTGGCCGGATACTGCCAGCGAGTCGCTGAATCGGGTTACTAGGCCTTCATGGCACTCCGGACGGCGTCCCTTGCCCGGTCCATCACCGAGGCGAATGGCCCGATCAGCATGTTGGCGCCGGGTGAGTTCGGCGTCGAGGGGTGCGGTCGGGTGGGCGCCGTCTTCTTCGCCATGTCGTAGGCATGGCCCATCTTCTTCAAGAAGTCGGCCGACTCCTTGGCCTCTACCCGCGGGAACTCCTTGGTCTCCTCGGCGTCGGCATGCCGTTGCACGTCGCGGCGCAGCGTCACGAGCCTGCGCCCGAACTCCGCGGAGTCCACGTCGAGGCCCTCCATCGCCTTCAGCAGCGCCTCCGCCTTGCTCTCCTCCTTGATCCGGGCGTTGGCAATGGCCTTACCGGCGTCCTTGGCGCTGATCGGCCGCAGGATCTCCTCTTCGGCCACCTCGTGGCGGATCAGCTCCCCCACCAGCCGTTGGAACAATTCCTCCCGCTTCTTGCCGTGGGCCGGCTCGATCCGGGCGAAGAGCATCCGGACCTCTTGGTGGTCGTGCCGCAGTTCGTCGATGATGCCCGGGGCCATGGTGTCCTCCTCGTTACGGCTGGGAAAACCGGTCGCAATTGCTCTACCCGGCCCGGAGACCTCCACACCGCGGGAGCCCCGACTCGGAGGGCCAGTGCCGTCGCCGCCCCGGGCACCGGGATCGAGGCGGCGGGACCAGGCCGACGGGGTATAGCCCGACCATGGTGACCTCGGTGGCGCCGGTCTCGAACGACGAGGGGCGGGTGCGGATGGCCCTCCGGGAGGACCCCGACCTGGCGGCCCTCCTTCCCGTGCTGGACGAGGTGATCGACGTGCTGGGCCGGTCGGAGATCGAGTACCTGCTGATGGGCGGCATCGCCTCGTCCTGTCTCGGCCGGGAACGGTGGACCCACGACATCGACGTGTTCGCCCGCCCGGCCGAGGCCCGTCGGGCGATGACCGCACTGGCCGCTGCCGGGTTCGACACCGAGGAGACCTACCCCGAATGGCTGTTCAAGGCGTTCAAAGCCGAACAGATGGTCGACCTCATCTTCCGGTCGGGTGGCGACATCACCGTCGACGACGAGATGGTCCGGCGGGCCCCGACGGCGACCTTCATGGGCCGGACCGTCCGTACGGTGCCGGCGGAAGACCTCCTGGTGTTGAAGGTCGTGGTGGCCGCCGAGCACGCCCCCCGACACTGGTACGACGCCCTGGCCATCGTCGCCGCCGCCGACCTGGACTGGCCCTACCTGATGCGACGGGCCCGCCGCGGCATCCGGCGGGTGCTGTCCCTACTGCTGTATGCCCAGTCCAACGACTTGCCGGTACCGGCGTGGGTGGTCCACGAGCTGTTCGCCACCTTGGAGGGCAGCATTGCTCTGGGCGGCACCGTTCCGGGCGGCGTTGCTCCGGGCGGCGTTGCTCCCGGCACCGGTCGGCCCTCCCCCGAGGGGCCCGGCGGCCGATGACCCTCGACCCGGCCCTGCCGTCCGACTACCTGGTCGGGCACGTCGAGGACGCGCTGGCCCGCGATCCACGGGTCACCGAGCAAGGCCTGCGGGTCGAGGTCACCGGCATCGACCACGTGGTGGTCGTCGTCACTGGCGTGGTGGTCGACCCCGGCCACCAGGTGGCCATCGCCGAGGTGATCGCCGAGCTGCTGCCGGCGGCGGTGGTTCGCGACGAGACCACCGTCGCCGACTACCCCGAACGCGACGACCCGGAGGTCGTGTCGTGATCCGGGTCGCCGCCGTCGGGGACATCCACCTCGGCGCCGGCTCGTCCGGGACGTACCGGCCACGGCTGTCGCACCTGGCCGACCACGCCGACCTCTTCCTGCTGGCCGGCGACCTCACGCAGCGGGGCACGGAGGAGGAGGCCGAGGTGGTGGTCAGCGAGCTGGCCGACCTGCCGGTGCCGACCTTCGCCGTGCTCGGCAACCACGACCACGAGTCCGATGCGGCCGAGGCGCTGGTCGACGGGTTGAGGGAGGCCGGCGTGCAGGTCCTCGAGGGATCGTCGGTCCTCTGCCGGGTCGGGGACTGCACGGTGGGGGTGGCCGGGGTGAAAGGGTTCGGCGGCGGGTTCCCCGGCCGGTGCGCCTCCGAGTTCGGCGAGCCGGAGATGAAGGCGTTCGTCCGTCACACCGAGCGGACCGCCCGCGACCTCACCGATGCCCTCGGGTCGGTCGGGTCGGCCGACGTCAGGGTGGCGCTCATGCACTACTCGCCGGTCGCCGACACCCTGAAGGGTGAGCCGTGCGAGGTCTACCCGTTCCTCGGTTCGTACCTCTTGGCCGAGGCTGTCGACCGGTCGGGCGTCGACCTGGCCCTCCATGGCCACGCCCACGCCGGCTCACCGAACGGCGCCACCCCGGGTGGCACCCCCGTCCGCAACGTGGCCCTGCCGGTCATCCGCCGCTCCTACCGCCTGTTCTGTCTCGACGAGGGACACCTCCACGAAGCGGCTGGTGCCGGTCCAGGCCTGCACCGCCACCAGTGAGCCTGCACCGCCACCAGTGAGCCTGCACCGCCACCAGTGAGAAGGCACGAGTGAGAAGGAGCCATCGACATGGTCGACCGTGACCCCGTCCCCGAAGACCCCGTCCCTGAAGCCGACCGCCAGGAACAGGACCTCCCTCCGGACCCTGATCCCCGGCTCGGCCACGATCACCCGGCCGACGCCCCGGAGGCCGACGTCATCGAGCAGGAGCTGCCGGTCGCCGACGGGGAAGCCGAGCCGGCCGCCGAGGACGCCGACCGGGAGGAGCCGTTGGACGACGGCGGATCCTGGCCTCCCGGACCCTGAGCTCCCGGACCCTGACCTCCCGGTGCTCCGGGGTCCGCTAGGTGTGGCCGAGGACCCTGGCCAGCTCGGCCCGGCCCATCTTCGACCGCCCGGCGATGTTCCGGCGGCGGGCCTCGTCGTAGAGCTCCTGTCGGGTCTTCGGGCCGGACGCCCCGGTGCGCTTCCGCTGCGCCACCGCCGCCCCCTGCTGGCCCAGGGCCGTCCGGGTCCTCTTGGGCATGGAGGCGATCGACTTCTTCGCCTTGGCCCCGGCGACCGCCTTCTTCACGTTCTTTCGGGCCGCCGCCCGTTGCTTCTGCGTCGCCATGTCGTGGCTCCTTTCCCTTGAACGACCCCTTCGGGTCGTCCGCCCGGGGCTGACCCTCTCGGCAGCCGACCGGGCCGCCGAGAGGTCCGTACCCGGTGAGGCGACGGGCCACGCCACGCACCACCCGGTCGACGTGCCGTGGCCGGTCGCCTCCGTCGGGATGCTTCGTCCAGGCCCCAGGTGGGGATAGCTCGGCCATGGCACGCCTCCGCAGGTCGCACTGCTCCGAGCCCGGCATCGTCCGGCGACGGCGGGGCAAGGGCTTCAACTACGCCTATGCCGACGGCCAGCCGGTGACCGACCAGGAGACCCTGGACCGTATCCGCGGTCTGGCCATACCGCCCGCGTGGGCGGACGTCTGGATCTGTCCATGGCCCAACGGGCACATCCAAGCCGTCGGCACCGACGCCGCCGGGCGACGGCAGTACCGCTACCACGACGCCTGGCGCGCACCGGGACCGGGAGAAGTTCGACCGGGTCCTGGCGTTCGCCGTCGTGGTTCCCGAGCTTCGCCGACGGGTCGACGAGGACCTCGCCACCGAGGGGCTCGGCCGCCAGCGGGTGCTGGCCGCCATCGTGCGCCTGCTCGACGTCGGGTTCTTCCGGATCGGCGGCGAGGAGTACGCCGCCGAGCACGAGACGTTCGGCGTCGCCAGCCTCCGGCGGGAGCACGTCACCATCGCCGACGGCGTGATGGCGTTCGACTACCCGGCCAAGGGGTCCATCGAACGGAAGCTGAAGGTCCGCGACCCGGCGGCCCAGGAGGTCGTGGCCACCCTCCGGCGCCGGCGGTCGGGAGGGGCGAACCTGTTCGCCTACCGGGACGGGAGACGATGGGTGGAGGTGCACGCCGGCGACGTCAACGCCTACATCAAGGCGACGCTCGGCGACCAGTACTCGGCCAAGGACTTCCGGACGTGGTCGGCCACCGTGCTGGCCGCGGTCGCCATCGCCGGGCAGGGCGGCGTCCCGCGCTCGGCGACCGCCCGCCGGCGAGCGGTCGCCGCCGCCGTGACCGCCGTCGCCGACCAGCTCGGCAATACCCCGGCGGTCTGCCGCTCCTCGTACGTCGACCCGCGGGTCATCGACCGGTTCGAGGCCGGGGAGACCATCCGGGACCACCTGGCCGAGGTGCCCGACCTCGCCGACCTGGCCGGTGACGACCTCCGACGGTCGGTCGAGAAGGCGGTCATCGATCTCGTCGACCACGCACCCACCGAGGCCGCACAGGCGGCCTGAACCACCTGCTGCGCGGTCGCCAAGGGTTCGGCCCGGGGGCCGGTGGGTAGGCACGAATCGAAGCGAGGACAGCGACCAGAGGAGAAGCCGTGGCAGGCGGACATCTCGATGGCAAGCGGATCGCCTTCTTGGTGGCCAACGAGGGCATCGAGCAAGTGGAGCTCACCAAGCCGTGGTCGGCTGTGGTCGACGCCGGCGGCTCACCGGAGTTGATCGCCCCCGAGAAGGGGAAGGCTCAGGCATTCAACCACCTCGACAAGGCGGACACCTTCCGGGTCGACGTGGTGACGGCGAAGGCCGATCCGAGCCGCTACGACGCCGTCGTCCTGCCGGGCGGAGTGGCCAACCCGGACCGGCTCCGCCAGGACGACGACGCAGTGGCCTTCGTCAAGGCCTTCTTCGACGAGAACAAGCCCGTGGCGGTGATCTGCCACGGGCCGTGGACGCTGGTGGAGGCCGGGGTGCTGCCCGGCCGGACGGTGACGTCCTGGCCCAGCCTGCACAGCGACCTCGAGAACGCCGGTGCCACCTGGGTCGACCAGCCGGTGGTGGTGGACGGCAATCTGATCACCAGCCGCAAACCGGACGACCTCGACGCGTTCTGCGACGCCCTCCTCGGGGCGGTCGGGTAGTCGGTCCCGCCTGACCGCCGGCGAGCGGGCCGACCGCGGTCAGGCCAGGGCGCCGACGTCGTGTAGGCGGTCGGGGGGCCGGGTAGATCGGCGGAGACACATACGACTCCGGGTCCAGTCTCGACGGGCGTCGACCTCGGGCACGGGAAAGGCAGGGCATCATGCCGTCGAAGTCGGCCAACGTGAAGAACGAGAAGCAGTACGAGGCCCTCAAGGACAAGGGGATGTCCAAGCAGCGGGCCGCCCGAATCGCCAACTCACCCACAGCCTCCAAGCACGGTGGCCAGAAGTCCGGATCGGGGGGGGACTCGTCGCAGGGGGGGACGACGGCGCAGAAGAAGCGGGCCGGCCGGAAGGGTGGGCGGGCTACGGCGGCCAAGTCCTGAACCACCGTGGCGCAGTGGCTGCCGAACTTCCGGAGGTGGCAACGGGCGGGGTACCGCGTGTTGGTGTACGCGGTCTGGGCGTGGGGGGTCTGGATCCTGTTGACCTGGACGGCGACGGCCAGCCAGCTCCTGTTCGGCCTGGGGTTCGCCCTGATCGTCGCGGCCGGCTGTGCCGGGCTCGGCCCGGCCGCGGCTCCCTGGAACGCCGGGGTGCCCCGACGCCTGGCGGGGTTCGCCCTACTGGCGGTGAGGGTGCCGGTCAGGATCGTCGGTGCCAACGTCTCGTTGGCCTGCCGGGTCTGGCGGCCCCGGCGACCCCTCCGGAGTGGCATGGTGGTGGTCCCCACCCGGAGCCGGACCGACGGCGGCCTCACGGCCGTCGGCCTGTTGACGTCGGTCATCGTGGACAACCAGGTCGTCGACCTCGACCGACATCGGAACGAGCTGCAGTACCACGCCGTGTGGATCACCACCGACGATCCCGACGACAACTACCACGAGGTCAACGGCCCGATCGAAGACGGGGTGAGGAGGATCGAACGTTGACCGGGACGACGTTCGAGGTGGCGGCCCTGGCCGGGCTGTCCCTGGCCGCCCTCCTCCTGGTGCGGTTGGCCAAGGGACCGACGGTCTCGGACCGGCTGGTGGCGGTGAACACCATGGCCACCCAGGCGACGCTGGCCGTCATCTTCTTCGCCGCCTTCGCCGATCGGACGATCTACCTGGACGTCGCCCTGTGGCTGTGCTCGTTCAGCTACCTGGCCACCGTCGTCTGGGCCCGCTATCTCGAGCGGGGCCTGTTGTGACCGTCCGGGAGGGGTTCGTCGTCGCCCTCGTCGCGGTCGGGTTCTTCTTCACCCTCTCGGGCGTGGTCGGCATCCTCCGGATGCCCGATCTCTACACCCGCATCCAGTGCTCTTCCAAGACGATCACCATGGGCGCCCTGCCGGCCCTGGCGGCCGTGGTGGTGGGCGAAGGTCCCGTCAGCCCGTATGGGTCGCGGGCCTTGCTCGTCGCCTTCCTCCTCTTGGTGGTCAACCCCCTCTCTTCGCACGCCCTGGCCAGGGCGGCCTACAAGACCGGCGTCCCGATGTGGAAGGGAGCGGTGATGGACCAGGTCGGCCAGCCCCGACCTGATGGCACCGATCGTCGGTGACCGGTGTTCTGGGCGATCGACTACCTGTGCCTCGGACTGGTCCTGGCCGCCGCGGTCCTGGTGGTCAGGCTCCGCAACCTCAACGCTGCCGTGCTCGCCCTGTCGGGGGTGGGCACGGTGCTCACGGTCCTGTTCGTCGTCCTCGGGGCCCCTGACGACGCCAACGCCGAGGTGGTGGTGGGGGCCATCGCCCTGCCGACCCTGTACCTGATCGCCATCGGCAAGGCCAGGGCGGCGGCCAACCCTCCCGACGAGTCCCAGCTGGCCGGCGACGAGACGGGGTCGGGCTCCCGTGCCGAACGCTGAGCCGTCCACTCCGGCCGCGGCCACGCGGGACGCCGGCAGCCGGCCCCGTCCCCTCGAAGACCACGAGCCGAGCCACCGTCGACCGCTGGGACTGGTACTGGCGGCCGGAGCCGCGCTGCTCCTGGGTGCGGCTGTATGGGCCATTCCCCGGGAGCACGCCCCGCTGCCGGCGGTAGCCCACGAGGCCCTCCGGGTGGCCTTGCCGACATGGCACATCCTCGAGCCGGTGAACGAGGTCGTCTACGGCACCCGGGGCTTCGACACCTTCGGTGAGACCTTCCTGTTGTTGGCGGCGGTGGTCGGCGTCGTGGTCATCACCCGGGGTCGGGAGGCCCGGCGGGGCTACATCGGGGAGGAGGAGGCGGGAGCCCGGGAGCGCCGCCAGGACGACCCGCCGTCGCGGTCCGGGAGAGCCGCGACCGAAGCCAAGGAGGGCGAGGCGGAAGAGGAGGGGCGCGGACGGGGCCCGGCCACCCCGGACGCCGAGCCGTTGGGGACGCCGGCGCCGGAGCGGGCGGAGGGCATGACCGTGGTCGTTCGGGGCGCCGTCCGGGTGATCTCTCCGGTCCTGGCCGTGGCCGGTCTCTACCTGGCGGCGTGGGGCTACTCCCCCGGTGGCGGGTTCCCGGCCGGAGCCGTGATCGTCGGGGTGGTCCTGCTCGCCTACGTCTCGCTGGGGTACAAGCGCATCGAGCGGGTGGTCCGCCCCGGCATCATCGAGCCGATCGAGTTGGCGGGTGCCACGGCCATCGTCGCCCTCGGGGTCTTCGGCCTGGTGTTCAAGGGGTCGTTCTCCGCCAATTTCCTGCCACTCGGCCAGCCCGAGACGATCCCGAGCGGCGGCATCCTGCAGCTCTTCTCCGGGAGCGAGCTCATCGAGGTCGCCACCGGGCTGACCATCGCCATTTTCGGGCTGTTGGGGATGGGCCACGAATGGTCCGACGACACCGACGAGGCGCAGGGGGAAGGCGCCGGTGAAGGTGACGGTGACGGAACAGGTGGCAGCCGGTGATCGTCGTCAACTACCTGGCGGCCGCCGCCCTGTTCGCCACCGGCCTGTACGCCGTGTTGACCAAGCGCAACCTGATCAAGATCGTCATGGGGCTGTCGCTGATGGAGGGCTCGACGTACCTGTTCCTGATCTCCCTGGCCTACCGGGCGAAGTCGACGGCCCCGGTCCTGCTGAGCCCTCCGGGCCACCTCGGCCCGAGGGCGCTGGCCCACGGCAACGTCGCCGACCCGGTGCTGCAGAACTTCTGCCTCACGGCCATCGTCATCGGCGTCGCCGTCACCGGGGTCTTCCTGGCGGTGACGGTCCGGATCGTCCAGCACTACAAGACCCTCGACGCCGACCGCGTCCGTGACCTGCGGGGCTGACGGCGACCGGTGAGCCGGGCCGGCCTGTCGTCGCTGCTGCCGCTCGCCGTCGCCATCCCCCTGGCCGCGGCAGCGATCTCCCCGCTGGCCGCCCGCCTGTCGCGACGGGCACCGCTGGTGCTCTCGGCCCTGGCCCTGGCGGCGACGGGAGGGTTGCTGGCCGTCATGGCCCCCACCGTCTACGGCGGCCGGATCCTGTCGCACTTCATGGGCCACTGGCTACCGATCGGAGGGCACGCCCTCGGCATCGCCTTCGCCGCCGACGCCTGGGGGATCACCTTCGCCTTGGCGACGGCCTTCCTGGGCCTGCTCCTCGTCGTCTACACCCTGTCGGAGCTCGGCGATCTCGGCCGCCGGGAGCTCGGCGGGTACTCCTGCCTCTTCCTCCTCCTCTGCGCCGCCCTCATCGGCGCCGCCCTGACCGCGGACCTCTTCAACCTGTTCGTCTGGTTCGAGGTGGCCGCCCTGGCCAGCTACGCCCTCACCGCCTTCTTCCTGGAGCGGCCCATCGCCCTGGAGGCGGCCTTCAAGATCCTCGTCCTCACCACCATCGCCAGCTTCGCCATCTTCATCGGGGCCGCCCTCATCTACGCCGACCACGGCGCCCTCAACTTCGGACAGATCCACCGCGCCCTCGCCGGCCACCTCCGCCCGGCCGATCTGGTCGCCCTGGCCCTGTTGATCGGCGGCTTCGCCACCAAGGCCGGCCTGGTGCCGTTCCACGGCTGGCTCCCCGACGCCCATACGGCGGCGCCGGGACCGATCTCCGCCCTCTTCTCCGGGCTCATGGTCAACCTCGGCGTCGTCGCCATCGGCCGGATCGTCCTCGACGTCTACACCCCGGCCGTCGGCCACCACGTGCTCGGCCTGCTGATGGTCCTCGGTCTTATTTCGGCAGTGGGCGGCGCCCTGTTCGCCCTGTTCCAGGACGACCTCAAGCGGCTGCTGGCCTACGACACCATCTCCCAGATGGGCGTGCTGGTGGTCGGGCTGGCGACCGCCACCGTCGGCGGGGTCGCCGGAGCCGGGTACCACCTGATCGACCACGCACTCTTCAAGGCCCTCCTGTTCCTCTGCGCCGGGTCGATCGTGCACATGACCGGCGCCACCAAGTTGTCCGAGATGGGCGGCTTCGGCCGGCGGAGCCCGCTGCTCGCCGCCGCCTTCACCGTCGGGGCGCTGGCCATCGCCGGCATCCCGCCGCTCAACGGCTACGTCTCCCTCGGGCTCATCCACGACGCCCTGCGGTCGACGGGACAGGCCGTGCCGTTCGCCGTCATGCTGGTCGCCCAGGTGCTCACCATCGCCGCGCTGGGCAAGGCGACCTGGCAGGCCTTCTACCGACGGTTGCCGGCCGGGGTGGAGCACGAGCGGGACGAGCGGCTCCACCCGGGCATGGTGGTCACCCTCGCCGTCCTGGCCACCGGGTGCGTCGCCTTCGGCGTCTTCCCGACGTTCGTGCTCGACCACCTGGCCGCGGTGGCGGCCGGAGTGCTCCTCCATCCGGCGGCCTACGCCCACGGCGTGCTGGCCCAGGGGGGCGCCGTCCCCTCGATGCCCGTGCCGTTCGACTACACCTACTGGTCGGACATCCTCGTCGTCGGTTGCACCGTCGTCGCCGCCGTCCCGGTGGCGATGGCCGGGATGCGCTGGGCGGGCACCCGACCGGTGGTCGCCCTGCGGCGAGTCCAGACCGGTTCGGTCAACGACTACGCCGCCTATCTGGTGGTCGGCCTGTTGACTGCCGTGCTGGTGCTGGCGGGGACCGCCCTGCGGTAGGCCACCGGTTCCCCTCCGATGCGGATCAGGACCGCAGGGGTCGGGGTCGCAGCCGTCGCTTCTCCCGGGTCGCCCGGCCGATGGCCCGGCCGAAGTTGACGGCGGTGGCCGGCAGGGTGCGGAGGAAGTGGGGATCGAAGAAGCCGCCCGACCGGCCGTCGAAGGCCCCGTGGGCGCCACGATCGTGGGCGGCGTCGACCGGCCGGCAGAGGTTGACCGCCCGGTCCGGATCCACCGGGTCGTCGCCCAGTTGACTGTCCCAGGCGGAGAGGCCGGCGAACTGGTTGCCGAGCCCCGGCAGCACCGAGCCGGCGGCCACCAGCAGCGTGTTCCACGAACCCACCACCTTCGACCGCCGTCCGGACAGAGCGGAGCGGACGATGAACCGGGCGGCCACCTCGGGCTGGTAGATCGGGGGGACCGGTTGGGGCCGCCGGTCGAGCGTCGTCTCGCACCAGTCGAACTGCGGCGTGTTCACCGCCGGGAGGTGGACCATGCACAGCCGGACCCCGCTCCGCTCGTGCACCAGCTCGGCCCGGACCGACTCGAAGTAGCCACGGCAGGCGAACTTGGCGGCGCAGTAGGCCGACTGCAGCGGGATGCCGATGTAGGCGAGGGCGGAGCCCACGTTCACGATGGTGCCCCCGTCGCGGGGCCGCATCCGGTCGAGGGCGACCCTGGTGCCCCAGACCTGGCCGAGGAAGGTGACCTCGACGGCCCGCCGGAAGTCGGCGGGGGCCACCTCCCAGGCGGGAGCGAACACGGTCGTCATGGCGTTGTTCACCCACAGGCCGATCGGTCCCAGGTCACGCTCCACCCGGTCGGCAGCCTCTTGGAGCCCGTCGAAGTCGGCGACGTCGACGAGGACCGGGAGGGACCGGACGCCGGTGGCACCCACCTCGGCGGCGGCGGCCTGCACCCCGCCCTGCCCTCGGGCCAGGAGGGCCACATCGAAGCCCTCCCGCCCCAGCGCCACGGCGACCGCCCGACCCACCCCGGCCGAGGCACCCGTCACCACGGCGACGGGTGCCCTGTCCGTGGTCGACGTCACGCGTGACCGACCTCTCCCGGCGCCGCGCCCAGCGCCGCCTCGAGCGCGGCGCCGAGAACTTCCAGCCGCTGCACGGCCGCGGGGATCACGTCTTCGATCCTCCGGCCCGACGACCCGGTGCCCTCGGCGAGGCTCTTCCCGGCCGCCAGTGAACCCCGTTCAGCGGCCAGGTCCCACCCGTCGGCCCGGGCGAATCCGAGCGGGTCGTCAGGGGCGCCGTCGTCGACGGCCGACGGCCCCGCGCCCTCGAGCTGGAGGGCCACCCGGTACTGGTCCCTGGCGGCCGCCGTCACCAATTCCAGAACCGACCGCCCTTCCCATGGGGTGACCGTGGCCCATCGCTCCCGCTCGATGGTCCGGACCTGCCGGCCGAAGGCCGCCAGGTCCGCCTCGTACCGGGCGACGAGGTCGGCCGCCGACGTCGCCTCGTCCCCCGCCGTGCCCTCCCTGGCCGGTGCCGACCAGTGGCCGGTGGCCGGCCGGTGCCGTGGCTTCACCCCCGACCCCCGAAACGCCTCGACCCATTCGCCGAACAGCTCGGCGGTCGGATGGGCTGGCGCCCAGCCCAGCTGGCGACGGGCGCGACCGGTGTCGAGGACCGGCGACGCCAGGGCCAGGCGGAGCCGCGCCGGATCGGCCGCGCCCAACCCCAGCCGGCCGGCCAACGAACAGGGCCCGAGCAGCCGGGCCAATGACACCGGGACCCGCCGGGTCCCCAGGGCACCCGCCAGGCCGGCGTCGTCGATCGGCTCAGCGGCCAGGTTGAAGGCGCCGGACACCGATCCGGTGAGCACCAGCCGGATCGCTTCGGTGAGGTCGGCCACGTGCAGCGGCTGGACCGCCCGGCCACCGAGGGAGGGGGCCAGGTTGAGGCGAGTGACGCCGCCGACCAGTCGCCCACCTATCGACGCCGGCGCCAGCGGGCCCTCCGAGGCTTTCCCTGGCGAGGCCAGCACCCACCCGGTCCGCAACCGGACCGTCCGGATGACCGGATGGGCCTGCTCGAACTGGTCGAGCAGCTGTTCGGCCTCGACGAGCGGCGCGACGACGGCCGGCCGGCCGGCCGCACCGATCGGGCCATCCTCCCCGATTGGGCTAGCGGCCTGGCCGGGGCCGCCGGAGCGGTCGACGTCGGAGCGGTCGACGTCGTCGGTGCGGTAGACGGCGCCGTTGGAGCCGACGACCAGGGTCCGCACCCCGGCGCGGGCTGCTCCCTGGCACACCCGGCGGAGCACCGTCGGTGGCCGGCCGGGCCGAACCTGGCCGGAAGGCCGGGAGACCGGCCAACCGGCGTAGACGACAGCGTCGGCGTGGGCGAACCATCCGGACAGGTCACCGCCCAGATCCACGACGTGCTCCTCCACCCGGCCGGCGGTGGCCGGCGGCCCGTACGGCCGCCGCCCGATGCTCACCAGGCTCACGACGGTGGTGATGGACTTGTCCGGCAGGCCGGCGACAATCGACCAGCCGACCGGGCCTTCCGCCCCGACGACGATTACCCGCATCCGTTGCCCACCAGTGCTCGCCTCCTACATGCACCGCTACCCGGTGCCCCCGTCGGCCAACCGAGAGGAGGCGGCGACCGCGGCGGGTGAGCCCCTGGACGGGCCACCCATCGCCTCGGGGCGTGGTGGGCATTCGGATAGGGGTTTGGGTCCCGCTGATCCGGGCAGCCTTCTGGTGATCGAAGGACGAAAGGAGGCCCCGGCGATGAGCATCGCAGGGAAGCCACGCCTCCGATGCCGACGAAAGGCAACGTTCGAGGCGGTCTACCGCCCCGTCAGGGCCACGGCCGGTGTGGCCGGCGCGGCGAAGCCAAGGGTGGGGGCGACCGAACTACCCGATCCGGCCGCCGACCTCCTCTGCCGAAGGCACCTTCTCGACGTCACCGCCATCGGGCCAGTGAAGGTCCGGCGGCGGCGAGTTCCACGGTCACGGCGACGCGGGGATGACGTCCGATGGCTGACCACCGCCCTCCGACGGTCTCTCCGGTTCCCCGGCCACCGGACACCCTGGACCCCCCTCTCCCTCCTGGCCGGTCCCCGCACCGACCCGCCGAGCGGCCGCCCGCCATCAGCGGCGTTCCCGGCGACGCCGACGGCTGATCTCGGCGAAGCGACCTCCCCGTTCGGGCTCTCCGGACGGCCGTCGCGCTTGCGCCGGGCCCGCCGGGGGTATGCGATGGAGTAACCAACGCTGGAAAAGACCCACTGCGGGTCACGTCCGAGGGGGACCCAGCATGTCAAGCGTCGCTGCAGTGACTGGCCCATCCGATCGCCCGTACCGCCGGACCATGGACAGGGAGCGCTCGGCGGCGCAGCGGAAATGGATCGTCGGAGCGACGGATGCGGCCTTCCGTCACAGTGAGTTCTTCGGCGCCCCGTCCATGGCCATCTGCGAGGCCGCGGCCCCGGCACCACGCGGCGATCCAGACGTCGACGGGGGGACCACCACCGACCGGCCCACCGGTGGGAACGGCCGACGCGACACACGGCGCCGGTTCGTCGAGTACGCGCGGACTCGGGATCCCAGATTGCGGAACCAATTGGTCACGGCCCATCTCGGCTTGGCCCACCAGCTGGCCAGGCGGTTCGCCAACCGCGGGGAGCCGTACGACGACCTGGTGCAGGTGGCGAGCATGGGCATCGTGTTCTCGGTGGAGCGGTTCGACCCCGAGCGGGGGGTGGAGTTCAGTACCTTCGCCACCCGGACCGTCCTGGGCGAGCTGAAGCGGCATTTCCGCGACAAGGGCTGGCTGGTCCGGGCCCCCCGGCGGGTGCAGGAGCTCGACCTGGAACTGAAAGAGGTCGTCGGTTCGTTGGCCCAGCGCCTCGGGCGGTCGCCGACGGTCGCCGAGATGGCCGAGGCGACGGGGAGCACCGAAGAGGCGGTGCTCGAGGCCATGGAGGCCGAACAGGGCTACCGCGCCCGGTCCCTCGACGCCCCGGGCGACAACAACGGCCCCCTGGCCGAGCGGCTCGGCGGTGACGACGCCACGTTCGCCAGCGTCGACAACCGCGCCGTCCTGGGGCCCGCCGTGGCCCGGCTGGCTCCGCGGGACCAGATGATCCTCCGCCTGCGGTTCGAGGACGGGATGTCCCAGTCCGACATCGCCCGACGGGTCGGGGTCAGCCAGATGCAGGTCTCCCGGCTCCTGTCGGCCAGCCTAGCCCGGCTCCGCCGGGAGTTCGCCGAGAGCCGTTGACTGACCAGCCACCCGACACCGGCCGGGGACGGCAGGCCGGGGACGACCCCGGTCGCGACGAGACGGAAGAGGAGCGGGACGACCGGAACGTCCTCGAGCTGATCCAGGAGATCCGCATCGGTGCCCTCGGGGTGCAGGTGCTGTTCGGCTTCCTCCTGTCCCTGCCGTTCTTCGCCGTCAGGTTCGACCAGCTGACCAGTGGCCAGCGGCTGCTCTATGTCGTCGACCTGCTGCTGGCGGCCGCGGCCACGGTGTGCTTCACCGCGCCCGTCGCCTACCACCGCCTGGTGTTCCGGCGGCATCGCAAGCGGCAACTGACGAGGTACGCCAACAAGATGGCCATCGCCGGCCTGGCGGCCGTGGCCCTGGCCATCTCCGGGTCGGTCCTGCTGGCGGTGAGCTACGTCTACCGGGGGGCGACGGTGGCCCTCATCGGGGTCTTCACGGTGCTGGCCTTCGGGGTCGTGTGGTTCGTCGTTCCATTGCTGGGGCGCCGGAGCGGACATCGCCGCGGCGGCCGGCCCTCGTAGCGATACCCGGCATGGGTCGGCCGGCCGCCGGGTACCGGAACCATCGTGGGACGGAGCCGGACCACCGAACGGGAGGTGAAGTTCGAGGCGACGGTGGGGTTCGAGCTGCCCGACCTGCGCCGGCTGGTCGGGCACACCGAGCGGCTCCCCCGCCGGCAGCTGAGGACCGCCTACTTCGACACCGTCGACCTCCGGCTGTGGGGACGGGGGATCACCCTGCGGCACCGGATCGACGAGGCCGAAGGAGACGGCGAGCCTGACGGACCGGGCATCTGGACCCTGAAGCTCCCGGTGGAGGCCGGCCGGGTGGTCGTCCGGGACGAGCACAGCTGGCCGGGGACCCGGTCCATGGTCCCGACCGATGCCGCAGCCGTCGTCCGCGGACTGGTCCGGCGGCGCCCGCTGGTCCAGCTGACGGAGCTGGCGACGACCCGACAACGGCTGGTCCTCCACGCTGGGGACCGGGCGGTGGCCGAGGTTGACGACGACACCGTCGTGGTGGTCGGAGGACCCCGGGACGGCTACCGGTTCCGGCAGGTGGAGCTGGAGCTCGCCGCCGACGCCGGGGCGATCGGCGACGTCGTGACCGCCCGCCTGGAGGAGGCGGGCGCGCCGGTTCGCAACGTCACGAAACTGGCCGTCGCCCTGGGCCTGGCCGACCAGCCATCCCGACAGGAAGCGCCGACCGTCCCACCGGGTGCCGTGGTCTCGCTCGGTGCCGTGGTGCAGTCCGCCATCCGTTCGGCCCTGGACCGCCTCGTCGACCACGACTGGCGCCTCCGGGCGGCGTCGCCGGCGGCGGACCCCCATGACGTGCACCAGGCCCGGGTGGCCACCCGTCGCCTCCGCTCGGATCTCAAGACGTTCCGGGCGGTCCTCGACCCGGTCTGGGTCGGTCACGCCCGGGCGGACCTCCAGTGGGTGGGAACGATCCTCGGAGCAGTGAGGGACACCGACGTCCTCGCCGCGCACCTTCACCCCGATGCCCTCGCCGGACACCTCGACCCCGGCGAGCAGGACCAGGGCACCGTCGAGCTGCGGGGTGTGCTCGGCGCCCAGCGGCGTGCGGCGGTCGACGAGATGACGGCGATGCTGGACACCGACCGGTACCTGGACCTCCTCGACCGGCTCGAGGTGGCGTCGAACCATCCCCCCTTCTGGAGCCGGGACGGCGTGGCCGCCGACGAACCGGCGGCCGACGTGCTGCCGGGCCTCGTGGGCTCCCGGTGGCAGGCCCTGCGAAAGCAGGTCCGCAGGGCGGGCCGGGAGCCGTCGGACCGCCAGCTCCATCAGATCCGGATCAAGGCCAAGCAGCTCCGGTACGCCGCCGAGGCGGCGGCGCCGACCATGGGGGGAGCGGCACGGCGCACGGCGGCCGGCGCCGAAGACGTCCAGACGGTGCTCGGCCACCACCACGACGCCGTGGCGGCCGAGGCGTGGCTCCGCGAGCAGGTCGGCGCCGGCGATGCCGATGGCCATGCCGATGGCGACGGCAATGGCGCCGGGTCGCCGTCGGGCCTGTCGACGGCCGCGGCGTTCAGTGCCGGACAGCTGGCCGCCCAGGCGCGCCAGGACCAGCGGACCTTCCGCCGGCAGTGGCGGACGTCGTGGAAGGCGATGGCCAAGCCCAAGCGTCGACGCTGGCTGAGTGAGCCGTTCGCCTAGGGTCACACCGTGACCCTCGCACCGTCGCTCCACGACGCCATCGGCGTCCGTCTGGCCGGCCTCGACCAGCGGTACACGCCGCTGCGCCGGATCCTGGTCGAGACGCTCGCCGCCTCCGAGCGTCCGCTGACGATCCCCGACATCCTGACGGCCGCGCCGCAACTGCCGCAGTCCAGTGCCTACCGCAACGTCACCACCCTCATCGACGCCGGCGTGGTCCGCCGGATCGCCGGACCCGACGACCACGGCCTGTTCGAGCTGGCCGAAGAGTTCTCCGGGCACCACCATCACCTGGTGTGCACGTCGTGCGGGAAGGTGGAGGACGTGGCCCCGTCCGAACGGCTGGAGCGGGCCCTGGGCGACGCCGCCCACACCCTGGCCGACGCCCACGGGTACCAGGTCACGGAGCACCGGGTGGAGCTGTTCGGGCTCTGCCCCGAGTGCACCACCGCCTGATCTCCCCTCGCCCCAGGTGATCCCCCTGGACCGATCCCACTAGACGGATCCACCTAGACAGGGATAATGAGAGTGGTTATCATTCTGTGTCGGACCGGTGACTGACACCGGGCCGACGATCGAGGAGTGTCTTGCCCCATGGGAACCCGTCCGCCGTCACGTCGCTGGGGAGCACTGCTCGGGGCGTTGGCCACCGGTGCCGCCGCGCTCGGGGTCGCCACCGCTGTCGGTGTCGCCGAGCCGCCAGCGGGGGCGGCCACCGGGCAGGGCGGCACCATCGTGGCGGTGGGAGCCGAGAACGAGTACGCCGACGTGATCGCCCAGATCGGCGGCCGCTACGTCAAGACCACGGCGATCCTGTCCAACCCCAACACCGACCCGCACACCTTCGAGTCCAGCCCGGCGGTGGCGGCCACGGTGCGCCAGGCCCGGCTGGTCGTGCAGAACGGCGTGGGCTACGACGGCTTCACGACAACGATCGAAAAGGCGTCGCCGAGCTCGTCGCGCCAGGTGATCGATGTCCAGCAGCTACTGGGTCTGCCGGACTCCACCCCCAACCCCCACCTCTGGTACGACCCGACGACCATGCCGGCCGTGGCCAAGGCCATCGAGGGCGACCTGGCCCGCTTCCTGCCGTCGCACCGTGCCTACTTCGACCAGAACCTCCAGGTCTTCGTCGCCTCGCTCGCCCCCTACGACCAGGAGCTGGCCAAGATCAAGGCCGACTTCCCGAACGCACCGGTGGCCACCACCGAGCCGGTGGCCGACTACCTCCTCGAGGCGGCCGGCGTCGACAACAAGACGCCGTTCAGCTTCCAGGCGGCCCTCATGAACAACACCGACCCGGCCCCCCAGGACGTGACCACCCAGGACGCCCTGTTCAACCAGAAGCAGGTGAAGGTGTTCGTGTACAACCAGCAGGTCACGGACTCGACCACCCAGAACCTGGTGAAGCTGGCCAAGCAGAACGACATCCCGATCGTGGGCGTGTACGAGACCATGCCTACGCCTGGTTACCATTATCAATCGTGGATGTTGGCCGAAGCCGATGCCGTCTACGGCGCCCTGGCGAACGGCACCTCGGCGTCCACCCTCTGAGAAGCCACCTTCCAAGAGCATGGTCCGCCAGGAGGCCGTCGTGGCCGAGATGACGCCCCACCAGATGACGTCCGGTGGCACCGTCGAGAGCCGCCCACCGGTACTGGAGCTCGACGGGGTCGGGGTCCGGCTGGAGGGCCGGCAGATCCTCCACGACGTACGGTTCGCCCTGGCTCCGGGCGAGCTCACCGGGCTCATCGGGTCGAACGGCGCCGGGAAGACGACCATCTTCCGGGTCGTCCTCGGCCTGCTGAACCCCACGTCGGGCCGGGTCCTGATCGGCGGCCAGCCTCGGCCACGCCGGAACCGGTCGGTGGGCTACGTGCCCCAGAAGGTCGCCCTGGACGCCGACATGCCCCTACGCGCCCGCGACCTGGTGGCCCTGGGCCTGGACGGGCACCGGCTCGGCCTGCCCACCCCCTCCCGGCACCGCCGCCAGCTGGTGGACGAGATGCTCGAGGCGGTCGACGCCACCCGGTTCGCCGACGACCGGATCGGGAGCCTGTCGGGCGGCGAGCAGCAGCGGGTGCTGATCGCCCACGCCCTCGTCAGCCGCCCCCGGCTCCTCCTGCTGGACGAGCCGCTGGCCAACCTGGACCTGCGCAGCGAGCGGGAGGTCGTCAGCCTGCTGGCCCGCCTCGCCAAGGAGCAGGACCTCGCCGTGCTGATCTCGGCCCACGACCTCAACCCGGTGCTCCCCGTGGCCGACCGGGTCGTCTACGTGGCCCATGGCCGGGTGGCCAGCGGCCGCACCGACGAGGTGGCCACCACCGAGGTGCTGAGCCGCCTCTACGGGCACCACGTCGACGTGATCCGCCTCCATGGGCGGATCCTGGTGGTGGCCGGGCCGGGAGAGGACGTCGACCCCACGCTGATGGCCGGGCTTCCGCAAGCCCTGGCCGACCTCGGCGGCCCGACGGCCACCTGAGCCATGGGGTTCTGGTCCCACGTCGTAGAGCCGGGGTTCTTCGGAAGCCAGGCCGTCCAGAACGCCCTGTTGGCCGGCGGCGTCGTCGCCGCCATCTCCGGCGTCGTCGGGGTCTTCACCGTGCTGCGCGGGCAGTCCTTTGCCGGACACTCGTTCGGCGACATCAGCGCCACCGGTGGCTCGGCGGCGTCCTTGCTCGGTCTCAACCCGCTGGTCGGCTTCGTCGGGATGGGGTTGGTCGCCGCCGGGTGCATGGAGGCCATCGGGGTCCGCCGGGTCCGCGGTCGGGACGTCGCCACCGGCATCGTCCTCGGCTTGGCCCTCGGGGTCTCGGCGCTGTTCTTGTACCTCGACACCACCGTGCACAGCACCACCGGCGCCGTCACCACGGTCCTCTTCGGGTCGTTGTTCACGATCCCCGCCTCCACCGTCCCCGTCGTCGTCGGCTGCAGCGCCGGGGTGCTGGCGGTCACCCTCCTCCTCTACCGGCCCCTCCTGCTCAGCTCCGTCGGCGACGACATCGCCGCCGCCCGGGGGGTGCCGGTCCGCCTCACCGGGGCCGTCTTCCTCCTCCTCATGTCCGTCGCCGTCTCCCTCTCCGCCGTCACCGTCGGGGCGATCCTGAGCACCGCCCTCCTCATCGGGCCGGCCGCCACCGCCCTCCGGGTGGCCAAGCGGCCGGGCACGGCCATGGTGGTGGCCGCCGCCACCGGCCTGGTCGCCGTGTGGCTCGGCAGCCTCCTGGCCTACGACAGCTACTCCTGGCCGCCGACCCATCACGGCTGGCCGGTCAGCTTCTTCATCGTGGCCCTCGTCTTCGTCATCTACCTGGCCGTCGATCTCGGCCATTGGTGGCAGCAGCGCCGCCGGGACACCACGGCGGCCCCCACGACTGGGTTGTCGGGCCCGGAGCGCTGAGATGTTCGACAGCTTCATGGTCAACACCTGGATCGTCGCCACGGTCGTGGCGATCGTGGCCGGCACCGTCGGGTTCTTCGTGGTCCTCCGGGGGTCGTCCTTCGCCGCCCATGCCATCCCCAACTCGGCGTTCGCCGGGGCCGCCGGGGCCAGCCTGATCGGCGCCAGCACCGTCGGCGGGCTGCTGGTGTTCGCCGTCGCCGGCGCCCTGGGGATCGGCTGGCTCGGTCGGCGAGGCCGCCATGACGTGGCCACCGCCCTCGCCGTGGTGGTGATGCTGGCCCTGGGCTCCCTGTTTCTGAGCTTCAGCACCCAATACGCCCCCGAGACGTTCTCGCTCCTCTTCGGCGAGGTCCTCGGGGTCTCGAGCAGCGAGCTGGCCCCGACGGCGGTGCTCGGCCTGGCGGCCATCCTGGCCGTGGCGCTCTGTTACCGGCCCCTGCTCCTGACCTCGATCATGCCGGAGCTCGCTGAGGCCCGTGGGGTGCGGAGCTACCGCATCGAACTGGCCTTCCTGGTCATCGTCGCCGTGGCCACCACCATGGCGGTCCCGGTCGTGGGAGCCCTGTTGATGTTCAGCCTGATGATCGGCCCGCCGGCGGCGGCGCGGTCGTTCACCGCCAACCCCCTCCTGGCCATCGCCCTGGCCATCGGTTTCGCCCTGGTCACGGTGTGGACGGCCATCGCCGTGTCCTACGCCACCAACTGGCCGATCGGGTTCTTCGTCGGTGCGCTGGGCGCCGCGCTCTACGTGGTCGGGCGGTCCTACGCCGCCTGGCGCAAGCGTCGGGGCGTCCAACCGACGGGGTCGGCGGCAGCAGCCGCAGTCGTGGCCGCCTGAGAGCCGGCCGTTGCCGGGTCCGTCGCCCGGTCCGTCGCCCGGTCCGTTGCCGGGTCGGTCAGCGGTTTGCGGAGAGGGCGCCCAGCGTCGCCCGGAGGCCCGCCGCCAGGGCGCCGAGGGCCTCCTCCATGGACCACCGCGAGAGGTCGTTGTGGCCGACCACGTTGCAGATGGCCCGGAGCTCGCCGTTGGCGACGCCCCAACGGGCGGCCGCCAGGGCCACGCCGAGCCCCTCCATGCCCTCGGCCAGGGCTGGTGGCCGGCGGCCGGTGAACCGGGCGACCCGCTGCACCGAGTCCGACATCGCCGATACGGTGACGATGGGTCCCGGTACGGCGCCGGCATGGTCAACGGCCGCCCGGACGAGCGCCTCGTCGTGACGGAAGGCCACCGCCACCCATTCGAGCTCGTGGGCGTCCCGGAACGCCGACCCCTCCTCGATGCCGAAGTCACCGGCCACGATCTCGGTGGCCACCACCAGCCGGCCGGCCTCGAGGTGGCTGGTGGGGAAGGCCCCGCCCACGCCGGCCGACACGGCCACGTCGAAGGGCCCGGCCACGGCCAGCGCGGTCGCCGTCGCCGCCGCGGCATTGGCCGGCCCGATACCCGATTCGACGATCGACACCTGCTCCCCTTGATGGGCCCGGAACGGCCCGACCGCGGTCCTCGTCCCGGCGACCTCGGCGGTCACCGCCTCGAACTCCTCGGGCATGGCGGCGACCACGAGCACGCGTGCGGGGTGCCGGTCCACCGATCGGTCGTCCATCGGGGGCATCCAATCACAACGGCGCGTCGACCCCCCGACGGCGGGCCGGGGCTCGCCTAGGTTCTAGGCAGCAGCCGCGACCAGGGAGCGCCGGGACATGCCCCTCATCAACAACGTCGTCTACGTGGACGGCCATCGGCACGCCGATCCGGTGAGCCTCGACCAGACGTACGAGGCGCTGCGGGAGTGCCACGGCATGGCCTGGATCGGTCTCTACCGGCCCGACGCCGCCGAGCTCGAATCGACGGTCGGCGAGTTCGCCCTGCACCCCCTGGCCGTCGAAGACGCCGTCCGCGCCCACCAACGGCCGAAGCTCGAGCGGTACGGCACGACGCTGTTCGTGGTCCTCCGACCGGCCCGGTACCGCGACGAGGTCGAACAGGTCGAGTTCGGCGAGCTGCACGTGTTCGCCGGCCAGGACTTCATTGTGACCATCCGCCACGCCGAGACCCCCGACCTCGGCCGGGTCCGGCAACGCCTCGAGCAGAGCTCCGAGCTGCTGAAGCTCGGCCCCGAAGCCGTGCTCTACGCCATCTTGGACCAGGTCGTCGACGAGTACGACCCGGTCGTGGCCGGGCTCGAGAACGACATCGACGAGATCGAGGACCAGCTCTTCGCCGGTGATCCGTCGGTGTCCCGGCGGATCTACGACCTGTCCCGCGAGGTGATCGAGTTCCAGCGGGCCACCCATCCGCTCATCGCCATGCTCGGCGCCCTCGAAGCCGGGTTCGACAAGTACGGGGTGGACATCGAGCTCCGGCACCACCTCCGCGACGTGCAGGACCACGCCATCCGGGTGGTCGAGCGGGTCGACGGCTTCCGGGTGCTCCTGCAGAACGCCCTCATCGTCAACACGACCCTGATCAGCCAGCAGCAGAACGAGGAGATGAAGGCCCTCACCGAGGCCAGCCTGGACCAGAACGAAGAGGTGAAGAAGATCTCGGCGTGGGCCGCCATCCTCTTTGCCCCCACCCTCGTCGGCACGATCTACGGCATGAACTTCAAGCACATGCCCGAGCTCGGCTGGATCGGTGCCTACCCCGCCGCCCTCTTCCTCATGGTGCTCACCTCGACCGTGCTGTACGTCGTCTTCAAGCGGCACCGTTGGCTGTAGGGCCGCCCTACCCGCCCAAGGCCTCCCGCACCGCCGCCAGCCGGGCGGGGTTGACCCGCCACCACGTCCACCGTCCTCGCTTCTCCCCCGCCAGTAGCCCGGCCTCGGCCAGCACCCGGGTGTGGTGCGAGATCGTCGGTTGGCTCTTGGCCAGCGGCCCTTCGAGGTCGCAGGAGCAGACCTCGGACTGGGCGGCCACCAGGGACAGCAGTCGGAGCCGCACCGGGTCGGCCAGGGCACCGAGCACCTTGGCCAGCTCGGCGGCATCGCCCTCGGCCAACGGGGCGTCGACCACCGACCCGCAACAGAGGCCGCTATCGACCCCGCCGTCCTCGATCGGGCCGTCCTCGATCGGGCCGTCGTCGACGACCGGTATGCGGACCTTCGCCGGTACCATCACTCCCGACCTTTGGCTCCCTCGAATTTGGTATTGACAGATGTCGATGTGTCGGACACACTTGGCATCGACAAACGTCAATCTATCAGGAGCGGCACCATGGCCAGGGTCCAACTTGCACTGAACGTCCGCCAGCTCGACGAGGCGGTGGCCTTCTACTCCACGTTGTTCGCCACCAGCCCGGCCAAGATCCGGCCCGGCTACGCCAACTTTGCCGTGGCCGACCCGCCGCTCAAGCTGGTCCTCATCGAGAACCCCGAAGCCGCACCCGGAAGCCTCAACCACCTCGGCGTCGAGGTCGCCTCGACCGACGACGTGTCCGCCGCCGGAGCCCGCCTCGCCGCCGAGGGCCTCGCCACCGCCAACGAGGACCAGGTGAGCTGCTGCTACGCCGTCCAGGACAAGGTGTGGGTGGACGGCCCTGGCGGGGAGCCCTGGGAGATCTACACGGTGCTGGCCGACGTCGACGCCGCCGAGGCCACGGTGCGGCCGGCCGGGGAAAGCGGCGCAGCGTGCTGCGCCGCCCGACCTGACCTGGCGACGACGGCCCCGGCGCCGTCGTCGTGCTGCTGAGCGTCTAGGCCTCGGGGACGGACGGCCGTGGCCCAAGCGCCTCTCGGACGACGCCTGCTGGCCGAGCTGCTGGGGAGTGCCTTCCTGGCGGCGTTGGTCATCGGGTCGGGGATCGCCGCCCAGCGGCTCTCTCCCGGGAACACCGGTCTCCAGCTGTTCGAGAACGCCGCGGCGACGGCCGCCGGCCTGTTCGCGGTGATCCTGATGTTCGGCGGCGTGTCCGGAGGCCACTTCAACCCCGTCGTCTCGGCCGTCGACGCCGTCTTCGGTGGGCTGTCCTGGCGGGACGCCCTCGCCTACCTGCCGGCCCAGGTCGCCGGCTGCATCGGCGGGGCGGTCGTGGCCAACCTCATGTTCTCCGAGCCAGCCGTCAGCATCTCCACCAAGGATCGGGCGTCCGGCGCCCACTTCCTCTCCGAGGTCGTGGCGACCCTGGGCCTGCTCCTGGTCATCTTTGCGCTCGCCCGCACCGACCGCCGCCAGTCGGCACCGGCGGCCGTCGGTGCCTACATCGGGGCGGCCTACTTCTTCACGTCGTCCACCAGCTTCGCCAACCCGGCGATCACCGTGGGCCGGATGTTCTCGGACACCTTCGCCGGGATCGCCCCGTCGTCGGTACCGCTGTTCGTCGGCGCCCAAGTGGTCGGTGCCGTGGTGGCGGTGGCCCTCTTCAAGGTCCTGTACCCCCACCTCAGCCGAGTCGCCGCCGCTCGGGTGGTGGTCCCCCACGAGGCGGTCGAGGAGCAGGGATGAACGAGACGCCGGTGGTGCTGTTCCTGTGCGTGCACAACGCCGGGCGGAGCCTGGCCGCCCGGGTGTTGCTCGACCACTACGCCGATGGCCGGATCGACGTTCGTTCAGCCGGCTCAGCCCCGGCCGACGACCTCAACCCGTCGGTGGTGGCCGTCCTGGGCGAGCGCGGCCTCGACCCTGGCGGGGAGGTTCCGAAGGCCCTCGATGACGACACCGCCAGGGCGGCCGACGTGGTGGTCACCATGGGCTGTGGGGACACCTGCCCGGTGTACCCGGGAAAGCGGTACCTGGACTGGGAGCTGCCCGATCCGGCTGGGCTCCCCGTCGAGGAGGTCCGGCCGATCGTCGACGAGATCGACCGCCGGGTACGGGAGTTGCTCGCCGAGCTCGTCGAATAACCCCCGCACCTGTGCATAATTGCGTCTTCTGAACCACGATCCTCGCTAAGGACCGGCCCCGAAGGCCCTGGACGCCGCCAACCGGCCTCACTACATTGACGGGGCCGTTCCAAATCACATGGTCCTGATCTGGTCCTTCGTCGCCGTACGGGGTGCTCGACCGAGGATCGTTCCATTCATTTGCATGTTCTAGGCCCCATGCGGAGGGTGCATGGCGACGGTCGAGGTGGCACCAGAAGCCGAAACCGCGCCGGACCCCATGCGAACGGCGTGGGGACGGTGGCGCTCGGTCGCCTTCGCCCCGATCGGGGACGGACAACGCCGGCGGCGGGGATCCGACGGGCTCCGCCTGGCCGCCGCCATCGCCGCGTTGTTCTGCTGCGTGCTCGTCATCCACTACGGCTTCCGCGTCGACCGGACCATCACCCGGGTGGTCAATCCCCCGCCGATCAGCCTCAGCTGGTTGATCACCACCGTCTACGACGCCGGGGCCTTCGGGGTCGCCGGCCTGCTGGTGGTCCTGGCGCTCATCGCCCGCCGCTGGGTCGTCGCCCGCGACATGGGCCTCAGCATCGTCGGCACCGCCGCGGTCTCCGGCATCTTGATGCTGGTCATCGGGACCGACGGTGGTCGCGGGCCGGGGACGGTCATCGACGGGTATCCCGTCTACTTCCCGGTGCTGCAGATCGCCCTGTTCATGGCCGTCGCCACGGCCGCCCTCCCCTACCTGGCTCGGACCGTGCAGCGAATCGTCGAGGTCGTCGTCGTCCTGGTGGCCATGGCCTCGGTGGTGGGTGCGCACGGCCTCCCCGTCAACGTCCTCGGCAGCCTCGCCATCGGCTGGGGGGTGACCGCGGCGGTCCACTTGGCCTTCGGCTCCCCCCTCGGGCTGCCATCCGCCGACGACGTGACGGCCCTCCTCGCCGAGCTCGGCGTCCCGGCCGTCGACGTCCATCCGCTACCCCGGCAGGAATGGGGGGTCACCAGGTATGGGGCCACCCTCGTGGGCCGACCGGGCCGGCCGATCCCGGCTGCAACGGCCCCGGATGAGCCGGCCCGGGATGCGGCGGCCCGGGATGTAACGGCCAGGCATCAAGCGGCCCGGGATGTAACGGCCCGGGATGAGCCCACCCGGGATGAGGCAACCCGGGACGGCGGGGCCCATCGGCTCGGCGTCGCCGTCTACGGCCGCGACGCCGCCGACGCCAAGCTGCTGTCGAAGGCCGGCCGGTTCCTCCTCTACCGGGACTCCGGGCCGACCCTGACGCTCACCCGCCTCCAACAGGTGGAGCACGAGGCGTTCCTGACCATGCGAGCCGGCGTGGCCGGCGTCACCGTCCCCGAGGTGATCGAAGCGGGCCGGGCCGGGCCGTCGGGCGACGCGCTCTTCGTGTACCGCCTGCCCTCGGGAACGCCGCTCGCCGACGTCGGCGCCGACGTCACCGACCGGGCGTTGGACGACCTCTTCCGGCAGCTCCTGCTGCTCCGGCGGGCGCGGCTGGCCCACGGCGAGGTCAGCGGCCACGTGGTGCTGGTCGACCAGGCCACCGAGACCGTGGCCCTCACCAACTTCCAGAGCGCCACGATAGGGGCGAGCCGGGAGCGTCTCGACCGGGACCTGGCCGGCGCACTGGCCTCGGCGGCCTTGGCCGTCGGAGCCACCCGGGCGGCCAAGGCGGCCGCCCGGTGCCTGGACGCCGACGTCCTCACCGGCGTCCTCCGGCACCTCCGCCGCGCCGGGCTGGACCCGGTGCTCGTCCGTGATCTCCGCGGCGCCGGGAAGACCCTGGAGCAGGTACGCCAAGAGGCAGCCGAAGCGGCGTCGATCAAGGTCCCCGAGCTGGTGGAGCCGAGGCGGGTGAGCTGGGCCACCCTCATCCTGATCCTGGGGTCGATGATCGGGGGCTGGGCGCTCATCGGGGTGCTCATCGACGTCACCCAGTCGTTCGACACCGTCGTCGGTGCCGATTGGATGTGGGTGGCGGCGGCGTTCGTCCTCGCCCAACTGGCCGCCGTCGGCTCGGCCACCGAGGACCTCGGGAGCGTCGCCGAGGACCTGAAGTTCGGCCGGGTGCTGGGGCTCGAAGTGGCCAACAGCTTCTCGGCCCTCGCCGGGGGGACCGCCGCCGTGTTCGCCACCCGGGTTCGCTTCTATCAGCAGCAAGGGTTCGACGCCTCGGTGGCGGTGAGCTCCAGCGGCGTGGTCACCGCGGTCAGCTGGATCATGAAGGGCATCCTGCTCCTGATCGCCCTCCCGCTGGCCTGGGGAACGATCCACCTCGAGGGCACCCCCGAGTCCGGCGGGAACGCCAAGACCGTCTGGATCATCCTGGCCGTAGTGGTCGTCGTCGGCGTCGTCGTCGGTCTGGCCCTGGCCGTCCCGAAGGTCCGACGGCTGGCTGGAGAGAAGCTCCGCCCGAGGCTGCGCCAGGCCTGGAGCAACGCCCGCCGGGTCGCCAGGTCCCCCCGCAAGGTGGCCCAACTGCTCGGCGGAGCGCTCGTGCTCCAGCTCTCGGTGGCCCTCTCCCTCGCCGCGGCCATCCGAGCCTTCGACGACCACCTCGGCCTCGCCACCCTGATCGTCGTCATCACGCTGGCCGGGATGGTCGGCGGCGTGGCCCCCGTCCCGGGTGGGGTGGGGGTCGTGGAGGCCGGCCTCATCCTCGGGCTCACCGCCGCCGGGATGTCAGAAGCCGACGCCACCGCGGCCGTGTTCGTCCAGCGGCTGTTCACCTCCTATCTCCCACCCGTGTGGGGGTGGTTCGCCCTCATGTGGATGCGCCGGCGTGAGTACGTCTGACGGGCCCGGACCGATCAAGAGAGAGGACTGCCGATGGACCTGAGCACGCTGTTGGCGATAAGCGGACCGGAGCTGGTCCTGATCATCGCCGTCCCGATCGCCGTCATCCTGATCCTGGCGGTCCTGTTGCGGGTCCTCGTGTACCGGGGACCGCGGACCCCGACCCGATTCCCGACCGCCCCGGGACAACCCACGACGGACAGCCCGACGACGTCGCCGACCGACGAGGAGACGTAGCGGTCTTGGTCAAGACGATCCTGGTCAAGCCGACGACGACGCCGGCCGTCTGACGTCGGACGGCAGCCAGGCCGACACCAGCAGTCCGAGGGTGGCGAAGGCCATCATCACGACGATGGCGGCGAGGAAGTGCTCGTTGCCGGCGAAGGCGGTCGATACCAGGACCGAACCGACGATGGCGGTACCCAGCGACGAGCCGAGGTTGGAGGCGCTCCGGGAGACGCCCGAGATCTCGCCCTGCTCGGCGTCGCCGAAGGCGGACTGGACGACGTTGACCGCCGACGTGAGCATCACCCCGATCCCCATGCCGATGACCAGCAGGCCGGGAACGAACGTCCAGATGTTCGACGTCGCCCGGGCCAGGGCCAGGAGCAGCCCGAGGCCGACCAGGGTCATGACGAAGCCGCCCCAGGTCAACGTCTTCTGCGAGAACCGCTTGGCCAAGCGGCCGGCAGTGGTCGCCGTCGCCAGGATCCCGATGGTGGCCGAGGTGAGCACCAGGCCGGTCTTCACCGCGTTCAGGTGGCGAACCTCTTGGAGGAACACGGACACGACGAAGAAGCTGCCTTGGAGGATCAGCCACTGCAGGTTCTGGGCCA
>Ga0134126_10000429_pt1 | contig 54156 bp, 41 predicted proteins | sample KB31752_FD_96881 | JGI IMG/M metagenome (GOLD analysis project Ga0134126, IMG submission 96881) | Terrestrial soil microbial communities with excess Nitrogen fertilizer from Kellogg Biological Station, Michigan, USA - KB3-175-2 | ecosystem: Environmental > Terrestrial > Soil > Unclassified ...
CGACGATCCGCCATAACTCATCAACGGCAACGGGATTCCGGTCACAGGCATATAGCCGACGACCATGCCTACGTTGACGAGAATATGAAAGACCAGGACCGCTACAACTCCCATGATAATCAAAGTTCCGGCCCGGTCTGGTGCAGATTGAGCGTTTTGAATCAAACGCATCAACACGATGAAGTATAACAGTAAGACGACCAGACACCCTACAAACCCGTGCTCCTCGGCATAGGCGGCAAAGATGAAGTCCGTATACGGGATGGGAATGAAGGCCCCCTGCGTCTGGCTACCCTTCATTGAGCCTTTGCCGGTCAAACCGCCGGAACCTACGGCGATCAATGACTGTTGAATCTGATATCCGGATCCGCGCGGATCCGCTTCCGGCTCGCTGAAGCTGGTCAAGCGCGCTTTCTGGTACGGCTTCAAACCCCATCGCCAGACGGGATAAATCATCAGCGTCCCCAGCAGCAGAATGCTGATCGCGTGCTTGAACTTAATGCCCCCCAAAAACAAGGCGCAGATAAGGACCGGAATGTAGGTCAGCGAAGTTCCCAAGTCGGGCTGCTTCAACACCAATGCCATCGGTACAGCGACGATCAGGAACGCCTTCACAATGTCGCGCAGACCGACGTCGCGTCCAGCCAAGTCGGAGAAGTACTTGGCTAGCGCCAATATCAAGACCAGCTTGATCCATTCCGATGGCTGGAAGTGCTGACCTCCGGGCAGCCTGATCCAGCGCTTTGCGCCGAGCACGCGGCTCCCAACCGCGGCGACTGCCAACAACGACAGAATGGATGCAATGTAGAACCAGTGCACGTTCTCTAGCAACGCCTGATAGTTCACCATGCTGGCGAAAAACATCAGGATCAATCCGCCAATGATCCAGTAAATCTGCTTGGTCTGAAAGCCGATAAATTTCGTCTGCCGTGTAGCGCTGTAGATTTCGAAGATGCCGACGGCGCAAATGATCAGGACGAATGCCAGAAGTATCCAATCGAAATCGCGAAAAGAGATGAAGCGACGCATTAGTGAACCTTGGCCGGGATTGCGGGTGGCGGTATGACGAGCAAAGTAGCAGGGTCGATTGGCTTGGGTGCTCGAGCATGTGCAGGGATCTCCAGACTACCGGCCTGCAAGTCGTCGGAATCACCATCTTGGGTATGACCTTCGCCCCAGAGTCCTGAAAGCTCGATCGGGTGGCCATCTTTATCAACGGCCGCATAGTTCATGTCGTTGCGGACGCGACGTTGCTTGTCGACAAACGCCTTTATAACCGGAGCAACAAGTCGAGCCGCTAGTTTGCCGTGCTCGCCTCCCTTGAATAGGATTGCGACAACGATGTCAGGATTGCGACGCGGTGTAACCCCAACAAACCAACCATTCTGCCTGTATTGGTCAAGATGTTCGCCGAGCATCTTTCGATGAGCAAGGCTGACCACCTGAGCGCTACCTGTCTTCCCTGCGAAATCAATTCCCGGAAGATGAGCACTGGGCGCGGAACCTCCGACGTCTACCACCCGAGCCATTGCATCAGTGATCGTGACCCAAGCTTGGGGATCAAGTGCGACCTTTGCAGTATCCCGATCGCGTTTTGCGACTTCAAGGTACTGGCTCGGTAGCTGGTCTGGAAAAGCAACGTGCGGATGAACCATATGTCCGTCACTGGTGATTGCTCCAATAGCGCGCGCAAGCTGCAGCGGATTCGTAGCGATTGCACCCTGCCCGATGCCAACTGAGATCGTCTCTCCCGCGAACCATTTCTGCTTGAACAGCTTGGCTTTCCATTCTTCCGAAGGCATCACACCGCTGACCTCCTGTGGCAGGTCGATTCCAGTTTTCTGCCCGATACCTAATTCGGTCGCGTATTTGGCAATCCGGTCGATGCCAAGCTTCTCGGCCAGGGTGTAGAAAAAAACGTCGCAGGACTGATAGATGGCCTTGGAAAAGTCCACCTCACCGTGGCCACTTGGAACCCAGCAGCCAAAACGATGGCCGTAGAATACGGCGCTGCCGTGACAGTACACCTTCATGTTCTGCGCGATGCCTTCTTGTGCGCCCGCGACCGACATGATGATCTTGAAGACTGATCCAGGAGCGAGTTGCGACTGGATTGCCTTGTTCAGCAGTGGTTTTTCGGGATCAGAGACGAGCGCATTCCATTCTTTGTTCGTAATGCGCACCGAAAATGCGTTCGGATCGAACGCCGGACGGCTCACCATCGCGAGGATTTCCCCGGTATGCGGATCCATAGCGACAATTGCTCCGCTGTAGCCTTCGAGAGCTTGTTCTGCCGCCATCTGAATATCGAGATCAATCGTCAGCTTCAGATTTTGGCCCGGCACCGCGGGTTCGGTGCTGAGCCGTCCGACCTCTTTACCGTGACTGTTGACCAGCGACCGCCGTGATCCATCCTTTCCCATCAGGATTTCGTTATAGAACTGCTCGACCCCACTTTTGCCGACGATTGCTCCCGGCTGATACGTCTCATATTGCGGCGAGTTCAAGTCCTGCTCGCTCACTTCGCCGACATATCCGATCAGGTGCGCGAGAAACCCGTTCTTCGGATACAAGCGGCGGTGAACCATGATGGTTTCCAGTTCGGGAAGCTCGTCGCGATGAGCCTCAACAAAAGCCTGCTCGTCAGGAGTGATGTCCTCTTTGAGGAGAAACGGGGCATTGGGGGTTCCGGCCATCCGGCGCATCTGGTCGTGAATTTCCTCGACCGTCATGTGCAGGCCGGAGGCAATTTTCTTGAGATCCGCTTCGGGATCTTTCGGAAGTTGCTCGCGTATCAGCAGGGCGGAAACTGAAGGATAGTTATCAACGAGAATGCGGCCTTCGCGATCGTAGATCTTGCCACGCGGTGCCAAAATGGGAACCTTGCGGATTCGGTTTTGCTCGGCTAGGTTCGAATACTTCTCGCTGCCGCGTACCTGAAGATTCCAAAGCCGGACCACGAGAATACCGATGATCACCAGGATTACGTACTGGACGGAGGCCAGCTTGACTGACGGTATCTTGTCTTCGTGGTCGTACATCAATTCAGCTTCAATTTGGGAAGGAACCGCAGTGCGGGGCCGTGCTCATATTTTATCCAACTACACTGCTTACGATACCGAGAACATTGCGATATCCGTACCTAATACGTTACGGAAGAGCTAGGTGGAGCGCCTGAGAAGTAATGTTATCGCGACGCTACCGTTTCTTGGTTCGATCCAGCAGCGCGAACAGGACGACCGCCAAAAGACCATTCGCCAACGCCGCCCCGGCTTCGTGCAGAGTTCGCCAGTCGGATGGAATCGCCAATAGTTGCCGTCGGACGATGAAGTAGAGCGCGTCATGGAGGAAGGTGAAGAAGAACACCATCAGGAAACGCGAACCGGGATTCTCGACGTCAACTTTTACGCCGATCGACGATGCGCCGAACCCGATGATAGTTTTCGCAATTCCGTAGATGCCAATCGGCAGGTGCGTCATTGCATCCTGTGTAAGCCCAATTGCGCAGCCCGTGAGCATTCCGGCGAGCTGGTTACGACGCGATACCGCAAAGAAGATGGTTACGAGGAGAGGAATGTCAAATAGCTTCAGGAAGCTGAAGCGCGATGACACGTACACCTGAAAGAAAATCGCGAGCAGAGGGATGCCGACGGTTGCGAGGGCACTAAATTTGTGGACCTCGATCTCTTCGCGCGAAGTGTAAGTAATCGTCGTCACTATCGCGGAGTCTCCAACGTTGGTTGATCGGTCACCGGTGTCGTTTGCTGAAGCACAGGCTGCGGCGGTGTGGGCTCTACTTGAGCCGGCTTCGGCGTCACGTTTTCGGTTTCCGCCGGCTTGACTGCAGGCTTCGGCTTCGGTGTCTGCGCGGAAGCGGCTGAAGGAGTTCCCGTCTGCGAACTTGATGACTTTGGTGCTCCCAAAGCCGCAGTCGTACTCGCCGGCTTCTTGGCATACAGCACGCTCGTCGGCGGAGGTTCCTCGCCTTTGGCTGGCGCGCGCGGGACGACGGTCGGCAGTCGCTGGGCGAGAATATCGGCCGCACGTAGAGCTCTTGGCCCTTCCGGAGCTTCCGGAGACTTGTCAATCACCTTTGTGATCACCAGCACTTCTTCCACTCTCTCCAGGTCAGCAGCAGGCTTTACTTTGACTACCATGAACGGGCCACCTTCGGGATCGGGCGTCGTCGTCGAAACCACGCCGATCGGTAACCCGCGCGGATAGATCTGGTCCCCGCCCGATGAGACGACCGCGTCGCCCGGCTCAATCTTCTCGTCGACCATCACGTGGAGGATTTCAGGGATTCCAGACGGAGTTCCGTGCAGAACGCCACGCAGGCGAGTTCGCTCCAGCATTACTCCGGCTCCAGCGGTTGCGTCGTTTATTTCAAGCACCTGCGAAGTTCCCGGAAAGACTTTGGCGATTTTGCCCACGATTCCTTTGGGCGTGATTACCGGCATGTCCGGCTTGATCCCGTCACCTGAACCTTTATCGATGTAGAGCAGATGCGAATGCTCGCTGCCGCTCGTGCCGATTACCTGCGCGGCCACAGTCTGCGAAATGAATTTCTCCTTGAATGCGAGCAGAGCTTGCAGGCGGCGCGCCTGACCGGCGTCCTCGGCAAGACTCACTTGTTCCAGACGTAAGCGGTCAACCTGCTCCTGCAAGTCGTGATTCTGCGCTCGAACATGGCGAAGGTCGATGTAGTTGTGCCAGACGCTGCTGATGCCGTCGCCAACCGAATTGAACGCCTTTTCAGCAGGGACAAATATCTCCACAATCCACAGCCGAACGAGAGACATGGATTCTCCCGTACTCGCAACCGGCCGGCGTACCTGTGACGCGAGCACGATGACTTGGGCCATCAGCAGCCCGAGCAGCACGGTCACGTTCCGGTATCTTGTGAAGAAATTTTCCATCTACAAAATTATTTCACCAATGAGCCACAAAGCACATCGGGTGATCGGCCATCCGTTGATCGGGCGATCTCACTTCACCCGATGGCCCGATGGTCCAATCACCCGATGTGGCTATTCGATCGAAATCTTGCGCAGCAGCTTGAAATCGCTGAGCATCTTGCCCGTGCCGAGCACTACGCTGGCCAGCGGATCGTCAGCGATCGAAACCGGCAGACCAGTTTCCTCTCGGATACGCTTATCCAAATTCTTGAGCAGAGCCCCGCCGCCGGTGAGCACGATGCCGCGATCGCTGATGTCGGCGCTGAGCTCTGGAGGTGTACGCTCCAGGGCGACGCGAATCGCATTCATGATCGTGGAAACGCACTCGCTGAGGGCCTCGCGGATTTCGCTGTCATCCACGGTTGCCGTTTTGGGAACGCCCTCGATCAGGTTGCGTCCTTTGATTTCCATGGTCAGGGGCTTGTCCAATGGGAAGGCTGAACCAATTTCAATCTTGATCTGCTCAGCCGTACGCTCACCAATCAGCAGGTTATATTTCCGCTTGAGGTAATTCATGATGGCTTCATCCATCTGATTGCCCGCCATGCGCACCGAGCGCGAATAGACGATGCCGGAGAGCGAGATCACGGCGATATCGGTCGTTCCGCCGCCGATATCAACGACCATGTTGCCGCTCGGTTCCGTAATGGGAAGACCGGCGCCGATGGCCGCCACCATCGCCTGCTCTACGAGATGAACCTCGCTGGCCTTGGCGCGATAAGCGGAGTCCATGACAGCGCGCTTTTCGACCTGGGTGATTTCGGAAGGCACGCCGATGACAATACGCGGATGCACCATCATCTTGCGGTTGTGAGCCTTCTGGATGAAGTAGTTCAACATCTTCTCGGTGACCTTGAAGTCGGCGATCACGCCGTCTTTCATTGGCTTGATGGCCACGATGTTGCCGGGCGTGCGGCCCAGCATCTCTTTGGCTTCTTTGCCGACGGCCTCGACTTCGCCAGTGTTTTTGTTGATAGCGACGATCGAGGGCTCGTTGACGACAATGCCTTTGCCCTTTGCATAGACCAGAGTGTTGGCTGTGCCGAGGTCGATCGCAAGGTCGCTCGAGAACATGCTGAACAGCGAGCGCATGTTGTGCACGCGCGAGTTCTGTGAGTGAAATCCGTTCGACGACATGAGAGTGAATTTTTTCTTTCTATCCTGTAATGATTGCGCTCTCTGCTTCTAATCTGCACGCTGTGGTCTGGCGCAAAGAGCGTTCACCAGATTTGCGTCTGAACTTCCATTTTGAGACTCGCGTCCCGAAACCTTTTTCGCCGGCACCTAGGCGAGTCACTACTGAATCACAAGCTTCTGCGTTTGCGTACTTACGCCACCCTTCGAGTTCTGTGCGGTGACGGTGATCGAATTTTCTCCGGCCGAAAGAGGCGGAGTGTAATAACGGAACGTGCCGTCACTGCCGATCACCGGAACCTCATCCCCATTGACCATGACGCGCGCGCTGGGATCGGTCTTGCCGCGTACTTCAATCACGTGCCCATGCTGAATAAACGGATCGAGTGTAAGAGCGAGGCTTGAAGCTGCCGATTTGGCAATGATCGTAAATTTATTGTGCTCGCTTTCGATCGATTCCTTGCCCTGCTGATCGATCGACTGCACCGCCCAGTAATAAGCCCCTTCCGGAAGTGAAGGCAGCTTGAGCTCCGGAAGCGCAATGGTTCGATCCTCGGCCAATTGCGTGAAGTAAGGATTTTTCGAGATGCGAAAGTGATAGGCCCGCGTGTTTGGCATTGGCGTCCACGTGAAGTCGAGTTGTCCCGAATCTTTGGTCGCGAAGATCGGCGACATATTCGCCGGAGTAATCAAGGTGGGAGGCCCGACTTCCTTAAGGCGGGTCATCTTGACGTCTTCAGCCTTGAACGAAATGCGCTCGTAGCTGCCCAGGCGAACCACCTCTCCGTTACGCGCAACCTGGCCTGAACCTTGCTTCAGCAAAATAGTGTGATCGTTGTTGAGATTGTCGTTATGAACTTGGGCCGCGCTTTCCGGACCAAGGCTCGCTGTGGCTCCGGCAACGATGACGCGAGAGCTGGAGCCTTGCGAATAAGTAGCGGTAGCAAGATCGACGGTGCCAGTCGTGACCTGCACAGCGACTTGGGTCTGCTGAGCCTCGTTGGTCGAGTTGTCTTCGACCACGATCAGTGAGTCCTGCTTAATCGTATAGTTAGTGCCGTCGGTGAATACGACTTTGGCGATCCCTTCGGGACCGGTCTGAATTACATCTCCCTTGCTGAGCGGCAGATCGTAGCTCGCGTTTTGCCAAACATTGCTGTTGTTGCGTTTGACACGAACTGTGCCATCGAGATTTGTAAAATGCGCCTGCTGCTGCCCGACATCTTTGGCCAGCGAGTGAGCGGCCGTTGATCCAATCTGGTTCGCGATCTGATTCAGTACAGCTCTTGTTTGCTGCGGGAAAAGGAAGTAGATGATCAGACTAAGAATCGAAACCAGGAGCACGCAAGCAAGAAAGACGCTGCGGTACGTGATCGTGACGTAGCGCAGGAAAAAGCCTTCGTCTTTGCCTTTGGGGGACACGCTAGTTGCTTAACTTTTTGGGCCGGATTCATCAGCGAGAGTACCACAAGGAAAACAGGTATCAAATGGGCGAAACCCTTAATAATCACCTATTTTGGGACGCTAAAACCTTAAATCAAAGGGTGATGTACGAAGGTAACAGAAGCGGCTGTCGGCACTCGGCATTCGGCGTTCGGCCAAAACCTGTGCTTCAGAAATGCAACCCGTCGTGCCGAGGAGACAGCCTTCCGGTTCCTCAGCGCGCCCCTTGCCGAGTCCAGCAGAAAACGCTCAACCTCGAGAATGCGCACTTGCCGAAAGCCGATTGCCGAAAGCCGACAGCCTTGTCTGTTACGATAAGAGGTTTTGCACCGTCTTCCAGGAACTCCTATCTAAATGGCTGCGAAAGTTTATAAGAACCTCATTGGAGGCGAATGGGTCGAATCGCGCTCCGGTAGAAGCTTCGAGAACCAAAATCCCGCAAACACGAAAGATGTCGTCGGCATCTTCCCGCGCTCCAGCCATGATGACGTAAACGACGCTGTAGAAGCCGCCAAGAGGGCCTTCGAACGTTGGCGCCTTACGCCCGCGCCGCGACGCGGCGAAATCATTTATCGCTGCGCGCAGATTATCCAGGAGAGAAAAGAAGACCATGCGCGCGAGATGACGCGCGAAATGGGAAAGATCCTGAAGGAAACGCGCGGCGACGTTCAAGAGGCCATCGACACAGCTTTCTACATGGCTGGCGAAGGACGTCGTCTTGATGGACACACAGTTCCTTCAGAGCTTCCCAACAAGTTCGCCATGGCGATGCGCGTTCCGCTCGGCGTCGTGGGAATGATCACGCCGTGGAATTTCCCGATGGCAATTCCATCGTGGAAGATCTTTCCTGCGATCGTCTGCGGCAATACTTGCGTCATCAAGCCTGCTGAAGACACTCCGCTCTCGACCGTGAACCTCGTTCGCGCGCTCATGGATGCAGGCTTACCGCCAGGAGTGGTGAACATCGTTCACGGATTCGGTCCTGAAGCTGGAGCTCCATTGCTGGATCACCCCGGAGTTCGCGCAATTTCCTTTACTGGATCAAGCGAAGTAGGACGTCTCGTGGGCGAAGCTGCTGCCCGCAACTTTAAGCCATGCTCGCTGGAGATGGGAGGCAAGAACGCGATCATCGTCCTGAATGATGCCAACGTGGATCTCGCGATCGATGGCGCGCTTTGGGGCGGATTCGGCACTGCCGGGCAACGCTGCACCGCGGCTAGTCGCGTCATCGTGCAGAAAGGTGTCTATAACCAGTTCGCCGACAAATTCGTGGCACGTGCGAGAGCGCTCAAAGTTGGACCTGGCATCGACGAACAGAACGATATGGGTCCGCAAATCAACCAGCAGCAGATCGAAACTACGCGGAAGTACGTTGATGTCGGAAAGGGCGAAGGCGCAAAGCTGCTTGCTGGAGGCAATCGACTCACCTCAAGCGGACTGAGCGACGGCTACTTCTTTGAACCCACTATCTTCGGCGATGCCCACGGAAACATGCGTATCGCGCAAGAAGAAATTTTTGGTCCGGTTGTCTCCATGATTCCCGCCGAGAGTCTCGAAGATGCGCTCGATATCTCCAACAGCGTGGCTTACGGGCTTTCTTCCGCTGTTTACACACGCGATGTGAACCGCGCGTTTAAGGCAATGCGTGATCTTCAGACCGGGATAACGTACATCAATGCCCCCACGATAGGAGCTGAGGTCCATCTTCCGTTCGGCGGGACAAAGGCCACAGGCAATGGCCATCGCGAAGGCGGCATCGGCGCGATAGATTTCTACACACAGTGGAAGGCGATTTATGTGGATTACTCCGATCGACTGCAGCGTGCGCAGATCGATACCGGAGAATAATTCGCCACTGAGACACTGAGTCACAGAGAAGAGCAACAAAGAAATTGAACACGAAGGACACGGAGGAAACGAAGGTGGCGCTAGGGGCCACTGGAGTTGCTAGGGTTTTAAAAGCAGTTTTTAAAGTGCCGAGAAGGTTTGAACCTGGAGAGATTCGAGAAGTGAACACAAATGCAGTTGTGCACTTCTTTCCTTCGCGTCCTTCCCAATTTATTTTTATTTTTCTCTGTGACTCCGTGTCTCCGTGGTGAAAAGAACACGAGGCGAACACATGATTATTGGCGTGCCAAAAGAAGTTAAGGATCACGAAGCGAGAGTAGGCATAGTTCCTTCTGGTGTGAAGGCGCTGGTCGAGGCGCGGCATCAGGTGATGGTTGAAACCAAAGCGGGCGAACTCTCGTCAATGCCGGACAGCGAGTACCGGCAAGCTGGAGCAGAGATCGTCAGCTCAGCGGCAGAAGTTTGGAAGCGCGCTGACATGATCGTGAAGGTCAAAGAGCCGATCGAGAAGGAGATTCCATTCTTCCGCGATGGACTGGTTCTCTTCACGTACCTGCATCTCGCTCCTATTCCGGATTTGACCGATCAGTTGCTGAAGAAAAAGGTCACGGGAATCGCCTATGAAACGGTAACGGACCGAACTGGAACTCTGCCACTGCTCACGCCCATGTCAGAAGTCGCCGGACGTATGTCCATCCAGGTGGGCGCCAGCTATCTTGAGCATGAAAAGGGCGGACGCGGCATCCTGCTGGGCGGCGTCCCCGGAGTTGCGCCGGCGAAGGTCACGATTATCGGCGGAGGCATCGTCGGCATCAATGCGGCAAAGATCGCGCTGGGAATGGGCGCTGACACCACCATCATCGACATCAATCTCAACCGCCTGCGTGAGCTTGACGACATCTTCAATGGACGCGTGCGCACGCTCGCCTCAAATTCGTACACAATCGGGAAATCATGCGAGCAAGCCGACTTGGTAATTGGCGGCGTGCTGATCCCGGGAGCTGCCGCTCCAAAATTGGTAACGCGAGAGATGGTGAGCCACATGAAGCGCGGCGCTGTGATCGTCGACGTGGCCATCGACCAGGGCGGCTGTATCGAGACCGCCAAGCCGACCACCCACAGCAATCCTGCATATACGATCGATGGAGTAGTTCACTATTGCGTCACCAACATGCCTGGCGCGGTGCCGCACACGTCAACGCTGGCGCTGACAAATGCGACGTTTCCATATGTGCTGAAACTCGCGAATATGGGAGCGGAAGCCGCCATCAAAGCCGATGCCGGAATTCGAGAAGGCGTGAATACTTTCGAGGGACATCTCACGTATTCGGCTGTGGCCGAATCTCAGAAGAAGCCGTGGAAAGCCGTGAAAGATTTGGTCGCTTGATCGTGGCAGGCGCCGCTATCTTATTCGTTGTCGACCAAACGCTGCCCCAAAAATTCCGCCCGCACAAGACAGGAGCAGGAACAGCAGAAACATTACAAACAGCACGCTGATGATCAGCGTGGTGATTCCTTCAGGAGTCTGCAGTAGTTGTGTGAGAGCCTGCGCTCCTGAAGGATTCGATGCGGCGGCCTGCTCAATCTGCGCTTTCAGCAAACTTCTAAGCTGATCTCCATTTTTCAACGCAATTACTTCCACAGCAAAGACGATCGACAGTAGCGCAGCAACGTAAATAAATCCGATTACTCCGGCAAGGGCGCCCAGCTTCGCGCCTGTGGCGGCGGGGACAAGCACAGCTGCAGTCCGGCGTCGATACAAGCTCACGCAAATCCACCCGCCGACCAGCATCCATAGAGGCAGCACCATGTTCAGCGGCGGAATCAAGGCACCGAAGGCCATCAGCAACGCCGCGATGGCGGCGGCTTTCCTACCCTGTGTCCAATTTACGGATCCTGCCGGTGACTGAGCAAAAACGCGATTCGCGCCCGATTCCGTTCCGCTTTCGGTTGCAGTCGCTGTCGCGGTTGTGAGCGTTTCCGGAACGCGAACCTGCGGAGCGCCGCACTGGTTGCAAAACGCGGCACCTTCACTCAGGACGGCTCCGCAACGATGGCAGATATGCTCCACTGCTCGAACTTAAATCACTTGAGAGCAGCGTGCAACCTACGTGCGGCGCGGGTGACGCGAGGCCTAGAGTATCTCGCGAACATCTCCGACTCTTCGCGTCACCCGCTCGCGATCGAGATACTCAAGAAGGGGAATAGCGTGCTTACGCGTAACACCGGCAAGGTCCTTGAACCGGCCAACGTCAATCTTCGCCGCTTTATTTTTCTCTGCGGCGACCATGTGGCGTAAATGCTCCAGCGCGGTGCGATGGAAGACGAGCTCGTCAGCGAGCTTCACCAATACGCCTTCGCGCAAAAGCAAAGTCATGATCTTCTGACTGCGAGCACGGTCAATCGATAACGAGGCGAGGACGTCTTTCAGAAGAGGTACCTTCAATCCGGCCGAAGAAAATGCCTGTTCGATCGTCTTGCGGGCGCGCTCTTCATCGCCGCTCATCGTAACGCCTCGTCCGGCGAGCCGGAGTTGCTCACCTTGAGCTTCGATCTTCTTTCCGGCAGTCAGCTGACTGACCAGAAATGTGAACAATTGCTCGCCTAGGCCAAGGCGCTCACGCAGAGCTTCTTTGCTGATGCCGCCCACCAGCGGATTTGTTTTATGAAATTCCTCTAACAAGGCAAGAATCGCTTTTGCAGCTTTTAGAGCCGCTGATTTCGCGACCAGCAGCTCGCCCGCAAAAAGCACGCGCCCGCTTTCAATAAGGGTTCTTAGCTCCTTCTCGATCGCGGCCGGAGCACGACCGAGTTGCTTGACAGCATCCCCACGCGTTAATCCATCTGCGCCACGCCGTTCGATTCCCAGCGCCAGAGCCTCGGAGGAATCGGCGCTTTCAAGTTTGCTGAGGAACGCGGCAGCATCCGTCGCCTCCTTCGCGCTATGCCGAATTGGGAAGGAATCGAGAACCACTCCGCCTCCGATTGTGATGACCGGCGAGAATTGGCGAATGATGAATCGATCCCCGGGACTGATAACCAAAGGATTCACCGGTCGAAGTTGCGCCAGGCCACTCTTGCCCGGTTGCAGCTCTTTCGCTTGCAGCAGGCGGACTTGCGCAACCGTTTCGGATGTGAAGGAGTGCAGATGCACACGCGCCAAATGTTTGAGCGGCTTCGCGTCTGCCAGTAACTGCAAACGGACGTCGATGCTGCGCGTCGCCTCCAGTGTTTCGGGTTGCGTCAGCATCATCCCGCGCGCGAGCTCTTCTGTCGTCACGTTCGCGAGATTAATCGCGGTGCGTTCGCCGGCACGCGCCTGATCGGTAGCGGCTCCGTGTACCTGGATTCCGCGCACACGCACGCGTTTTCTCGCGGGATGCAGCTCAAGTTCCTCATCGCGTCGGATCGAGCCGCCAATCAGTGTGCCCGTAACTACTGTCCCGAATCCCTTCATCACGAACGCGCGATCAATCGGAAGGCGCGTGAGCGTGGTTGAATCCTTGACACCGACTTCACAGGCTGCTCGCGCGAGCTCCCGCTTCAGTTGCTCGATCCCATCACCCCGAACCGCGCTTACGGGCACAATCGGTGTGCGCGTAGGATCGAGGAACGATCCCCGCAGGAAGTCTTCAATTTCAAGGCGAACCACTCCCAATGTGTCCTCGTCAACAGCATCGGACTTTGTGAGCGCAACGATCCCGCGCGGAATATTCAGCAGACGGCAGATCTCAAAATGTTCGCGCGTCTGCGGCTTGACTCCTTCATCGGCAGCAATGACGAAGAGCACGATGTCAATGCCACCCACGCCGGCAAGCATGTTGCGCACAAAACGCTCGTGTCCCGGTACATCGACGAATCCAAGCCGCAGGTTTTCACCTGTTTCAGAAGCGAGCTCCAGATTGGCAAAGCCCAGATCGATCGTGATTCCGCGCCGCTTCTCTTCCTCAAGGCGGTCGGCATCGATGCCGGTAAGTGCTTTCACCAGCGTCGTCTTCCCGTGGTCGATGTGTCCGGCGGTGCCAACGATGACGGATTTCATCTGAATCAGTTTAAGTCGGAGGAGTCGGAACTGCGCTCCTGCTAGACCGGAACTCGCTCGCCAGTCCTGATGCTGGCGTATGCGGCGTCGAGAATGCGCTGATTAACCAGTCCCTCGCTGCCAGGAATCGCAAATGGCGTACGCTTTTCAATTGCTAGAGCAAAGGCGTCCACTTGATCGGAGTAGGTGCGGTCATTCGATACGCGCTCGGTCTTCGATTCGCCGCCGATAGCTTTTGTCTGAACGTCTACGGCGTGGTCGACAGTGAGCGCATCTTCAGCCCCAACCATTCCGCCTTCACAGGTGATCCACAGCGGAGTGCGATATTCCGCACGCGTCGAGATAGTCACGCCGGCGATTGTTCCCTTTTTGAACTCGAGCACCAACGTTGCTGCGGCTTCAACGGCTCCGGATTCCTCATCGTACAGCGCTCTTCCGAACACAGAAGAGACCTCATCCTGAAAGATATAGCGCAGCGCATCAATGCAGTGCACAGCCACGTCGCCCACCGGGCCGCCGCATGCCAGCGTTGGATCCTTCAGCCATTTGCGCGGATGCTGGCGCATGAAGTAATGAAACTCGGAGCGGGCTAGCAACGGCTTGCCGAACGCCCCTACTGAAATAACATCGCGAATTCGATTCACGCTTGGTTCGAAACGAAAATTCTGGGCTACGCCAAACAGCACTCCGGCTTTGTCCGCAGCCTTCACCATTTGCTCGGCTTCTCGCACATTCATCGCCAACGGTTTTTCGCAAAGTACGGGCTTGCGGTGACGAACAGCAGTGAGCACGTGTTCCAGGTGCAAGGCATCCGGCGAGGCGACAAAGATGGCGTCGATGTCCGGCGAAGCGCAAAGCGCTTCGGGCGTTTCGTAACTTTTGAGGGGAAACGTCGGATATTGGCGAATGGCTTCCTGGGCCTTCTGCGGATCGCGTCGCCACAGGCCTGTAACCGTGCAGTGCCTCGCGTCAGCAAAACCCGGCATCAAACGACGCCCAGCATGAAGGCCGAAGCCCAAAATTCCAAATCGGATCATAGGAACGAAGTCAGAACAGCTAACACGAAGGTCACGAAGGCAACACAAGAGGTCACAAAGAGACTTTCTCTGTGACCTCCTCTTTTTGCCTCGTGACCTTCGTGTTCGCCGTTCCCGAGCTCACTTCACATTCTTCAGCAATTCTTCGGCGTAGTAGTTCTCGATTTTCGACTCGTTGTGCACTACGTCGTAGTAAGCGGATTTGAGAAGCTGCTCGCGGCTGTCGCGAAGTTGCTCGCGAATGAATTGCTGTACACGCGGATCGTTCAGCTCACGCTGTCCCGCCGGCTCCTTCGAGATGAGCCGCACGATGCTATATCCGATCACCTTCTTGGAATTGGGATCGACCACAGGCAGCAGATGGCTGATCTCCCCAGGTTTCAATTTCGAAACGGCGGCATAGATTTCGGGATTTGTGCGCAGTTGCGATTCGGAGATCATGCCCATATCGCCGCCATTGCCTGCAGTATCCGGCTGTTCGGAGTAGTTCATCGCAACTTGCGCAAAGTCATCTCCGCTCTCCAGACGATTCTCGATCATCTGGATCTTCTTGCGCGCTTCGGCTTCGTTCTGCGCTTTGTCGTTCTTGAGATTGCTTACTTGCTGTGCCGGCTGCGAGCTGACGACGATCTGCGCGAGGTGATACCGAGGCTCGATCAGATTGAACTGCGCCTTGTTCTCGTTATAGAAATCCGTGATTTCCTTGTCGGTTATGTTGATCTTCGACGTAATCTCTTTGTTCAGAACTTTGTCGATGGTGAGATTTCGTCGCAGGTCGCGCTTCAGGTCGTCGAGCGTCATGTGACTATCTTTCATCTTCTGCTCGAACTGTTCCTGTGTGTAGGGCGCCTTGAGTTCGTTCAGCTTGCGATCAACTTCATCGTCGGTAGCGACGAGATTGAGCTTCTCCGCGCGCTGCATCATGATTTCCTGATCGATGAGCTGCTTCAGGATGTTCAGACGCAGACTCTCCTCCTGCTCGCCCGCGGGCTTTTGCGGAGCGCCTGCCGACTGATTTTCGTAGTACTTCTCGACTTCTGCGCGGCTAATGGGATGGCCGTTCACTTTGGCCATTACATCGGAGCCATGACTCCCGCCCGAGCAGCCGCCTAGAAATGCGCACAGAGCGATCAGCAATGTTGGGAAAAAGTAAGCGCGAACCGAATTCAAACAAGAGCTCCCGAGAGCATGTGCAATGGGACGGACGAAGGGATTGTACAGTACGGCGAGGAGCCGGACGCCCTCACCCAGATTTTCATCATCTTCAAGCAGTGTAGTAAGGCTGGGGATCTTTTGCTGTTTCGCCGTCTCAATGCGGACGTTGACTCTCAGCCGTTTGCGATCCATTTTGTCCCGCAGCCGCCGCCGGACCAGGTGATTGGGAAGCGGAAGTCTTAGGCGCGGGTGGCGGATTCTCGCCTGCATCCTTAAGAGCGCGGTCGATCACCGAAGTTAATGCAGCTTCAGACACGACTCCCTCAATCCGCTCTCCGTTGACGAACATGGTGGGAGTTGCGCCGACGCCGAGCTTGTCTCCCTCCTTCATCGACGCACGCACAACACTGTCATCCTGCTTCTTGATGCAGGCATCGAGGCGGCCGGCATCGAGCTTGTGCTTGGTACCGAGATCCCGAGTCAGTTGGTCGATACGTCCATATTCCTGGTCAATGTCACGCTTCTCGCCGTTAATTTCCTTTTGATTCGCGTGGATGTAATCAGCGAACTCCCAATATGCATCGCCATTTTGAACAGCAAGGCAGTTCGCATCGACAGCGGCGTGCATGGCCCACGGGTGAATCTCAACCAGCGGGTAGTCCTTATAAATGATCTTTACCTGGCTGCCATAGCTCTTCATCAGGTCGGGAAAGAGCGTCTGATGCATTCGCGAGCAGTACGGACATTCAAAATCGTCGTAATTGACGATGGTCACCTTGGCATCCTTGTTTCCTCTTTCGGGACGGCCTTCGGTGTTGATCGTGTCCATCAGATCTTTACTTATGTCGAACTTCTCCCACTCAATCAGCGTCTTGTCATCTTTGGAAATGAGGAATTGATGCGTGCTGGTATGACTGCTGTTCGAGAGCGTTACCGGAACCATGTCATAGCCGGGAATTTCGCTTGGACCACGCTTCCCAACGGAAACTTCAAGCGACGACGGAAGCTGAAACGTGCTGCGCACCTTCTGCGCAATCCTGCGATTTAAGGCTGCAGTATCGGTGCTTTTATCCGATTGGGCTGAGCAGCCCAGCGTGAATGCAAGCGCGCAAACAAGAGTAAGTCGGAATTTCAAGAACGTGAGTACCTCTGAGACTGGGGATAGTTTGATTATCTCACGCACTTTCGGCAGCTAAAATTTCAGAATAGCCAGATGTAGTTACTTTCGGTCTAACCCAGATGGGAATCGGCTTAGCTTGCGTCGGATGTATCGCCTTGCGCGAGGATATCGTACAGGTCTGTGAGGCTGATCTTCAAAATCTCCGCAGCACGTCCAGCGTTGCTATGCACCGCCTGCAATACTTCATGCACGTACTGTCGTTGTGCTTCATGCAAAGACATCATCGTTGCTGCGGCCCCCGGGTCCGCTTTCAATGCAACCGGAAAGTGGCCCACGTCAAGCACTTCGCCTTCGCTCCGTCTCACCGCTGCCGCGATCACTTCCTCCAATTCGCGAACGTTACCCGGCCACCGATGATGCATTAACAAATCCTGCGCTCGTCGCGTGAGACCGGTGATCGGCTTGCCGTATTGATCTGCATACTCCTCGACAAAGTGGCGCTGCAGCAGCGGCAAGTCTTCCGCTCGATCTCCGAGAGTGGGAAGCTTCAGGTGGAGTGGTGACAACCGGTAGTAGAGGTCTTCGCGCAACCGTCCATCTGCCGTTGCAGCGCACAGGTCTTTTTCAGTCGTCGCGATGATGCGCACGTCGACTCGCCTCGGAGTTGTAGAGCCAAGCCGCTGAAGCTCGCCGGTTTGGAGTACGCGCAGAAGCTTCGACTGCAGAGACAGGGGCATTTCATCGACGTGGTCGAAGAGCAGCGTCCCGCGATGGGCGCGCTCAAGCAGGCCGGATGCATCCTTCAGCAAACCTGGTAAGGACCAATTTTCCGATCCAAAGAGCTCTCTCTCCGCGGATGACTCTCGCAGGCTGGCGCACTTGACCACCAGAAAGGGACCATCGTGAGCCGGCGAGAGCTTGTGCAGCGCTCGTGCAATAGTTTTTTTTCCTGTTCCGGGAGCACCGCTTATCAGAGCTGTGCGGAAATGCGGAGCTACGCGCGACACCTTATTGAAGAGCTCCAGCATTCGAGGGCTGCGACCCACCATACCTTGAAATCGAAAAGAGGCGGCGAGTTCGGCGTCGAGCTCGCTCGTTCTGCGATTTTTTTCGGCGGCCTCGAGCGAACGTTCAACACGCGCTCGAAGTTCCGTCACGGGAATCGGCTTGCCAAGAAAGTCGGCCGCGCCCTTTTCGATGGCTTCAAGGGCAAGCGAAGACGAATAGTCTCCGGAGAGCAGAATGACTTCTATACGCGAATCGAACTCCGCAATTTGTTCCAGCACCTTCATGCCACTGGTATCGCGGAGGTGCAGATCGAGGATGATGACCCGCGGATGATGCTCAACGAGCATTCTGATTCCGGTTTTGGCATCAGTCGCCACCAGGACGTCGAGAGGCATGTCGCTGAAGACATCCGGCATCAGTTCAGCGACGTGCGGTTCGTCGTCGATCACCAGCAGCGCGATCTTTTGCGGCGGCTCTAGAACAAGGACCATAACGAGGCTGCGACAGCAGGGGGGTGTAGGAAATCTAACACCTTACAGCCATGGTTGTAATCCCCCACCAGGACACAATAAAGCGGGAAAGCCGGCGGCTAGTACCAGAAGTGTTCTACAACAGCATGTTCCAAGTCGGGGAAGTTGGATTCGCAGAACAAGCTGAGTCGCGATCCAACCTGGTTGTAGAGATCTGTGATGTGCCGCCAGGAGGGAATCTCGCAATTGATGAAATAGCAGATCCAGATCGCGAACAGGCCTCGCAGGAGAGCCATGCGTAATTCCATTGCAGACGATCGAATCTCGGAGCCGAACTCCACAAAGTCCGGATGTTGGCTTGCGGCAAGCACTTCACCGTAGGCAAGCAGTAGCGATGAGTTGCGCAATGCCGATAAATAGTACGCGTGAACCGCCTTCAGGCGCAGGTGTTTCAGGCGTAGGTAGTCCTTCCTGGATACGTTGGCGCGAAGGTAATGATCGTCGCTGTACGAGGCCAAATGACGAAACGAGGCTGCGTTGACCGGCTCGAGATGATCCAGAAGTTCCACGAGATTGGCCGGGTGACGGACTGCGCCAAGCAACAATTTGACCAGCAGGACGTTCGCAACAATCAGCAGCAGGACCGCAACGATCGTGAAGGTCACTTACGCACCGCTCCTCTCATCGACTCGGCCCACTCCAGGAGCTCAGGGCGAAGATCTGCGGTGACGGTTTCCGCCACGGGCGCGGGGAAGAAGTAGAACGCAAAGATGGCTACTGCGACGTCAAAAGCTAGGGTTTCGATCCAGCTCGCAACCATTGCCGGCTGCGAGAAAGTGGTTACCCAGGAAAGGCCCGTAAATACGATCAGATCAACCGCCCCGAGCAAGCCTAGCCCGGCTGCGATTCCGCAGTGGGCGGCTCTCCATCGTATTCCGAGGACCAGCGTCGTTATCAAAACGAAGACAAAGAGCCCCACTTCAGTAAAACTTAGGATCAGTTCAGCTCGGGTGACCCTCTGAGGCCATGCTTGGTCGCGCATGAAGCCTAGGTTTAGAGCCACACCAGTAAACCAAATTGCCGAGACGACAAACTCAAATCCATGGCGGCGGACCGCATCAAGCGAAGGATATTTTTCAAGGAAGCGTACAAAAACTGTACGCAGGAGGAGCAGTATCAGAAGAACGCTGAGAAAACTGGTAATCCAATACGCATAGAAATATGCTTTGTAGGAAATCAACTTACATATAAACTCTATGACCAGCCTGAGGCATTGAAAGGAAGCGTAGGCCCAGAAAATCGGATAAGAAGTATGCTGCTTCCTCCGGTACATGGCGATTACGACAGCAGCCAAGACCGGAATGGGAAGCAGCCAAAACGCGTATAGAGCCAGTCGCATCTGCGCTGGCTAGGGTACCACTGAATTTACGGCAGAGCGAGTGGGTTATTGCTGATGACACACCCAGTTGGATTGTCTGGTGGACAAATTGGCATTGGTCCTGGATTGTCAGAGAGCTGCCGCGAGATGGGTGCTGTGAGAACGAGAGTTAGAACAACGAGACCGAGTTTTTTCACCGTGCCATACCTCCTTGTCGATATGCACGGTGATGGTCTTGCTTGTTAGCGATTTTCGGGTAATTTTGCTTTTGGTTTTACAAATTACATATTTGTAATTTTTTATGATGAATCCGGTCGGCCACGAAGCTTCTCGGACGCTCTCTGCCATCCAAGGTCAGTTCGCGCGTCTCGCCTACCTGGCGAGCCTTCAAGAGACCCCGGGGAACTATCGCCATTGGGGTTTGGCGCGTGAATTCGGCGACGAAGAAGTATCGCGCGCCTTCCACCATTCGCATCGCATGGTGCTGGAGACGGTGCTCCAGACGGACCTAGCCGAACTCCTTGGCGATCTTAAACTTGGAGCCGAGGAGGAGGGCCAGTCTCCAGCACAATTCGTGGAATACCTGCTTTCCACTCCTCTAGTGCGCACTCTGGAATGGCCCTCACATAGCCACGAGCACTTCAACTTTGTACTGGAATCGCTAAGGTCTCTCGCTCATGCTCGCGCACGGCGCTCTTGAGTTTCATCGCGATTCCCACGACGCGTCCAACTACTTCGATTTCATCAGGATAGCGGAAATTCCGCGCGGGTAAGCCGGAGAGAGCGTGCGGCTGTACCTGAATTTCCCGGCTGCTGATCAAGGCGCACCATCCGCAGATGTAGCTGTCGTGGGTTTCGAGGAAATACACCGGACGCTCAAAGTCGGAAACCCATGGACCCGTCTCTATAGAAGTTACCTTCGGATCCACTTGAACAAAGCTTCCGGGCAGAATCATCGGGTAAAGGGTGTAGTCCTCAGTCCCCACATAACCATATGTGTATTCAGTGTTTTGCAATGCGTGAAGCACAGCGATCGGGCGCACGCCCCATTCCTGAATCATGCGCCGGATGTAGCTGGTTTTCTTGTCGTCGAACACAGGGTCAAGCCTGACGGGAAGTTCACAGGTCTCGATACGAGCATTCTCTATCAGGTGAGTCTTGCGCACGGGAGCCACGGTGCTGATGGTCTGCCGCTCGATGCCATACCACTCAAGCAGCTCGCAAATGCTGCGCCGATAAATAATTGCCAGCGCTTCCAATTTGTAAATTCCCGGCAAAACAGCTTTGCTCTCAATGTTTGACAGCCGGCTCTGCGCCACCCAGTAGCGCATGTTGTCCCGGTCAGCTGCAAGACGCAGGCTGGCATCCTCCACATCCTTCAGAGTGAATCCGAGCTTGTCGCGCAGCTTACGAAGTCGTTCTCCTGGTGTCATTAGTTGTCCCCTTCTTACGAAAATGAAAACTCCGATGACACGATACAGGCCAAGACAAGAGCAATCCACCCCGATGAAATTTCATTTTCGTAATTTCTTAATGTGGGGGACCCCAACGTGGAGCCGGCCGCCCTCGGCCGGGTTGTTGGTGGCAGCACCTAAAGCGTGGCGTGAGGAGATCAAAATGCGTCACAAGCGATACCTGGGAGAGGGCGCCCTCCTCCACGGCATCAAAGCAAAAGGCCAGCCTTTTCGGCTGGCCTTTCATCCGTGAGCGTGGAATTCGATTTAAAACGTGTACTGCAACACACCCTTGATTACGCGCTGCCCCTGCCGGCCTTGCTGCAGGTTCAGGAAGCTGCCGGTTCCGTCGAGGACGTTCATGTCGATTCCCGGCGTGTAGTCGTAATTTGCGTGGTTGAGCACGTTGTAGAACTCGGCACGCAGTTGGATCTGCTGGCCTTCCCACTTTGGCATCCTGATGGTGCGCGTGACCGCGGTGTTCAGGTTGTAAGAGCCAGGCTGGATGTAAGTATTGCGACCCACATTGCCTGCGCCCGGAGCCACGACCCAGTGAACGTTGCCGGCAGTGGTCGGAGCGCCCGTGTCGTTGTTGTAGATGGTGCCCGGAGTGCCTCCAATGAAGATTCCATCGATGCCCACAGAGGTGATCGGCGCAGTAACGTTGCCGAGGAAGGGACGCCCGTTGACCGTATTGCCGTCACCGTTGGTGTCAATTCCCGCAACCGAAATCGTCGCCGGCTCACCCGACTGCAAGCTCAGCACGTTCGCGAATTCCCATCCATTGCTGAGCAGGCTCAGAGCGTGGGCGAACTGGTTGGTGTTCGAGTTATATCCGGGAACCGAGTACACGAAGCTCGTGACCCAGCGATGGCGCGTGTCGAAGGCCGAGAGTGCGCGCTCGCCTTTTCGTCCGTCGGGGAAATATGGGCTCTGCGGAACGACCGTGAAGGTGCCGAGACCGTAGTACACGTCAGAACCGTTGTCGATTGCCTTGCTAAAGGTGTAAGCGCTGCGGAACAGCAGCCCACGCGCGAAGTGACGTTCCACTTCGGCACTCAGGCCGTTGTAATGCGAGTCGCCGCTGTTATCTCGAACCGTAATCGGTCCACGGGCGGGATTCAGGCGCGGCAAGTATGCGAGCGCGCCAGACGCCAGAGCATTCGGATCGTACCCGGCAAAGGCGTTGATCGTGTCGGACTCGAACAGATGCTCCCCGCGAGTTCCAACGTAGGCCAACGTCATGATCATCGACGCAGGCAATTCACGCTGCACATCGAGGTTCCACTGATAGATCTTCGGGTTCACCAGATTCGATGCCACCGAAGTCTGTCCAGCGAGTGGGTTCAAAACGGGACTCTGCTGTGCGATCAGTGTGCTGGCGTTAGCAAGTCCGCGCCCGCTGGTGCCGACTATGCTATCGGCTACCGCGTTCGGCGCCGAGGCCTGCACGTTGTCGAGCATCAGCGTGTAGAACGAGTCGTAGAAGACCCCGAAGCCTCCGCGTAACACAGTCCTCTTCTCGCCCAGAATGCCGGGCAGGAAGTTCGGGCTGTAGGTCACGCCAACGCGAGGGCCAAAGTTGTTGGTGTCGTTCTTCACCATGACCTTATCGGTCAGGTTGTTGAACGGTCCATTGGCTAGATCGAATGCCGGATATGCTTCGTAGTTCTCAGGATTGCCGGCGTACTCGTAGCGCAACCCGAGAGAGAGTGTCAAATTGGGACGAGCCTTCCACGTATCTTCGACGAAGTAGCCCTGCTGCGTCATCTTTGGCGTCGCTACCGGGCTGCCGAAGCTGATTGCACCAAAAGTGCCGAGACCCGTGAAGTCGTCGAGGAAGTTGCCGAGCGGAGTGAATCCGCCGCCGGCATTGTAGGCTTCAGTTCCGAAATAGTTGAACGGAATGTGATCGTTCACCAGCAGGTGCGCAACGTCGGCGCCCAGCTTCCAGGTGTGGTTGCCGCGAGTATAGGTGAACGCGTCCTGTTCCTGATAAGTCTGGTGACCGCGTCCCTGCGGCACGATCGGAGCCACTCCGAGCAGTGATAGCCGCGAGACGCCGTTGATGGTAATGCGAGGCTGCGTATAGAGCGGGTTCTTCAAGCTTTCGGGCTCGGGAGCGAATTCGAAATCAAATTTGCCGTATGACGAACGGAATTCGTTTACCGCATTCGGAGTAAACGTGTGAGTCCACGATCCGCCGACGTTCTGCGAAGGTCCACCCTGATTCGTGTCAAAGCCAGGCAGTGAAGTCGGATTGTTGTAGAAATCCGGGCTCACTTTGTTGTAGTCGTGCAGATAACGCACGGCGATCACGTTGCGCTCAGAGGCAACGTAATCAACTTTGAAGCTGTACTGCGTGTCCGGCTGCTGCTGAGGTGGAGGCGTGCGCTGTAGAAGACCGAATTCGATGTTCTGTCCGGCGCCGTTGCTCTCCGTATTCACGTTGAAGGTATTGCCGTTGGCGCGAAGATTGCCAAAGTACTGCAGCAGCAGGTTGGCGTTCGACGTTCCATACGCCTGAAGCTGTGAGGCGCCGAGAGCCGTCGGTGCGGCAATTACTGCGGGGGTCGAGTTTCCGTAGAAGCGCTGCCACTCCGGGGTGAAGAAGAAGAAGAGCTTGTTCTTCACCACAGGACCGCCGACGGCGAATCCAAAGGTGTGCGTGTCGTAGCGAGCTTTGTCGTTCGAGGTAGCGCCCGCGAGGCCAGACTGCGCATCGACCGAGTTCAGTCCGGAACCGCTGTAGTTTTCCCAAACTGAACCGTGGAAATTGTTGCTGCCGCTCTTGTAGATAACATTTGTGACCGAAGCTCCACCGCGTCCGAATTCGGCCGAGTAGGAATTGGTCAGGACGGAGACTTCCTGAATCGCATTCGCATTAATCGGCTGAAACGCCTGACCCTGCACGCCGTTGTCGTTGTTGTCTTGACCATCGATCAGGAAGTTGTTGGAGCGCGTGTTGAGTCCATTCACGGAAAAACCGGTGCCATTGGCGAAGTTGCGTCCGGTTTCGTTCACGTCGGCAACGCCGGGAAGAGTCGTGGCCAGCGAGATCGGATTAAAGTTCTGAATCGGTAGGCTCGTGACTTCCTTGTTGCTGATCGTCTGCGTGATGGCAGCAGTCTGTGTCTCAACGCCATTGTTGGTGGCTTCGACCGTGACGGATTCGTTCTTCACGCCAACCTGCAGCGTCGCGTCCGCCGGCGTGATTACCGAGCCGCGAACAGCGACATTGTCGAGAGTGAGCGTCTCAAATCCATTGCTGCACACCGTGATGGTGTAAGAGCCGAGATCCATTGCGTCCATGCGATAGGCGCCGGTCAGACCAGTCGTAACGCTGCGCTTGAGTCCGTTGTCTTTGTTAAGGGCGGTGACGGAAGCGCCGGGAATTGCGGCGCCAGTAGTGTCGGTAACGGTTCCCGCGATCATGCCTCGGCTCGTCTGTGCAAACGAGAGCATCGGAGCGATGAGGGATGCGGCCAGGAGCGATAAAAATACACTTCTAAAGCGACGACTCATTTCGAGTGTTCTCCAAAAAAATTGTTTGGCTCGTAAACGCTCGCGGGAGTGAAAACCTCGCACCTTGGGGGAGCGCGATCTTCCGCTTTCCTGATTCGCTGAACACGTAATCGAGCAATCAGCGAAAAGGGCATCCACCGACCTGCGCGAAGCCCTAGTGGAACTGCTTAGAGCGTGTCGGCTGGATTAAGCCAGTTGCATCGACCGTAACATCCGTCTCGCCGCAGCCTCAACGCTTCGCCGGCAGATTGGCAAACCAAAGTAATAAGAAAAAACTTAGGGTTAGTGACGGATAGTCTGAATCAAGGGACAGGTTCTTGCATCGCACCTGGACGGATCGTCAGTGATGATGCAACTTGCTTTACGCAGCCGCAAACACGCGGCTGCCCGACCGCCTACGGCGGCGGTTCTATACCTCCTGCTACACTCGTCTTTCTTCAAGGAGACTTATGCGTTCTCACGTCCTTGTCATCGCTCTGCTTGCGTCCGCCACCGTCGCACAAACCGCGCCTCAATCGTCCGGATCGACTGCTCCTGAGAGTCACCTTCTTCACCTCAAAGGGCTCGATCCAAATCTGATGGACAAGAGCGTCGAACCATGCGTGGACTTCTACCAATATTCGTGTGGTGGATGGCTGAAGCAAAATCCGGTGCCGCCGGACCAGAGTTCCTACGGACGCGACACCGAACTCGCAGAACGCAATCGCCTCATCCTCCGCGACATTCTTGAGAAAGCTTCGGTGAACGATCCGAAGCGCAGTGCAGTTGATCAAAAGATCGGCGACTTCTATTCGTCATGCATGGACCAATCTGCGATCGAAAAAAAGGGGTTGGCTCCGTTGAAACCGGAACTCGATCGCATTGCAGCCATCAAGAGCAAAGCTGAGCTTGCTCCAGTCATTGCCGATCTGCACTTGAAGAATGTTGACGCTCTCTTCAGCTACGGCTCCGATCAGGATTTCCAGAACGCCAACGAGGAAATCGCAGAAGCCGATCAGGGCGGCCTCGGTTTGCCGGAGCGCGATTACTACACGCGCACGGGAGCGAAGGACGAAGAGATTCGCAAAGAATACGTTCAGCATGTGACCAATGTGTTCAAACTGCTGGGCGAGTCGCAAACGCAAGCCGCAGCCGACGCGGCTACCGTCATGCACATCGAGACCGATTTGGCAAAGGCTTCACTGAATGTCGTCGATCGCCGGGAGCCGTCGAACCTGTATCACCGCATGCCCGTGAAAGATCTAGAAGGAATGGATCCGGAGTTCCACTGGGCTGTCTACATGCGCGATGTAGGAACGCCTCCCGTGCAGTCGCTAAATGTGGCCGTACCTCAGTTCTTCAAAGGCCTTGAATCTGTCCTGCAAAGCGAGAGCCTCACCGACCTTAAGACTTATCTTCGTTGGCAGACGGTTCACGCGTTTTCGGCGATGCTTCCGGCGGCGTTCGTGAATGAGAACTTCAACTTTTACGGCAAGACTCTCCAAGGCGCGAAGGAACTGCAACCGCGCTGGAAGCGCTGCGTGCGCTACACGGATCGCAACCTCGGTGAAGCACTCGGGCAGGCATACGTCGATCGCACCTTCGGTGTGGAAGGAAAGACGCGAACGCTGACGATGGTCCATGACATCGAGAGCGCGATGCAGAAAGACATCGAGCAGCTCGACTGGATGACTCCGCAAACAAAACAGCGAGCGCTCGAGAAACTGCACACCGTTGTTAACAAGATTGGCTATCCCGACAAATGGCGAGATTACTCGAAGTACGACGTGGTTCGCGGCGATGCACTTGGCAACTTCGCGCGCGGAGCGATCTTCGAATCGCATCGCCAGCTCGACAAAATCGGCAAGCCCGTCGATCGCGGCGAGTGGGGTATGACTCCGCCAACCGTGAACGCTTACTACAACCCGCAGATGAACGACATCAATTTCCCTGCGGGAATCCTGCAGCCTCCGTTTTATGACAGCACCATGGACGACGCGGTGAACTACGGCGATGCCGGCGGCGTGATCGGCCACGAGCTAACTCACGGCTTCGACGACGAAGGCCGCCAGTTCGACGCCAAAGGCGATCTCGAAGATTGGTGGACGCCCCAGGACGCAAAACAGTTCGAGCAGCGGGTGGCGTGTGTTGTAGACGAATACAACGGCTTCATCGCCACCGACGATGTTCATGTGAACGGCAAGCTCACGCTAGGCGAAAACGTGGCCGACCTCGGCGGCCTCAAGCTGGCTTGGATGGCTTATCTCTCGCACGAAGCTGGGCTCGATGAGAATCCAAAGCCGGTAGACGGCTTCACACCCGAGCAGCGCTTCTTCATCAGCTACGGACAAGGCTGGTGCGAAAACTACACTCCGGAAATTCTGCGTTTGATCGCACAAACGAATCCGCACTCGCCTGTGCAGTACCGGGTAAACGGCGTAGTCGTAAATCTTCCGGAATTTCGCAAAGCATTCTCGTGCAAAGTGGGCACACCGATGGCGCTAGAAAAAACCTGCACTGTGTGGTAAGGGAACCGCTTGCGGTAGCCAGTGGGTCAGAGATGGCCGAATGGCCAGTCCGAGGGATACGAGAATCTTCTGGAATTCGTGAAGCGCAGCCGCAAGAATAGACGGCTGCCCACGGTCACGGTCGGCTCCGTTTCTTGGTCCCAGATGCGGAAGGTAAGATATCTTTCGTCCGCGCGAAACCAAACGAATGCTCTGCCTACTCCGCCGGAACAAGCTGTTCTTCATTTGTTTTACGGTGCTGGGCTTCTTGCTGCGCGGCTATTTCTTGCATTGGCATTTTCTCTTCCAGGGAGACTCGCTGGTCTATGGCGATCTGGCAAAGAATTGGCTCATCCATGGCATTTATGGGATCACCGATAACGGTCAGATTCTCGCCGTGGATATCCGCACGCCTGGATATCCTGCATTTCTCGCCTCCTGCTTTCGTCTGTTCGGAATCGAGCATTACGGAGCAGTAGTTCGTGTCCAGGTTGTCATCGATCTTGTCACCTGTTTTCTCATTGCGGCCGGTGCGCGGCGACTATGGTCCGACGGCGCCGCGAAGGTCGCGTTTGTGCTGGCAGCTCTGTGTCCTTTCACCGCGAATTACACAGCAACGCCCCTTCCGGAAACGCTGGCGATTTTCGGCGCCGCGGTCGTACTTTTCTTTGCATTGCGCGCTGTTCAAAAGATGACCGCAGTGCCGCCTTGGGATGTGGCTCACACATTTGCAATCAGCGATTGGATCATTTCCGGATTGGGAATTTCCTTCAGCATCTATTTGCGACCGGATGGCGGAGTGCTGCTTGCCTCGACAAGCATTTACCTGCTGTATTTGGCTTTCCGGCACCACCAATCTGAGTATTTCTGGTCTGCGGTTCTGCTCGGTGTGGTGTCACTGTTGCCACTGCTGCCCTGGACGATTCGCAACTGGCGCACCCTCCATCAGGTCGAACCACTTGCTCCGTTTTATGCGCAGCTCCCGACCGAGTATGTGCCGAAGGGATTCAATCGCTGGTGCAAGACCTGGGTCATCGATTTCATTTCGGTTATGGACGTGGAGTGGAATGTCTCGACTGAAGGCCCAGGCGATCCGATTGACGTAAACGATATACCCGCGCGGGCGTATGACAACCCAGAACAAATGCGGCACACGCAGGAGCTGATCACTGCCTACAACCGCTCTCCCGAATTGACTCCGGAGATGGACGCCGAATTCTCCGCACTCGCGAGAGATCGAGTCCGAGCGCATCCGATCCGATACTATGTTGGGCTGCCACTTGCGAGATTAGCCGACATGTGGCTGCGTCCCAGAACGGAAATGCTCAATCTTGAACTCGACTGGTGGAACTGGCAGGACGTCCCCCTCGAATCGCTCAATTCCATAGCGCTTGCGTTGCTCGACATCTTTTATCTGATAGCAGCCCTTTTATCCGTTCGCCACCGGATGCCGGGCGTTGCGATCTTGTGGTTGTACATCCTGTGCCGGTCGGTGCTCCTCGCCACGCTGCCAAATCCGGAGCCAAGGTATACGCTCGAATGCTTTCCCGCAGTGCTGATGGTCGCCGGCGCAGGCCTGGTAAGGCGCGGTTCACCACGGAAACACGGAGTACACGGAGTACACGGAAAATGGTAGAGGCGTCTTGAGGCGCCACTCGATTCTTGGCGAACGCGGGATTTCGGAATTTCCGGGCCATTTAGGCTTCAGCATTGCGACAACGGTTTCCTGTGATATGCGATGAGTCATCGGGCCTATCTATCTCTTGGTTCTAATTTGGGAGATCGCGCTGCGAATCTGCAAAAGTGCATTCGGTTACTGAGCAAATTAGGGCATGTCGCAAAGGCATCGTCTTTCTATGAAACGGAACCGATGGAATTGCGCGAACAGCCCTGGTTCCTCAACTGTGTAGTCGAACTCGAAACTCAGCTATCCGCCCGTGAGTCGTTGTCACGAATTCAACAAATCGAAGCGGAACTGGGGCGCAGGCGTGAGATAGATAAGGGTCCGCGCACGATCGATATCGACATCCTTCTCTTCGCGTCAGAAGTTATCAACGAAAGTGATCTGCAAATTCCACATCCGGCGATGCACAAGCGACGGTTTGTGTTGGCTCCACTCGCGGAAATTTCTGGTCAGGTGAGCCATCCTATTTTGGGAAAAACGGCAGAAGAGCTGCTGCGGGGCCTGGGTACTGCCGGCGGCGAAGTGCGGCGTCTCGCGTCTAAGTAGATTTTTTCTTTACGTGAGACACGGATCGATGGTGAATCAGGCTACAATTTTTTCGTGCGCCGAAGAATGCCAGTGCTGCTCGTTGCGATAGCGCTTCTTGTCTCCACGGCTGCGTTAGCAGATATTCCGACGCGAGCATCGCATCGGCAACCAGTTCTCTCCGAAAATCAATCGCGCTTGCATTTAGGAGCGCTCGACGATTTTTCTGCGCCTCTCGATCCTCACCCATTTGCAACTGAGTTCTACCTCCACCAGTTTGCGCTTGAGAGCAGCAAATCCAGTTCACACCAACACTCGTGGTTCGATCCTGTAGTCAGCCCCGTCACGAATGCCGCTTCGAGTTTGTCGAAACGGGTCGCGAGCTTGCGTCGCGCGCTGGTGAGGTTGATGCCGTAGTCGTCTGCCTTACGGCTGCGAGAACCTCTTCAGGCTTCCAACTGTTTCCCGGATACCAGGCCGAGATTTTTCCGTCTGGCCCAATTACGGTTGTGCTTAAGGAATGGGTGATGCGGTCGCCGTCTTCCTCGTAAAACACTCCGAAGAAGTCGGCTAGTCTCTTCATCTCACTTTCCGGAGCGCTAGCAAACTCCCAGTGTTTGAAGTCCTCCTTCGTGTAGCGCTCGGTATAAGCAGCACCGTAGCTGCGTAGCACTGGAGGCGTATCGTGCTTCGAATCGAAGCTGATGCTCAGCAGATGTGTTTCATCGTATGCGGCAGGTTTTCTTTCTAGCTCTTTCTCAATTGCAGCGAAGTTCCCATTCACCTTCGGGCAGTAGTCGTTCAGTGGGCAACGTGTATAGAAGAACGTAATGAGGAGAACTTTCCCTCGATAGTCTTTGAGGTGAATACGAGCGTTGTTCTGGTTAGTGAGTACAAAATCGGGAACCTGCTCGCCCACGCTCGGCACATGCATTTGTGTGGAGGGAACCGGAGCACTTCCCGGAGGAGCCTTTTTTAGGACCTTTAGCGCGACGATTTCAACTTTGTCTTGCTGGACGCGGAGGTCGGCTGCGATCTCATCTCCTGCTGCCACTTGGCCGAGCATGGCGTCGTCTTTGACTGAATAGGGCATCGTCATTGCGCCCATGAAACCTGGAATCTCGTCGTGATCGACGATCAATTGGTGTCCGAGCTTGTCGATAGAGATGACTTTGCCGTGGAGCTTGTAAATCTTTGCGGGAGGCTCGTGACTGCAGCCGAGCATGAGAAGAGCGAACACGAAGCTCACGAAGGTGAAAGAAGAGGTCACAAAGAGGCTCGTCTTTGTGAACGTGGTTTTTTCCTTCGCGACCTTCGTGTTCGCTCTTCTCATACCTCTTTAATAACGGAAGCGATACCTAACCTGCAACGAGATCTCGCGCGGATTCGCGAAATGCGAACCTCCGAACGTATTGCTCAGGTCGATAAAATATCGTTTGTTCGTCAAATTCAACGCGCTTACCTTTGCCGACCAGCTCTCGCCAAATGACTTCCCGAGCGATACATCGATCGTACGATAGCTCGGCAAATGATCTGGTCCGTCACCGTTCAGGAAACCCGAGCCATAGTTCAGATTCGCCGCCAACCAACTGCGGTTCGGCAAGCTCGAAGTGAATCCGGTGCTCAACGTGTTGCGCTGGTCATGATCGAGATAGAAGAAGCCCTCTTCAGGCGGCGAAAAGTCCGTGAGTCCTCCCGTAATGCCTCCGCTACCTTCGATCGATTGATGCGAATATGCGAGATGAAAATCAAAACGTCCGGCTACGTGAGGCGAACGCAGGGTGCTTTCAAATCCGCGAATGCGAACGTGGTCGATCGTGAGCGGAAAAAAAATATTTGAGTTGCCGATCACGTCGTGATCGAAGAAGTTGCGCGCACCCGTTCGGAAGTATGAGAAGTCGCTCGTCCAGCCATGCACCGGAATGATCAGGCCGAACTCGTGTTGCTCGTCGCGCTCGCCTTTGAGGGGCAGAAAGCCGAGGTCTTGCGCGCTTGCGAACTCGAGCAAGGGTCCCGACAAGGTGGAAAGCGGCGGCGCCTGATAGTAGCGGCTGTAGTTTGCTCGCAATACCCAGTTCAACGTGGGAACGCGAATCGCGACTCCGAGCCGCGGATCAGCAGCATTCTCGCTAAGCGCACCAGAGAAGTGCGTGAGCCGGAGTCCCCCGTTTAGAGTCAGCCACGAATTCAGTTTGTATTGATCTTCGAGAAAAATAGCTTCGAGCTGACCGCTCACAAGATCGCGCTGGCGAAAATCATTGCCGTTTCCGTCGTTCGCGACCAGGCGAAACAATGTGTCGTCATGCTGTCCGAAGGCATAGATTCCGGCACTCGCATTGTGTTTCCCTCGTACAGCACTCAGCGAAATCTGGCCGCCGGCGTAGTTGGAGGCGCGATTATCAGTCGCGCTCGGCACGTCGCTGGCTCCGCCCTCGAAGGCCGCACGGTTGAAGTGGTAGAACGGCGAGACGGTCAGGACCAGAGTCGGCGACCACGAGTGAATCCACGAGAAGTTCCCAAAGGCGTCCTGCTCGCGTTCGCGGTCCCGGATCAGCGCTGCTTGCTGATCTGGATCATTCGGCACCTGATAATGATCCTGGCGGACCGAACCCACGAACCTGAGCTGATCAGCAGGCGTGGCGTTGAAGATGAGCGAAGTGAACGCGCCATAGCCATTGGCGCGATCGTGGAGGGCGTTCGAAGTCGGAGTTTCAAGTCCCAAATCGGTACGATTGCCGCTCAGACTCGCGTAGTAGGCAAATCGATCGGTATGACTGCCGAAGTTGAGCTGATTGTCAGTGGCGTTATAGCTGCCATAGCTGGCGATTAACTCAGCTTCATTGTTGCGCTCGAATCCCGAACGCGTAATCACGTTGAAAACCCCGTAGGTGCGGTCGCCGGCGTCGGCGGAGAGTCCGCCGCGCTCGGCTTCGACGTAATCGATGTCCTTGGGATCGAACTGCGGCCCCACGTTGCTGGCAATATTCGTGTTCGGAACTGGGACTCCATCGATCGCCCAGGTTACCTGGTGCCCACCGCGAATGTGAAGTTGATCGTGGACGATGTAGGCTCCAGGCACGAAGTCGGTAATGGCTGCGAGAGAATTCGCCTGGTCCGCCCCCGGCGTTTGGTTGATCTCACGCCGGCTGATCAGGCTTTGCGTGGTGCTCGATGAGGGATTCACCGCCGCAGCTTCGCCCGTGACTTCCACTGTCTCTTTGGCTCCAGCAATTGCAAGTGGAAAATGCAGATCTTCGGCATTGCCAGCGACGACGCGGATAGTGATCGTTTCGTCAGCAAATCCGGCTGCACTTACCGTGACGGAATAGTCGCCCAGAGGGACAGTCTGCACCTGGAACAGTCCAGCATCATTCGTAGTAGCTTCAGCCTTCCAGTCGCTAGTGCTCGACTTCACCAACACCTCGGCGCCCGCAATCGGACGATGTTGCGGGTCGTGAACTACTCCTTTCACTACGCCGAATACCGAAGCAAACACCAAATTGGGAATCAATAACAGCGTTAGGGCAAGTACGCGCTGCACGCGAAACTCCTCTAGTGAACAGTAGGGTTGTTGCTGGCGGACGCGAAGTAATTTCGTGATTTGGCGATTTCGTGATTTCGCGATTGCAAGGCGCTCAAAGCAAACTTATTTGCCGGTTGGTCGAGCGCCGCGAAAACACGACTACGTGTTTGAACAATTACGAAATCTCGAATACGGAATAAGTGGTCCGCGGGATGCGCGATTACAGGAGGCGTTCTGGAGGTCCGCGCTGGGAATCGGAACGCGCCCTCGACAAATAAGAGCTCTTCCGAGCGCGACTTACGACCGCCTCATGCTGAACGTCGAATACAAGCGATTGCGAACTCGGCAGTGCGGCGATGGACGAAACCAGCACTGGCGCGTGCCACATTGGGCATGATGTAGCAGCTCGGAGCGAGGTTTCGCCTGGAACTAATGCGTGCGCAACTGCCGTGCAGTGATGCGCGCCTCCGCGACGGCAGCACGCCGGAAGCGATGCGGATGTTGCGTTCGCAAATGCCGGCGCAAAGAACACCGCCAGCATGAGCAGCAACACCGAATTGGCAAGCAGCTTACGCACCACGGACTCGCACCACGAGCATACAACAAAGATCAACGTCTCCGGTACTCTCGTCCCAAAAAGGGCTCAGAGCACCAGCTCTTCTTGCGTCCAGACGGTTGGCAGTGCTTCTGGTTGGGCACAAAGATCAATAACGAGCTTCTCCAGCACCAAGCGCTTGCTTGTCGGATTGGAACGCAGTGCCAGGTCTGCGCGCGCAAGCAGACGAAGAGCGCGCGTAAGCTCGCGCCGAGACTTGTAACGCCGCGCTTGTCGAATCACGTCCTCTGCCGCAAACGGCGGCAAGCGGAAGCCTTGCCAGAGTGCGTGCCAGATTGCACGCGAATCGCGAACGTTCTTCTCGAGAATCACCAGCATCTGCCGAAATGTTCGAGCGAGCATGTAGATGTGACCGATCGCGGCCTCTTCACCTTCTTCGCTGGACAGCATGGCATCGAGAACTGCGAGCGCACGCACGCGATCTTTCGACGAAATCGCATCCGTCAGTTCGTACAGGGAGCGCTGCTTCGCGGCGAGCACCATGGTTTCTACATCGCCCAAAGTGATGCGCTTCTTCGCTCCGACAAACAGAATGAGCTTCTCGAGTTCGTTACTGATCAGCATCATGTCGGCGCCAAGCGCATCGACCAATTCGCGAGCCGCGTCGGGATCGACCTTCACATTTTCTTGCGCAGCATGCTCCGTTACCCAGCGCACGCCATCACTTTCATCGACACGCGCCAGTTCAATGATCGCGCAGTATTCGCCCAAAGTTTCGCGGATGCGCTCGTAGCGATCTTTGTCCTGCATCTCCATCCGGCGCGCATCGGCAGGAATGCTGATGTGATCAGCCACGAAAATCAGCACCGCGTCCGGATTGGGATTCTTGCAGTACTCTTCGATAGCTGCGAACTCTTCCTGATGCGAGCCTCGGCTGTAGAGTGCCTTCACTCCGCGAATGAAGAAAACCTGGAAAGGTGACATCAACGAGGGCGTGCGTGCAAGATCCAGAATCTCTGCAACGCTTGTTTCGCTTAAGTCGCGATCATGCAAGCTGAAATCGCGCAGCTCGGGCGTGACCACATGTTGAATCAGCGCCGCGCGACAGCGATCGCGAAAAAAAACTTCGTCGCCGACAAGCACATAGGCCGGACGCAGCTTTCGGGAAGAGACATCGGACACGAAGCGATCGGTCGCGGCAAAGCTGCGGCCCGCCATCAAAAGCCCTCCAGGATGTCGGCAACCAGCGTGCGCGCAAAATCGCGCGATAGACGGTCCACAGCCGGCGGACTTTCGTCGAAAAAGCTGGTCACTTCGCGGCTCACCTGATACTGCTCGCGAAATATGTAGTTGGGATTTTCGAACAATGTTTTCCCGTGCTTACCAACGAGCTTGACGGTAAGGTTCAGTTGGACGATCGCGCTCGACTGACGTCCAGTTTGCGAATCGAACGCTAGCGGATAGACGTTCGTCGTAAGCAGCGTTCCCTCTAGAACTGCATCGGCTGTGCCATTGTTGGCTGGAATCACTTTGTACGGACTGCGGCTGGTGAACTCGCGAACAACCGCCTGCGTCAGCACTTGTTCGGCTTTATAGCTGTTGGTCTTGTTTCCGAAAATGGGAACGGCAATTGTGTTGATGCCCGCAGGCAGATGAATTTGGCTGTGATTCGCAGTGTGATATCCGCAGCCGGACATAAGGATGCAGACCGATATTGCCGATGACGCGAAGATTCGAGATAGCCGGGTGTTCGCAATCATTTTGGGCAATTTGCAGCGCGGGTCGCGAAGGTTTCTAAGTGCTTGTCATCCTGAAGCGCATCTGTTGCGCGAAGGATCTCCCGGGATGTTTCGAACGGAATTGCTGCGGGCTTGGCTCTTCTACGAGAAGCCCTCAAGCTTTGGCCGAGGAGCCTTGTACGTGCATTTAAGTCGGAAACATCGCAGGAGATCCTTCGCCCAACAGAGGGGCTCAGGATGATAGGTCTGAGGAATCGAATCATTGTGAGCAATGGACGTTTATCTGTGCGCTTCTGTGAAACTTTTTAAAGAGTAACGTGCAGCCAGCTGCCCTACTGCACTTTTCCCAACGGTCGCATCGTGCTCAGGGTTGAAGCGCACTCGACGGCAGTCGTTGCAGAAATCTTCAAATTATCCGCAGCGGCCCAGACCCATACACCCTTTGTGTTTGCCGTGTCGGGTCGCACCGAAACCAATACGGAACCCTGGCCTGCCGCGCTTACGTTACTCGGTCCGTCTTCTCCCGCACCGATGACAGTTACATGATCTCCCTCGAGAGCTTTGGCAAACTTTGCGGCATCGACCTCGCGGGCAAATTGAATGTAGATGGAAAACGTATGCGCATGGAAGGTGGGAGCCTGCACCAGCATCAGCGAAGGCACCTGCAGGCGCCCGTTGCAGAGCGACTCGAAGTGCCGCACGATACGCTTCTCCGTTCCAGCAAGCGATAACCGCGAGCTCTCGCCGAATCGCCCAAGCATATTGAACGCAACCTGCTCATCGAAGACCTGCTTTGGCAACGATGTGAACGAGAGCAAGTTCACCGTCTGCTGATGCAATTCATCCATACCGCGCTTGCCTTGTTCCGAAACGGGTTCGAACACGGTTGCAGCGACCGTCTGAATTGCGCCCAATGTTCGAGCGCGCAGCAGCAGAAGCGCGAGGACCGTGGCAACAGGGTGCGCAACGACCACTGATGTGGTTGTGAGATCTTCTGGCCCCGATTGCTGGCCCGATTCTCGTTCGATCTCCTTATCAATCCACGGTGAGCGCACCGTCACGTTCGGCTGGTCGTCGAGCGCATACGACAGATCAAGCACGGTGCTGCCCGCCTGCAACGCGCTCGCCCAGTGGCGTTTGGTGAAGTCGGCATCGGAAGCGAAGAAAGCAAAATCCACGTTGCGAAAATGCTCCGGATCGGCAGGCTGAATGAAAGTGGCTTCGTCGCCGACTTGGTCGATTTGGCCCAGCGACTCGTCATCATCGAGCAGCTTCACATCGACGGCGGGAAAGTTCATCTCGTCGAGAACATCTTTCAGCTCTCGGCCTTTGAGAGTAGCTGCGCCGACGATCGCGACGCGAAACATCTGCGCAACTCCGGCGGGACGATTCATGCCATGTCCACGCGCGATTCAGGTTCATACGCGGGCGGTGCCGGCGGACGTCGCTTGAGAGCATAGGCAAATCGCGCAATCAAGCCCGAGACGAGATACAGCAGCGATAGCGAGAAGAGGAAGTATTCGGAAAAGTACCAGATCAGGTACATCGAGATGCCGATGACGATAAACAGCCAGAACGGCTGACGCGTGCGCAAGTCAATACCCTTCGGACTCCAGAAGCGCCAGGTGCTCACCATTAAGTACGAGATCAAAACGACGAAGGCGAGCCACAGCGCGGTGATCCACCACGTATCAACCGGCACTCCGTCGACGAAGTGAACCGTCGCGGCAATCATGGCCGCTCCGGCTGGAATCGGCATTCCAACGAAATACTTCCGGCCCGGGCGGCCGGGATTTTTTGGCTGCGGATTCTTGCTGATATTGAACCGAGCCAATCGGCTGGCGCCGGCAATCAGAAACAGGAACGTCGCGACAGCGCCGAACTGGATCAGCTTATGGCGCACGTCTGGATTCCACAATTCGGGAAGCTGGTGGCATCCCCACATCCAGGCGAGAATCGCCGGCGCAACACCGAACGTGATTACGTCTGCTAGCGAATCCAACTCGCGTCCGAAATCGCTGGTGGTGTTGGTCATGCGCGCGATGCGTCCGTCGAGGCCGTCGAAGAGAACGGCGAACCCGATCGCTTTCGCTGCATTGTCGAAATGGAAAGCCGCGTTGGCAGAGCCTTGAATCGCCTGCGAAATTGCGAAGTAACCGGCAGCGATGTTTCCGGCGGTGAAGATCGAGGGCAGGATGTACATGCCCCGCCGCATGCGATACGGCTGCTGCGGATCGTCCGCCCGCCGACGTGGTGTTCTCAGGTTCATCGCGCCGATTCCGCGCGGCCAGGAGTCGCCGAGGCGCGCAGCACTCCAAGAATAGACGAACCTCCGGCCACGCGATCACCAACTTTTACGCGCAGTTCCACACTTTGGTCCAGGACCACATCGACCCGTGAGCCGAACTTGATCAGCCCTACCCGTTGTCCGCGAGCCAGTGTGTCGCCGGTGCGAGGATTGAAGACAATCCGCCGAGCGAGCAAGCCGGCGATCTGCTTAAAGACGACGGTCTGACCATCGCCGTTCACGGTCACAATGTTCTGCTCGTTCGCATCCGACGAGCCAACCGACATCGCGTTCCCGAATTTCCCTTTCTGGTAAAAAAGCGATGTAATCGTGCCCTCAATGGGAGCTCGGTCTACATGAACATTGAAGACGTTGAGAAAGATGCTGATTCGGTGCTTCTTCTGGCCTTGGTCGATGAACTCTCCCACGGCGGTAACTTTGCCGTCAGCCGGCGAGACTACGACTCCCGGACCATCCGGAATAGCGCGCTCCGGATCACGAAAGAACCAGAGGAAGAACACGCCCAGCAGCACTGGAGGCAGAGCAAGCCATGGGTTAATCAAGCCCAGAAGCACAGCCGCTACTGCTGCGCCCAGGCCATAGTAAAGGCCGTCACGAACCATAGGGAATTAACAGATTATATCGACTTTAGAGGGGTATAGAAGGACTGTGCGCGGGCTTGTTTCAGGCTCGCTCGCCAAATTGGGAAATAAGCTGGCCTGTCTCTGCTCGAATCGGGCAGAGCCGGACGATGATCAGGCGACCTGATGGTGTCGATGCTGCTGTTCGATCTGCTCCATCTGGTCCTTCAGACGCAGCTTCAGCTTCTTCAGCCTTACTTCTTCTAATTTTTCTTCGTCGGAGAGATACCGCTTTTGGAGGAGAGTTTCGAGACGTTGGGAGTGTTGTGAGTGTTCCTGCGCCAGACGACGGAACTCTTCGTCGCTGGCAATGAGCTCTTCGCGGAGGGATGTTGCCATCCTTGTGAACCTCCTGCCCAGACCGTGGGAGATGAAAGTTAGCACACGACCAGAGTCGGTTCAACCGTTTTTGCCAGATTTTTCGGAGCTGCCGGTAGGGCTTTCTGCGGCTTCCCGTTTGCTCCGGACTAAGTATTTGAAGAGTAAGGCGTCTTCGTGAGGATCGCGGTAATACCCCGGTCGGCACCCATCCTGGACAAAGCCAACGTGCTGCCCCAGTCTTTGTGCAGCCAGATTTGACCGTCGAATTTCCTGCCGAATTTCCGCCGCCCCCGCCTGCTCCCATGCCGAGATAAGCGCGTGCATCAGCCCCACCCCGATCCCTTGCCGGCGAGCAGAAGGCAGCACCGCGATGTTCTCCAGTTCCCATTCTTGAACTGCGGTAGAGGCAACAAGAAACCCCAGAATCAAACCCCTGCGTACGGCAACCCGAAAAAAATCTTGATTATTGCTAATCGCAGTTTCGTATCGCGAACGCGGCCAATGAGCAGCTGTGGGCGAGGCCTGCTCGATTGCAAGTACCGCGTCCAGATCGCTTTGAATTGCTGCTCGAATCACCAATTCCATAGAATACCCGCTGTGACTTGCGAATCACCGCGAAGTTACCTCCTAAGTAGAACGTTATTAAGGGCACTAAGGCTTTCGTGGGATAGCTTATCTTGCTCGCGACCTTCTACATTGCATGTACGAGCTCCACGTTTATGACCGCCACCACAGCCCTCTCCAAGTTCCTCGAAGCCCACGACCGTTACCTCGCCCTCGACCAAGCCCGCACAACCTGCAGCCAACCAGCAGAACGCGAGCAAATGCACATCGAGATTCTCAAGGCGTACCTGGAAGTTCAGTACCGGGCCAAGATGATCGCGGGCATTCAATACGCCGACGGGAACGACTACGCCGAAGTAAACTAGCCGAAGCAACTCTGGAACCGGTGGCCGCGCAGAAAGCCTTCGCTCGGGGCCAGGGGGGAGCTTCGTTCCTGGTAGCCAAATAGCGAAACCCACACATTTCCCCGCCTGTCCACTACGTCCACTCAGTCCAAAAACGCAAAACTTTCGCCTTCCCGCTGGTGTTGATATTAGAAAGGCGACAGCAGCGCTGCATTCCGCATCTAAGCTAATGCGCCGCTTCCGTCGAAACCCGGAGACTGTCTTCTCCCCTCCAGCGTGAAAGAAGGTTATATGTCGGCCATTGGTCCGGACGAGCATTCCTCGACGCAGTATTCCGAAGCCTCCGAGCAGCACAACGTTGCCGAAAGCGGATCAGAATACGACCTGAACTACGAGCCCGAGCGCGAGTTCGTCCTCATGCCGCTGTTCCGGCGGATTGGCGAGATGCTAGGACTCCGCCGCAGTCGGGAAACAGAGTACGTTCATCAACCAGAGCAGAGCGCGCAAGCGCAACAACCCGTGCTGCGAACGATTGAGCCGCAGGAAGAGGTTGTGCTACCTGAAACAGCGATTCAGTATTCCGAGCCGCAACTGCCTGCGGAAACTCAGGTATTAAGCGAATCTGCGCTGCCCGACCAGCCGCACCAAGAAGATCTGACGCATGATCAGAACGAAGAAGATGTGCTGCAGCTCGAGCCTCACACTCCGAAGTACGCCAGCGACAATGTCGTTCATGAATCATTTGAGGAATTTCCGCAAGAGCATTCAGAGCCGATCGAGATCGAAGCACAGCCTGAGTTCACCACGCCTTCAAACGAAACCGCTGACGAGCCGCTCATAGCTGCACGCTCCGGAGCTCCCGAAATGGAACCGGCTCCAGCGCGTTCCGTCGTGGAGGAATGGCCTACCTCGCCGCAGCCGGCAAGTCCGCCTCCCGCAACAGCACGTAAACGCAGCCCAGAGGAAGTCCGGCAACTGGTCGCTCCATTGCGCGAAGCAGCCGTCAAGATCACCGCAATCGTCGCGCAAGCCGCAGAATGGCTGCGGACGAAAGAAGAAGAATTCCTGCGCAGCGCGGAAACCATTGGCGCGGAATCCAAGCGCGAGCAGCAAAGTCTGCGGTCTTCTTCCGCGCATGTAGACTCGCGGATCGAAGATGCGGCGGTTTCCAGCACCTTGCAGCAGACTGAAGTGCCCGCAGTGCAACGCGAACTTGCCTGGCGAGAAAAGAGGAACGCTTCCTCCACCCCCCGCGAGCCTCTGCCACTTCCCATTCAGTTTGTCGCAAAGCCCGATCGACCGTTATCTGCACGAAGCGTCCCATTTTGGAAACGAGTCAACTGGGCGGAAGAATTCACGCCCAAACGCGTTGCTGTGCTCGGTGGTTTAGCCATGGCTGTCCTGCTCGTGCTCGGCATATCTTTCGCGCGGCGTCCGGCATCGAGTGTTCTGCCTGAACAGCAGACTCGCTCGCTCGAGCCAGGTGGTGTGACCGTCACTGCGCATCCGCTCGCAGCGCCTGTCCCTCCTCAGGTGCCGCACGAGGCTTCAGCAAGCGAGCGTCCATCGCCTGTGCCGCAACATCGATCGCGTGCCGCCACCGCAGACGATTACGATGACGGGCCGGATGTGATCATCCATCATTACGACACAGCAAAGAAGCCTTCGCCCGTGAAGCAGACGACCGTGGCAGGCGTTCGTCACTATTCAGACATGTAGATCGATAGCGCAACGGGCATCCAACCCAAGACTCTGGTGGGCATCTAATTCCCTTACGTGCAAGCCAGGCTGCGGAAATATTGGAATCGAGAGTAGTTCTCGAGCCTGCGCAGCGCCGACAAGTTCTCACGACGTTACACCGCGCGGAAAGCCGGCGATTTTATCGCCGGAAGAAGAAGGCTTCTTTACCACCTCGGTCTCGTCCGTTCTCTCGACCTGGACCAGACGATCCTGAATCGGGTGGGAGAAGCCTTTTACTTTTTGGCTGCGGATTGACAATCGCGACTCAGAACTTTTTCCTCAGCTTAAGATTAAACTTGCAGCTTCCGTTTTGCATAAGATCCCAATGAATGAAACCCCCTGTGGAATCTCTAGTTAAGCCATACGGATTTTCAAAAGAGAAGTTACCAAGAACTCTCAGCTATCCGTTGAAACGGTCGTTATTAGATGCAGCACTCCAGTCTGCATCCGTATACACCGCCGTGTACTCAGTGATGTACGTGGGTAGGCACAACGAAAAAATTCTATTGGATGCTTTTCACACGGCGGAGCAGAGCACATCTTTCAGCGCCGGAAGGGTCCTTATACGAATTTGGGCTGTTCCACGAAGCGAACGCCATCGAACGGAACAGATGCTTCTGACAGACGGCATGTTAAAACTGTGCCACTGGCTCACAAAGTTGGAAACTGAAGGCAATGTTTGGCGCGGCGTTGACCATCGCTTGATACTGCAAATAAATGGCGGGGTCCTGCGACAGCGGGAAGAATGAACGAGCATGACTCTCCGCGACTGGACGGGTCAGGAGCAATTTGAGATTCGCCGGCAGTCGAGCGGAACAATAATTGACGCGAATTTTTGTCAGCCTCTAGAATCGGGATTGCGTTAGTTTCAGTCTTTTTTTAGGAGCGCCGTGCCTCTTTACGAGTTCGAGTGTGAGAAATGTCATCATCGGTTTGAGAAGATCCAGAGCGTTTCCGCGCCTGATCCAGAGTGTCCCAAATGCGGAAGCAAGGTGGAGCGGCTTCTGCATGCGCCTGCCGTCCAATTCAAGGGCAGCGGATGGTATGTGACCGACTATGCCAAATCGGGAAGTAAGTCCGATTCCAAATCGGGAGATAAGAGTTCCGGCTCCAGCAGCGAATCGAAGTCGGAGACTAAGAGCGAGAGCAAGTCGGAAACGAAGAGCAAACCATCGAAAGAGTAGCTACGCGTTTTCAAATTCCTGTCATCCTGAGGCCTGGTGTTGGCCGAAGGACCTCCCGCGATGTTTAAAGACTAAATTGCACTCCTTGGGTTCTTCGGACCGAAACTGCGAGGTTCTAGGTGGAGGAGCCACGCGACAGCATTTCAGACTGACGCATCGGGAGGTCCTTCGGCCAACTACAGGCGTCAGGATGACAGGCTCACGGTGCCATCCCTAAGAACTAGCCTCCCGCCACCGCGCCAATAATCAGGAACGGCTCCTTCCCCGACGCGACTGCCTCCGGAAGCGGCGCGTCCGGAGATTCGTGTGACAAATCTTCCTCGCACGCAAAGAAGCGCAAGAACGCGCGCCGCTTCAGCGTGTCATGGTCGCGAATTGTGCCACGCAGCGCCGGGTACTGAGCTTCGAGAGCGTCGAGCACCGCGCGCTGCGTGACTGGAGCCGCCACTTCGAGGCGCACCTCGCCATTCACTTTGGCTAAAGTGCGCAGGTGCGACGGGAGTTCCACGCGGATCATGACAGCGTCTGCACTTCTACCGAGAGCACGGCGGGAAGATCGCGCACGATCGGCATCCATGAGTCTCCAGCATCGGCCGAGGCGTACACCTGGCCTCCGGTAGTTCCGAAATACACTCCGCATTTGTCGAGCGAGTCGATGGCCATGGCGTCACGCAGCACGTTCACATAACAGTCCTTCTGCGGCAAACCTTTGGTGAGCGCCTCCCACTCGTTGCCGCCTTTGCGGCTGCGATAGACGCGCAGCTTGCCTTCGTGGACATAGTGCTCGCCATCGCTCTTGATGGGAACTACGTAGATGGTTTCGGGCTCGTGCGCGTGAACGTCGATTACGAAACCAAAGTCCGTCGGTAGATTGCCGCTGACTTCGGTCCAGTTGTCGCCACCATCGTCGCTGCGCATCACGTCCCAATGTTTCTGCATGAAGAGCGTGTTCGGACGCGACGGATGCATGGCGATATGGTGCACGCAGTGTCCCACTTCGGCACGCGGATCGGGAATGTACTGCGAGTGCAGTCCGTGATTGATCGGCTTCCAGGTTTCGCCGCCGTCATCGGTGCGGAAGGCGCCTGCCGCGGAGATCGCGATATAAATTCGCCCAGGATTCTTCGAATCAAGAAGAATGCTGTGCAGGCACATGCCTCCGGCGCCCGGCTGCCATTTTGGTCCGGTGCCGTGCCCGCGCAGACCGGGAAGTTCCTGCCAGCTGTGTCCGCCGTCTTTCGATTGGAAGAGTGCCGCGTCTTCTACGCCGGCGTAGACCGTATCGGCGTCTTTGAGCGAAGGCTCGAGATGCCACACGCGCTTGAATTCCCATGGATGCTGCGTGCCGTCGTACCACTGGTGAGTCGTCAGCGGCTTGCCTTTGTTGGAGGTATCATAGACGAATTTGTTGCTCTGGCCCTTGGGCATTCCGTCGGGGCCAGTTTCAATCGCGCCGCCGGGCGTGGTCCATGTCTTGCCGCCGTCGTCGGAGCGCTGGATGAGCTGGCCGAACCAACCGCTCGCCTGCGATACATAAATCCGATTCGGGTCGGCGGGGGAACCCTTCATGTGATAGATCTCCCATCCTGCGAAATGCGGACCGCTTACTTCCCAGTTCTGTCGCTTGCCGTCTGACGAAAGAATGAATGCGCCTTTCTTTGTTCCCACCAGCACTCGTACTTTGCTCATGCTTGTCCTTTCATTGCTTCGAAACTAAAAATTGTTTGTTTTTCTCGGCGCGCTTCGCGCGTGGGCCCAGCGCTAAAGCGCGGTTCCTGTGTGCCCCTACTAGACCGCACGGCTCACTCCTGTGCGGCCCCCGACTAAAGTCGGGGGCTTCACCAAGAAGAACGGCACCCGCCGAAAGCCTCATGCAATCTGTCTATCCCGCGGTTGCGGCGCTGCTTTTGGCTTTTGCGATTTGTGCTTCGCGAATCCGTCCGCCTGCCCATGCGGCTGGGAGCGCGAGCACAATCAGCGCGATCGGATACCAGTGCGGCCCGTATTGCGGGCCGGCGTTCCAGGTCACAATCGCTCCGATCGTTGCTACCACAATTCCAATGAATGCGCCTACCAGCGCGTGGAACATAGGACGATTCGGCGCTAGACGAGCCGTCACATACGCGGCGAGGACGCTGTAGACGGTGCGATACGCGGTCGCGAGCGCCAGCAGCGAATCCGCCATACGCACTCCCAAAGCGGGAAATATTCCCGCTGAGCGCAGGAGAATGTCGGTGAGGATCGATAAGACAGCGCCGATGACTATGCCGGCAACTACCGCTCCGATGCTTCTCGGAAGGTTTCGCGAGCTCTGTGCTGTGTTCATGATGCTCCTCTTTCAACCAGCGATGATCGTAGCCGAACAGGACCGGCGCCGGTGCCGGTGCCGGTTCGCTAATGGACCGCCATGTTGCGGCTGCGACTTACGTAGTTGCCTCCAGCATTTTCAACTCGGAGCTGGCCATTCGACCATCTCCGACCCACCGCCTACCGGCGCTGGTTCTGTTGTTTGCGTCAGAGCGCCCTAGTCCTTCCACGGGATCAGCGCGCGGACGCGTGGATCGCGGAAGAAGAGTCCGCCCCACACGAAGATGCCTAAATAGACAGGTGTCAGGATGTAGCTGAAGAACGGATTGCCGACGCGCACATTCGTAGCCACTGCGCCTCCCAGATAGCCCGTCAGCAGGATTGCTCCCAGCACGGCGGTTCTGGGAATGGCATAGAGGATGGTACTGACCAACAGCACGGCGCCAATCGCCGGAATCACACTTACCGGCCAACCCACCTTCGTGGTGCCCTCGACCACGGCGGCGGGAAGCGGACGCCACAGCTTCCCGATGGCATCGGCTAACAGAAACAGAATAGGGAGAGCGCTGAGAATGCGCCCTGCCCAAAGCGTCTTCTTGGAATTGGCTACCGCTGTCTGAGTGGCTGCCTGCGACATGTCATCTTCTCCTTACGCCTGTACGTCGAATGAGTTTCCCGGAATCGACAATTTGAAGGCCCGATTGAATCAAGCTGCGCGCAAAAAAAGAGAAAAAGTGCGTCTAGGAAAGCGGGAAATGAATTTCTGCAGTGTAAATGTCGAAGTGTCAAGCGGATACATACGTTTACGGTGTTATTTGAGGGCTGGGGTTACGCCGAGATTTGCACAGCATTACCCCAAGATTTCCACGGGGTTACCCCGAATTTTCCACCGGGGTAACCCCGTTGAGACTTGGGGTAGCCCCATTCAGACGCCCACCGGAACGAAGTTTCCGAAGATCGCGCCAAGCACGGCGGGTAACTATCGCACGGAGAATGCGAAAGGACTGCCCGAAGCCCAGCGATGTTCGTGTTATATTCGCCACCGTAAATCCATGCTATCGCGAATTGAGGAAATGTCAACCGAAATTTTGCGCGCATTTTCGATTTGTGCGACTGAAAGCGCTCAACTTTGCGAGGGCGCCTTCGGAGGCAGCGCGCCCGACGCAAACCGTCTGCGGAAAAAATGCAAAACAGAACCGGCGGCGGTGGCGGGTGGGTCGGAGGCCGCCGAAAGGCGAACTCCGAATGCGACGATACTGCCAGCGATTGCGCGAAACGCAGCCGCAACACACGCGGCTGCCCCACCGCGTAGCACCCCACCTACCGGCGTCGGTTCCGTTACCCTGGTCGCGCTCACATTTTTCCGCAGCCTCTCGAAGTCGAAGGCAGGAAAGCTACGGCGTTTGCGCGGTGAAGTCGAACATGTCGAACATATCGCCCGATTGAGCGTTGCGCGGGTTCAAGCTGGGCAACGCCCAGTTCCACTGAATCAGTTTCAACACCGACACATGATCCATTACCACGTGCGAGACATAGTCTTTCTTCGCATAGGGCGAGATCACCAGCGTTGGCACGCGGAAGGCGAGGCCCTGATTATCAACTGTCGGCGGAAAGACATGGTCATACCAGCCTCCGCCGGTGTCGAAGGTCACGATGATTGCCGTGCTGTTCCACACCGGCGAAGACTGCATCTGTTGCACCAGCGTCTGCACGAAATCTATGGCGTTGGTGATAGGAGCACTGCCCGGATGCATGTCGTGTTTCGAATCGGGAATGATGAGCGAGAACGCAGGCAGGATATCGTTTTGCGCCTCAGCGGCGAAATTTGAGTAGTCCTGAACGTTGCTTGAGTCGTGCGTTGAGGTAAAGAACTGAAAGGGATTGTGGATTCCCATGAACAGTGTGCAGTTCTCGAAGCTTTGTTGAAAGACTCCCCAACCTAAATCTGCCGCCGAGAGTTGATTAGCGACATTGGGGAAGGTATACGGCTGAGCGGAGGCATCAGCGATCTGGCACGGCCCGTAGGCGGGCTGCACGTCGAAAGTCCGATTCAGATCGGCGGCCGCAACCATGTACAGCTGATTGGTCGGCGCCTCTCCCACGACTGAGCCGAAATAATGATCAGCCAAAGCGAACTGCTGAGCTAGCTGCCACAGAGTCGCCATGCCGGGTGTAGTGCTGTCGTAGTAGCCCATGGCGGCGTCGCCATTGTAGAAGGCAAACGTATCCATTCCTGGCGTCAGTACCTGCCGATAAGCAACGTCTCCCTCCGGCAAGTTGGGCGGAGCATCATCGGCGAGCAAGTGCGGAGTCACAGAAGTTCCTGCGGCATCCGTTTGCGTATATCCAGACACAGTTGGACTAAGCCCTTCGACGGTGTTTCCATTAGCGGCAGGAAATGTTCCGAACAGGTGATCGAACGAGTTGTTCTGCAGCAATACGACAACTACATGTTTGATTGGAGAGGCTGTCGTAATCGGAGGGCCTACTGTAACGGTCGCACTCGCGGTCGCCGTCCCGCCGCCGCCTTGTACGGTGATCGTGAAGGTTTTCGTGCTTCCAGGCGATACCTGGAAGTTCCCATTTAATGCGACGTTGCCCACGCCGGTGTCGATCGCCGCTGAAACACCATTGCTCGAGGTCCAGGAAAGAGTGGCTATTTGACCGGCGCTGATCGTACTCGGGGTCGCGTTAAGGCTTACCGTAGGCACCAGCGGATTACTTACATCTACCTTGAAGGTCGAACTGATGGTTCCACCCGGTCCCGTTGCCGTTGCCGTGTAGGCAGTCGGACTTTTTGGTGATACGAGCAAGGATCCATTAGGCGCCTCCGGCCCGATATTGTTGTCAATGGTTACGGTGTCAGCATTGGTCGATGTCCAGCTCAAAGTTGTGCTGCCACCCTGCGTAATGCTGGAGGGGCTCGCCGTAAAGGTAATGGTCGGCGGAAACACTACTGTGATGGTTGCAGTTGCCGTAATCGTTCCCGCTGCGCCGGCAGCGGTTGCAGTATAGGTTGCCGTGTCAGACGGTGTGATGGTTCGTGAGCCGCTGGCTGGTACTGTTCCAATTCCGTTATCTAACGTCACCGATGTTGCATTCGAAGAACTCCAACTCAGAGTGGCTGTATCTCCAGCCTTTACTGTTGACGGAGTGATCTGAACGGAAACGGTTGGTTTCAGAATGACCGTGATACTTACAGAGGCAGAGGCTGTGCCTCCAGCTCCGGTCGCGGTTGCTGTGTATGTCGTATTGCTCGCCGGAGTGATCTGGCGCGAATCGCTCAGGCTGACCGCTCCCACGCCGTTGTCAATGCTTACCGATGTCGCGTTAGAGGTAGACCATGCGAGTACTGCGCTCGATCCTTGATTGACACTCTGAGGCGTTGCCGTGAACGTAATCGTCGGGGTCGGTTGGCTGTTCTTTACGGCAGGCGCCGACTGGCTTGTTCCCGGCCCGCCGCCTCCGCAGCCTACGACCAATATTGATACGAGACTTAACGCCGAAACAGTCTTAAGTGTCATCAATCGTGACCCTCCTCGAAGCAGCCCGATAGAGAGCGGTTAGAAGCAGCAGCTCTGGACAGAGTTGCTGGCGTAAGTAACTAATTAAGGGTCGAATTCACTTCTAAACTGCTTTCTCCTCGATCTATTGCTGAACCGTAAGCGTGACCGTCGTGGAGTGCGAAGTCGCTCCCGACGTGGCAAGAATCGTGACCATTGATGTCGACGATTGTTGCGGACCTCCTCCGCCGTTGCCAGACGAAGACGATGTCAACGGCGACGATGGCTGCGGTGCAGCAGCTCCTCCGCCGCAGCTCTGCAGCATCAGCCCTAACGCGAGAACTACACACAAAGCGCAGATCTTGTGAATGCCTTTGCGTCTATCGCGGAGAGAGACAACTCCAGCGAGCGGAAGCACGAACGCACAAACAACCGCAAAAGAACCAGAGAATGGTGGGGAAGGCGCGATCGAACTGGCAACGGTGTTCGAGGCAGACAATGTGAGCGTCGAACTAGCGGCTCCCGTCCCGGGGATCACAGTTGCAGGAGAAAAACTGCAACTTATCCCGCTGGGTAGACCTATGCATGCGAGAGCGATCGCGCTGTTGAATGCTCCGTTTTCTGCCGCAATACTGATGTTGTACGTTGCAGACGCTCCCCGCTTCACTGCTTGAGTAGCAGGCGAGACAGTTACCGCAAAGTCACTGGGCGGCGGTGGCGGAGGTGGTGGTGGAGGCGCGGCTGAGCTGATGTCAAAGCTGACGTCATTGCTAAACGTGCTCGTGTCCACCTCCACTCCAACTGCGATGACATCATGATGGCCGCTGGCCAGCGAGAGACTGGTATCGACTACGTTGCCGGGAACTTCGAGGAGTTTGTTTCCTCCCTCCCAGAGCTCAATGCGCATCACAGGCTCGCTTGTCGCTGCCGCCAGATGCACAGGCGAATCAACGGTCGCACCACTTGTCGGGCTGCACCAGGTCATCGAGCGCCCGGTTGCCTGCAATGAACAAGGAGGAGGACTGGGTAGATAGAAATTAATATCTGTTGAGTAATTATCATTTACCTTTACGCTGCGTGCGCCATTCTGCCAGTTCGGAGCCGACACGCTCACCTGATAATTCCCCGGAGGTACTTTCAAGAAGAAGCGCCCTTCGTCGTTGGTAGTTGTAGAGGCTCCGCCCGCACTCACCGTGGCTCCGCTGACGATCTGGCATCCTGAACCGGTTACTCTGCCCGTAATCTTTCCCACTCCGGTGTTGAATCCGGGATTGTGGTAGTTCACCGTGAACTGATTATCGGAATCGGTCCTGTAGGAGTTCAGATACGGGGAATATGTCTGTACGCTGATGGTGTTCGAGCTCGGATGAAAGGTGACGATGCGCAGCCATCCGTTACCTCCGTTTGCGTCCGTCTGATAGTTCGAGAACATCGAATTGATCAGGTTGCCATTAATTCCCAGATCGGCACGCCGGGCCGCCTCGCCGTCTGTGAGGTGCCCATTCACGACCATGATGATGTTGGAATATTTCTTGACGAAGCTGTCCCACATCTGCTCGCCATCGTTGTCGCTCCTCGGCTTGTCCTCGGTGTCGCAGCGATCGGCGGTGGTGCCGTCGATGAAGAGGAAGCTATGAGTTACGACGATGACTTCTTTATCGGGATTCGCCTGCACGATGGAGGCTGCCCAATTCAAAGACGAAGTCCGCGGGATGAACTCCAGGACAAGAATCAGGTACTGCTTCCCGTTGATTGTCAGCACGCCATAGAAGTTTTCATTGCTTCCTGATGGGAAGTTCCCTTTGTAGTAGCTCTTGTTCGCATATCGCGCAGGACCAAACCACTGGTTGAATCCGGACACGGCGCGGGCAACAACGCCATTGTCCTCTCCACCGTCGTAGTCGTGATTGCCAATCCCTAGGAAGTAGGGAATGCCGGCGTTGTCGAGCAGACGAATGGCCCTATCCGCATTGGCCTGCTGGGCAGGATCGGTACCGTTGTTTACGACGTCGCCGAGCCCGAGCACCGCCTGAACGTTCAATTGCGTGCGGTTATCGACGATCCACTGCGTCTGGCTTGAGAGAACGTTGGGAAAGAATTGAGCTTCGTTTTGCGTGTCGGGCAGCAGAACGAAGCTAAAGTCCGAGGAAGCTGTTTGAGCTAGGGCTGAAAACGGAGCGACGAGGATAGCGAGCCAGAGCAGAAAAACTGAGGGCCGAAACATGAACCGATTTCCCAAAAACTGGACCTGTGAACTCAAAGCTAACGTGCAGCTCTGGATTCAGCAGCTTGGGATTCAGCTATTCAGCTCGGGGTTGGATACTGGTGCCAGGTTTGTTTGCGCCACTGCGGTCATTCGGCGTGAATGTGCTTCCACCCGCCACACATAATCGCTAGAAGGTGAACGCCAGCCCGCCGCGCAATGCTCTCGCCGATTGCACCAGGTACAGGGTGCGACCGTCGGGACTGAGGAATGGACGATAACCCTGGGCAAGCAGATTGCGTACGTCAAGAAGCGCCTCAATGTGTCCAGGGAAGAAAGCGCCTCCGGGAAGCGGCTGGCGAATAACAATGCTGAAGTAAGGATCGGCTTGGCCGGGCGAGGCGTTAAAAAGATCGACCGGAGTCACGGCGTTCGTGCTCGTCCATTTGTACGACGCCGACCATCGAGTTCCCGTTTCGGGAACTGCGCCATTTAGTTTTGCCGTGACCGCGTGCGCGTCCTCAATGCGCAGCTCATGGCGAAGGTCGTCCCACGAACCGTTCGCAGCGGCGTCAGGAGCTTCGATCGTGCCGCCGTAAGCGTAATCGAGGAGCGCGGTCAGTTCGGGAGAGAAACTGTGCTCAGCGACTACCCGGACGCCGTGCGTCTCGAGATTGCCGCCGTTCAAGGTGAAGGTATCTGAGGAAACATCCGGAATTACGTCTGACGCAATCGACGAAACATCGCCGGAGCCGGTCAATGCGATGTTCGAGACTCGATCGAAGAAGACGGCTGCCTGAAACTTAGTGTCGCCGTGCTTGCGCGAGACAGCCACTTCCTGATGGCGATCGCGTTCCAACGCAGGAGCAAAGGCTACAACGGAAATCCTGGGAACAGGCACGGCAGAGCCGTCGCCATTGTCGAGCGCGCGATCGAATGGGCTGGATGGCTCGGCGGTCGCGTAACGGTATTCAACCAATGTGTCTTTGCCAAGGTGCAGCCCGGCGGTCGCGAATGGACGCACACCACTGATGTGGCGGATGAACTGAACGTCTTGGACCTCGCTGCCGTAGCTGAGGTCGATTAAGTCGACGACGCGCGTCGTGTTCGAGAACGTAAACGCCACCGAGTTCAGGGCGTTCGTAATCGAAGTTCCTGAAGGCGCCGTGCGGCGCAGAGTGACGGCAACCGTAGGTGTGTCGCCGTTTGCGAACGCGTGTTTGTACGTCGTGCGGATCACGCCTGCGGGCTGGCCATTGCCGTCGCCTACGCGGCCGGTGAACGAGATGCTGTCGGAAGCGAACAGCGGCTGCTGCACGTTGAAGCTGGTTCCGTAGTCAGGAGCGCTGCCGAAGCCATCGGCCTGTGAGCCAGCCACAAAAGCGACGCGCCCCGTGACTGCGTGCGGGTCGTGAGTCTCAGTGGCGGAACTGGCGAGAACCAATCCCTGCTGATCGTCAAAGCGCAAGATTGGACGTTGAGCCGCCGAGCGCAGAATCCACTTCCAGTCGTCCTGATCGAGTGGAGAAGTCTGCCGTGGCGGAATCAGGCGGATTGCTTCAGCGAGCGTGTTAAGAGTGACATTGATGACCGCGCGACCACCGGAGCGGACCATCACGTTTTCAACCAAAGAAGGAAGGAACGAAGCAGCCGTGACCTTCACACGATAATTTCCCGGCGCGAGATTCGCAGCCTGATACGCCCCGGCTTGGCTGGTGAAGGCAATAGAAGGCTGCAGCGCGCCGGCAGCGAAGATCTCGACCAGCGCTCCCATTTGAGGAATTCCTTCGGCACTTTTCACGGTGCCGGAGATGGAGCCCGGGCCGGCAGCGCACACCGGTAGCGCTGCGCCTAACAGCACAACCAACCACGGGAGCCGGTTTGCCATTCTTCCACCCCTGATCGAAGTTCTCGCATGCCCAAGCGGGCAAGCTGAAAACTTCTCTGCCGATTGCCGTCCGGCAGCCCCGGACTTCGAGTTCCTACTGGACGAGGAACTTTGCAGTGGGAGCAATCGACTGCTTGGAGATATTGTCGTTTACCTTTACCGTCAGCTCGTACGATCCCGGTTCGAGACTCGCCAGGGACATGCTCTTCTCGAGTGTCACCTGATCTCCGGTGTTGCCGATCTGATCGGTTGTTTCTACGGCGTGCAGCACAGGCTTATTGGTCGTCGTATTGACGATGTCATACTCAAACTGTGCCGACGACTTCTTATTCTGGTCGTTGATTCCGAGATTATAGACCTGCATCCAGAAATTGAGCTTTTGATCCCGCTTGAACTTCGCCGGAGTACCATCGGCGCCATCCATGCGCGGACGAACTTTCGTGGAGCCCAATACGAACATGCCGGTGCCTACCTGCTTCGACGGGACCTTCTCCATTACGTCAGCAAGGATCAGCGTTGACGAAGTCAGACCCTTGTCATCGCTCATGTCCGGAACAATCAGACCGCGCGACCACGTTCCCATGCGGTCGCCGTTGACGTCCTTCACAACGATGTCGAAGCGATAGCGGCCGGGGCGCAGCGGAAGCGCCTTCGAGTACACATCCGAGCTTTCAAGCACTTTCGGCAGCAGCTCCGGTGGCTGATCATCCTGGATAGTTTCCTCGAACGTCTGCGCGATGCGGCCGGTTAGCGTGGTGACGCGGCCGAAGATGTTCAACGTACCGCGCTCGATGCCGTCCTTGTTTACATAGGTGACGTTCTTCTTCTTGACCTGCAACATGATCGGAACGAGTACGGTGTCGCTGGTGACGCGCACGAAATCGGCGCGTACGTCGAACGGAAGCAGGTTGTAGCGGACCTTGGAAGTGACCACTTCTTCAAGATCCTTGAACTTTATCGCCGGTGGACGATTTAACTTTGCGAACTGCTCAAGACGATCGAACTGCTTGCTCTGCAGATCCTGGTTGAACGGGCCGGCACCTAGCTGCTCGAGGCCGCCAGTAAAGCGATCCGCTTTGTTCGCGAGTCCCATCTGTTCATACAACGTGAGTCCCGCTCCGGGAACATACTTGAGGGCGTCTTTTTCCGAGCGGTCGATAGTCATGTGATAGTCGCCGCACATGCAGGTATCGACGAACTCGATGATCACTTCCTGTCCGACCCCCTCGAGATAGCGATACCGCCAATCTTCGAACGGATAAGTCGAGGTTTCACCGCCACCTTCTTCCATAGGACGCTCATAAGTGCCGCCGCTCGGATGCGAATCGATCTCGTCCGGCTTGCCATACATGATGTAAATGCGGCCGCGATCAGTCTTCCATCCGGGAATACCGGCAGCGAAGTGCTCGTTCGCGTACGCTATGCGGGAGTAATGCTCTTCTTTAAATTCGTTTTCGACCGTGTCAGGCGTGGGATCGCGACGCGCCCAGAATGCCTCGATGAAGTTGTCGCGCTCTTCGTCGTTCGATAGCTGCTTGAACGCCGCGCGCTCTTCGTCAGTGATGATGTAACGAACATCTTCGTCCAGCCACTTCTTGTAGACTGCGCCAACTTCCTTCTTGAACGCTTTTTCGCGTTCTTTCTTCTCTTTGTCGGTTAAAGGCCGATTGCGCTTATCCACATCGGGCGAGTTGGGATCCTGCGAGCCGGCTTTGGCGTCAGCCTTCGGCGGGGCCGATGATTTGTCGGTCGAGACATCGGCCGAGGTCTGCGCCTTCATCAGGACCGGAACCACCATCAGCATTGAAAAGAGAACAGCAGACGTGAAGCGACGAAGAAGTGAGGAAGACATGGTACGGACTACTCCTGAGGAACACACGATGAGCACCACTATTTTAGGCACTTCTCTGGGCCGGAGCAAGCAAACTCGACTTTTGTGGTACGAAATGCAAGGGTCTCCCGACGCAAGTTTTCGGGGAAATTCTGCTATAACTCACGCTATAATGAGGATTCCCGGCAAGTTGAGTTCCCCCTCGCCTGTTTCAGCCGAAGGATCCCTTCCTCGACTGCCCAAGAAACTTTTTGTCCC